>WNGP01006814.1_pt1 | contig 13162 bp, 8 predicted proteins | sample 5407671 | NCBI WGS metagenome assembly WNGP01 (sample SAMN13153381, study PRJNA577476) | soil metagenome | isolation source: 40 cm soil or saprolite under Garry oak tree replicate 2 | place: USA:California | collected 2016-06-15 | reverse complement strand
CAGCAGCCACTGGTCCTCTACCGGCCCAGCGGTCCACCTCCGGCTGAAAAGTCGAAACCCTGGAAACGTTCGCGCGCTACGCGCATTTCTATGCTGATGCGCCGCCGCCGCGAACGCTTGAAGCGCGCACAGTTCGGTGGGACGAAAATTGCATTTAGCCTGGCTATAGCCTTTTGTCTTTTGCTGGTGATAACCACTTCTTCGGGGGCTGCTTCAGCGTATGCCTATTACCAGAACCAACTGCCGCGCCTGCAGGGGCTGGCGAACAAGCAGATCAGCCAGACCTCTCGTATCTACGACCGTAACGGCGTCCTGCTCTATGATGTATATGACAATAACGGGGGAGGTCGTCGCACAGCCGTTGCGTATAAGTACATTCCACAGATCATGCGGGACGCGATGGTAGCCGCGGAGGATAAGACGTTTTGGGACAACCCCGGCATTGACCCGCAGGCTATTTTCCGTGCGGGCATTCAGTATGTGCAACACAACGACCAGGTGGTCAGCGGCGCAAGCACGCTGACACAGCAGTTGATTAAAAACCTCACCAATGAGAAGCAGATCACGCTAAGTCGCAAGTTGACAGAGGCCGCGCTTGCCATCGGCCTGACACAACAGTATCCTAAGTGGAAGATTCTGGAGATGTATTTCAACGTCTCGGCCTTTGGCGCACAGGATCTCGGTGTAGATGCCGCCGCTGAAGACTACTTCCACCTTGCGCCGCAATGTAACGCGCAGCACGTGTGTACTCCTGCCATAGCTTTTCTTGACATGAATGCACAGGGCAAGCACGATCCGCTCTTAGCGCTGGCACGTGCTGCGTTATTGGCAGGGATGCCACAAAATCCACCGGGCTATGATCCGACCCTCGGCCCCGACAACAGGGCACGAGCTTTAGTGCGCCAGGACTTTGTACTCAACCAGATGCTCTCGCTGGGTATCCAGGTACCTGGCCTGGGTACGATCACACAAAGCATGGTGCAGCAGGCAGAAGCTTTGACTGCCAAGATGACGTTCACACGTTATGTACGCAATATCCGCGCCCCGCATTTTGTTTACTGGATCATTCAACAACTAGAAGCCCAGATAGGGGCGGAGACACTGCTCAATGGCGGCTTCAATATATATACGACCATCGATGTCAACCTGGAAGCCTTTGTCGAGAATGCCGTACGTCGTCATCTTGATAAGCCGGAATATCAGCCGTTCATCGGCGATTATGGCCCTCTCAACAAGGTGCATAACGTCAACGACTCTGCAGTGGTTGTGATGAATGCTAAAACCGGTGAGGTACTGGCGATGGATGGCAGTACTGACTGGTATTCCCACAATCCCAGGGTCGGGGGAAATTTCAATGCGGCCACCGCGTATCGCCAAACCGGATCGTCCTTCAAGCCAATTATCTACGCGGCTGCCTTCCAGATGGGCTGGTATCCTGGCCTGGTGCTGCCGGATAAAAAGACCTATTTTCCTACCGGAGGGCCGCAGACTGATCCTCAACACAATGCCTACCACCCCACGGATTACGGTGGCGGGTATCACAACCTGAACGCCCCTATTCGTCTCGATATTGCAAATTCGTTCAACATTCCCGCAATAAAAGCGTTCGAGTATGCCGGCATGGATAACGTGGTGAACATGGCACGCCGCCTGGGCATTTCGGCGATAGATGAAGATGTGGCGATGTTCAACGCGAAGCATGGTACCCACGCCGGCATCCCGCAGTTGTTCGGACCTGCCATGGCGCTTGGTACGGCCGGTGTACCACTGATCCAGATGGTGGGCGCTTACCAGGTGTTTGCCGACCAGGGAGTGCGCGTCCCGCCAAAGGGTATCCTGGATATCTGGGATAACTACGGCAATCACCTCTATCATTACGATCCAGCTCATCCCAATGGGGTTCAGGTTATCAGCCCGCAGATCGCCTACCTGATGACCTCTATCCTCTCAGATGAGCCGGCGCGGGCCCTTGAATTCTCGGGTGATCACGTGCTCTCGATGTATGACTGGCAGCAGGCTGATGGGAAGCAACACGTGGTGGCGGCCAAAACTGGCACGACGGATAATTTTGTAGATAACTGGACGCTTGGCTACACGCCAAATGTGGTGGTAATAGTGTCATCGAGCGGGTGAGCGGCGCGTGTAACGTAGATGGCGCGGGTATCCCCTGTGGCAAGTACCACTCTCCGTTTACCCCGGCAACGTTCGTTGTACCTCCTGGTGTGCACCAGCAGGCTGTCTCGGGACTCAATGGCCTCGAGGGGACTGGCATTATCGACTGGATGCTCGATGACGAGGTGCCCCAGCAGACCGGCATTGCCAACTGCGATACTACACAAACAGGCGGCACTCCAACGCCCGGAAATAGTCCTTGTCAAGCGCCGCCGCCGGGGCCTTGAACTCCAACGCCAACAATAGGACCCTGAGGCAGAATGTTTTTCATGTGGGCGCCCTGAAGATTCGGGTCGCCCAACTTTTTTATTCTCGATAGTGCTCCTTTTCCTCTTAAGGCAAGGTTCAATGGTGAAGAAGAGTCCTTGATAGTTTGTACAGTCACACCATGTCACCCTGAGCCCTTCGCTTCGCTCAAGGGTAAACTCCGCGAAGGGTCTGTCGCGATCGGCAGCGAGATGCTTCGCTGCCCCTTCGCTGCGCTCAGGGCTTCGGCTCACTCAGCATGACAGGGCTGGACCTTTCTGTTGAAGAGGAACGGTCACGTTCATTTGAACCATGCCTAAGCCTCGAATCTCCTGTCCTTAGAACGCACATCGATACTTATTTATGGTAAGATAATCTGTATGATGAAACGAAGTTACCCTGCCTGCACACCAGTCACGGGCGGTTCCGTGCTGCAAGCGGGTAACTCTCCTCGTAGCTGCATCATGCTCCCTACCTCAAAGAAGAGAAGGATGACTCTAATTCCAGGCTGAGTGTATGGCTGTACAAAATTCCCATCAATCGCACCCGCTCACCATAAGCGAGCAACTCACGCTCAGCAATTTATGGTTTGCGCTGAATTTCCAGTCTGCCGCCCTCCTGCCGATTGTAATCCCCACCCAGGTCTTGCTATTTGTCTCGCCCGGTGAAGTAGGGAGCGCCCAGCAGGCAGCCTTTCTGGGCTGGATCGCGACGTTGGGGGCGTTGCTATCGTTGATTGTGCCCCCCATAGTCGGCACCATTTCTGATAATACACGCAGCCCCTGGGGGCGGCGGAGACCATATATCCTGGCAGGCATGCTGTTTTTGCTGCTTGGTCCGCTCATACTGGCCCTGGCTGCCAATGCGATTATCTTTGTGCTGGGGCTTCTGGTCTTCCAGCTAGGTAACAATGGCATTACTGCCGCTTACCAGAGCCTGTTACCAGATCGTGTGCCGGAGGAGCAGCGCGGTGAGGCCTCCGGTTATATGGGATTGATGACTATTATTGGCAACGTGTGCAGCCTGGGGCTTGCGGCGTGGTTACTGGGCCAGGTCAGCCTCAATGTCACCGCGGGTGGCATTATCCGGCGTGGTGCTGCCTATTACTACACCTGGACCGCGATAGCATTGTTCGTGTGCGTCATGATCACCGTTATTGGTGTGCGCGAGGCTCCCCTCTCTGCCAGGAAAATTCAAGAGGTCCAGGCAGAGATGAGCAGCAAGGTTAGACGACGCCAGTGGCTGGTGAGTAACTGGCTGGAACCCTGGCGTGACTACAACTTCATCTGGGTCTTCCTCACGCGCTGTTTCGTTATGATGGGACTCAGCCTGTTTATGACATTTATCGAGTACTATTTTGCGAACGTGGCGCATATCACCAATTTTGTGCAGACCACGGCGGCGGTGGCGGTGCTGGCGCTGGTGGGAGCCATCTTCAGCGCCCTGACGCTCGGGATCTTCTCTGATCATGTCAGGCGTACACCTGTGGTTGCTGTCGCTACCGTCTGCATGGCGCTTGCTGCCATGGCATTCGTGGTTTTTCCTGCCGACCTGGCGCTCTGGCCCCTGGGAATACTATTCGGGCTGGGCTACGGAGCCTATACCAGCGTTGACTGGGCCCTGGCCATCGATGCGCTGCCATCGCTGGAAACGGTGGGCAAGGATTTAGGCCTGTGGAGCGCATCATCGACGCTGCCAGCCATCATAGCCCCCGTACTGGGCGGCCTGACCATCTTTATCGCCAATCTATTTGGGCAGACGGCCCTTGGGTATCGCCTGGTTTTCGCTCTTGCGACCCTGTTCTTGCTCATGGGCGCATACTTTATTCTCAGAGTGCGCGTGCAGAGGGACGTACGCATCGCACTAAAGGCACAGGCTCCTCAACGTACTGTGGGTGTCGGCTGGAGGCTGGCATTTCAGACTCGTGCGGGGCAGGCACGAGGCTTCCTGCGTTTCTGGCCGCTGTGGGAGCGGTTCACGCTTTACCTGTGGCGTGTAAAGCCAGTTCCTCGCGCTCCAAATGGCCTGCTACAGTTGCAGATCGCTCACTACCATGGACGGCCAATGAAGTTGCCCGACGGGACATACATTCGCTCAGGCGACCGTATAGGCGTACTCCATTTCAGCAACCAGGCGATCCTGAATGCAGCGACTCGCACGGGCCCATGGGGCCTGCTGCGGATGATTGCCCAGGACCTGCAGGCCCTGGCGGCCCGGGTGCAGGAAGCGGATTTTCCTGCCAACGTGTGCGCTATTTATGGCGTGACGCTGCTGAGCCGCGGCGCCCCGCGCCTGGGTTTCACTCTGCGCCAGCGTCCAAAGAACGTCCTTACCTGGATGGATCGCTTTTTTATGACTGGCCTGCTGGTGCTTTATCACGCGAGAGGGCTGGACAGACTCCTGCAGGGAACCACTTACGGTTCTTATCCCCAGGAGGTGTGGATGTCACGGGGCGAACTGCTCAAGCGCTATGGAGCGCCTTGATTATGGAGTTTAAAAAATTACGCTGGGGTTTGCCCCACCCCCCAGCGCGATAATGAGTTTTAATGAATTAATCCAGGTATCGGAACAGCCCCGAGGGCCGATAAATCGGCGGTGGCGGCGATAAATCGCGCCCTACGGTTTGTTGCCGGATTATTTCGTGAAAGTTCATAATCGCGCGGCTACACCCATTCGTATGCCGGATTAATTGTTTAAAGCTCACGATCCGGGCGCTTCGCCCCAGCCGCCGCCGCCAGGCGTAAGGACTGTCAACCGGTCGCCAGGGGATGCCTGGAAATGTACCTTGCTGGGCAGGAGTATTTCCTGGTCTCCGTGCTGCAGGCGGTTTTCACCGCGCGTGCCGGGTTCGCCGCCCTGGAGGCCGTAAGGTGTCGTGACACGCCGCTCTGTAAGCAGTGTGACTTCCGTGGGCACCTCGAAGGTGATCTCTCGCACCAGCCCGTCACCGCCTCGTGCCGCGCCTTTCCCGCCGGAGTGGTCACGTAGTCGATAGGCTGTGATGCGCATGGGGTAAGCATATTCGAAGGCCTCTATGGGAGTGTTGAGCGTATTACTCATGTGCGTGTGGACGCCCGAGAGCCCGTCGAGCCCGGGCCTGGCTCCCATGCCGCCTCCCATAGTCTCATAGTAAGCAAAAGGTTGCCCCGTGCGCGGGTCGATACCCCCGGCTGTGATATTGTTCATCGTGCCCTGGCTCGCTGCCGGAATAACCTCGGGCAGTGCCGAGGCTAACGCTCCAAGCACAACATCGGTAATGCGTTGCGACGTTTCTACATTGCCCTGGGCTACCGCCGCGTGTGGACGTGCATTCACTATGGTTCCTGCAGGCGCGATCACTGTAACCGGCGCGAATGTGCCGTGGTTCATCGGTGCGTCGCCTGGCATGAGACAACGAACGACATAGTAGGTAGCTGATTTGGCAACCGAAGCGACTGTATTCACATTGCCACGGGTTTGTGGCGCGCTTCCCGTGAAGTCGACGGTAAGCGTGTCGTCCTGTATTGTGACCCTGGCAGTAATTAGGACGGGTTCGTCGCTGGTCCCGTCGTTGTCAAGGTAATCGGTAAACTCGTAGCACCCATCTGGAATTGCTGCTATGGTCGCGCGGGTGATGCGCTCGGCGTAGGCGATCAGAGCGGCAATGTGTTCCTCTGTGGTCGGAATACTCCACCTATCGACCAGCTCTTGTATGCGCCGTATGGCGGTGCGGTTTGCCGCGATTTGCGCGGACAGGTCGCCCCGGCGCTCCTGCGGTGTGCGAACATTGCGTAGGATCAGGTCAAGCGCTGCTTGATTCAGCTGGCCAGCATCCCAGAGTTTAAGCGGGGGAATGATGATACCTTCCTGGTAAATTTCGGTCGCCATCGGCATTGAGCCGGGCGACATGCCCCCGACGTCAGAATGATGGGCGCGGTTGGCGGCAAAACCAACCAGGTATGGTACGCCCGCGCTTTGCACATAAATGGGCGCAATAATGGTGATGTCAGGGAGATGGCTCCCGCCTAAGAAAGGATCATTGAGCACAATGATATCGCCAGGAGAGAAGTGATCGAACATGTGGAGTGCAGACGCGACCGAGTCAGGCATCGAGCCGAGGTGGACCGGAATGTGAGCCGCCTGGGCCACGAGCCGTCCCTCGCGCTCGAAGAGCGCGCAGGAGAAGTCCCGCCTCTCCTTGATGTTTGGAGAATAGCTGCTGCGGGTCAACACTGCTCCCATTTCCTCGGCAATAGCGGTTAGCGCGCTCCTGAACAGTTCCAGGGTAACGGGATTAACGGATGTTTTATCACTCACCGGCCTGTTCCTCCTTGCCTGTATACCTGGCGATAATATGTCCAAACGCGTCGATCTCTGCCAGCCATCCGGGCGGTAGTACCGTCGTCGTATCGTACTGCGTCACGATGGCAGGCCCTTTGAACGTCATCCCCGGTAAGAGCGCTTCTCTCTTGTATACCGCTGTATCCTGCGCGGTTGTACCATTGGTCGTGAAGATAACCGGTTGCACCGCTGCCGGTGTTACAATCGCCTGTTTCTCTCCATCTCGTTGTGCTAAAACCGGGCGCGTGGGGCGGCTGCGCGCTTTGAGACGTACACTCACTACCTGCACATGCTCAAGTGGATTATGGTAGCCGAAGCGGCGCTCATGAGCTGCGTGAAAACTGGCGACTGCCCCGGTGACTTTATCAGTGTAAGGCACTACGATCTCGTAGGATTGCCCCAGGTAGCGCAGGTCGAGCAAGCGCTCAACGGCGACCTGCTCAGAGGAAAAGCCTTCCCTGGCAAGGTCTGCTCGTCCTTGCTGCTCCAACTCGCTGAAGACTGCATCTACTCTTGCCTGTGCCGCTTCGCTGGGTACCATAACGGTGCGAACGTAGTCTTTTATAATATCGGCGGCCAGCATACCAAGAGCCGAGAGCACTCCTGGCGAGCCCGGGATAAGGACCTGCGGGATTTGTAAGGCGGCCGCGAGTTCGCAGGCGTGAAGTGGACCGGCACCGCCAAAGGCAACCAGTATAAAATTGCGCGGATCGAAGCCTCGCTCAACAGAGATGACGCGCATGGCGGTTTCCATATTGGCGTTGACCACACGCACAATGCCCAATGCCGCTTCTTCTGGACTTGTACCCAGGCGTTCAGCAATACCCAGCACCGCTTCACGTGCTCGCGTGCTATCGAGCGACATTGTGCCTCCAAGGAATGCCTGCGGCAGCAGCCTGCCCAGGACAACGTTGGCATCGGTGACCGTGGGCTCAGTTCCTCCCCGGCTATAGGCGGCCGGACCAGGATCGGCGCCCGCCGACCCCGGTCCAACGCGCAACGCGCCACCTGTGTCGAACCAGGCGATGCTGCCGCCACCGGCTCCAACTGTATTGATATCGATCATGGGCAGTTTGACGGGATGGCCGCCGATTTTGCCATCAGTAGTCTGAGCAATCGTACCATCGACGAGGGCAACGTCGGTAGAGGTGCCCCCGATGTCCAGGGTGATGGCCTGCTTGAATCCCGAGGCACCGGCTACGAATGCCGCCCCGACGACCCCCGCAGCCGGGCCGGAGAGGAGGGTGCGGGCAGCCTCGCGCCGAGCGGTAGCGCTTGAAATTGAGCCGCCATTCGACTGCATGATGCGTAGGGAGGTATGCCTGGGCAGCGACTCTTCCAGTCGCAGGAGGTAACGTTCTATCAGCGGCCCGACATACGCATTGAGCACAACGGTGCTGGTGCGTTCGTATTCGCGGAACTCCGGCAGTACCTCTGATGAAGCTGAAACATAGAAACCAGCGGCTCGCGCGGCCCCGGCTACCCTGCGTTCGTGATCAGGATTGGTGAAGCTGAACAGGAGACAGACGGCGACTGCTTCCACGTTTGCTGCCTGCAATTGCTCAAGTGCGGCCTTCAGCGATATATCATCGAGCGGGATCAGCACCTCGCCCAGTTCATCGAGGCGCTCGATTACCTCGACTCGCAGCGGGCGAGGCACTAACGGCGGTTCTTTCTGGACGTTTAGAGCGTAGAGTTTCGGACGTGTTTGTCTGCCAATCTCAAGAACGTCGCGAAAACCGGCTGTCGTGATCAGTCCGGTGCGCACACCCTTGCGTTCGAGTACGGCATTGGTTGCGACGGTCGAGCCATGAACCAGCGCATCGAGGTTCCCGGATACGCCAAGATCGGTCAAACCTTGAAGTATGGCCCGTGCGGGGTCGCCAGGTGTGGAAAGGACTTTGTGAATCCTGATTTTGCCGTCCTGGAGGAGGACGAAATCGGTAAAGGTGCCTCCGGTATCAACCCCGACGAATAATTCTGTCATCTGTTCGCCTTTTTGTTGCAGCAAGCATGCACGAGCGGAGAAGCTACCTCCTAAGAATCTCGCTGCCAGCTCACTTCAGGAAAGCCCTGATGCGAAAACGAAGGTTCCGGGTATTTTCCTCCTATGTTATGGTAAGATACTAGAAAATGAATCTCATAGTCAATATGCCTGAACCGATGAGTATCGGGCAGGTGATATACAGATTACCTGTACTAACCATTGTTTCTTACAAAGGAGAAGACCCATGTCACCCAGCACAATCGAGCTGCCATTGTTTCCGTTGAATGTAGTGCTCTTTCCAGGCATGGTGTTACCTCTGCATATCTTTGAACCACGTTATCGCTTGATGATTGCCGAGTGCCAAAGGGAGGACAAGCTCTTCGGCGTAGTGCTGGCAAGGGCGGAAAGCGAGCACCTGCGGGAGGAACCATATCCTGTCGGCACCACAGCGGATATTCAAGAACTGGATGAGCTTGCGGATGGCCGCTACAATCTCATGGCCATGGGCGTGCACCGGTTTCGTATTCTCAGCCAGCATCGCGAAAAGCCCTATCTTTCCGGCCTGGTTGAGCAATATGAAGATGTTCCGGAGCCAGAGCAGCAGTTGACTACTACTGCCAGGCAGGCCCAGGACCTGTTCAACACCTTTCTGCAGATGCTGTTTCAAGCGGCGGGTAAGAAACCGTCGCCGGTCAATATACCGGCTCTCCCTGAAGAACTTTCCTACTTCATCGCTTATCTCATGGATATGGAGCTTGAGCAGAAGCAGCAGTTGCTCGAGTCTACTTCAACGCTGCAGCGCCTGCAGGAAGAGATCACCGTCTTGCGCCGGGAAGTGCCCTTTATGCGCCAGATGCTTACCAGCGGGAGCCATTTTGTCGACTATCCCGACCGTGGTATCTTAAATTAGATCTCTCGTAACTGCTCAGGATTCCTCACCACCTTCGGTGGTTCGCAAGAGGGTTTGTTCCTGCGGGCGGTGCAGCCGGCGGCTGCACCGCCCGCAGGAACAAAGACGCGAGCTGCCGTAGGCGGCGAGGAATCAGGTACCTGAGTAGTTACTGATTTTTTAAAGTTCATAATTAGAGGAGTAAATGCGGCGAGAAGAAATGGGTATCGGATCGGTAACGAACGATTATCAACAGCTTATCAGGGACAGTATCCTAAACAATGAGGATTTTATTAAGGCTACTTTTAGCGGTCAACCCCGGAATCGGGCTGTTGCATGGATGAAGGTGATTGTCCGGCCCGTGCTTGTACGAGGGCAGAAGCATATGCAGTTTTCGTATTTTGACGTGAAGAAGGACATCACTAAAAACTACCGGGGCGACGAAATTGCAGAAAAGCTTGCACAAATCCTGGCGCTTGAGTTTAAAAATGTGCATGTGCAAATGGCTCATAACACTATTGACATTACTATTACTAATAAGGGGAAGGCTCTCATTCACAACGCTACATCCGCGGTCCCGCCAATGGAAGCGAATCTATCTCATGATCGCCAGAAGAAAGTGTTATTGGCGGTCGATGCTGCTGCTCCTTTCCTGAAAGCGGTCGACATCATGACTCAAGACGGTAAGATCAGAGCGGATATGCAGAGTAAATTCCGGCAGATCAATGAGTTTTTAAAGCTTGTACAGCAAACTGGGGAATTGGAAAAATTCAACACATCTCCGCTCTATGTTGTAGATTGCGGCTGTGGCAACGCTTACCTTACGTTCGCTTTCTATTATTATCTCAACTGTGTGTTGAACATACAAATCCGTCTGACGGGTATTGACGTCAATGGCGAACTCTTAAGGGGGCACGCCGAGAAAAGTTCGAGTTTAGGCTGGTCCGGCCTCACCTTTCAGATGACCAGCATAATAGATTTTAAGCCAGTTACGGCGCCGGACATCGTGTTGGCTCTCCACGCGTGCGATACCGCCACCGATGAGGCGGTGGCCCAGGGTATAAGATGGCAAAGCAAACTGATTATCAGCGCACCGTGTTGCCAGCATCACCTCCAGGAACAACTCGATCACCAGCCCACTCCCCATCCATTCGAGCCGGTAGAGCGACATAACATCTTAAAGGAACGGCTGGGCGATATTCTGACCGACACCTTCCGTGCCTTGATCCTGCGCATCATGGGCTACCAGACGGACGTGGTGCAGTTTGTCTCAAGTGAGCACACAACAAAAAACTTAATGATCCGGGCGGTGAAATCTCTAAAGGTTGGAGACCCTAAGTTCGTGCAGGAATATAAGGATCTCAAAGATTTCTGGAAGGTCACTCCTTACCTCGAGCAGCTTTTAGGAGAAGATTTCACTAAACTTCTGCGATAGGCTGCTTGCCAGTTCTTACCCAATATATTCCTTAATTTGCTCAGGCAAAGGTTTGTTCATCGCCTTGAGGTAGACCGTGGCCTTCCCGAAGAAAATCAGCAGTGCCTGGAGATAGACATCGAGTTGAAGTTCAACTGGCAGCGAAAAGCCGCCGCGATCAACCGTCTTCGTCATGTCCTCGTCCGATAAGGCAGAAACCGTTGCTTTCATCTCTTCATCTAGTGTTTGAAACCATGCATTGAGCTGGGCGACGCTGCTCTCCAAACCCGCTTCCGTGTTGCGATATGACCAATCTTGCTTAAAGGTTTTCAACGACTGGGTATACGAATGTTCGATTTCACCCATCTCGCGGCATAAGGCGCCTAACGTCATATTCTGCCCACCTCCCATGTGTTCCCTCAATCCAGGGCCATTTCTCTTGCATATAGCGATTCATTGTATCCTCTCCCTTCTGTGAAGGGCGACCGCGAGGGTCGCCCAATAGGCATCAACCTGACGCAAAGCTCATCACCATTCCGTAGGGAGGGGGCCTTTATGGCCGCCCGCCCTTGGATTGTGTGAAGATCGGATGCCTACCGACCGAACAAGGGTTACGCGGGCGGCCATAAAGGCCCCCACACCACCCGACACCACCCCATTGACTCCAACAAAATCGCAAAGCCCATCCCTCACCCGGCTTTCCTGGTCGACGACCGCGGCCCGCGCACACACTTGCGTTGGGCGTAGCGGACCGTCTCGCGTGGCCGCAAGGCTTCCGGTGGCGCTGGCGTGATCCAGGTGGCGTCCACAAAGGGCACCTGCACCTCAATGCGCGTACTGGGTCGAATGAGGCCCACCTCGCGCCCCACCCGTCCCAGGAAAGGCAAGGGAGCGATGCCTCGCTGCAGCAGCCGTGGCGCCACCTCGACGAGCACGTCAAGAGAGACATCGAACGGATCGACCCCCTCCTGGGCGGCCAGTTGCACCTGCAACCCATGGAACACCTGGGCTAAGAGCAAGGCACCCCAGATTTGCACTTGCACGACCTCCCACTTGGCGCTCCACAGTTGGCTGAGCTGCAGATGCTCTTTGAGGAGGCAGAACGCCAGCTCGATATCCCAGCGGCGCGCATACAGCCGGGCGATGTCGGCCAGCGCGAGCTGCTGCGGATCGAGCACATTGGTCAAGTACCGGTGCAGCTGCCCGCGCTGGTAGAACTGCACCAGCCGCACCGGATACCGGGCGCGGTCGGCGCGGTAGATCCCCAGCCACACAATGGCATCCAGGACGCCATCGCCTTGATAGAGGATGTGGCGCACCTGCATGCTCGCGTGATTGGCATAGCGACTGATCCACCACAGCTTCCCCTCGGTTAGTTCGTCAAACCAGGGAAAGCTGAGGTAGCCTCGGTCAAAGAGCAGCAGCGTGCCAGCCTGCAGCCCCTCCAGCAGCAGACGCGCTTGCTGCTTGCAATTGGCCCCCGCCTCCTGCCACACTTCTACCCGCACCCATTGTTGCCGCCGCAGGTCAAACAAGGCGCTGATGCGCCCAGCCAGCAAGCCTGGGTCGCCCGGCAGCAGTCGGCGTAACTCGGGCAGCCAGCGCCCCACCGCGTCCAGGGTGCTCTCATCCAACGCCAGCACCTGGCCAGCCCAGGGCGCGAGCGTGCGCTCTTCCAGCCCCACCAACTGCTCGCTCATCCAGAGGCTCGCCTGCTCAAAGAACCCCCGCATCACTCCTGCCGCGCGCTCCAGCCGATTGTAGATGGCCTGATCGACCACCCGCACCGGTGCAAACGGTCCGATCGGCTCCAGACAGAGCCTTCGCCACAGCTTGAGTTGCGACCCAAAGCCCTCTAAGCCACACAGCACGATTCCCAAGCATAAATGCAGGGCCGTCAGCGTCGCGGGTTTGCCCCGCCGCCTGCCTGCTGGGACCAGCGCCTGGCTCTGGTGCAGCACAGAATCCTCGACTTGTTGCAGGCTGGGCATCGGTAGTTGCCTCGCTCTCTCGTTTGCGCTATCATGGGACATCAGAAGGAACTCCTTTCTGGGTTTTCAAGATGTTTTGAAAGGATTTTCCTTCTTTTGTTCTCCTTTGACAACCCCTTCTCCCATTTTGTTGGAGTCAATGG
>WNGP01005879.1_pt1 | contig 13167 bp, 10 predicted proteins | sample 5407671 | NCBI WGS metagenome assembly WNGP01 (sample SAMN13153381, study PRJNA577476) | soil metagenome | isolation source: 40 cm soil or saprolite under Garry oak tree replicate 2 | place: USA:California | collected 2016-06-15 | reverse complement strand
CATACTCTATTCTTCCTTCTCTGGCACAAGGCACAAAAAAGCCGTAAGTATGCATATCCTGCACACCTCACGGCACCAATCAAATTCTTCCTGAGTTAGCGCTCTAGTTTGCTCTAGAAGCGCGGCATAAGCATAGCACTCAGACACCTCACCGTCAAGCAACAAATCTTCTTTCTCGCTCGAATCCTGACACAGGATGACAGCAATCAAGATCTACAATTATTGGGAACAACATTTTGAGAGCGTGTCTGATTCTCAGAGGCTTCGCCCGCTCGCGCCGGGTGCTCGCGCGGCTTCGCCGCGCAAAAATGGAGGAGGTGGTGTGGAACATGCGCAAAGCGCATGTTCCACACCACCTCCTCCAGCAGGCGAGCGCCGCAGGCGCGAGCAAGCCATCGTGATGGGAATCAGACACGCTCTGAGGTAAAACCGCTTAAACGGAGATACATCACATGCGCATTGCAGTCAACCTTGGACCTACAGGCGACTGGCCGGCCATGCTGGCAGCCGCGCAGGAAGCCGACACCCGCGGCTTCGATGCCGTTGGTTTCCTGGATCACTATCATATAGACAATCCCGAGTGGTCCTACATCTGCGGCTGGTCAGCCTATGGAGCCCTTGCCATGGCGACCTCGCGTATCCACCTCGTGCCAATGGTCATCGACCACATGAACTATTTACCCGGCGTGCTCGCCAAAGAGACCTCGACCCTGTCTATCCTGAGCGGCGGTCGCTTCGAACTCGGCATTGGCGCCGGTGATTACTTTGAAGAAGCGCACGCCTGGGGCCTTGAGGTTCCTCCTGCCCCGGCGCGCATTACTGGCCTCGAAGAGACCATCACCGTCCTTCGCCGTATCTGGAGTGGCGAACAGGTAACGTTTGAAGGTGAACATCTCCATCTGAAGAATGCTGCTTCAACCCCACTTCCTCCCACTCTCCCGCGCGTAGTAATAGGCGCGGGCCGCTCGCGAAGCTTGATCCGCAACGCCGTCGCCTATGCGGATGAGATCAATGTCTACGCCGATGACGAGTTGATACGCTTTGCACGCCAGGAGATCGAGGCATCTTCTCGCGCCGTCACATTGTCGGCCTTTGTGTGGGACTGGCTCGAGGACATAGCCGAAAAATTGGCCGCCTGGGAGAAGCTCGGCGTAGAGCGCACCTTCATCACCTTCTGGCATCCCTTCGACCAGCTTGCCCCTGCCAGCAAATGGCTGTCCTGAGTGAGACAACCTTGCCCGGCGAACGCGTGATATTATATCCTTAGGCAAGGTTCAATGATGAAGAAAAGCCCTTGACCGTTTGAACCGTCGCACCGTGTCATCCTGAGCAAGCCAGAGCCCTGAGCCTTCGCTTCGCTCAAGGGTAAACTCCGCGAAGGGGAAGGGTCTGTCGCCATCGGCAGCGAGATGCTGAGCGAAGCGAAGCATGACAGGGCTGGACCTGTCTGTGGGTGAGGACCTGTCACGTTCGTTTGAACCTTGCCTAACAAGAGAAACCACTGGAATGTTGATGTTCAGGTGAAAGGAAGTGTGTTCCGATGACCGATCAGAACTTGTCCCACTACCCGGCGGGGGTCGATATCCGCGGCCCCGTTACTCCGGAGTTTGCCGAGATATTGACACCGGATGCTATGAACCTCGTTGCAACCCTGGTCCGTGCCTTCGCTGACAGGCGCGAGGAACTCTTGCAGCGCAGGGTGCAGCGGCAGGCCGAGATTGACTCCGGCAAACTGCCCGATTTCCTCCCCGAAACCGAGCATATCCGTAACAGCGAGTGGACTGTAGCTCCCATTCCCGAGGATCTCCTGGACCGCCGCGTCGAGATCACCGGCCCTGTAGAAAGAAAAATGGTCATCAACGCGCTGAACTCGGGCGCCAAAGTGTTCATGGCCGATTTTGAGGACTCCCATACCCCCACCTGGGAGGGTAACATCGAGGGTCATATTAACCTGCGCGATGCCGTCAACCGCACCATCGCATATACCAGCCCCGAGGGGAAGCCGTACCGCTTACAAGAAAAAACCGCGACCCTGCTGGTGCGCCCGCGCGGATGGCACCTGTCGGAAAAGCACGTCTTCATCGATGGCCAGCCTATTTCTGGCGGCATCTTCGACTTCGCCCTTTACTTCTTCCACAATGTGAAAACGCTGCTCGCGAAGGGCACCGGACCCTATTTCTACCTGCCCAAGCTGGAGAACCACCTGGAAGCCCGCCTCTGGAATGACATATTTGTGCTTGCCCAGCAGGAACTGGGCATCCCCCGGGGCACCATTCGCGCCACCGTGCTCATCGAAACCATCCTGGCAACTTTTGAAATGGATGAGATACTCTACGAACTGCGCGAGCACTCTTCTGGCTTGAACTGCGGGCGTTGGGACTACATCTTCAGCGCTATCAAGAAGTTCCACCAGATGCCCGACTTCATCTATCCCGACCGCGCTCAGGTGACCATGACCACGCACTTCTTGCGTTCCTACTCCCTGCTCACCATCAAGACCTGCCATCGCCGTAACATCCACGCCATTGGCGGCATGGCTGCCCAGATCCCCATCAAGAACGATCCGCAGGCCAACGAAGAGGCGCTGGAGCGTGTGCGCGCCGACAAGAGGCGTGAAGCCACCGATGGTCATGATGGCACCTGGGTAGCACATCCAGGCCTGGTACAGATCGCCATGGAGGAATTTGACAAAGTCATGAAGGGACCCAACCAGATAGATCGGAAGCGTGAAGATGTACATGTGACGGCCCGCGACCTCCTGGCCATCCCGGGGGGACAGATCACCGAAGCAGGCCTGCGCAACAACATCAGCGTCAGTTTGCAGTACCTGGAATCGTGGCTGCGCGGTACTGGCTGCGTTCCCATCTACAACCTGATGGAAGATGCCGCCACCGTCGAAATCGCCAGGTCGCAAATCTGGCAGTGGATTCACCATCCCAAAGGCGTCTTATCCGATGGCAGGAAAGTGGATATCGAACTATACCGCCGACTGACGGATGAAGAACTGGCAAGGCTCAAGTCTACGCTCGGCGAACAGCAATTTGCCGCGCGCAAATTTGGCACGGCCCGCCAGTTGCTCGACCAGATCATCACCAACGACCAGTTCACCGAGTTCCTGACCTTGCCCGCCTACCAGTACATCGATTAACAAACGCCATGTGCAAGTTTTTTCTCCGCGTGCCGCCTGCGGCGGCGAGAGGAGGAAAGGGGATTGGGGACACCCCAATCCCCGTCAGGGGCTGCCGCCCCTGAACCCTGCTCAGAATAACTTGCTCTTTTATGCACTAGAGGATCTGAAAATGCCGCAAAAAACAGCCGTTTCAGCAGGCGCAATCATCTTGCGCGAAATCGAAGGCGAACTGAAGCTCGCCCTGGCCCATCACAAAAACAGCGCAAAAGAGTGGGTTTTGCCCAAAGGCCACGTCGACCCGGGCGAATCACTTGAGCAGGCAGCCCTGCGCGAGATTCATGAAGAGACAGGCCTGGCACGCGTTCAGCTCATCAAGCACCTCGGCACAATCGTGCGCCAGTCTATTAAAAACAACGGCGACGTAGAGGATAAGACAATCCATTACTTCCTGGCGTATGCCCTGGACAACGGCCAGCCGCAAACCCCACTCGACCCGAGATTCACCGGCGTTGGCTGGTTCTCCCCGCATCAGGTTATCGAACTTATTCCTTACGAGCAAGACCGCGCCTTTTTGCTGGAGCATTTGTCCCCAATGCTCGATGTCCTGTAGGTGTGAGGGCCTTTATGGCCGCCCGCTCCTGGGATGCCATATACGCGCGTGCTCCATGACCACCCGTTTAGGTCACGCGACAAGGCTACGCGGGCGACCATAAAGGTCCTCCCCACGCCGCTCCACCGCCCTCGCCCCTACGGATATTGATGGGCTGTTTCTTCGGTTGATGCCTGTTGGGCGCCCCTTGCGGCCATCATATTTCATCGCGCAACTCCAATATATAGCCCCCTTCCCGTCAGCTTCTCAGGATCGGGATCATGTACCACCTCCAGCCCGCTGGCGTGGAACGCATCGAGATACTCCTCGTGTGAGAACAACCCCAGCTCATGCAGTTCGGTAAAATGCTCAATTCCTGCAGGGGTAGCAACGAGGTAATGGAAATTCATAATAGACAGTCGTCCTTCCACCTCGCCCTTATTCATGCGCGCTATTTTCAAGTCCGGCTGATTCACAAAGGTTGCGCTCAAGTGACCTGCCTTGAACCTTTCAGGAGCCAGCCACGGCTCGATGAGCAGCACACCACCCGGGTTCAGGTGGCGCCGCATCGTTTGCAGCGCCTGTCGCATACGCGGCAAAGTTTTCGTATAACCTATCGAACTGAACAGGCACATGACCACGTCGAACGTGTGCCCGAGATCGAAGTCCACCATGTTCGCGCGGTGAAAGGCGACTCCAGGATTGCGCCGCCGGGCGATAGCCAGCATCTCTTCGTCGAGATCAAGCCCTTCGACTGTATAGTCTCGCCGCAAGAAAGTAAGGTGCGCCGCTGTCCCGCATGCCACGTCCAGCAGCGCGTTACCCGGAGATTGCTTATATTGCTTGATTACCGCGTGGATTTGTTGGGCTTCCTTTTCGTAATCCTTCATCGTACCGTAAATCGCGTCGTAAAACGCTTCGGACTTTGTAAACATGGCAAAATCTCCTACTTGCTCTGCTTAATAATAGTCTCCTCTTCAGCTTCGGCAACGACGAGGACGATTTGTATTATGATACATTTGATGGTACCAGATGGGTATTATTCTGTCATCTCCTCTCGCCGCAAAGCTTATCGTGAAGAACGATGTGTGGCGCAGGCAGTCTGCGAAACGTTTTACCATCAGACGAGACAGAACTTTTCCTATAGTTCACTCTTCGACCAGAAAGGGACATACTATGAGGACAAGGTCGCTGGTGGTGCGCTGCTGCGCCACTGTCATTCTCCTGGCTCAATTGCTGATTGTCATCAGTCTCTTTTTCCCGTATGCGCACTATTGGGGAACTACCGGTTGGCAGGAGCTTTTCCCTTCCCCCGGCACGCTCTCGCTCGACCCGCTTGATCCCTACTACCTGTCCCTCATCAGGGTCAGGGCCTTCGTCGTGCTCATCGTGTTTGCTCTGCCAGTGTTTGCTGCGGTGGCCGTCTTCCGCTCCCCGACCAGGATGATGGGCCTGCTCGGCGTGTGGATCAGCCTTCCCCTGACTTTGCTCTCCTGCTTTGTCTGCGCGAGCATAGTTCTCGATCCTTTCAATGGCTACACGATCCGCTCTAGCCCGGTAGTCTGGTTCCCGCCTGTGGGCTTCGCCCTTTCTTTCCTCAGTTGTCTCGTGCTGGCTCCGTACCTGCCTCTCCTGCGTGCCCGTCAACCGTCTATGGGCCGACTGATCCATCTGGAAGCCGGTCAGCACGAGAGAGCAGAGGGTGTCTCCCATCCCAATGGAGTCGAACTTCCAGCGCACGCCACCAGACCGCGCCGGTGGCCTCGCCTCGCCTTCCTTGGCCTCCTATGTCACCTGCTCATCGGCCTGAGCCTCTTGTTCCCCTATACCGAACTCCACGATCAGTATGAAGGCACCATCACCCTCACGACCGGCTGGCAGATGCTCAGCAAGGCTCTCCAGATACAGAATATCCATGTACTCCTCAGAGGGTGGCAGTCAGGAATTCCCGCCGCGTCTGTGGCAAGCTTGCTGCTCGCTGCACTGGTGCTCCCAGCGCTCATCTACCTCGCCTTCCTGCTGCCCTTCCCATGGAAGAACGGGACCGCAGACACGAGGCTTCGAAAGAGTATCTATATCAGCTATCTGCTGACCACGATAGGGTTTAGCCTGAGCAGCGTCGTCCTGGGGCTCTCTCTCATCTATCGAGGCGGCGATCTGCACGATCCATTTCTGACCACTGACCTGACTTTTGTCATTCCCCCCGCAGCTTTCCTCCTTTCCCTCCTCTGCAGTACTGCTCTGCTCGGCTATGGCTTGTGGCTACACCCTAATGAACCTCCCGCTTTTTTCTCACTCTTCAACCGGATTTGATACGAGACCCTGTCTACAATTCTCGACTCCTCGTCTCAACAATCCCCGTAATCCGCTCTACGAACCGCTCCAGCGGCATCGCCCCCAGATCTTCATTCGTGCGCAGACGTACAGACACAGCCTTCTCAGCGACCTCACGATCCCCGATCACCAGCATATAGGGCACCTTTTGCACTTGAGCATCACGGATCTTCGCGTTCATACGTTCGCTCGAATCGTCCAGTTCGGCGCGCAGGCCCTGATGGTGTAGGTGCTCCAGAACCTCTCGTCCATACGCGACGTGCCGGTCAGAAATTGGAATGATCCTGGCCTGCACGGGTGCCATCCAGGCAGGAAATGCGCCTGCCGTGTGCTCGATTAAAATGCCCACGAAGCGCTCGAGCGAGCCGTAAATGACGCGATGGATCACAACTGGCGTCTTCTCTGACCCATCCTTGTCGATGTAAGAGCAATCAAAGCGCCTCGGTAACTGGAAATCAAGCTGGATCGTCCCCATCTGCCACGACCTGCCCAGCGCGTCCTCCATCAAGATGTCGATCTTCGGCCCGTAGAACGCGCCGTCTCCATCCTCGATGACGTAGTGTCCCGGTCCCACGTGCTTATCCAGGATGCGCTGCAGAGCTGCCTCCGCCTTGTTCCACGTCTCCAGGTCGCCGATATAGCTTTCCGGCCGCGTGCCCAACCGGAAAGAGTACTTGAGATCAAAGATGCTGTAGAAGCGGCCCGTCAGTTCAAGGATACGGTCGTATTCTTCCTCTATCTGCTCTTCCATCACGAAAATGTGCGCGTCGTCCTGCTGAAATTTCTGCGCCCGTAACAGGCCGTGCAGCGTTCCCGCCCGCTCGTGGCGATGCAGCGTATCGCAGTCCGAGAGCCGCAGCGGCAAATCCCGGTAACTGCGCGTCTTGAGATTGTAAACGATCATCGCGTTGGGACAGTTCATCGGCTTAACGCCGTACGTAACGTTCTCGTCGACCGGGATAAGAAACATTTCCTCCCGGTAATGCTCCCAGTGTCCCGAAATTTCCCAGATCTTTCTATCGTTGATCAAGGGCGCCGAGATCTCCTGGTAGCCCCGCTTCTCGTGCTCGCTGCGCCAGAAGTTGATCAGTTCCAGCAGCATCTTAAAACCCTTAGGCAGCCAGTAGGGCATGCCTGGCGCGCTGGGATCAAAATGGAACAACTCAAGCTCTTTGCCCAGCTTGCGGTGGTCGCGCTTCTGCGCCTCCTCCAGGCGCCACAGGTAGGCATCGAGTTCCTCCCGTGTGAACCACGCTGTCCCATACAACCGCTGCAACATCGGCCGGTGCTCATCCCCACGCCAGTAAGCCCCTGCTATCTTCATCAGCTTGAAAGGGCCGATCTGCCCCGTGTGTTCTACATGCGGGCCCCGGCACAGGTCCAGGAAGTTGTGCTGCCGGTAGATGCCCACCTCTTCGTCCGGCAGGTTCTCGATCAGTTCGACCTTGTACACCTGTCCCTTGTTGCGGAAGTACTCCAGCGCCTTCTCACGAGGCCAACGCTCACGGATGAATGGGTACTTGCCCGCCACAATGTGTGCCATGCGCCGCTCGATCTCTGGCAAATCCTCCGGGGTAAGCGGGCGTGGTAATTCAAAATCATAGTAAAAACCATCCTCGATAGCAGGTCCAATGGCAAATTTAGCGCCAGGAAACATCTCCTGCACCGCCTCGGCCATCACGTGCGCCGCCGAGTGCCGCATACGCTGGATCGGCGTATAGCCCACAGACTCCTGCAATTCTGCCTCGACCGACATAGAAAAACCTCCTCGTTCGTTATCGGATAACAATAAAAAGGCCTTCTCATCCCATTATGGGACGAAAAGGCCATAAAAGAACACTCTTCGTGGTTCCACCCAGTTTCCGCGTCTCTTATGAGTTTTAATACATTCATCCAGGTATCGGAACAGCCACCAAGGGCCGATAAATCGGCGCTGGGCGCGATAAATCGGCCCCTACAGATAGCCGGATTATTTCGTTAAAGTTCATAAGAGTCGCGCTTTAGTAACTGCTAACGTGGTTAAAACGTGTACCTTACTGTCTCGGTACAGGCTGGCGAGGGGTATCTTCCCTTTGCTGGCCAGGAAGCGCTTTCAGCCTTTGGCGCTTCCTCTCTGTAGACCCCTGGAAGGAGACATATCTCGCGTGCTTGCCGTATAGATTATTCTCTCCTACAACTCCCGGCTCCTCGTCTTGATAATTCCCGAAATTCGCTCTACGAAACTTGCCAGAGGCGTCGCACCCAGGTTCTCGTTCGTGCGAAGGCGCACGGCCACCGCGTTCTCCGCTGCCTCCTTGTCGCCCACCACCAGCATATACGGGATCTTCTGCAACTGCGCATCGCGCACTTTGGCATTCATGCGCTCGCTGCGCGTATCTATCTCCACGCGCACACCTGCTGCCTTCAACACATCTGCCACCTTACCTGCGTACTCGATATGCCGGTCGGCAATCGGGATAATCATTACCTGCACCGGTGATAGCCAGACAGGGAACGCGCCCGCGAAGTGCTCAATCAGCAGTGCCATAAAGCGCTCCGTCGAACCCATTATAGCCCGGTGGATCATGATTGGACGATGGGCCTGCCCATCCTCTCCGACGTACTCGATCTCAAAGTTCTCTGGCTGGATGAAGTCAAGCTGGATCGTCGCACACTGCCAGTCACGCCCCAGCGCGTCATGCACCATAAAGTCTGTCTTGGGGCCGTAGAACGCCGCCTCTCCGATCACTTCCCGGTACTCGATGCCCTTGTTCTTCACCGCTGCCTTCAGCGCACTCTCCGCCCGGTCCCAGATCTCCACGTCACCCGCGTATTCTTCCTGCTTCGCCGGGTCGCGCAGCGAGAGTGAAATCCAGTAGTCCGTCAATCCGTAGGTGTTGAAAACCTCCAGCGCCAGGTTTATCGCACGGTCAAATTCCTCTTGTAGTTGATCTGGTCGCAAGAAGACGTGAGCATCATCCTGCGTGAGGCTGCGCACCCGCGTCAGGCCTGTCAGCGTCCCCGCCTTCTCGTCGCGATACAGCGTAGCAAACTCAGCGTAGCGCACAGGCAGTTCGCGGTAGCTGTGCATCTGCGACTTGTAGAGCAGGATATGGTGCGGGCAGTTCATCGGCTTGAGCATATAGGCATCGTCTTCCGACAGCTCCTGCTCGCCCTGCATCATTGGGAACATCGTATCGCGATACTTGAACCAGTGCTTTGACGTTTTGTACAACCGCACCTTTCCCAGGTGTGATGTCCACACGTGCTGGTAGCCATACTTCTCCTGCGTCTCGCGCACGTAACTCTCCATCTGGTACCGCAGCATCTCGCCGCGTGGCAGGAACAACGGTACTCCGGCCGGCACATCATCACTCAAGATAAAGAGCTTGAGTTCCTTGCCCAGTTTGCGATGATCGCGCTTCTGCGCCTCTTCCAGGCGCCACAGGTAGGCGTCAAGTTCCTCCCGCGTGAACCATGCCGTGCCATACAGGCGCTGCAGCATCGGCCGGTGCTCATCCCCGCGCCAGTAGGCCCCCGCCACGCGCATCAACTTGAAGGGACCGATTTGCCCTGTATTCTCTACATGCGGACCCCGGCACAGGTCCAGGAAGTTGTGCTGCTGGTAGATACCCACCTCCTCGTCCGGCAGGTTCTCGATGATCTCAACTTTGTAGGCCTGGTCCTTGTTGCGGAAGTACTCCAGCGCCTTCTCGCGCGGCCAGCGCTCGCGCACAAACGGGTACTTGCCCTCTACAATCCGCGCCATGCGCTGTTCAATATCAGCAAAGTCATCCGGTGTCAGCGTACGCGGCAGCTCGAAATCGTAGTAAAAACCATCCTCGATAGCTGGCCCGATAGCGAAGCGTGCCTCCGGAAAAATCTCCTGCACCGCTTCCGCCATCACGTGCGCCGCCGAGTGCCGCATACGCTGCAGAGGCGTATAGCCCACAGACTCCTGTAATTCTGCTGACACTCTTCGTGGTTCCACCCAGCTTTCGCGCCTTAAACGCGAAATTCAACCTCGCGCTTAATGACTCGCTTTGGCGACCGCTAACGTGGTCGAGACGTGCACCTTGCTGTCTCGGTACAGATTAGCGAGGGGTATCATCTTCTTACCGGTCGGAGCGCTTTCAGCCGCTGGCGCTTCCTCTCTGCATACCTCTAGAAAGAGACATGTCTCGCGTGTTTACCATGTCTTGTATTTTCTCTGCATACAGAATAGCATAAGCGGCGTATGATGTAAAGAGCCAATCGAAGTCGCGCGATTATGAGTTTTAATACATTCATCCAGGTATCGGAACAGCCACTGAGGGCCGATACATATGAGGTATCAGGCCACTTCTCAACAGCGGGTAATGGAAAATGGCGAGAGACCCGCCTCGGGCGTTTACCGGTGTTCCACAGACTCTCCACCCGCTGCTCCGCCATCACCACCTCCTGACCCGGTTGCTGTCATCTCCCGTTGCAGGTGGCTCCTGCGCTGACTGTATACAATCATTGAAAGAATGGGAATTAGCGGCACCAGCGGCACCCGGAATGCGCGCCGCAAATTGGGCTGTGTGCGACGCAGGATGAGCACGCCAAGCGAGACCAGCACAAACGCCGACAACGTGCCGATATTGGTGAGTTCTGCCACCACGTCAATCGGCGTCAGCCCTGCCAGAGCTGCAACAAACGCACCAACGATGATACTCGAAAAGTATGGCGTGCGGAACCGCACGTGGATCCGCGAGAAGAGGCCAGGTAGGAGGCCATCGCGTGCCATCGAAAAGAAGATGCGACTCTGCCCGTAGAGCAGGATGATTAGCACCGTTGTCAGGCCGCAGATCGCCCCAATCGAGATGATCAACGCTGCCGCGTTCAGGCCGATCAAAATCATAGCGTGTGATACCGGCGAGGGCACGTTGAGCCGGGTGTATGGCACTAGCCCGGTCAGCGTAGCGGTCACCAGAATGTAGAGGATCGTGCAGATCACCAGGCTTGAAATAATGCCGATGGGCATATCCCTCCCTGGATTGCGTGCCTCCTCTGCTGAGGTCGAAATTTGATCAAAGCCGATATAGGCGAAGAAAATAATACTGGCGCCCCTGAAGATACCGCCAACACCAAAGGGTAAAAACGGGTTCCAGTTTGCCGGACTGATGTGCCCGAATCCCGCGACGAGAAAGAACAGGATCACCGCGAGCTTGATGGCCACGATGATGTTGTTGACCCGGCTGCTCTCAGAGGTTCCCACGATCAGCAGCCCGGTGATCAGCAAAATGATGATCATCGCCGGTAAATTGATGATCCCTCCTGAGAACGGTGACGAGGTGAGCGTATTGGGAAGTGTGAAGCCTATAGCTTTGAGAAGATCGGTGAAGTACCCTGACCAGCCAATACTGACCGCGGCCGCGCCCACCGCGTATTCCAGGATCAGGTCCCAGCCAATAATCCAGGCAATCAGCTCACCGAGGGTCGCGTAGGAGTAAGTATAGGCGCTGCCAGCTATCGGTACCGTACTGGCGAATTCTGCGTAGCAGATGGCGGCGAGGCCACTCACGATAGCCGCTACCACAAAGGAAAGAATCAGTCCAGGTCCGGCATACTTAGCAGCCGCCACACCGGTCAATACGAAGATGCCGGTGCCGACGATCGCCCCGATGCCCATCGCCGTGATACTGACCGCGCCCAATGTGCGTTTAAGTCCATGCTCCTGCTGATCACTCTGCCTCAGAATGACGTCAACTGGTTTGATTCGCCACAGTTTGCTCCAGCGGGTATCCGATGCAGTTGCCATGTGCATCTCCTCTCCTTATTCTCTGTTCTCCCCCAGGACACGAAATGGCCAATTTTAGTATATTGACCTCTGAAAGCCGGACAGGCGGGCAAAGTAAGTAGCTATATCAAGCGCGCGAAATGTTGTACACTGAGCAATAAGAAATCCCTTCCACACTGATTCGTGCAAAAGAGCTATGCAGGCGAAAGGACATCACCACCGTGGATACCCACGACGAAATCTACAAGGCATGTACCCGTTTTCTGGGCGGCCACTACCGGCAAACGCCACAACAGGTTCTGAGCGACCTTGCCGCCAGTGTCGATCCAGGCATGCTCGGTGATCGCTACGGCGAAGGCGAGATCATCAACCACTTTGAAGCTGAAGTCGCCGCTCTGCTGGGGAAAGAGGCCGCGGTATTCATGCCAAGCGGGACCATGTGCCAGCAAATCGCGCTGCGTATCTGGTGTGATCGCAGAAAAGTATCTAACGTGGCTTTTCACCCCACCTGTCACCTGGAGATTCACGAACAGCATGGCTATCAACGATTGCACAACCTTCAGAGCATATTGCTGGGATCGCCATATCGCCTGTTCACCCTCGATGACCTGAAAAACGTCAAAGAGCCGCTGGGAGCGCTACTCATAGAACTGCCCCAACGTGAAATTGGTGGACAACTGCCGAGTTGGGAGGCCCTGGCTGAGATAATCTTCTGGGGACGCGAGCAGGGGATTCCCATGCACCTTGATGGCGCTTGGCGGCATCGCTGGCGCTATCCTGGCAGGCCCGGCGGACGTGATTGCCGAGTCGCGCGTCTGGCAGCGCCGTCATGGCGGCAACCTCGTACAACTGTATCCCTATGTGCTCGCAGCTCAAAAAGGCCTTACCGAACGCCTGCCGCGCATGGAAGCCTATCACGCGAAGGCCAGGGCAATTGCCTCCGTCCTATCCGCCTTCCCCCAGATAGAGATCGTGCCAGATCCGCCGCACACGAACATGATGCATGTATTCCTGCGCGGTGATGCCGGTAAACTGCAGGAAGCCTCTCTTGCTATCGCCCAGGAAACCGGCACCTGGCTCATCTCCTGGCTCGCTCCCACGCCCATCCCCACTTATCAAAAATTCGAGCTCACAGTCGGAGAAGCCACCCTTGATCTGCCAGATGAGGAAATAGGCAAGCTGTTCCAACTGCTCTTCGACAAAATCTCGTAGGAGGGCCGGTTATGAGTTTTAACAAATTAATGTGGGCATCCGTAGGGGCCGGTTTACCGCGCCCCTGGTTGACGCCTCCCATCGGCCTTGCTATATTACCTTCGTACTGAGCGGTTACGTACGAACGGGGAGTATTGCAAGCGAGGAAGAACATCATGCAAG
>WNGP01004079.1_pt1 | contig 13168 bp, 13 predicted proteins | sample 5407671 | NCBI WGS metagenome assembly WNGP01 (sample SAMN13153381, study PRJNA577476) | soil metagenome | isolation source: 40 cm soil or saprolite under Garry oak tree replicate 2 | place: USA:California | collected 2016-06-15 | reverse complement strand
AACAACACGCGGCTCGAGTCGGGGAGCTCGAGCTGGAGGCGCTGTCCGGGCTGCGTGGCGTATTCGCGAAACGGCGCTACGCGCGGGCGTAGCCGCCACACGAGCGTGCCGGCCACGACACAGGCGATCGCCGCGGCGATGCGGACCATCGCAAACCGCGGCCCGGCACGCCGCGGTCGGGGCCGCGCGGAGAACCCGGCCGACCCCTGCGCCGCGTGACGGCCGCGGCTCCGCAGCAGTCGGATCCGGGCTTCCGCGACGACCCAGGGCCGCGTGGTCGAGCCCGTGAGGCGCCACACGGCGCGGATCTCGTCGAGCAGCTCACCCCGCCGCGGATCGGCGGCGATCCACGCCTGGATCGCGGCCGCCTCGTCGGGCGAGCAGTCGCCCTCGACGAAGCGCAGCAGTTCGGACTCTTCGATCCCCTCCGCCATGAGGCACCTCCTGCCTCGAAAACCCGCGGAGGGGGGCGGGAGTATGACGCCGGGGCTCCCCTAGCCGGCGCGGTCTTCGGGAATGCCCGGACGGGCCAGGTAGGGTGCCAGCCTGGCCCGCAGCCGCAGCGTGGCGCGCCACATCTGCGACTTCACCGTGCCGAGCGAGATCCCGAGGCGGGTCGCGATTTCGCGGTAACTCAGCTGCTCGCGGCGGCGCAGCACGAAGATCGCGCGGCAGCGCGCCGGCAGCTCGGCGATGGCCTGCTGCACGGCCTCGTCGAGCTCGCCGCGCAGACACAGGTCCTCCGGCGTATCGGACGGGGGTATCTCTTCAGACGCCGCGCGCGCGATCCACGCCGCCACCACGCGACGGTGGCGCAGATACTTGAGGGCGCGGTTCCGGGCCGCCACATAGAGGTACGGCCGCGTAAGCCGGCTCGCGTCCCGCGGGCCGCGGCTGTCCCAGAGGCGTAAGAACAAATCCTGCACCAGATCCTGCGCGGCTTCCGCCGACCCGACGAAGCGGAGCACGTATTCGCACAACTCGACGTAATGGGCCTGGAAGGCCGACTCCCAGGAATACGATGACTGCGGCGTGGCGCGCGCCACGCGATGTGGGAGCGGCGGAAGCGGCGAGCGGCGATGTGTGTCGAGCATGTGGCCTGTGGTGAGCGACCGTTGCGGCGTCGCAACAGGTCCTCGGTTCACGCCGTTGTGCGCCGGGTCACGAGTTGCAAGTTCGAGACCGCCGGTGATCTTCCTGTGACGAGGTCGAAACCAGATTGCACGCCGCGAGCGGCCTTCCTTTAGTCGGTCGGGCCCACTGGCCGGACAGCGCCTACCGTCGGGACGAGCTGCCCGAGCGCGTGCTGCAGTTCGGCACGGGCATGCTGCTGCGCGCCCTGTGCGCCGGGTCCGTGGACGCCGCCAACCGCGCCGGCGCGTTCCACGGCCGCATCGTCGTCGTGCAGAGCACCCCGCACGGCAGCGCGCGGGCGATCAACGCCCAGGACGGGTTGTTCACGCTGGTGGAACGCGGCTTGCTCGATGGCGCACCGATCGAGCGCACCCGCTTGATCGGCGCCGTGTCGCGCGCGCTCGTCGCCGATACGGAGTGGCAGGCGGTGCGCGCCGCCGTCGTACAACCCGAGCTGCAAGTGATCGTGAGCAACGTGACCGAAGCCGGCTTCCGGCTGGACGGCGACGGGGCGCGCCCGGATGCGACGGGGGCACGCGCGCCCGCGGGATTCCCCGCGAAGCTGCTGGATGTCCTGCACGCGCGCTTCGAGCGGCTGCCCGACGGCCCGCCGCTGTACGTGATCCCGACCGAGCTCGTCCCCGACAATGGGCCGCGTCTCGCCGCGATGATCGATCGGCTGGCGTCGCAGTGCGGCGAGCGGTTCCGCGCCTGGCTCGCCTCCCACGTCCACTTCTGCTCCTCGCTCGTGGACCGCATTACCACTGGAAGCCCGCCCCCCGAAACGCGCGCCGCGCTCGAGAAGCAGCTCGGCTACGCCGACGAGCTGCTCACCGTCACGGAGCCGTACGCCCTGTGGGCCATCGAAGGGGAGCCGGCCGCGCTGCGGGCGGCGTTTCCGATCGATGTGGCTCCCGACGCGGTGGTGTTCGCGTCCGACATCGGGATGTACCGGGAGCGCAAGTTGCGCCTGCTGAACGGGGCGCACACCGCGCTCGCCCCGCTGGCGCTGCTCGCCGGAGTGGCGACGGTGCGCGAGGCGGCGGAGCATCCGCGGCTGGGACCATTTCTCGAGCGCACACTGTTCCAGGAGCTCGTGCCGGCGACCGACATACCACGCGTCCAGGCGCAGGCATTCGCCGCGAGCGTGCTCGAGCGGTTTCGCAATCCCTGGCTGCGGCACGAGTGGCGTGTGATCGCCACCAACCAGACGATGAAGATGCGGCTGCGCGTCGCGCCGGCGATCGAGCGATTCGTCCAGGACGAGCGGCGCGTTCCGCCGGGGCTCGCGCTCGCGTGTGCCGCCCACCTGCGATATCTTCGCCCCGTTTCCGAGGGCGCACCCGCCGGTTCGGCGCCGCACGGGCGGTGGCGTGGCCACACGTATCCGATCAACGATGCCGATCTCCCGCTCGTCGCCCGGCACTGGCTGGCGTTGGACGTTGATCACGTGTCCGGCCCCCTCCCGCGCGACATGCTGGAGCGGCTCACGGCCCACGCCCTGGCCGACGAGGCGCTGTGGGGCTCTTCTCTCGCGCGGCTTCCCGGATTCCTCGAGGCGACCACCCAGGGGCTCGCCCGACTCGAGCACGAAAGCGTAGAGGCGACTCTCGGATGATCGATGCGGCATTAGCGAGCGGCGTGATCGCGGTCGTGCGGCTCCCGGCGGGCGCCGACTTTCGCGCCCTGGCGGGCGCGCTCGTCGCCGGGGGCGTGAGCGTCGTGGAGATCACGCTGACGACGCCGGGCGCATTGGCGGCGATCCGCGACCTCACGGCGCAAGGCGCCGTCCCGGGCGCGGTCGTGGGCGCGGGCACGGTGCTGGACGAGGGGTCCGCGCGCGACGTCATCGCCGCCGGCGCGCGCTTCGTCGTGAGCCCGACGCTCGATCAGGGCGTCATGCGCTGCTGTCGCGAGGCGAACGTTCCCTGCATGCCGGGCGCACTCACGCCGCGCGAGCTGCTCGAGGCGTCGCGCGCGGGTGCGTCGCACATCAAGCTCTTCCCCGCCTCGCTGGTGGGCCCGCGCTACATTCGCGAAGTGCTCGCTCCGCTGCCGTTTCTCCGCCTGGTGCCGTCCGGTGGCGTGTCGCTCGACAACGCGGGCGACTGGATCCGCGCCGGCGCGATCGCCGTCAGCCTCGGGAGCGCCCTGGTGAGCCCGTCGCTCGTCGCGGAGCAAGGCTGGGACCGGCTGACGGCGCGCGCCCGCGCGCTGATCGACCGCGTGGCGGTGGCCCGCCGCCAGCCCGCCGAGGCACCGGCGTGAGCGGCGCGCGCGCGGTGACGTTCGGCGAGCTGATGCTGCGCCTCAGCCCGCCCGGTCAGGAGCGCCTGTTCCAATCGCCCGAGCTCCGCACGGGCTTCGGCGGGTGCGAGGCCAATGTCGCCGTGGGGTTGGCGCATCTCGGCGTCCGCGCCGATTACGTCACCCGGCTGCCCGACCACGCCATCGGCCACGCCGCGCTGCACGCGCTGCAAGCCGAGGGCGTGGGCACGGCGTGGATCGCGCTCGGCGGGGTGAGCGAGCGGATGGGGATCTATTTCGTCGAGCCGGGCGCCGATATCCGCGCCAGTCGCGTCGTCTACGACCGCGCCGGCTCGGCGTTCGCCGCCATCACGCCCGGGACGGTGGATTGGGCGAAGGCGATGCAGGGCGCGGCCTGGTTTCACGGCTCCGGCATCACGCCCGCCCTCGGGGAAGGCCCGCGCGCGGCACTCGCCGCGGCGATCGACGCCGCGCGGTCGGGCGGGGTGCGCATCAGCCTGGATCTCAACTACCGGCCCGCCCTCTGGCAGGGGCGCGAGCCTCGGTCATTGATCGAGCCGCTCGCGAAAGGAGCCGACCTGTTGATCGGTAACCGCGACGCGGTGCGCATCATGCTCGGGATCGAGGCGCCGGACGACTCGCTGGCGCAGCGCCTCGCGGAGCGGTACGGCTGTCGCCACGTGGCGCTGACCCGGCGCGAAGTCCTCTCGGCGAGCGAGCACGGCTGGAGCGCCGCGCTGTACGACGCGTCGTCCGGGGGCGCCTGGCAGAGCCGGCGCTACCAGGTGCGGGTCGTGGACCGGGTGGGCGGTGGCGACAGCTTTGCCGCGGGCCTCATCGCCGCGCTCGCCGCCGATCGGGACCCCGCCGACGCCGTACAGTTCGCCGCCGCCGCCGGCGCCTTGAAATTGACCATCCCAGGTGACTGGAACCGGGCCACCCCGCGGGAGATCGAGCAGCTGGTGCGCGCATGCGCATGACGTTCCGCTGGTTCGGGCGCGAGGACCCGATCCCGCTGGTGCACATCCGGCACATCCCGGGCGTCTCGGGCGTGGTGAGCGCGCTGTACGACGTGCCGGTGGGCGCGGCCTGGAGCCGCGAGCGGCTGGAGCGCCTCAAGGGAGAGATCGAGGGCGCCGGACTCACGTTCGCCGTGGTCGAGAGTATTCCCGTGCACGAGGACATCAAGCTCGGCCGCCCGGGCCGCGACCGGCTCATCGCGAACTATTGTGAAAGCGTGCGCGCCATGGGCGCGCTCCGCATTCCCGTGCTGTGCTACAACTTCATGCCGGTGTTCGACTGGCTGCGCACCGACCTGGCGCAGCCGTTGGCCGATGGATCGACGGCGCTCGCCTACGACGACCGTGCGCTCGCCGCCGTGGACCTGACGCGCGGCACGGGCGATCTCCCGGGATGGGCCACGGCGTACGGCCCCGAGGAGCTCGAGCGGCTGCTCGCGGCGTACCGGGAGGTGGATGCCGAGCGCCTGTGGGACAACCTGGCCTACTTTCTCGAGCGCGTGGTCCCGGTGGCCGAGCAGGTGGGCGTGCGGATGGCGATCCATCCGGACGACCCCCCCTGGCCGATCTTCGGTCTGCCCCGGATCATCTGCCGGGGCCCCGATCTCGAGCGCCTGGTGGCGCTGGTGGACAAGCCGGCGAACGGCGTGACGTTCTGCACAGGATCGCTCGGCGCCGATCCGGAAAACGATCTGCCCGCCATGGTGCGGCGCATCGGCGATCGCATTCACTTTGCCCACTGCCGCAACGTGCGCGTCACGGGAGAGCGGCGCTTTCATGAGACGGCCCACCCATCGGCGTGCGGCGGCGTGGATTTGTACGAGGTGCTGCGGGCGCTGCGCGACGTCGGCTTCACGGGGCCGATGCGCCCCGATCACGGGCGCATGATCTGGGGCGAGCGCGGGCGCCCCGGGTACGGCCTGTACGACCGGGCGCTGGGCGCCATGTACCTCCAGGGGCTGTGGGAGGGACTGACGCGAGGGAACGCGTCCGGCGCATGACCGTTCGTATCGGCCTCGTCGGGTGCGGTAACATCAGCGACACCCATGCGCGCGCGGCTCGCGAGGTCGGAGACGTCGAGCTCGTAGCGTATTGGGGCCGCGACCCTGCCAAGGCGTCCGCCCTGGCGCAGCGATACGGGGGCAAGGCCTATCGGGAGCTGGACGCGTTTCTCGCGCACCGGCCCATGGACGTCGTGGTCGTGGGGACGCCGTCGGGTCTGCACGCCGAGCACGCGCAAGCGGCGGCGCGCCAGGGGTTGCACGTGCTGGTGGAGAAGCCGCTCGACATCACGACCGCGCGCATCGACGGGCTCACGGCCGAGTGCGACCGTGCCGGCGTGAAGCTGGGCGTGATTTATCAGGATCGCGCGGCGCCCGACCTGATCTGGCTGAAGCGTCTGATCGCGCGGGGCGGACTCGGCCGCCCCATCGTGGCGTCGGCCCGCGTGCGGTGGTTCCGCCCGCCGGAGTATTACACGGGCTCGCGCTGGCGCGGAACCTGGGGACTCGATGGCGGCGGCGCCCTGATGAATCAGGGGATCCACACCATCGACCTGCTGCTCTGGCTGCTCGGCGACGTCGACCGCGTGTACGCCACGACGCGGACCGCGTTGCACGCCATCGCCGTGGAGGACACGGCGGTCGCGTGCCTCGAGTTCGCGAGCGGCGCCGTCGGTACCCTCGAGGCGACTACGGCGGCGTTTCCGGGGCTGCCGCGTCGGGTCGAGCTCACGGGCTCTGAGGGAACGATCGTGGTCGAGCGGGACCGCGTCGTCTCGGTCGAGCTGCGGACGCCGCTGGAAGCGCCGCCGCACGATGGCGAGCCGTCCGGCAACGCCAGCGCGTCATCGCCGGTGGTCGCGGACGCGCGCGGCCACGCCCGCGTGCTCCAGGACTTCGTGGCCGCGATCACTTCAGGCGCGGCGCCGCTGTGCGACGGTCGCGAGGGTCGCAGGAGCGTCGCGCTGGTGGAGGCGATGTACCGCTCGGCTCGGGCGGGAGCGCCGGTGGTCGTCGCGGAGCGGGAGGGCGTGCTTGACGCACTCGAACGTTAAGGTCGCGACGGCGGTCCCCACGCGCTGGGCGCGCTGGAGACTCGTGCCCCGGGCGGCGGCCCGCGCCTCGCTGGCGCGCCTCGGGCCCGCGCTGGCGCTCTTAGTAGTCGTCCTGGTCTTCGCGCTGCTCACCGACGCGCCGGCGCGTTACCTCTCGCCGTTCAACCTGCGCATCGTCCTGTCGCAAACGGTGATCGTCGCCCTCGGGGCGATCGGCATGACGCTGATCATGATCAGCGGCGGCATCGACCTCTCGGTGGGAGCGGCGATCGCGCTCACGGGCGTGGTGGCGGCGCTCGGGCTCGCCGCGGGATGGTCCCCCGGGGCCGCCACCGCCGCGGCCCTCGTCGCAGGCGGCCTGATCGGCCTGGGCAACGGCCTGCTCATTACAGGCCTGCGGGTGGTGCCATTCATCGCCACGCTGGGGATGCTGGGCATCGCGCGCGGCATCGCCAAATGGATCGCGCACGAGCAGACCGTAAACGTGCCGCCGACGTGGGTGAACGACCTGCTCGTTACGTTCCCGCGCCAGGCGTGGATGGTGCTCCCCCCCGGCGTCTGGATCATGCTCGCGCTGGCGGCGCTGACGGCGACGGTGCTCTCCCGCACCGTGTTCGGCCGGCACGTGTTCGCGCTCGGCTCGAACGAGCTGGCCGCGCGCGCCTGCGGCATCGCGATCGACCGGCTCAAGCTGGCGATTTACAGTTCCGCGGGCGTGTTCTTCGGGCTTGCCGGCGTGATGCAGCTGTCCCGGCTGCGCCAGGGGGATCCCACGGTGGCGATCGGGACGGAGCTCGACGTCATCGCCGCGGTGGTGATCGGGGGCGGCAGCTTGCTGGGCGGCGAGGGGAGCGTGTTCGGCTCGGTGGTGGGCGCGCTCATCATGGCGTTCCTGCGCAACGGCTGCCAGCAGATGGGATGGCCCAACTACATCCAAGAGATCATCATCGGCGCGATCATCGTGCTGGCGGTGGCGCTCGATCGGGTACGGGCGGGATGGGCAACGTCATGAGTGCGGTACGTACGAAACGCGGAACGCGAAACGTACGAAACGCGGAACGCGGAACGCGGAACGTACGAAACGCGGAACGCGGAAGGCGGAACGCGGAACAGGCGAGCCGACGTCGGTGCCGATTGTTCCGCGTTCCGAGTTCCGACTTCCGCGTTCGGTGGGGGGAGGTGCTGTGGGCATAGTTGACTCGCACGTGCATTTCTGGGACCCGGGGGTCCTTCATTATCCGTGGCTCACGGGGGTGCCGTCGCTCCAGCGGGCGTTTCTCCCGCGGGACTATGCGGCGGCCACGGGACAGGTCCCGATCGGCCGTATGGTGTTCGTGGAAGCCAACTGCCGGCCGGACGAGGCACGGCGGGAGGTAGAGCTGGTGGAACGGCTGGCGCAGGCGGAGCCGCGGGTCGCGGGCATCGTGGCGTTTGTCGATCTGGCGCAGGGCCTCGGGGCTCGGGGCTCGGGACTCGGGACTACGCTGGATGCGTTGTCCCGCTCGCCCAGGGTGAAAGGCATCCGCCAGAATATCCAGGGGCAGCCCGCCGGCTTCTGCGTGCAGCGCGCGTTCATCGAAGGGGTTCGAGAGGTGGGGCACCGGGGACTGGTCTTCGATCTGTGCGCCACGCACGACCAACTTCGGGAGGTGACGGAGCTCGTCGACCAGTGTCCCGACACGCCGTTCGTGCTCGATCATTGCGGCAAGCCCGCGATCCACGATCGGGGCTTCGAAACGTGGAGCGCCGACATCACGCGGCTCGCGGCGCACGAGAACGTGTGCTGCAAGCTGTCGGGACTGCTCACCGAGGCGGGAGAAGCCTGGTGCCCCGAGGACCTCCTCCCCTACGCCGCGCGGGTGGTCGAGTGCTTCGGTCACGAGCGCGTGCTGTACGGCAGCGACTGGCCGGTCCTGACGCTGGCGGGAGATTATGGCACGTGGTACGGCTTCACGGAGCGGTTCACACGCGGATGGAGCGTCAGCGAGCGAAGCCGGTTCTACGGTGACAACGCGGCGCGCGTGTACGACCTGTGAAGGAGATCGAGAACAAGGTTGCGCTCGTAACGGGGGGCGGATCGGGCATCGGCCGGGCGATCGCGCTGCGTTTCGCCCGCGCGGCCGGGCGTGTCGCCGTGCTGGACGTGGCCGAGCCCGCGGCGCGGGACGTGGCGCGCGAGATCGCCGCCTGCGGGAGTGAAGGCCTCGCCGTTCCCTGCGACGTGAGCCGCCAGGCCGAGGTGCGGCGCGCCTTTGAGGCCGTCGCCGAGCGGTTCGGACCCGCGGACATCCTCGTCAACAGCGCCGGGATCGCACACGTCGGCACCGTGGAGCAGACGTCCGAGGATGACCTCGACCGGCTCTACGCCGTGAACGTGAAGGGCGTCTACAACTGCATGCGGGCGGCCGTCCTTCAGATGAAAGGACGCGGCGGCGTGATACTCAACATCGCGTCGGTGGCATCGACCGTCGGGATTCCGGACCGTTTCGCCTATTCGATGACCAAGGGCGCCGTGCTGACCATGACGTACTCGGTGGCGCGCGACTATGTGGCGCAGGGGATCCGCTGCAACGCCATCGCGCCGGGGCGGGTCCATACACCGTTCGTGGACGGGTTCCTGGCCAAGAACTATCCCGGCCGGGAACGGGAGATGTTCGAGCAGCTGTCCCGTACGCAGCCGATCGGCCGTATGGGACGACCGGAAGAAATGGCCGAGCTGGCGCTGTTCCTCTGCTCGGACGCGGCGGCGTTCATCACGGGCAGCAACTACGCGATCGATGGCGGTTTTGTCACCCTCAAAATGTGAGCGATGAAACTCATCCGATTCGGGCCTCCTGGTGAGGAGCGGCCCGGCCTGATCCTGCCCGACGGGCGGCGCATCGACGCCTCCGGGTTCGGCACGGACTACGACCAGACGTTTTTCGAATCCGACGGCCTCGCGCGACTGGCGCGCTGGGGGGCGCGTGCAGGCGCTGCGGCGCCCGCCCTCCCCGACGGCACGCGGCTGGGACCCCCGCTCAGCCGGCCGAGCAAGATCGTGTGTATCGGTCTCAACTATCGAGACCACGCGCGCGAGACGGGTCAGGAAGTCCCCAAAGAGCCGGTCATTTTCTTCAAGGCGACCAGTGCGATCTGCGGGCCGAATGACGACGTGGTGATCCCGAAGGGCGGATCGAAACTGGACTGGGAGGTGGAGCTGGCGGTCGTCCTGGGCCGCCGGGCCGCGTACGTCGCGCGGGATGAGGCGCTGGGCTACGTCGCCGGGTACGTGCTGCACAACGATTACTCGGAGCGCGCCTTCCAGCTCGAGCGCGGCGGCCAGTGGGTGAAGGGGAAGAGCTGCGACAGCTTCGCGCCGCTGGGGCCGTTTCTCGCCACGCCCGACGAGCTCCGCGACGTGCACGATCTGCAGCTCTGGCTCAAGGTGAACGGCGAGACCAAACAGTGCAGCTCGACCCGCGAGCTGGTGTTCGACGTGCCGACGCTCGTGAGCTACATCAGTCAGTTCATGACGCTCCTGCCCGGCGACATCATCTCCACGGGCACCCCGGCGGGCGTCGGGTTGGGGCAGCGCCCGCCGCGCTACCTCGCGGCCGGAGACGAGGTGGAGCTCGGCATCGACGGGCTCGGCTCGGCGCGGCAACGCGTGCGCGCCTATGACGAGGGGCTCGAGGTTCGGGACTCGGGGCTCGGGATTCCGTGAGTCGTCCTAGCCCCGAATCCCGAGCCCCGACCCCCGAGACGAACATGCGTCTGATGGGGAAAGCAGCCGTAATCACCGGCGCCGCGAGTGGGATCGGACGGGCCAGCGCGCTGCGTTTCGCCGGAGCGGGCGCCCGCCTGCTCCTGGTGGACACGCAGGGCGCCGCCGGCGAGGAGCTGGTGCGCGAGATCGAGCGGTCGGGAGGGACCGCTCACTTCGTGTGCGGCGACATGGGCCGGCGCGCCGACAGCGAGCGCATGATCGACGCTTGCGTCGAGCGCTACGGCTCGCTCGACATCCTGTTCTGCAACGCCGGCGTCAATCTGCCGAAGGTCCTGACCCGGAGCTCCGATGAAGAGATTGAGCGCCTGCTGGACGTGAACGTGAAGGGCCCGCTCTACGCCGCGCGTCACGCCATCCCCATCATGCTGCGGCAGGCCGGCGGGGGAGTGATTCTCTTCACCGCCAGCAAGACCGGGCTCGTGGCGCAGACCGATTCACCGGTGTACTGCGCGTCCAAGGGGGCGGTGGTACTGCTCGCCAAGGCCCTGGCGCTCGACTACGCCGCGCACGGGATCCGCGTCAACGCGCTCTGCCCCGGGATCATCGACACGCCCATGCTGCGCCAGTTCGCGGACGCGATGCCCGACCCCGCCGCCGCGTGGGCCGCGTACGGCGCCGCGCAGCCGTTGGGCCGGCTGGGCACCGCCGAAGAGTGCGCCGCGGCCGCGCTGTGGCTCGTCTCGCCCGAGGCATCGTTCGTGACCGGGGTCGCGCTGCCCGTGGACGGCGGCTTCACCGCGATGTGACCCCCGAGCCCCGAGCCCCGAGTCCCTATGCCCACTACCATCACCCGTATCGACGCCCTGGACATCCGGTTCCCCACGTCGCGGGAGCGGGACGGCTCCGATGCCATGAGCCCCGACCCGGACTACTCCGCGGCGTACGCAATTCTCCACACCGATCGGCCCGACGGCCTGACAGGACACGGGCTCACGTTCACCGCCGGCCGGGGCAACGAGCTCTGCGTCGCCGCGATTCGCTCGCTCGCACCCCTGGTGCACGGTCTCACGCTCGAGCACATCAAGGACGACATGGCCGGCTTCTGGCGCCGGCTCACGAGCGACTCGCAGATGCGCTGGGTGGGACCGGAAAAAGGGGTGCTGCACCTCGCCACGGCGGCCGTCGTGAACGCCGTGTGGGACCTCTACGCCAAGATCGAGCGCAAGCCGCTCTGGAAGCTGCTCGCCGACTTGAGTCCCGAGGCGCTGGTGCGCTGCATCGACTTCCGCTACATCACCGACGCGCTCACGCCGGACGAGGCCCTCGTGCTCCTGCGCCGGCACGCTCCCACGCGGGCAGCGCGAGAAGCGGAAATCCGCGCCACGGGCTACCCCGCATACACCACCTCGGCCGGCTGGCTTGGCTACCCCGACGACAAGATCCGCCGCTTGTGCCGCGAGGGCGTCGCGCGCGGCTGGTCGCACTTCAAGATCAAGGTCGGACGGGACCTGCAGGACGACATGCGCCGCGCCGCATTGGTGCGCCAGGAGATCGGGCCCGATCGCAAGCTCATGGTGGACGCCAATCAGGTCTGGGACGTGAACCAGGCCATCGCCTGGATGCATGAGCTGGCGCGGTTCGATCCCTGGTGGATCGAAGAGCCGACCAGCCCGGACGACGTGCTGGGCCATGCGACGATCGCCAAGGCGGTGGCCCCGATCGGCGTCGCGACCGGCGAGCAGTGCCAGAACCGCGTCGTCTTCAAGCAGCTGATGCAGGCCAAGGCGATTCAGTTCTGCCAGATCGACAGCTGCCGGCCAAGTTCGGGATTCCGGTATGTCCCCATGCCGGCGGTGTCGGGTTGTGCGAGTACGTGCAGCACCTCGCGATGTTCGACTACATCGCCGTCAGCGCCTCGCTCGAGAATCGCGTGGTGGAATACGTGGACCACTTGCACGAGCACTTTGTCGACCCGGTGGTGGTGCGCGACGGTCGCTACCTGGCGCCGACGGCCCCGGGGTACAGTATCGAGATGAAGCCGGAGAGCCGGGAGACATACCGCTATCCCGACGGAGCAGCCTGGAGATGATCGCGAAGGGAGGTCGGAGGACCGATGCCGCTTAGCCACCTAGTTCTGCTCGCCGTGATGATGCAGGCCCAGACGGCGGAGAGTCCCGCCGCTCGCGACGCCCGCATGAACTGGTGGCGCGACGCGCGCTTCGGGATGTTCATCCATTGGGGGGCCTACGCCGTCGCGGCCGGCACGTACCCGCTTCAACCCCACGCGGTTCGATCCCGATGAATGGGTGCGCATCGCCAAGGACGCGGGGATGAAGTACATGGTCATCACGTCGAAGCACCACGACGGGTTCGCCATCTTCGACTCGAAGGTCTCGCGCTACGACATCGTCGATGCGACGCCGTACCAGCGGGACGCGCTCAAGGCGCTGGCGCAGGCGGCCCACCGCGCAGGTCTGCGGTTCGGCGTCTATTACTCGATCATGGACTGGCACCACCCCGATGCGCAGGGCCCGAACGCACCCGAATACAATTCACGCACCTGGAGCAATCCCGATTTCGGTCGCTACGTCGAGACGTATATGAAGCCGCAGCTCAAGGAGCTGCTCACGCAGTATCCCGAGATCGACGTGCTCTGGTTCGACGGCGAATGGATCGCCGACTGGAACGACGATCGCGGGCGGGATCTCTACAACTACGTCCGCGCGATCCGCCCGAGCCTCATCGTGAACAACCGGGTGGGGCACACTCGTCAGGGACTGAGCGGCCTGAACCAAGCGGGACAGATCGGGCTGGGCGACTTCGGGACCCCCGAGCAGCAGGTGCCACCCACGGGGCTTCCCGGTGTCGACTGGGAAACCTGCATGACGATGAACGACACCTGGGGCTACAAGTCGTACGACGACGACTGGAAGGACACGCGTACCCTGCTCCGCACGCTGATCGACGTGGCCTCGAAGGGCGGCA
>WNGP01003508.1_pt1 | contig 13173 bp, 10 predicted proteins | sample 5407671 | NCBI WGS metagenome assembly WNGP01 (sample SAMN13153381, study PRJNA577476) | soil metagenome | isolation source: 40 cm soil or saprolite under Garry oak tree replicate 2 | place: USA:California | collected 2016-06-15 | reverse complement strand
CTGCTGGCGCAGCAGTTGGCGGCGTGGAAGTCAACCCAGAGCGCGACCAATCCGCAAACGCTCGAGCAGCAGTTAGCCTCGCTGCAAAGCCAGCTCATCACATTGCAAGCTCGTTATACCGATGACCATCCGGATGTGGCGAAGACGAAAGCTGACATCGCGGAAGTCAAGCGCAAGCTGGACGAGCTGAATTCAGCGGCGGCACAGAACCCGCAAGCGAACGACAAAGCCTCAGGGTCGGAGCCGCCCGAGATTCGGCAACTGCGTTTGCAGGTTCACCAGTACGATCAGATTATCGCCCAGGCCACGCGCGATCAGCAACGCCTGCAGGAGCAGATTCGCGCCTACCAGGGCCGAGTGGCGCTGAGCCCCGCGGTCGAGGAGCAATACAAGTTACTGACGCGCGACTACGACACGGCGCAGAGGTTCTACAACGATCTGCTGGCCAAGAAGAGTCAGTCCGCTATGCAGACCGACATGGAGCGTGGCCAGCAAGGTGAGCAGATGAGACTGCTCAACCCGGCGAACCTGCCCGATGCCCCAAGCTTCCCCAATCGCTGGCTGTTTACCGGTGGCGGATTGGGCGCCGGGCTGGCCATCGGCCTGGCTCTGGCGTTGTGGATGGAACTTCGTGACAAATCGATTCGCACCGAGCAGGACGTTTTGGCGGCGATGGAGTTGCCCATGCTGGTTTCCCTGCCTTGGGTAAACCCGGACTCGGTCGCGCGGAACGGAAATGGCAGGTTCAGAATTCGATCTAAAACATCTGATGAAAAAGAGCGGACGGTAGAGGTCTAACACTCAATGTACAAGGAATTTTTCGGACTTCGAGCCAATCCGTTCAATGTCAATCCCGACCCACGTTATCTGTTTCTGACGCGGCACACGGAAGAAGCGCTGGCCTGCCTGACGTATGGCATCCAGAGCCGTAAGGGCTTTGTCCTATTGAGCGGCGAAGTGGGGACCGGCAAGACGACGCTCATCAACAAGCTCCTGGAATGGCTTCGGCTGCAACAGGTGGCGACCGCGTTCATCTTCAACTCGCGGATGAATGTGCCGCAGTTCATGGATTACATGATGGCGGATTTCGGCATTGCATGCGACTCAAGGTCCAAGAGCCAGATTCTTCTTCGGCTCTACAACTGGTTGCTGGACCGCTACCGCGCCGGAGAAACGGCGGTGCTGATTGTGGACGAGGCACAGAACCTCTCCGATGAAGTCCTGGAAGAGATTCGCTTGATGACCAATCTGGAGACCTTCACGGAGAAACTTTTGCAGATCGTTCTGGTCGGCCAGCCGGAACTGGACCAGAAACTCAAGCAGCCCCAGTTGCGGCAATTACGTCAAAGGCTGACGCTGCGCGCCAAAACGCATCCGCTGTCGCTTGAAGAGACCAAGGCTTACGTGAGCCAGCGGCTGCGTATTGCAGGATCGAATGGACGGCAGATTTTTGGTCCTGAAGCTTTGATGGCTATCCATCGTTATTCGAATGGCATTCCACGTGTGGTGAACCTGATCTGCGAACACTGCCTGGTGAGCGCGTTCGTGGACCAGCAGAACACGGTGGGCGCCGAAATGGTGGATGCCGTAGCCCGCGACTTCGACCTGGGTGATAACACGACATCCCAGGTTTTAACTACGCCGCCGCAAGCGAGTTCTGCGGAAAAATTCGATTTGGTCGAAGCATTGAGGACTTTGGCGACTCTGGCTGACCGATTGCGCCACTCAGACCAAGAGCTCGCCAAAGAAAGGAAATTATGAGCCGAATTCACGAAGCATTAAAAAAAGCGGAAGAACAGCGTGCTGCATCGCAGGGTGGGAGTATCGAGCCGGCCCCGATCGCAGAGATGGTAAATGACCCCGCAGCAACGGCAGTCGCGCCAGCCGTCGAGCACACGCCGTCAGCAGTCTCAGCGATGCCGTCATTTTCCTCGCCGTTTACATTCGACACGCTCCTGGCGCGCTGCGCCCAAGCACGCTGGTCGCCCGATTCGAAGACCATGTTGTTCTTCAATTCCGATGACGAGCAGGGTTATGGGATGGAGGAATTCCGCACTCTGCGCTCCCGTCTATACCAGATGCGCGAGAAGCAGTCCTTGAAGAAGGTTCTGGTAACCAGTTCGCTGCCCAAGGAGGGCAAGAGCTTCGTGGCTGCGAACCTGGCGCAGGTCATGGTGCGGCAGCAAGGACGGCGGGCGTTGCTGATTGATGGCGACCTACGCGGACCCCGCCTGCATCAGGTGTTGGGAACAGCTTCCAGTCCCGGCCTCTCCGAGTATCTGTTAGGTGAGGTGGATGAGTTCGGGGCCATTCAGCGCGGCCCCATGGACAATCTTTTCTTCATTCCTTCCGGGCGCACCGTTTCGAGTCCGGCGGAACTGGTCGCCAATGGCCGGCTGAAATTCTTGCTCACCCGGGTGGAGCCGCTGTTCGATTGGATCATCATCGACTCGCCGCCGGCCGTTCCTGTTTCGGATGCAGGCTTACTAGCCAATTATTGCGATGGCGTACTGATTGTGGTGCGCTCCAATGCAACACCATTTGACATTGCCCGCAAAGCTCGCCAGGAGTTTCGCGATACATCGCTGGTTGGCGTGGTTCTGAATGGCATCGATGTGGGTTCGTCATATACGCAGTATTACTACAGTTCTTATGGCCACCCCAACTCCCAAGGAGACGGCCGGAGGTAGAGCGTGATCCGGCTCTTCAAAGTCTATTATCCCGTTCGCACGCTTGTGTTGTTGGCGGGCGAAGCCATCATCGTGTGGATTTCCTTCGTCCTGGGAACGGTCTTGCAATACCGTGAAGACAGTTATATCGAGCTGAATTTTGAGTACGGTTACTACAAGCTTCTGCTGGTGACGCTTATTGTGCTGCTGTTTTCGCATTGGCTCGATCTGTACGACCCGTCGAGCATGACCGAGAAGTGGGAGCAAACTTTCCGCTTGCTTCTGGTGCTCGGCCTGGTAGCGCTGGCATTGGCACTCATTATTTCCTTCTTCCCAAGTTCTCTGCCCCGGCGTGACTCATCGCTTGTAGGCTTGATTATCCTGGCGTTCGGGCTGTTCGGGTGGCGCAACGTCTATGCCTGGTTGTCGCAACAGCCCTACTTGCGCGAGAAGGTTTATGTGCTCGGCACGGGCGAGCGCGCGCAACGACTTGTGCAAGGCTTGCGCACGCGTGCGGAACTCGGGGTGGAAGTGGTCGGCTGGACCGGCACCATGGAGGGGGCGTTTACCCTGGAGGCAGTTGCGGACCATCTCACCGAACTGGCAAATCAGCACAGCGTGCATCGCGTTATTGTCGCGATGCCGGACCGGCGAGGAACGATTCCTGTTCAGCAGTTGCTCTCACTACGGCTCAATGGAGTCAAGATCGAAGAAGCCACATCCTGGCTCGAGAAAATGTCCGGCAGAATTGAAGTCGAACAGCTCTATCCTAGCTGGCTGATTTTCGCCGAGGGCTTTCGTTTCAGCAACGGGTTAATGGTTTTGCGACGGGTGTTCTCGATTGTTGCGTCCGCCCTGCTGCTGCTCATTGTTTCGCCCATTATCCCGTTTGTCATCTTAGCCATCAAGCTGGACTCCCCCGGGCCGATCCTATATAGGCAGAAGCGGGTCGGTCTGGGCGGGAACACATTTTTCTGCTTCAAGTTCCGTACCATGCGGCAAGACGCGGAAGCCGACACGGGGGCAACCTGGGCGACCGACGATGATCCGCGCATCACGCGCGTTGGGCGGTTCCTGCGCAGTTCGCGGCTGGATGAAATTCCGCAGCTCTGGTGCGTGCTGAAGGGTGACATGGGGTTTGTCGGCCCGCGGCCGGAGCGCCCCGAATTCGTCCAGTGGCTCACCAAAGAGATTCCGTACTACCCTGTGCGCAATGTTGTACGTCCAGGAATCACTGGTTGGGCTCAAGTCCGTTACAAGTATGGCAACACGCTGGAAGACGCCAAAGAGAAGCTGCAATACGACCTCTTCTACATCAAGAATGCTTCCCTTGGTCTAGACCTGCTCATCATGTTCCATACCATCAAGATTGTGATTTTGGGCCGGGGCGCGCAATGAAGTGGGTCTTCTGGATGTCCGCGACGTTCATTGCCTACACCTATCTTGGGTATCCGCTATGGCTGTGGATCCGAAGCCGCTGGTGCCGCCAGCCGGTACGTTCCGGTCCGTATATCCCTTTTCTGTCCATCATCATGATCGTTCGTAATGAGGAAAAGGTGCTGCCGCGCAAGTTGCGGAACCTTTTGGATCTGAATTATCCCGACGAGTCGCTGGAAATTGTCATGGTATCGGATGGCTCGACGGATAGTACCAACCAGATTCTCTCCGAGCACACTGCCAATCCGCGTGTCCGGGTAATTCTCAATCCGCAGCAACAGGGTAAAGCCGCTGGATTGAATGCCGCTATGAGCTCGGTGCGTGGGGAAATTGTGGTGTTCACAGATGCCCGGCAGCAAATTGAACCGGATGCCATTCGCGTGCTCGTAGAAAACTTCGCGGATCCCGAAATAGGCTGCGCGAGTGGCGAATTAATGCTGGGAGACCCTGAAACAGGGGAAGCAGAACAAGGAATGGGCGTGTACTGGAGGATTGAGAAAGCGGTCCGGGAACTGGAATCTGCGGTGGGTTCGGTTGTGGGCGCGACTGGCGCTATCTATGGGGTTCGCCGAAAATTGCTCGTCAACGTGCCAGATGAAGCCATTTTGGACGACGTTTATATTCCAATGCACGTGGTCCGGCGGGGTGCACGCGTCATTTTCGATCCGCGGGCGCGCGCATGGGACTCTCCGGATCAGGGAACGGCCCGGGAATTTACTCGCAAGGTGAGAACGTTGAGCGGGAATTATCAATTGCTGCAGCTAGCGCCTTGGCTGCTGACCAGCGCGAATCCGCTTCGATTTCAATTTGTGAGCCATAAAGTGCTTCGACTGGTGGTTCCCTTCGCGTTGTTGGCAACACTGCTCGCATCCTTTTTGACGCCAGGAGTTTTCTACCGCGGTGCTGTGATCTTGCAACTGGCTTTTTATACATTGAGCTTTCTGGGGTTGGCGCACTTTTTGCGACGCGGTCCTTTGGCGCGCGTCGCAGATGCAGCCCGCACTTTCGTATTGCTGAACACCGCAGCAGCGGTGGCTTTTGCGAATTTTGCTGCGGGACGCAAGGTGGCATGGGAACGATCCGCAACGATTGAACAAATCGAGGGCTGACGTGGCAAGCGTAGCAACAACTATGGAGAACCGGAAGACCAACAGCGGCCGGCTGGCTTATGGTGCTCTGCTTATCTTTTCTGTCCTGTACTATGCCCGGCCCGAAGATATCATTCCTGGGCTACATTTTATTCCCTGGAGCAAAATTTCCGGGGGTATTGCTTTACTGGCGGTTATCGCAGGACTGGCAGGAAACAAAATCAAAACAAAATTCCCTCTTGAGCTCAAGCTGCTGCTGGTCCTGTTTGCGCACCTGGTAATCACGATTCCGTTCGCATTTTGGCGTGGTGGAGCCTTCGCAACAGTCTTCGAGAAATTCTCGAAAGAAGTGATTGTCGCTCTGCTAGTCACATTGATCGTTCAGAACTTCGATGAACTGCGGAAATTGATTTTAGTCCAGGCCTCAGCTGTGGCGGTAATGACGATCGTATCCGTCATCATCCACCCCGGTAACGTGCGACTTGAAGGCGTGCTGGGCGGTATCTTTGGGAACCCGAATGATCTTGCGATCAATATCGCCATCAATTGGCCCTTGTGCCTGACTTTCTTCTTCTTCACGCGCGGCGTCGGCAAGAAGCTATTTTGGTTGGTTTGCCTACTAGGCATGCTGTACGCGGTGGTTGCAACCTATTCTCGAAGTGGCCTGATGGCGATGATCGTATCTGTCCTGGTTTGCCTTTGGGAATTCGGGATTCGCGGGAAGCGGTTTGCCATGATAATGATGGCGGGAGTTATCGGGATTGTCGGTATAGGAGTAGCGATCTCTACCCCCAACTACGTCACTCGCGTTGAGAGTTTGTTCCGAGGCAACATCGAAGGTTCCGGAGACAAAGGCTCACTTGAGGCTAGACGGGAACTGCTCAAGGAAAGCATCCGATTGAGCTTTCAACATCCGCTTTTCGGAGTGGGGCCAGGGAACTTTCCCGCAGCCACAGAATCCTGGCGCGTAACCCACAATACATACACTGAGCTGAGCGCTGAAGGTGGGTTTCCTGCATTGATCCTGTTCGTTGTGATATTGGGGCTGGCATTTCGCAACGTGCGAAGAGTGCGTAAGACTGATCAGTACAGGCGCAGCAGAGAGATCCAGCTTTTTACCAGCGCGATGTGGGCCGGCCTAGCGGCATACGTAGTGGGCGCGGCATTTGCCAGCACGGAATATCAGCTATTTCCCTATTTCATGGTGGCATACACCTCGGTGCTTTACCGCCTGGCGTCGCAACCCATTCAAGAGGCCGAAGGCCTTCCGAGGGGTAGTCAGCGAGACCAGACTGGCCGAAGAGAGCTACGCGATGAAGCAAGAAAACCAGAATTCGCCTGGAATCGCTGAGGAAGTGTTAGCGCTTCTGCGTTGCCTTTCCTGCAAAGCCAGCCTGCGTCAGCGGGCCGATGTCTTGGCATGTGAGGGTTGCGGACGCATCTTTCCTTTCGTGCAGGAAGTTGCGCGCTTCGTCGACGCACAACATTATGCCGGTAGTTTTGGTTTCCAGTGGCAGATGTTTGCGCGCACGCAATTGGATACCGGCCAGAGCCACCGCTCCGAAGTTGCTTTTCGGCGCAGAACCGGCTTTTCCCCCGAGGACCTCGCAGGCAAGCTCGTGCTCGATGTTGGCTGTGGGATGGGAAGGTTTGCTGACGTGGCCACGCGCTGGGGTGCGCACGTGGTCTGCGTCGATCTTAGTCTGGCCGCCGAAGTAGCGGCACGCAACCTGGCGGACCGTTCCGCAACATTTTTCCAGGCCGATGTTTTCAATCTGCCTTTCGCGTCCGAGAGCTTCGATTATATCTACAGCATCGGGGTGCTGCATCATACCCCCGATTGCGAGCGGGCGTTCAAGTTGTTGCCAGCGCTGCTCAAACCCGGGGGAAAAATCGCAATCTGGCTCTACAGTGGGTACAACCGCTGGTACAGGATGAGCGATTTGTATCGCAAGGTCACGCGCCGCATGCCGCCGCGCTTACTTCACAAGCTCTGCTACGGAGTAATTCCACTTTACGGCGTACACCAAGCGTTAAAAAAAGTCCCGCTGGTTGGCAAGCCCGCCAGTGGAGCCCTGGCCTACGTGATTCCCATGCCGTTCAATCCCGATCCCAAATGGCGGGTGCTTGACACTTTTGACTGGTACTCTGCCTGGTATCAATCCAAGCACACATACGAGCAGGTATTCCGGTGGTTTGAAAGCTGTGGATTGGAGGACCTGAAAGTCATCGATCAGCCAATCGCAGTGCAAGGACGCAAGCCTGTTTCGGCAGAAAGGCAAAGGGAGCGGGGAGCCGCGGAGGTTGAACAATGTGTGGGATAGCCGGCGCGGTAGCACACAGCGGCGGATACGTCGATCCCGCTGATGTGCATTCCATGTGTCAGACCATTGTCCACCGTGGTCCTGACGATGAAGGGATCCACACGCAAGGGTGCGTCGGACTGGGTATGCGCAGGCTGAGCATTATTGACCTTTCTACGGGCCGTCAGCCGATACACAATGAAGATAAAAACATATGGGTTGTGTTCAACGGGGAAATTTATAATTTTCCCGAACTGCGCCGTGATTTGGAGACGCGAGGACACCAGTTCTATACCCACACAGATACGGAAGTAATCGTTCACCTTTACGAAGAACTAGGCGCCGACTGCGTTAAGAAGTTGCGCGGCATGTTCGCGATTGCACTTTACGACTTCCGCCAGGAAGTGTTGCTGCTGGCACGCGATCGATTGGGCAAGAAACCTTTGTATTACGCGCAACATCAGGGACGTTTATTGTTCGCTTCCGAAATCAAGGCCTTGCTCGCGGTTGCGCCAGAACTGGCTGAGGTCAACCCGGAAAGCCTGTTGCAGTTCTTCTATTTCGCCTACATTCCCGATCCATATTCCGCATTTCAAAAGATAGCCAAGCTGCCGCCGGGCCATCTTGCCGAATATAAAAATGGTGAAATTCACGTAAGGCAGTATTGGGACATCCCGACGTACTGCAATTACGATCCCGGATCGGAAGAAGAGTGCCTGGAAGAATTGCAGCGCAGGCTTGAGGAAGCGGTGCGTATCCGGCTGATCAGTGATGTTCCCCTCGGGGCGCTGCTCAGTGGCGGCGTGGACTCGTCTGTTGTGGTGGGCTTGATGGCGCGGGTAAGTTCCAGCCCAGTAAAGACCTTTTCTATCGCTTTTGGCAAAGATGATTACAACGAAGCAAAGCATGCGCGGGCGGTCGCCCAGCGCTTCGCAACAGATCATCATGAGCTGATGGTCGAACCCAACATCGCCGAAACTTTGGAAATGCTGTCTCACATGATGGAAGAGCCGTTCGGCGATTCTTCTGTAATCCCAACGTACTATGTTTCGAAACTGGCACGCCAGCACGTGACGGTTGCACTTTCGGGGGATGGAGGCGACGAACTTTTCGCCGGATACGACCGCTATGTTGTGAATCTGCGTCGCAGTCGCTGCCGCATCCCGCCATGGATGGGGCGGCTGTATCGAAAACACGTCTACCCTGTTCTTCCGCAAAATGTTCGAGGGCGCAAGTTGGCTTGGAACATCTCGCTGCCTCTCCGTGAGCGGTATCTAGATAGCTTGTCGTTCCTGCCTGCCATGCACCGCGAGCGCAGCTTGTTTACAGATGACTTCGTAGCCAATGCGCGCGAATGGGCGGATCCCTTTCGGCAGTTTTCTGAGTACTACGATCGAGCCCCTGCCAGCGATCCGCTTAGCCGCTTGCTCTACCTCGATTCCAAGACTTACCTCACCGCCGATATCCTGACCAAGGTCGATCGAATGAGCATGGCCACATCGCTCGAGGTCCGGTGTCCCCTTCTCGATCATGAGTTCATTGAATGGGTCGCAAGTCTGCCGGTGAAGTACAAATTTCAATCCGGAACGCGAAAGTACATTTTGAAGAAATTGGCGGAGCGGATTGGCGTTCCTCGTGAAGTGCTGTACCGGAGAAAGCAAGGGTTTTCGCTTCCGCTGGTGCACTGGATGCGGCACGAGTTGAAGCATGGCTTGCTATCGATCCTGACCGAGCCGCGCACTTTGCAGCGCGGGTACTTCAAACCAGAGGCGATCCGTGCACTGCTGGATCAGCATTTCCGAGGCTATCGCGATCGGGCAGGCGTGATCTGGCTTTTGCTGGTATTTGAGCTGTGGCATCGGAATTTTCTGGAAGCTCGCGGAGCGAGCACCCATATCTTCACGCCGGAGCTCGTGAGCGCCAATGTCGCGGTCCACGCCGAGAATGCGTCATGAACAACTTTGACAATCGAAACGGCGTGAATAGCCGTCGGCCTGCTCTGTTCATGATGGTCAACACTCTGGAGAGAGGCGGCACCGAGCGTCAGTTTGTCACCATGGCGAGGGCCTTAGCGGAGTGCGACTTCGAAGTTGGGCTGGGCTGCCTCGTGTGTCGCGGGGAATTCGTGGAAAGTCTGCCGGGCATCCGAGAATTTCCACCTCGCGGAAAGTTGTTCCTGCCCTATTCGCTCTATCAACGGCTGCTGTTGGCATCGCATCTCCGCAGGCGAGGAACCGTCATCGCGCACTCCTTCGATTTCTATGCCAACCTGATGCTGATTCCTGCAGCGCGACTGGCTGGCGTTCCTGTAGTGATCGGCAGTCATCGTCAGCTAGGCGACTTGCTCACGCCACTCCAGTTTCGCGCGCAAAACATCATACTGCGCATGTGCGACCGGATTGTGTGCAACTCTCGAGCCGCCACGGCGCGGCTGCAGAAGTCAGGTTTGGGTGAGCAAAAAGTGACGGTCATTCCAAATGCATTGCCGCACTCGGCGTTTGCAGAGACCATCCCTGCTATGCCTTCAGTGCCCGGCGTTGTTCGAATCGGTATGATCGCTCGCATGAATGATCGTTCGAAAAACCATGTCGTCTTTCTGCGTGCTGCGGCACGCCTGGCTGCAAAGGTCGAATGTGCGGAATTCGTACTGGTGGGAGATGGTCCGTTGCGCGCTGAACTGGAAACCGTGGCGCGGGACCTGGAGTTGGGATCTCGCGTCCGCTTCCTAGGGGACCGGCACGATATTCGCGAAGTGTTGGCCTCGTTGAACATCACTGTGCTGCCATCCTCTTCAGAAAGCTCGTCGAATGCGATTGTCGAATCGATGGCAGCGGGCGTGCCAGTCGTGGCCAGCGATGTCGGTGGCAACGCGGAACTGATACAAGATGGAGAAACGGGATTTCTGGTTCAGCCGGAGGAGCGTGCTTTCACGGTCGCCTTGGAACGCTTGCTGCTTGACCCAGAGCTGAGGGGACGTTTCGGCCAGCAGGCGAAAGCATATGCCAGCACTCATCATAATTTGGAAACGATTCGACGTCGCTACGAAGAGCTTTACCAGTCGTTGCTGGCAGAGAAATGTTGGGAACCGGAATCTCAGAGCGTCAGAAGTGTCATATGACGGCAGCCGACCATCGCAAACGCATTCTCCAGATCGGCAACTGGCCTCCGCCCGTGTGCAGCTGGACGATGAGTCTCGTCGGTCTGCGCAAAGAATTGGAAGCCCGCGGTTGGGATTGCCAGGTCATGAACCTGAACGAGAACCGGAAGGTGCGGAGTCCGGAATACATTGATGTCCAGGATGGCTGGGATTACTTGAAGAAAGTCACGGGCCTAGTGGCGAGAGGGTATGCGGTCCATGTACGCGTGAACGGCGAGACGAGAAAAGGGTACGTTTTGGCCCTGACCGCGCTGGGACTAGCCCGTCTATTCGGCCGGCCGGCGCTGCTGACCTACGGAGGGGGACATCAGCAGAGCTTTTTCCCGGCGCCTCGGAAGTCATTTCGCTTTTGGGCATTCTGGTTCTTGTTTCGCGTCCCTCACAAGATTTATTGCAACAGCAATAAGGTCAAACAGGCGCTGTTGACGACAGGAATTCGTCCGGAACTCGTGCTTCCCATCCCGCACTTCTCCACTCACTACGTACAATTCACACCGGCTGCGCTGCCGGACGAAGTTGAAGAATTTTATCGTCGGCATGCCGGCGTTTTCTTCAGTTACGTGTGCTTCCGTAAAGAGTTCGCACTGGAGTTTCTGGCAAAAGCCATTCGCCAATTCCGCCTCTCTCATCCCGACATCGGTTTCATGATGGTCGGTCCATGGGACCGCGAGATGCCAACGATGAGAGCCTTCTTGAAGACGGAAAAGCTCGACGATGCTGTTTGCATTCTCGGATCTGTACCGCATGATACGTTTTTGACCCTGCTCAGCCGGTCCTTGGCCTACATCCGCACTCCCATGACAGATGGCACCTGTTCGTCGGTTCTGGAGTCCTTAGAACTCAAGGTTCCGGTGCTGGCGGCGGATAACGGCGCTCGACCAGATGGCACGGAGCTGTGGAACGAGGGCGACGTCGAAAGTCTGCTCGGATTGATGAACGCGGCGGTGGAGCATCATGAAGAGATGGTCGCACGAATTCCGGACCTTGAAATCGAAGATAATGCAAAGAAACTGACCGACAGCATTGAAGCGACCTGCATGAGTTCAGGAGGCCGGAAGTCCGGCGCCCGGCCGTTGAGTTCTCAAGACTCGGTGCTCAACGTACCGGCGGCCGCAGACCCACAGCAGAAGGTGGAGAACTAGGGTCCAGACATGCAGCTCACTGAAAAGAGTGCCCCAGACACCGTCGGAGAAAACGCAGACAGAAGTAAGGCACCCGTCTTTGTGCTCGGCTGCGGACGGTCCGGGACCACGTTGCTGTACCACATGATCCTCTCCGCCGGCGATTTCGCGGTATACCGCACAGAATCGAACGTCATCAATCTTCTAGAGCCACGATTCGGAAACCTCAGCATTCGACGCAATCGGGAAAAGCTGATGGATGCCTGGATCAACAGCAAGCTTTTCTGGGTCTCCGGGCTGAATGCGGACGAGATCAGGAACAAAGTATTGCAGGAATGCCGTAATGGCGGCGATTTCTTGCGCATCATCATGGGAGAAATGGCGCGCCAGCAGGGCGTTCGGCGTTGGGCTGATTGCACTCCGGAACACCTGCTGTGTATGCCCCGCATCAAGGAGACGATCCCCGATGCTTTGATTATTCACATCATCCGCGATGGCCGCGACGTGGCGCTGTCAACCGACAAGCTGGGATACATCAAGCGAGCGCCCTGGGATAACATGCCCAGTGTGATGGTTGCTGGGCTGTATTGGGAGTGGATGGTGCGCCGCGGCCGCGAGGATGGTCGCAAGCTGGGGAATGCCTATATCGAGGTTCACTTTGAAGACCTCGTCACGGAACCACGAGAGACGCTGGCAAAGCTGAGTGGCTTCATCCACCACGATCTGGATTATGACCGCATTCAGCGAGTTGGAATCGGATCAGTTAGCGATCCGAATACTTCGTTCAGAAACAATGCGAAAAAAGGGGAGTTCAGCCCAATTGGGCGCTGGAAGCGGGGTTATTCTGCCGAGCATTTAGCGGTATTCGAGAAACTAGTGGGGAAGACCCTTCAAGCTGTCGGCTATGAATTGGCGACAGCCAATACTGTGTCGCTGGAAAGACCGGATTTGCGAAGAATGCGCGCCATCTACCGGGCGTATTTTGATACCAAACTGTATTTCAAAGCGAAAACACCGCTGGGACAGCTTTTCGCGACGCGGGATTTATCCTGGATATAAGCTCGAACCCGGGCGCCTAGTCGTTTGTCAATTATTTCCCCACCTTTTCCTCTCTTTTTCGCGAGTTCCTGATAGAGTCCAGGACGGATTGCGACCAGATTACTTTGCACTCCGCCATGCGGGGGAGGGTAAGGGCCGAGTTGCAGCACTCTCATGAGGAACGGGTCGCCAGAACGCCGTCCAGGTCAATCGGGCATGGCGCAAGCGTTCGGGCAGACTCAAGCATTCGCAAGCAGGCGACAGTTGCTCTCGCGCCATCACGGACTGTTATGGCAGGTGGTTGCGAACGCTTCAGAGCGGCAAAGAATGACCGCATCTGCGCCTCGTAACCTTTTTCCG
>WNGP01007334.1_pt1 | contig 13176 bp, 8 predicted proteins | sample 5407671 | NCBI WGS metagenome assembly WNGP01 (sample SAMN13153381, study PRJNA577476) | soil metagenome | isolation source: 40 cm soil or saprolite under Garry oak tree replicate 2 | place: USA:California | collected 2016-06-15 | reverse complement strand
AGTCCCAATGGCACCGCCTGGGATTACTTGCCTCACGATCACGCGCGCTCCAGGGCCTATCGTTGGGGTGAAGACGGAATAGCGGGAATATGCGACCGCCACCAGCAAATCTGTTTCGCACTGGCGCTCTGGAACGAGCATGATGCTATTCTGAAAGAACGCCTCTTTGGGCTGTCCGGGCCAGAGGGCAACCACGGAGAAGACGTCAAAGAGTACTACTACTACCTTGACAATACACCTACCCACAGCTATATGAAATACCTGTATAAATATCCCCAGGCCGAGTACCCCTATGCTCACCTGGTAGAGGAGAATCGCCGGCGCGGGCGCAGCATGCCCGAATATGAGTTGATTGACACAGGTATATTCGATGAGGATCGTTATTTCGACGTGTATGTTGAATACGCCAAGGCTTCCTCTGAGGATATCCTCATATACATCACCATCATCAACCGAGGAGCTGAAACGGCAACGCTGGACTTGCTGCCTACACTCTGGTTCCGCAACACCTGGACGTGGCATCCAGGTTCGCCTCGTCCCGCGCTGAGCAAATACGAATATCAGTCCCCAGCCCCATCCTATGCCGTAGTCAAGGCTGAGCATAATTACTATGGGCAGCGCTGGCTGTATTGCGAGGGCACGCCGTACCTGCTCTTCACCGAGAACGAGACCAATGTTGAACGGCTCTATGACGTTCCAAATGCCAGTCCCTATGTCAAAGATAGCATCAATGATTACATCGTCCACGGCAAACAGGATGCCGTTAATCCCGCCAATGTGGGGACAAAGATGGCAGCTCGCTACCATCTCACCTTTGCTGCAGGAGAAACACATGCCGTGCAGCTGCGTTTCAGCAACAGGACACCTGAAAACCTGATCGCCTTCGGTGAAGTGTTCGCAGAGACTTTCAAGCAGCGCCAGCAAGAAGCCGACGAATTTTACGCATCGATCATCCCACATGGCATTGCGGAAGACGCCGCTAATGTAGAGCGCCAGGCTTTCGCGGGTATGTTATGGAACAAGCAATTTTACCACTACGACATCAAGACCTGGTTAGACGGCGACCCGGGTCAACCGCCTCCACCGGTGGAACGATGCTATGGGCGTAATCATGAGTGGACTCACCTCTTCAATGAAGATATCATCTCGATGCCCGATAAATGGGAATATCCCTGGTTTGCCGCCTGGGACCTGGCTTTCCATTGCGTCGTGTTCGCCTACATAGACCCCGATTTTGCCAAAGAGCAATTGATCCTGCTGCTGCGCGAGTGGTACATGCATCCGAACGGGCAGCTACCCGCGTATGAGTGGGCATTTAATGACGTCAATCCGCCAGTGCATGCCTGGGCTGCCTTCAATGTGTATAAGATCGAACAACACATGACCGGCAAAGGAGATCGAGATTTCCTGGAGAAGGTGTTTCAAAAACTCTTGCTCAACTTTACCTGGTGGGTGAACCGCAAGGACTATGAAGGGCAGAACGTCTTTCAGGGTGGCTTCCTGGGACTGGATAACATCGGCGTTTTCGACCGTAACATGCCTTTACCAAACGGCAGCTACCTGGAGCAATCGGATGGGACAAGTTGGATGGGCATGTATTGCTTGAATATGCTGACGATTGCGCTGGAACTGGCGCGAGGGAACTATGCATACGGCGATATCGCGAGCAAGTTCTTCGAGCATTTCGTCTATATCGCTCACGCCATGAATGACCTGGGCACCGACGGCATCGAGCTTTGGGACGATCAAGACGGCTTCTACTACGATGTCTTGCATAATGGGAAGGGGACTCAAGTTCCCCTAAAGGTGCGCTCGATGGTGGGTTTGATTCCCCTCTTCGCCCTCTCCATTCTGGAATCCGACCTCATCAGCAAACTCCCCAGCTTTGAACGCCGCATGGACTGGTTCATTAACAACTGGGAGGACATCAACGAACATATCGAGCGTTCAGAGGAGGGAAGCCATAACGAGCATCTCATGCTGGCCATAGTCAATAGTCACAAGCTGCCGCGTGTCCTTAAGATCATGCTCGACGAGTCAGAATTCCTCTCCCCCTATGGCATACGTGGGGTCTCACGCTATCACCTGGAACACCCTTTCACCATAGAAATGAACGGCATGACGCACACCGTGGACTATGAGCCGGCCGAGTCTACTTCGGGCCTGTTCGGCGGCAACTCCAACTGGCGCGGCCCCATCTGGTTCCCACTCAACTACCTGATCATTGAGTCGTTACGTATCTTTTACCACTTCTACGGGGACGAGTTCAAAGTAGAATTTCCCACCAACTCGGGTCATCTCCTGAACCTGGAAGAGGTAGCAGAGGAATTAGCTCTGCGCTTGAGCCGCATTTTTCTGCGCGATGCATCAGGGCGTAGACCCGTTCATGGTGGCGTTGAGAAATTCCAAAGTGATCCCCACTGGCGTGACCTGGTCCTGTTCTATGAGTACTTCCATGGCGACAACGGCGCCGGCATTGGGGCCAGCCACCAGACTGGTTGGACGGGCCTGGTGGCAAATCTACTGCAACAGAGCGGCGAACGTCACAGGCATATCCTCACGCATTTAGATACCGTGGGTTTTCACCATACCCCTTCAAATATAATGTAGCAATAGGGGTCGGAGCCTAGCGGGCAGGTTACACCATAACCACGCCCGATAAGCATCAGTTTCCAGCTCCGGAGAAATTATGAAAAAAATCAGCGGCGCGCAGGCTATAATTAGCGTCAAAGCACAGCGTATACTGCTCAAGGATTCTTACAGGCGGAAGCATATTGAAGCCTGTGGGCTACTTACGGGATGCATAGATGAAGGCGAGAACTGGCATATCGAGCTGGCGCATCCCTTGCGCAATATCTACGACTCGCCTGTTTACTTCGAGTTTTCGCCTGAAGATGTTCTGGCAATTGAACTCGATCACCCTGGACAGATAATCGGGGCATACCACAGTCATCCTACAGGATTGTCTATAGCCAGCAGCACAGACCGCCAGAACATGAAGCGCGTCAATCTCGAGCAGCAGATTCCCTGGGTGTGGCTGATCATCAGCGGACCATTCGACGAATCCTTTGCCTCATTTCGCCAGGAACGACCTCGTACCCGGAAAGGGAAGGGGCCTTCAATCATCGCTTATCATCATTACCAACGCCTGGGACTGCAACAAGTGCCTATCCAATTCGCGCATCCCCCAGCAGCTTCTCCAGGTATGCTAGAACAAAACCATGAGACGATAGGCCACGATGGTAGCCACAATGAGACAGATGCGCTATAATAGGGGCTGACAACGCAGGGACATCCCTTGTGGTTGCCCCTGAGGAGAGCATAGTTCACCAATCTAGCGAGGGAGACGGTCATGAGATGCCCAAGGTGCGGGAATGAAGTAAGCCGAGACGAGGTGTTCTGTGGGCAATGCGGCGCGTCTATTACCAATCAGCCGCCAGCACAACCAACAGAAATGGTGAATACCCCATCCCCCCGTAGTGGATTGCTGAGTTCATACAACACCCGCGTTGCGCCCCCATCCGGCCCCTATAACCCTGGCACAGTGCCTCAAGCCCCTGGCGGTGGAACGCCTCCGCCACTTCAACCCACTCAACCCGCGGCGCCTGGCCAGTCACCGCCGCAATTCAGGCAATCTGGCCCACAACAACCGACAAACTTCTACCAGGATGCTACCGAAGCCATCTCATCCCTGCCGCCAAATAGTAACCAGGCCTATCCACAGCAGAGTTTTCCAGGAACATCTATGCCCGGCGGCTATCCAGGTGCAGGAACTCAGTATGGTCAGCCCTTCCAACCGGGAAACTACGCTGCTCCTGGATATCCACAACCCCAAACGCTGCCCTCGGGACAGGGTTTTGGTTACGGTTACGGCACGCCAGGAAACGCTGCGCCGCCGCCCGAAAAGAAGCGCAATGTCGTTTTGATCGTCGCGTGCGTGTGCCTTGCCGCCGCGCTTATCATAGTCACCGTTTTTGGAATATTTTTCTTGCAACGTAACCAAGCAAACAATGTCACCCCACAGGCCTCGCCAACCAAGGGAACAACCAATGACGGCACGGGTGTGCAGTTCACGAACCCCGCAGTCCAGGATCAGTATGCAGCTTTCAAAGTCGCAGGCTCAACATCGGCCACAGCCAATCAACTGGTCAATACCGACCTACAAAACAATTTTGCCTCTAAATCAGGCTACTCGCCACCTACATCATCGCAATCCACCACCATAGGTGGGGTCACCTGGGTCTACTCGACTGCGACATACGATCTGAGCGGACAGACAGAGCGCATTCAGGTCTATGCTACGGTACGCCAGGGCAAATCCTACATAATCGAGCTAGAAGCTGCCGACAGTGTTTTCGACACCGTTAATACAAAGTCTTTTGAGACGATGCTAGGGAGTTTTCAGTTCCAATAATTACCTGAAGCTTCGATTATCTCATCGGTATTGCCAAAGATTGTGTGATATAATTGTCACGGCACATTTCATGAGTGGTAGGTTATGCGCACTGGACAGGATAGCTGGAGAAGGGATGTTCAACTATGGCGGTAGTTGCAGTCATTGGAGCACAGTGGGGCGACGAAGGCAAGGGCAAGATTGTAGATGAGCTGTCTATGAATGCAGACTTTGTTGTGCGATACCAGGGGGGAAGCAACGCAGGACATCGCGTTGTGCATGAGAAGGGTGAATTCGTCTTTCGCCTTGTTCCATCTGGCATTCTCTACCCTAACACTACCTGTATCATCGGCAACGGCGTCGTAGTCGACCCCAAAGGTCTCCTCGCAGAAATGGAAGAACTGAATCGCCTGGGAGTGGACACCTCTCGCCTCTATATCAGCGAGCGAGCCCATGTCGTCATGCCCTATCATTTCCTGCTCGATCGCCTGGAAGAGGACGCACGTGGGGCGGATAAGATCGACAGCACCCAGCGAGGCATCGGCCCCGCCTACGTAGACAAGCATGCCCGTATCGGTATTCGTATGGCCGATCTGCTCGACGCGGATACCCTGCGCTCCAAGCTCTCCTCCATTCTCCAGCAAAAGAACCGCATGATAACGCAGATATATGGTCAGCCGCCCCTCTCACTGGAGGAGATACACGGTGAGTATTTCGGCTATGGGCAGCGGTTGCGTTCGCATATCGCCGATACCCAGGCCCAACTCCATGATGCGCTCTTCGAACACAAGACGATCCTGTTAGAGGGCGCGCAAGGCGCATTACTCGATATCGACTTCGGTACCTACCCGTTTGTAACTTCATCGTCAACGATGGCTGCCAACGCCGCCAGCGGTGCAGGACTGCCAGCGCGCTCTATTGATCGTGTCGTCGGAGTCTACAAGGCCTACATTACTCGCGTAGGCAGCGGCCCCATGCCCACTGAACTCTTTGATGAAATTGGACAAGAGATGCGCAATCGCGGCCACGAATATGGCACGAATACCGGCAGGGAGCGCCGCTGTGGCTGGCTCGACGCAGTGGCGGGGCGTTTTGTCGCGCAATTAAACGGGCTGGATGCTGCCGTCATTACCAAACTCGATGTACTCGACACCTTCCCTACTGTTAAAATCTGTACTGCATACCGCCTGCAAGGGAAATTGATTTACAGCCTTCCCGCCAACCTGAATGACCTCGCTGCATGCGAACCCGTCTACGAAGAAGTAGAAGGCTGGCAATGCAACACCGCTGGTATATGTTCTTACGAGGGACTACCTGCGGCGGCAAAAAAATATCTTAAGCGACTGGAGGAATTGCTGGAGACGCCCCTCGCCATGATTTCCGCCAGCCCTCAACGCGGCAAGACCATTCAAATCCAGGATGTCCTGGCAACGCCAGAATATGATACTCGCTATCCCAGGAATGCTATGAGGTGAGGATGAGGCTATCTACTCATTGACAGCAATTATCCCAAGCGGCTTCTTCGCCATCACTGCACCGGCGCGAGGAAACTGTGCTGGGCACAACTCCCGTTGCTCCCATACAAGCAATCTCCTACCATCCTCCAGGCCTGGCAGTGTCAAAGGAACATCGTCCTTCAAAACCGCTCCAACCTGCCGTGCGGCACGCTTCCCCTGAGTCAGCTCCTCCGACAGGTCGCCTTTTTTCGGCAGGATGATTTGCCCACCCACGCGGCAAAATGGCGTGGCATACTCCAGAAGGGTTGGAAGAGATGCGACGGCACGCGCCGTTACAACATCAAACGAGGCGCGATACTGCTGGTTGTGCCCAAGTTCCTCGGCACGCCCATGCACGGCCTCAAGCCCTTTGAGTTGAAGAATCTCAATCATATGACGCAGGAACAACACTTTTTTGTTGGTCGCCTCAAGCAACGTGACGTGCCATTGAGGGCGTACTATTTTGAGAGGAAGACCAGGGAAGCCCGCGCCTGCCCCGATATCGAGCAAGCGCGCCCGTGGTCTATCGTAGGCTATCAACAGCGATAACGAATCGAGGAAATGTTTAATCAAGACTTCCTCGGGATCAGTAATGGCTGTCAGGTTGAAGCGTGTGTTCCAGTCCAATAACTCCTGCCGGTAGAGCAGGAATTGCTGGATTACCGTAGGGGGTTCCTGTATACGGGCGACCATAAAGGTCCCCTCCCCGCTCAACCCCTCCCCCGCCCCTACGGATTGAAGGCCTAACTGGCGCAGACCTGCCAGGAACGCTTCCGGTAACACCTCGCCCATCTATGACACGATTTTTCGCTTGCTATTCAGATAATCGACCAGCAGGTATTCACCCAGGTTATTCTTATCTGCGTAGAATGTGCGGCCGTGGTTGACCTGTGCCATTTGATTGACAAAAGCAACCATCCAACGATCATCCTCCAGCATGAAAGTATTGATCGTAATGCGCTCGCGCGTGCAGCGCTGGACCTCTAACAATGCCTGCTGTTCAGCCCAAGGATTGGGTGGATAGGCGAACTGCCACTGGTCATCTTCATACCAGACAGTAGGTCCTCCATCGGTAATCATGATGATCTGCTTATTCACTCCATGATGCCTGGCTAATAGTTGCCGGGCCAGCATCAGTCCATGGGCCATGTTCGTTCCTGTGCTGTGATCGTAGCGCCCCATCTCCACCAGTTCATCGGGCTTGTACTCGCGAGCCACGAACGAGAACCCGACAATATACAGGTTATCGCGCGGGAACTGCGAGCGGATCAGGCTCTCCAGGGCCACTGCCACCTTTTTTGCAGCAGGCTGGCACCCGTTGTAGATCATACTCATACTCATATCAATCATCAGCACAGTCGAGGACTGCGTGGTAAACTCGGTGCGGTAAACCTCAAAATCCTCTTTCTCTAACCCCACCGGTGTGCCTGTGCCACGCCGGTGCAGCGCGTTCATTAGCGTTTTTTCCAGGTCGAGCAGGAAAGGATCACCGAATTGATAGGCCTTGCTCTCATCGGTGCGCTCACCTCCTACACCACGGAATGGACTGATATGCCGGCCAAAACCATCGCGTTTGAGCTTATTGAAGATATCCTGGAGCGCTTTCTGCCCGATCTTGCGCATGCCGCGAGCAGTTAGCTCCCAGCGATTCCCTTTCTTCTGAATGTATCCCGCTTCTTCCAGTGTCTTCATCAGCTCTTTTAACTGCTCGATGGACTGGTACTCTTCGTCTCCGAGTAAGCTCTTGACCTTGTCGCTGTCGATAGCTTCCAGGTCGTCCAGGCGGCGTGCCTCCTGAAACTGATCCTGCAGGCCTTCCATTTGCTGCAAGCGGCCCATCATGCGCATGGCTTCATTCAAGGGCAGCGATTCATCGCCCCGGAAGGGGAAGCGCGTACGCATCTGCTCCATCGGCGCCATGGCTTCAAGATTCCCAGCGAGTTCCATCAGGTCAACACGGATACGGTCATCACCCATCAATTGTTCCATCAGATCCTGCAACTCTTGTCGCTGCTCTGGCGAAAGGTTATCCATGATCCCCTGCATTGCAGCCATCTGCTGCTGCATCTGCTCGATCAGGTCATCGAGTGAGTTAACGCCGGGGAAGTACTCGCCGTGTTTCTGCATGAATGAGTCAAAATCGGGCTCCTTGCCTTCCTGGCGGTCGCGCAGCATCTTGTTGAGGTCACGAATCATTTCGCGCAATTTCGCGATGTCTTCGGGCGTCATATTCTGCAATGATTGCTGCATTCCTTGAAAGAACTGCTGCATCATTTGCTGCTTCAGGCTCTCCATCAGTTCATTGAACTTCTCGCGAGCCTCGTCATCCATGAAGTCATACTCCGAAAGGCCCTTGATCTGGCCGGGAATATCCTGCGGCAGTTTATCCAGGTATTCTTGCTTGCGCTTAGCAATCATCTCCAACATCTTGCGCTTTTGTTCTGGTGTAAGATCGTCACCGTCCTGGCTCTGACCAGATTGACCTTGCTGATCTCCACTGGAACCGCTAGCAGGCTGTCGCTCCACTTGCTCACCCTGGCGCTGTTCACTCGGCTGCTCGCCCGTTGATGGCTGGGCCGGTTGTTGGCTATCTGTTGATGTGTCATCCAGGCGATGTTGAATGCCCTGTCGCTCCAGTTGCTTGATCTCTTCAAGCTTCTCGCGCAAGTCATCCATTACCCCAGAAGCCATATTGTAACGGTTGAGCTGCTCCTGACGCATATTGCGCATACGCTGCATCATCTCGCGCAGTCCCATGGTACGACGACCATCCTGGCCGCGTACGCCTTCCTGCATGAGGCGCCTGAGAGCCTGCTGCAAATTGCCGTCTTCCAGGTAATCATCCGAGAGCGCATCCAGGATGTCATCCGCGTCAAACCCTTCGATGCGCTGCGTGCCATCCCAGCGTGAGTATCCATAGCGATTGCGGGAAAAGCGTTTAAACATGTAATGCGTTCCTTTAGCGTCGATAGCGTATTTTACCGCTGACCTCATCCTTATTAAGACGCCGGTTCAAGTGCAGGCCTTCGAGGATAAATTCGACGCTCGATGCAATGCTGGCCGGGCTACCACGCCCATTCAGCTTATCGACCGCTTTACTTAAACCACCCACTTTTGAGAGCTGGTTAACATACTCCATGGATGACATATCCTCACCCACCTGTACATTCAGGCCACGCTCGAAACCTGCTACCAGTTGTTCAAACTCACGCACTTCAAAGTATTCGCCAAAAACGTTGAGCAACGCCATATTGATGAGCTTCTGTACGACCCGGTCTTCTTTGATGTCACCCACCGTGTCGAGTTCAATCTTTCCGCATGTAGAGGCGATAATAGCGGGTAGATCGCTCACTCGTGGAGCTACCTGCCGCTCTTTCAGCCGCAAAGCCCGGCGGCTGGCGTTGCTGAGCACATTCTCAAAGTTCGAGACCGAAACGCGCACGCTTACCCCCGATCGCTGGCTGATATCATTGCTGCGCCGTGCCAATTGCGTAATTTCCGCAATTACCTCCTTCATAAACTGGGGGAAGACAATATCCATCCCTTCGGTGATGAAGTGGTTATTCTCCAATTCCATGATTTGAATCTCGTGTTCGGTCGTACGCGGGTAGTGGGTACGAATCTCAGAGCCAACACGATCCTTCAAAGGCGTAATAATGCGGCCACGGTTCGTATAATCCTCAGGGTTGGCGCTGGCGACAACGTACACGTCTAGAGGCAGGCGAATCTTGTAACCTCGAATCTGCACATCGCGCTCCTCCATGATGTTCAATAACCCTACCTGGATGCGCTCGGCCAGATCGGGCAATTCATTTATACAGAAGATACCACGGTTTGTGCGTGGAATCATGCCGTAGTGAATCGTCAGTTCATCGGAGAGATAGCGGCCTTCCGCTACTCGTACAGGGTCTACTTCGCCCACAAGATCAGAAATGGTGATGTCAGGCGTCGCAAGCTTCTCACCATAACGCCTGTCACGTTCCAGCCAGGCAATTTCTACACGGTCGCCTAGCTCATTCACTTTATCACGACAGGCCTTGCATATGGGTTCATAAGGGTTGTCATTTATTTCACAGCCTGCAATTACCGGCACCACTTCGTCCAGTAAGTTGACCAGGCCTCGTGCCATACGCGTTTTCGCCTGGCCTCGCTCACCCAGAAAGATGATATCCTGGCCGGAGAGAATGGCATTTTCGACCTGGGGAATAACCGTCTCTTCATAGCCTATTATCCCAGGGAATAACTCTTCCCCTTTACGAATCTTTCGGATGAGATTTTTCCGCATTTCTTCTTTAACAGAGAGTACTCTGTATCCGCTTTCACGCAACTCGCCGATCGTGTGCGGTCGGGTTGTAATGGTCATTCCGCTTTATGCTACCTTTCTTGGGGTTGGCTTTGTGGAATACATGTCCGGGAGAGAGGACAAACAACCAATCCTACATGATCCCACTACACCAGAAACAGGTGGAACCATAATCATTCTACCGCTTCAGTTAAGAAAGCGCAAGGGCAGCAGCTTGACTTCTCAATGATCGGCGTTGAAGCGGTAACCAACTCCGGAAATAGTAAGAATGAAGCGCGGATGCGCCGGGTCGGGTTCGATTTTCCGGCGCAATTGACCAACGTAGACATGCAAGTAATGAGACTCGGCTCCATAACCAGTTCCCCATACCTGGGAGAGCAACATCTGGCGAGTCATAATCTTGCCACTGTTCTTTATCAATGCCTTGAGCAGATCATACTCGGTAGGCGTTAGCTTCACCTCTTGCCCGTCGACCTGCACCAGTCGCTGTGCAAAATCGACCCTCAGCGGTCCGGCCGTAAAGATCGCCTCCGTACCAGACTCTACCTGGGCGCTATGTCGCAGTGCAACCCTTAACCGTGCCAGGACCTCGTCCATACCGAAGGGCTTAGATACATAATCGTCCGCGCCCAAATCAAGAGCTTGCACCTTATCATGCTCAGTATCCTTCACTGAAAGCACAATAATAGGTAGATTTGACTGTGCTCGCACCCTCTTAATAACTTCCAGGCCACTCATGCTGGGCAGACCCAGGTCAAGCAATATCAGGTCCGGCCGGTGAAGGCTAATCGCTTCGAGTGCCTCTTCCCCACTACCCGCGGTGAACACCTCAAAACCATGTGCTGCCAGGCTGCGTTCCAGTGCACGCACAATTTCAATCTCGTCATCCACGACCAGGATACGCGCTCCACCCTTACTCATGTTTTTATGCCCTCTGCTTGTCTCAATGGGAGTGTGAAGCGGAAAATCGATCCGCCGCCTTCTCGATTTTCCGCCCAGATGCGTCCTCCATGAGCTTCAACGAGCCCACGACTCACTGCTAAGCCTAGCCCGGAGCCTATAGGGTGGGTTCCATCACGCTGCACCTCCAGGACGCGGTAGAATTTATCGAAAATATGCTCCTTCTTCGACGCAGGAATGCCTGGGCCACGATCCGCAACGCTGATGTCCATCTGCTCGCCATCAACCCGCGCGCTGATTTCAATCGACGAGCCCTCTGGCGTATAGCGCACGGCATTTTCAATGAGGTTGGTCAACACTTGATCTATTTCCAGGTAATCCAGTTCCACCGGCGGCAGATCACCAGGCAGATGTGTCTGCACATCTCGACCCTGTATCAGCGGCTGCATGCGGCCCAACACGTCGTGTATCAACTCATCAATCGGGTACCATTCTTTTTCGGGCTTGAGCGCGTTTCCTTCAATACGTGACATATCCAGTAAATTCCCCACCAGGCGATTGAGCCGGTCGACTTCGCGCTCGATGGACATGATGAAACTGCGCCTTGCTTCATCGTCCCACTGTATATCCTCCTGCAACAGGCTGGTGGCTGCGGCCTTGATCGATGCTAGTGGCGTTCTCAGGTCATGCGAAACAGAAGAGAGAAGAGCTGCACGGAGCGCATCGGTGCGCTGCAATAACTGGATTTGCATGCTTTCACGGCGCAAGCGCACCCGTTCGATCACAAAGGCGGCCTGGTCGAGAAAAGTCCAGAAGAAAGCCATTTGAGGATTGAGCCGCTCCTGCTCTACTCCTAGACTTTTTCCGGCTGCTTCGCCCAGAAGTAAGCGAGGGTCGTCTTCTATTAACAAGCGCATCACGCCAACTACATCCGCGCCCGTTTTCAGGGGTATCATACGTACATAGCGACGCAGCGGATGGGATGATGCGGTGCTACGGATAATATTTCTTGGAGCCTGGCCCATAGCATTGCGGGGATTGAGGGTGGTATCATGCAAATCTACCGTTTGATTCTGCCTCATCGCCCATGCCCCCGTCGCTTCTTCATCAGGCGAGAGTTTCACCTTGTCTATCGAGCCCGTTGAACTGCTCTGCAACGTCAACTTTCCTTGAGCATCAGGCAACAGTAAGGCACAATTACGCACTCCCCAGGAAGAAAAAACATCGACTACAGCTTGCGCTATCACACCAAGCTGGGCTTCCAGGTCTTCCTTACTATTCACCGCATGCACCAGTTCATAGAGAATACGTGTTTCACGCTCTCGACGGTTCGCTTGCTTTGCACGCAGCCTTAGCGCCGAGGCGAGTTGACCTGTGATGATTGCCGTTGCCAGGAAGACAAACAGGGCTAGCAGGTCTTCATATTTGGCAACGATGAAAGTATAAAATGGAGGAACGAGAAAAAAGTCGAAGGAGAAAAAGGAAACGATAGATGCGAGAATGGCGGCATAGCGTCCACGTGCACTGGCCAGCGCCAGCACAACCAGCAGGTAGGCCAGTGAGATAGTTGGAATTTTCGGGTACAGGTGAAATGTGTAGATTACACCTGTCACCAGCAGCGCGCCTACTACTGCCAGCACACTATCGATAGTATATTTTCGTGCGCGTGATTCTTGCTCAGCTCCTAATGATGGCAAACGTTCAACTTGCTTCATAGCCAACCCCCCATGCTCGTCTCAGCTTGACCGGCGTAAATAGCATAACATAGTATTATCATAGGAGATAGGCAACATCGCGTCAACAGCAAGCAGGGCGACCGCAAAGGTCGCCCCTACCATATACGAGCTTCGCGTTCTCAACAGCCTCGTGCGGTATGACCATTCCGACTCCCGATATTTGGGAGAACCAGTAATGAATTTTGCTTGACTCTCATCCTATACAACATCTATACTCAGTTCATGAAACGAAAGCTTAGCGCCTTATGTTTGATAATCCTATCACTACTGCTCGCTGACCTGGCAGCATGCAGTCCAGGGCACGTGGGGAGTAACGAAATAGCGTTTCTGCGGGATGGACATCTCTGG
>WNGP01003504.1_pt1 | contig 13178 bp, 13 predicted proteins | sample 5407671 | NCBI WGS metagenome assembly WNGP01 (sample SAMN13153381, study PRJNA577476) | soil metagenome | isolation source: 40 cm soil or saprolite under Garry oak tree replicate 2 | place: USA:California | collected 2016-06-15 | reverse complement strand
TCGGCCCGCTACAAGGACAACATCCAGCCAATGGAGAAGGCGAGCGAAGCTATTCTGTCATTGCAGCCGGTGACATTCCATTACAAGAAGGAACTTGATCCGAAAGGCATCCCGCAGTTCGGCCTCGTGGCTGAAGATGTAGCCAAAGTCGATCCCGATTTAGTCGCACGCGACGATCAAGGTAAACCTTACACGGTCCGCTACGAGGCCGTGAATACGATGCTGCTCAACGAGTTTCTCAAAGAGCACCGGACAGTCGCAGAAGAAGCAAACAAGAATCGCGAGCAAGAAGCCACGATCAGGGAGCTTAAGTCTGCCGTCGCGGAGCAGCAGAAAGAAATCAAAGCTCTCAGCGCAAACCTCCAAAGGGTGAGTAATCAACTCGAACTAGTGAAACCCGCACCGCGCGTGGTCATGAACAATCCGTAGAAGCAGGAAAACTCTAACTCAACAGAAAGACAACTATTATGAAAAAGAAAGCTCAACTAACAAACGTAATCATTATTATTACACTCGCGCTCGCGGCTGCCGCAGCCCGGGGCGGAGTTAACTCCGGCACGTGGAGCCCGACTGGCAGCATGTCGATTGGTCGCTTTTCGTTCACGGCCACGACCCTCCAGAACGGCAAGGTGCTGGTGGCCGGCGGCGCCACTGACACTGAGATTGCGACGGCCACGGCGGAGCTTTACGACCCAGCCACCGGGACGTTCAGCGCCACCGGAAGCATGCATGATGCGCGTGCCGGCTTCTCAGCCATCCGATTATCGAACGGCAAGGTACTGGTGGAGGGCGGCGCCAGTAACACCGTGGCCGCGCTCGCCTCAGCGGAGCTTTACGATCCCGCTACTGGCACGTGGACTGTCACTGGCAACATGAACCAAGGTCGTCAGCAGCACTCAGCTGTCCTCCTCCGGAACGGCAACGTGCTGGTAAGCGGCGGTAATATCGGCCGCACACCTTGCGCGGACGTTTGCGTCACCACTATTGCCGGATCAGAAACATATGATCCCTCAACCGGCCAATGGACGACGGTAGGCGAGATGACCATCCCGCGGTCGTTCTACACTACCACACTGCTGCCAAACGGCAGAGTCTTGGCTGTGGGCGGTCGCATTCACACCGGGCCCGATTACTTCGAATACAAAGCGATCGCCTTCGCCGACCTCTACGCCCCAGCCACCGGAAAGTGGAAGCCGACGGGCACCATGACCATCAGCCGCGAGGACCACTCAATCGTTCTGCTAAACAACGGTCAGGTGCTGGCCATCGGCGGGACAACGGTTGACTTCAATGGTGTGACAGTTGCCTCCACAGAGCTATACGACTCTACTACAGGTTCCTGGGCGGCAACCGGCAGCATGCTCCAGGGCCGGGAGCGATTTACGGCTACGCTGCTCCAGAACGGACAAGTATTGGTAGCTGGTGGCGATTACTACGACGGTGTTAACGCCGGTTTTCTGACCGAGTGCGAGTTGTATGATTCTGCTGTCGGCACCTGGTCTGTCACCGCCAGCATGAGCACACCGCGTTATGGGGCAAGGGCTGCGCTCTTGCGCGATGGACGGGTGCTCGAGGCAGGCGGCGACACCGACTTCTCCGGTATTCCGACCGCGTTGGCCGAACTTTACACGCCATGACTCTCGTCTCCATTGGAGTCAGCCGCTGGTCATAATTCAGGCTTCCAGTTCGCCAATTGGACAGCCTTGTCCTGCGGCGACCTCATCAGTCACGCTGGCTTCGAGTCTGCATGACTCACCAGCCGCGCCACAAGGGGCAGGGATGCCTGCTGGATCGTTCAGGCTCGAAGCCTGAGTTATATCACCGCACGCCTATGGAAATTTTAGGGTCGCTTGTCGATTTGATGGCATACCCGCTACATTGCCTTGGCGGTTGACGGATGTTAGCGTCGATCCCGCTTGCCATGGGTCAGAATTACAAAGACACGTTGAACCTGCCGCGCACGGAATTTCCGATGAAGGCCAATCTTCCCATGCGCGAGCCGGAAATGCTCAGGAACTGGGAGGAGACGCGCCTTTACCAGGAGATTCGAAAGTCGCGAGAGGGCAGGGAGCTATTTGTTCTGCACGATGGGCCGCCTTTTGCCAATGGCGATGTGCACATGGGCACCGCACTGAACAAGATCCTCAAAGATTTCGTGGTGAAATCGCAAACCATGCTGGGCAAACGCGCGCCGTACGTCCCCGGGTGGGATTGTCATGGGCTTCCAATCGAATACAAAGTCGTTAAAGAATCGCGAGAGCTTTCGCCGCTCGAGATCCGAAAAAGGTGTGAAGCGTTTGCGCGAAGGTTCATCAATATCCAGCGCGAACAGTTCAAGCGACTCGGCGTGTTCGGTGACTGGGAACACCCGTATCTTACGATGGATCCCAAGTATGAAGCGGAAATCTTGCGCGCGTTCGCGGTTTTTGTTGAGCAAGGCCTGGTGTATGAGGCGCAAAAGCCAGTCTTCTGGAGCACTGGCGCGCAGACTGCCCTCGCTGAAGCCGAAGTGGAATACCAGGAGCGCGATGACACCGCCGTTTACGTCAAATTTCCGATTGTCGGTGGAACGCGGTCTCCGAACGCGTTGACGAATGCCAGCATTGCAATTTGGACGACAACCCCCTGGACATTGCCGGCCAACCTCGCCATCGCTGTTGATGCAAAAGAGAACTATGTGGTCCAGGAATTTGAAGTAGTGCATGCCTCCGGTTCGCCACAGGACGAATCCGCTGCGGCGGACTTGCGTGATCCTCGCAACCGGGACGGTCGCACTACTTTGATCTTGGCTGAGCAACTTATTCCACGGTTTTCTGCGGCCACAGGATTTCAGCCAGTTGGAAAACCGCTCGCGTCATTTTCCGGAGCTAATCTTGAAGGAGTCAAGGCGCGTCATCCCTTTTTGGGCCGCGAAGTTCCGGTGCTCACGGCCGGCTTTGTCACGATGGACTCCGGTACTGGCGCGGTGCACATCGCACCCGGTCATGGCGCCGACGACTACGTTTTGGGAATGGAACACAACCTGCCGATCTTATCGCCCGTTGATGATCATGGCCGGTTCACGGATGAGGCCGGGTTGCCGAATCTGACCGGCAAATATGTGTTCGACGCGAACCCCGACATTGTTGAACTGCTTCGAAACCGCGAGATGCTTCTGGGCGAAGAAAAATTTCATCATTCATATCCATATTGCTGGCGGTCGAAAACACCGATCATCTTTCGCAACGTCGATCAATTCTTCATCCGCATCGACGCGCTGCGTGGCAGAGCGCTCGAAGCAATCCACAATGAAGTGAAATGGATCCCTGCATGGGGCGAAAACCGCATCGCGGGAACGGTTGAATCGCGCCCCGACTGGGTGATCTCGCGACAGCGCAGCTGGGGCGTGCCGTTGCCGGTTTTTTATAGAGTAGCGCATGCCTCCGGCTTGCACGGTGAAGATCGCAACCGGGACGGTCGCGCTACATCAAGAGTCGTTCTCGATCCAAAGATCATTCGCAAGTTGGCCGATCTTGTCGCCCAACGCGGCTCAAATATTTGGTTCGAATTGGATGATGCCGCTTTGGCAAAAGAAGTTGGATTGCCGCCGGAAACAATCAAAGGCACCGACACGATCGACGTCTGGATCGACAGCGGCGTTTCGCACAAGGCGGTGTGCGCGGTGCATCCTGAGTTGCGTGATCCTGCTGACATGTATCTCGAGGCCACCGATCAACATCGCGGTTGGTTTCAATCATCGCTCATGACGAGCATCGCGCTGAATAACCGTGCGCCGTACAAAACGTGTGTCACACATGGCTTTGTGGTCGATCTCGACGGCAAAAAGATTTCCAAATCCGGCACGTACGAGAAACCGACGGCCGCCGATCATTTCGTCGGCAAACATGGCGCCGATCTGGTGCGGCTTTGGGCCAGCAGCATTGATTACACAACCGATGTGCCGTTTTCAGAAGAAATCTTTACCCGCCTCGGCGATACGTATCGCCGCATAAGAAACACACTGCGCATTTTGCTCGGTAATTTGTACGATTTCCCTGTAGCCGGGGTCGCTGACCCCGGCAGTCCGGCATCATCGATGCCGGCTACAACGTTAATCGATCGCTGGATTCTGGAGCGACTTGATGATGTGGTCCAGACGTGTCGTTCCGCCTACGAGAGTTTCGAATTTCACAAAATCTATCACACGCTGAATCAGTTTTGCGCCGTCGACTTGAGCAGCCTTTACATCGATATCACCAAGGATCGGATGTACTGTGACCTTCCTAATTCGCCGCGTCGCCGCGCGACACAAACGGCGATGCTCGAACTTTTCGATGCGCTTTGCCGGTTGCTCGCGCCCGTGCTCGTCTTTACTGCGGAAGAAGCGTGGCGGCATTCCACTGTAGTCCTGCCTACTAGGGGTAATGCCGGCCAACCGGGGTCACCGGCTCCGGCTACAACGTCGATCCATCTGCAGGACTTTCCTCAGACGCAGGGCCGCGGTCGCAAGGCAATCGATCAGGTTCAAGAGCTTTTGAGATTACGCGGCATCATCGGCCCGGCGATTGAGCACGCGCGCCAGGAGAAATTGATTGGCAACACGTTGGAAGCCCGAGTGGTTTTGAGTTCGGACTCCGAGGTCACAGAAGACATCCCAAAAGAAGAGCTGGAAGAGTTTTTCATCGTCAGTGATTTGACGATTCATCAGGCGAAAGAAGCCAGCGCTTCGGTGGCGAAAACGTCCTACAAAAAGTGTGCCCGCTGCTGGCGCCATCGCCCAACCGTCGGCACGAGCAAGGAGCATCCGGATTTGTGTGATCGTTGCGAAAGCGTGGTCATTACAATGACGAAATCCGAATGACGAATGATGAATGAATATTCAAATGACGAATGATGAAGTCGCGGCGGACAGTATTTCCGTCATTCGCGCTTCGTCATTGATTCGCCATTCGGCATTCGGCATTCGTCATTCAATTGCCTCGCGGCGCACACAATGAGGTTGCTCCTATTTCTTTCGTTGCCACTCTACGCGCTTGATCAGCTGACAAAGCAACTAGTGTTGCGATTCATTAACCCGTTCGACGCTCGTAATGTCATTCCAGATTTTTTTACCCTGGTGAACATTACCAACAACGGCGCGGCGTTTGGGACTTTCAAAGGCAACAACACCTTTTTCGTTGGGATTTCCATTGTTGCTTTAGTGGTTGTGACAGTTCTACTCGTGCGGCCGCATCGCGCTGATCCTTGGCGGGATCTGTCGCTTGCGCTCCTTCTCGCGGGCATTCTGGGCAACCTGACTGATCGCCTCCTATATGGACACGTCATCGATTTTCTCCTGTTTAATCTGCACGTCCGATATGCCGATCCCTGGCCAGCGTTTAATGTGGCTGATTCCTGCATCTCAATTGCGGTGGTGCTGTTTATCATTCACTCGTTTCGGGAGCGCAAGAGCGCTGGATAGTACGCGGGCTGTCTGAATTGCGTTTCGGACAGCGAAACGGCTACAGTGACGGTGTGAACCTTTCGCCAATGGAGAAGGCCGCGCGCAAGATCGCGGAGCGATTGCGTGACCGTGGACACATTGCGTACTTCGCAGGTGGTTGCGTGCGTGACATGGTGCGCGGTTTGACACCAAAGGATTACGACATCGCGACCGACGCGCGTCCTGAAAATGTGCAGGCCCTTTTTCCCAGAACGTACGCGGTCGGCGCGCATTTCGGTGTGATCATTGTACTTGAGGACGGTTTCCAATTCGAAGTGGCCACGTTTCGTTCCGATGAGGCTTACATCGATGGCAGACACCCTAGTGCGGTGCAATTTTCGTCACCGGAAGAAGACGCAAGACGACGCGACTTCACCATAAACGGGATGTTTCTTGATCCGGCATCGAATAAGGTCATCGATCTCGTCGGTGGCCAGGCCGATATCGGCGCGAAACTGGTGCGCGCGATCGGTGAGCCGGGGCAGCGCTTAGCGGAAGATCGGTTGCGCATGCTGCGCGCAGTGCGCTTTGCCACAGCGCTCGATTACCAGATCGACGAAAGAACGTGGGACGCGCTTGTGGCTAGTGCGTCTTCGATCAATCAGATCAGCGCCGAACGAATTCGCGATGAAGTGGTGCGAATTTTTCTCTCGTCGAACCGCGTGCGCGGATGGGACCTGCTCGATGCCAGCGGTCTGATGAGCGCAATTTTACCGGAGCTACAAGCGATGAAAGGCGTGTTGCAGCCGGAACAATTTCATCCTGAAGGCGACGTCTTCGTGCACACGCGGCTGATGTTGTCGCTGCTCCGTGAGACCGTTTCTATTCCACTGGTCTTCGCCGTGTTATTTCACGATGTCGCCAAGCCGGTCACTGCGCGCGTCGATGAAACTGGCCGCATTCGTTTCAACGAACATGACCGGATCGGGGCGGAGATGACGGAGGCAATTATGCGGCGCTTGCGATTTTCAGGCGCTGAAATCGAGGCGACAGTCGAGATGGTGCGGCACCACATGGTTTTCAAAGACGCGCCGAAAATGCGAATTGCAAAATTGAAGCGGTTCATGGCGCGACCAACCTTTGATGAGGAGCTGGAGCTTCACCGTGTCGATTGCCAAAGCAGTCATCGGATGCTCGATAACTATGAGTTTCTGCTGCGCAAACGTGAGGAATTCGCGAACGAACCGATCATTCCGCCGCCGCTCGTGCGTGGAGACGATCTGATTGCGTTCGGTTTAAAACCTGGGCCGAAGTTTGGCGAAATTTTGGAAGCTGTTGAAACGCGACAACTGGAGGGAAAGCTGCGGACGCGAGATGAAGCACTCAATTGGGTCAAATCGCACTATTCGTTAGGCGCCGAGAATTGAAGACAGCGCCGACTGCCGAACGTCGCAAATCGAACATAGAATGAAAATCCTGATGATCAGCGCGGAGGGACCGCCGCTGCAGCGAGCGGGCGCCCTGGTGGATGTGATGGACTCATTGCCTGGCGCGCTGGGTGCGCGTGGGCACGAGGTCAGCGTCGCTGTGCCGTTTTATCGCGAGATAAAAGAGAATCGCACGTTTAAGAAGAAGAACACCGGCATAACTGTTGACGTGCAGGTCGGTGACAAGCTTTACCCTGCGCGTTACTTCCAAGGCCAGAGCACTGGTGGCGTCCAACTGTTTCTGATTGGCTGTGACGAGTTTTTTGATCGCCCGGGCATTTACGGCGAGCGCGGGAAGCCGTACGAAGATAACGCCGCGCGATTTATTTTTTTCTGCAAAGCGGCGGTGGAGCTGGCGCGGCGATTGACACCGCAATTACAAATTTTGCACGTGCACGACTGGGCGGCGGCGTTGGTGCCGGTGTTCGTGCATGCACATGGATTGCCTTTCGGCACGGTCTTGACCATCCATCACGTGGCCGACCAGGGCAGCTTTTGGGGGCTCGACTTTCTGTCTACCAATTTACCAGAGCGATTCTTTACGCTTCAAGGCCTAGAGTTTTTCGGACGCCTGAATTTTCTGAAAGGCGGCATTTTGTATTCCGACCGAATTACGACAGTCAGCGAACACTATCGGCGCGAAATCCTGACGCCTGACGGCGGGTGTGGTTTGGACGGCGTGCTTCGCGAAAATGCGCATCGGCTCAGCGGGATTTTGGGTGGCGCAGATTATACGCGCTGGAACCCGGCTTCGGATCGTTTTCTCCCGGCGCGGTACGATGCGAGGCGCATTCGGGGCAAACAGACTTGCCGCGAGGCTTTGCTTAAGGAAATGAAGCTCGCGCCCAAGCCAAACGGTCCCGTCTTCGGCATGGTCACTCGCGTCGTCCAGGAAAAAGGTTTTGAAATCCTCGTGCCGCTGCTCGATCGCCTGCTTTGGGACGATGTTCGCTTGATCATCCTCGGCGAAGGCGATCCCGCGTTTGAAACGGCGCTTGCGGTCGCATCCAGAAAATTTCCAACCAAGTTTGCTTACCAAAAGACTTACGATGAGAAAGTGGCCCACTTGATCGAAGCAGGCATGGACATCAGCCTGATTCCGTCGCACTTCGAACCGGCAGGCTTAGGGGCAATGTACAACTTGAAGTACGGCGCGCTACCGGTCGCGTGCGCGACCGGTGGAATTCAGGAGATCATCGAGGATTACGTTCCGACAACTGACAGCGGTTACGGTTTTCTGTGTTACGAATATTCAAGCGACGCTTTCTGGGACGCGGTGAAACGGGGGCGCCACATCTTCCGCGACCAGCGCCTTTGGACCAAGTTGATGAAACGTGCGATGGCGCGCAATTTCTCGTGGGAGGTCTCGGCTGAGCGCTATGAAGCGCTGTATGAAGAACTCGTCGGCCCACAAACAAAGCCCAACATGGATGTTTGAATAAGCTTTCCGTTTGCCAACCCTGCCGATCTATGGGATTGTGCGCGGCTTTTTCTCCCCAAGAAAACTATGGCTTACGCAATCATCAGGACTGGTGGCAGGCAGTTTCGCGTCGCGGAAGGTGACACAATCGATGTCGATCTTCTCGATGTCGAACCTGGCAAGACCGCCTCGTTTGGTGACGTGCTGCTGTTTGCCGATGGAAAAGACCTGACGCAGGGCAACCCAGCGATTGCCGGAGCAAAGGTGACGGCTGAGGTTCTGGAACAACGAAAGGACAAGAAAGTCATCGCGTTTAAATACAGGCGGCGCAAAGGCTATCACCGCACAGTCGGGCACCGGCGCAAATTGACGCGCGTGAAGATTACGACAATCAGTGTTGGAGCGAAGAAAAGCGGGTCTAAGAAGGCCGAAAAGTAAGAAAACGGCTATCGACTATCAACTCTCAACCATCAACTTTCTCCAATGGCTCACAAAAAAGGACAAGGCAGCGTTAAAAATGGGCGCGACAGCGTCAGTAAACGTCTAGGCGTAAAAAAATTCGGCAGCGAGATGGTCGTGGCCGGCAACATCATTGTGCGCCAACGTGGAACAAAATTTTTGCCCGGTAGAAACGTGGGGCTGGGCCGTGATTACACGATTTTCGCACTCATCGACGGGAACGTGCGCTTCGATCGGGCCGGGCGACGGGTGAATGTGGATCCCGTGGTGGCGACCTCTTCGTCATCTTGAGTCGAGCGCAGCGGAGTCAAAAGATTCCGTCGAACCACGACACGTAGGCGTCCCTCGACTTCGTTCGGAATGAGGCTTGTCGAGCGGAGTACTTTTGCTGTATAAGCGATTTCCGTGATGATGAGATATAACACCTTTCTTCTTTTTGGCGCGCCGGGCAGCGGCAAGGGCACCCAGGGCAAGACGCTTGGCACGATCCCGCGTTACTATCATTGCGCTTGTGGCGATGTATTCCGCTCCATCGACACGCGCACTAAAGTCGGCAAAGCCTTCCTTGAGTATTCGAGCAAAGGCCGGCTGGTGCCAGATGATATCACGGTGGAGCTTTGGCGAGAGGCGATCGACGCGGCGGTAGAAGCGCACAAGTTCAAGCCTGACATCGACACGCTGGTGCTGGACGGGATTCCACGAAACGTTGCTCAGGCCAGGATGATGGATGACATGATCGATGTGAAGAAGGTGTTTCATCTCGCCTGCCCGGATCGCGACACCCTGTTTTACCGGCTCAAGAAGCGCGCCCTCAAAGAGAATCGCCTCGACGACGCAAACGAACAGGTCATCCAACGGCGTCTTGATATCTACGAAAACGAATCGAGGCCGGTGCTCTCACATTACCCCAAAGAGCTGATCGCCGTGGTTGACGCCACGCAGCCGCCCTCCAAAGTTCTGCTCGATATCTTGAAGAGCGTGAACGGCGTATATGAACCAGCAGCAGTTTGAAAACTTCACTGCCTCCAGTCTTTATTGCGACAAATGCAAAACCGCGATGCCTGTGCGGGAGCGGCTTCTCCTGGTCCTGCCGGATCGCGAGATCTTCGATTATCTCTGCACGGAATGTGGATCGTCGGTAGGCCGTCGTGAGGTCACAACCGGCGAAAAGATGCTCGCCCAAGCTATGAGCGGACGTCGCCCGCGTCGCTCTGCGGTACTGCACTGAGCTGTAACTTCGGCATGCGCATCGTCTTTCTCGGTACGGGCGAAATCGGCCTTCCGACGTTGGATGCGTTGCTAAACTCAGAACACGAACTCGTCGGTGTTGTGACGCAGCCCGACAAGCCAGTCGGCCGCGAGCAGCGAATCGAACCAACACCGATAAAAAGGGCGATCGCAAAAACCGCAATTCCCATTCTCCAACCCGCCCGAATCAAAGATCAGAGCTCGATTGAGGAGATCCGCGCGCTCAAGGCAGATGTGATTGTTGTCATGGCCTACGGCCAAATATTGCCGAGCGATGTGCTGAAGATCCCGCGCATCACCTGTTTGAATTTGCACGCATCGCTTCTGCCACGCTGGCGCGGCGCCGCGCCGATTCAGGCGGCGATCGCCGCGGGCGATCGTGAAACAGGCATCACTGTGATGTACATGAATGAAGGGCTCGACACCGGCGACATCCTTTTGCAACGGAGGATCGAAATCCGACCAAAGGAAACCGGTGGATCATTGCACGATCGGCTGGCGCAGATCGCTCCCGAGGCACTGCTTGAATCGTTGCGACTACTGGCGGCCGGAGAGGCGGCACGCATTCCGCAGGACAACACACAGGCAACCTATGCTCCGAAATTGAAACGTGAACACGGCCAAATCAATTGGTCCGAATCAGCCGAAGCAATTGAGCGAAAAATTCGCGCCTTCAATCCGTGGCCCGGCGCGTTCATGAAGCTCAACGATCAAAATTTGAAAATCTTTTCTGGGTCTGCGGTCGGCCTCAATGGCAATGCTGGACAAATTTTGCGCAGCGAGAACGATCTTGTCATCGCCGCCGGCAAGGGTGCGGTTTCTCTGCGCGAAGTTCAGTTGGAAGGAAAGCGGCGGATGAGCGCAGCGGAATTCTTGCGCGGGCACGCTGCGACTTTTCGCGGCGCGCCTTAGTCTGGGGAGCATAGGCTGCCAGCCTGTCCATCTCGGCAGCCTGCCGAGATGTTCTTTATCCCCCGCGCTGAGCGTTTGCTCAAAGATTAACGGCAAGCTGCCGGCAACTACAGACTGGCAGCCTGTGCTCCCCAGAACTCGAAAGCGCGGTGATGTTGTTGATGCGCGCATTTTGCTTTCCAAAAGGCGTGCTCTTCTGTTTGGATGTTCACCCGCCGACATGGAAACAGAAGCGCCAGTATATGAACGGATCGTGTTGAAGCTCAGCGGCGAAGCGGTCCAGGAGCGTGGTGGCCGCGACAACATTTCGCCTGCAGTGGTGCACAAGATTGCCGAACGCATCAAGGAGGTTCGGGATCTAGGCGTGCAAGTGGCGGTGGTAATCGGCGGCGGCAACATCTGGCGCGGCCTTTCTGCCGCGGATCGCGGCATGGATCGGACCACGGCGGATTACATGGGGATGCTTGCGACAGTTATCAATGCTCTTGCGCTACGGAGCACACTCGAGCAAGTCGGGGTGGCAACCCGTGTTCAAACAGCGATAGAAATGAAAAATGTGGCCGAGCCATTCATCCTCGGCCGCGCCGTTCGCCATCTGGAACTCGGAAGAGTGGTCATTTTCGCCGCTGGGACCGGCAACCCGTACTTTTCCACAGACACAACAGCAGCACTGCGAGCGAGTGAAATTAACGCCGATATCATCCTGAAAGCTACCAAGGTCGATGGTGTTTACGATCGAGATCCAAACAAGTATCCGGACGCGCGCCGTTATGACCGGCTCACGTTTACTGAGGCGCTGACCAAGCGGCTGCAGATCATGGACTCGACCGCGTTCAGTCTCTGCATGGACAATAAGATCCCAATTGTGGTGTTCGATATGTACAAACCTGGAATCCTCCGCGACGCGGTGCTGGGACGAAACGTTGGAACTCTGGTTTGCGATGAAGCGTCAGCAAAGTAAACATTCAGCCATATGAGCAGAGATGACATTGTTCTTGAGGCGGAGATGTCGATGGAAAAAAGCGTCGATTACATGACGCATGAATTTGCAGCGGTTCGCACCGGCAAAGCCTCGCCGGGTTTGGTGGAGAATGTCGATGTTCACGCGTACGGATCGACGATGAAACTGAAGCAACTGGCTTTGATCACGACACCCGAGTCACGTTTGCTCGTGGTTCAACCCTTCGACGCGGGCACCGTGGCGGACATCGAGAGAGCGCTGAAAGAATCGAAAATCGGCATCACGCCAGCAGTCGATGGCAAAATTATTCGACTGCCAATCCCTGAACTTTCGGAAGAGCGTCGCAAGGAATTAGTGCGCGCGCTCGGGAAAATGGCGGAGGAAGCGCGAGTGCGCGTTCGCGCGAACCGGCGCGCCGCGTTGGATGAAGCGAAGAAACTCAAAGCGTCCGGCGGATTGACCGAGGACCAGTTGCGCGATGTGGAAGACGAAGTGCAAAAGCTCACCGACCGCTTCGTCAAATCCATTGACGACCACCTCAAGCACAAAGAAGCCGAGGTCATGAAGGTGTAGTTCGGCCGATTCGCCGCCCTCTCGGCACACGGCTTCACGCACGCTGTTACCGCTCGCCTCGGTTCAGTTCATCGATCGCTCGAGATTGCGCTTCGCCGAGCGCCTTCGGCATTCGAGCAAGAAGCCGATTGAAGAGATCCACCGCTCGGCATTTCTTTTGACGGCTTGGTACCGATTTTCGCGTTTCTTTCAGCGGTGTTGTTGTGAGTTTCTTCACAAATAGCCAGGCCCGGCACAGCAGACGGTCACACTGCAAAGCTTTCGCCGCAGGAACAGTGAGCCACAGCGTTGGGATTGGTCACTTTGAAGCCGCCTTTTTGCAGATCTTCGCTGTAATCGAGCACCGAGCCGCTGACAAAAAGCGCGCTTTTGGGATCGACAACGAGATGGACATTCTGAGTGGGCACGAGAATATCCCGCTCCTTGGGACCATCCACTAAATCCATAACGTATTGGAGACCGGAACAACCGCCGCCGATAACTTTGAGGCGCAGCGCACCGTCTGGATTTCCTTTTTCCTCGAGTAACGAAGCCAATTTGCGTGCTGCGTTTTCGGTCACACTGATCAGGCGCTCATTCCCAATCTTGTAGTTAGTCGTTTGTGTTTCTGTAGTCATGACCGGTCGGCTTACATTACCGCATCTTGCGTGGCGCCGCGAAGTAACTCGGCCACCTCATTCTGAACAGTTTCCAATTCGTGCAGACGCAGTTGTGGGT
>WNGP01018392.1_pt1 | contig 13182 bp, 14 predicted proteins | sample 5407671 | NCBI WGS metagenome assembly WNGP01 (sample SAMN13153381, study PRJNA577476) | soil metagenome | isolation source: 40 cm soil or saprolite under Garry oak tree replicate 2 | place: USA:California | collected 2016-06-15 | reverse complement strand
CTGGGCACCGTTTCGCGTGAGAAAACACACGTCAAACAGCGACGTCAAACAGGGTCGGCGCCGATCTCTGGCGAGACGCGTTTGAACGTCACACCACAGACCGCTCAGGACGTCAGCACTTGACCCGCTTCTGCTCGCGATCGACGGCCGTTTTGACGCCGGCGGCGGCGCGCGGATATTTCCGCGTCACCTCGCCGAACGCGGCGCAGGCGGCTTCCTTTTCCTTCAGCGCGGCCAGCGATTGTCCAAGCCGCAACAGGGCATCCGGAGCCTTTGCCGATTTGTCGTATTTGCTGGTGACATTGAGGAAGATCTCGGCTGCGTCGCGATATTGCTGGCGCTGGAACAGGCTCTCGCCCAGCCAATATTGCGAATCACCCAGCAGCGGATCGCTAGGATATTTCGTCGCGAAAGTGCGCATGGTCTGTTCGGCGAGCGCGTAATCCTTGCGCTGCATGTAACCAATGCCAAGGTCGTACTCGTCCCGTGGCGAGTTCGACGGCGGCGCGGTGGCGAGTACGCCGGCGGCGTTTGGGTCGCCAGGTGGATTGCCGGGTGGCGGAGGCGGCAGAGCGCCGCCTCGCGGATAGGAGGCGCCACCTTGCGGATAGCGCGCGCCGGAAAGATTGAGCGGTTCCCCGGGTGCCCCACCCGGCGCCGCCCCGGCCTGGACCGGAAGCTGGCCGCCGCCAAGCGCACGCGGTGAGCCCGGCGCACTCGGATTCTGGCTGGGATCAAAAGCATCGCCACGACGCCGGCCCTGCGATCCGGCCGACGGATCCTGTGCGATCGGGGCGGGAGGTTGACCATAGCCCGCCTGCGGTTGCCCATAGCCCGCCTGAGGTTGATCATAGCCCGGCTGAGGCTGACCATAGCCGCCTTGGACCTGACCGCCTTGGACCTGACCGGCTTGGACCTGACCGGTTTGGGCCGGGGGCTGGCCGTAGGTGGGAGCGGTCTGCATCGGCGGCGCGGCCGCGACATTCGGTTGGGGCGGAGGCGGCAGCGCACCAGGACCGGGCTGCGCGCCCCCCTGCAATTGGCGCAGGCGCTCCTCGAGCTGGCGGTTGCGATATTGCAGCTCCTCGTTCTGACCGGTGAGCTGCCGCAACTGGTTTTCCAGCCGCTGAATGTGCATCTCCGGATCCGCATCATCCGATTGCGCCAGCGCATGCGAAGACAAAGCGAGCCACGCGGCGAGCGCCGCCACGCCGGTCAGTTGATGAAATCTGGATGACATCTTGCCCTGATGATCAGGTCGGCCCAACATCGGTAGCACGGCACATTGAGGCAGGGACTACGCCAAAAATGTGTCTGATACAATCGTCGACAGCGCGAACAAAACCGGCGCCCGAAGGCGCCGGCAAAGCTCGCGAAAACGTGACACTCTAACGTAACACGCTAGAGGCCTATGAGCTGGAGAGGCCTATGAGCTGGCGTTCAGGACCGTGACCGCGCGGCGGTTTTGCGACCAGCAGGAGATATCGTTACAAACCGCGACCGGGCGTTCCTTGCCGTAGGAGATCGTCCGCATGCGGCTCGGGTCGATGCCGTGCGAGGCCAGGTAGGTGCGAACCGACTGGGCCCGGCGCGCACCGAGCGCGATGTTGTATTCGCGGGTGCCGCGCTCGTCCGCGTGCCCCTCAATGGTGAAGCTGTAGCGCGGATAGGTCTGCAGCCACTGCGGCCTGCGGAGTCAAATCGGTCTGGTCGCTTTCGAAGAACACGCGGTCGCCGACATTGACCACGAAATCCTGCTGGCTCCCCGGCGTCGCAGCGCTGGCCATCGCCCCATCGGCACCAAGGTTCTTGTTGGCGCAGGCGCCCATGGATAGCGCCACCGCGAGCACCGCGGCCAGCTTCAATCCCTGGAGGATACGCATTTGATATTTCATTCCGGAGCCTCCACGCTCACGTCTTGGACTGTCATCCGATCTACAGGGCGATGGTTAAGCGAACGTTCCGTCAACCTTGATAGGGAGTTGCCGCCCCCGCTCAAATGCCGACAAACGGCGAAAAGCGACCGCGATGGTTAATCCGTTGTAAATGTGGCGCGAGGGTGAAGGCAAGCGACCGGCCTATGGGAACCGACGGTTTTGGTAAGATTTCCCGAATAAGTGGCAAGCGGGCCGAACGGACCCGCAAGTCCCGTTCATTTTCGGGATGGAACAGGCACCGAAAACTGTCCAATCCGTCAGGATTGCGGGGCCACGGCGGCTTGCTCGTGCCTGGGGCTCGCGTTTCTCGTCGATGAACGCCGCAGCCCCGGGCGCTCGAACAGCATTCGCCGCTCAAAGGCGGTCGACCGCATCGTCGGATAACGCGCGAAAACCTTGTCGCGGAGAGCCGGGAAATCCGCGGCCATCAGGCCGACCGGTTTCAAGAGGCCCGGAAACAGGCGCGCCTCCGCAATGGTCTCGTGCAGGAACACGCGACGATAGAAGGCCTGATGTTCCGGACGCACGATCGCAAGACCGAGATCGGCATTGAAATATTCGCACGCCAAATAGGCCAGACGAAGCGTGACGTAAGGCAGTTCCGGGAGCCGTCCGGCCTTGGTGGGATCCGCGACGAACCTTGCGGGGTCGATGATGACCTCGCCCCGGTCGAGCCTGGGCATCAGGACCTCGCCGAATGCCTCGGCCGAGCAAGACTGCCGCCATTCGGACGTCAGCACGCTGATCCGCACGGAGCTATGGAGTTCATCCCCAAGATAGACCCCAAAGGTCCAGGAATTGGACAGGTCGTCGTATTGATCGGTCACGCGCTGCTCGGCAGACTCTTTGACCGCCCCTTCCCTCAGGTAAGCCCGATAGCGAAGACGGTAGATTTCTTCCTTTTCGTCGGGGGTCTGCGCCAACCGATAGTCGACTTTTTCTAGCAGATTTACCCCTCGTTGTAGAGCCGCAGTCGTCGTTCCGGCGGCGGACCTCATTCAGCACCCCCAACTCAAGCAACTCTTACGCGTGTAAATGGTTCTTAACAGCTTTTTAACGAAGGATCAAAGATGTCAGAATAACAGGGTTAATTTGAACGCCTGAGTTGAAAAAACAAAAAATGCAGAGCCTAACAAGGAAACCATTTAAGCGATCGAGCGTGCGGCCATCGCAATCAGTTGCCCTTCGAGCAAATGCCGCCCATGCGAGGCATTCAGCAATTGACGCACCTGCACGGCCGACACCGGGCGGCTGAACAAATAGCCCTGTGCCTCGGTGACCGTGCCATCAACGCTGATCAGCTCCAGCTGCTCGTTGGTCTCGATGCCTTCGACCACGACCGACATGCCGAGATCGGCGGACAGCCGCGCCACGCCGCGCAACAGGGTCAAGGGGCGGTCGGCATCGATCCCCTCGAGGAACGAGCGGTCGATCTTCACTTTCTGCAGCGGGAAGTTGTGCAGATAGCTCAGGCTGGAATATCCCGTTCCGAAATCGTCCAGCGAGATTCGGACCCCGATGGCGCGCAACTGGGACAGCACATCGTGGGTCAGCTGGGTGTTGCGCAACAGCGAGGACTCGGTGATCTCGATCTCAAGCCGGTGCGCAGGCAGCCCCGAGACATCCAGCGCGTAGCGAACTTCGCTGAGCACGTCGCGCTGATGGAACTGCTGCGGTGAAAAGTTGACTGCGACACTGACGGCCGCCGGCCATTTCATGCATTCCATGCAAGCCTTGCGCAGGATCCAGCGGCCGAGATCGACGATAAGGCCCATGTCTTCGGCGATCGGAATGATATCCACCGGCGAAATCGTGCCACGCGCCGGGTGATTCCAGCGCAACAGCGCCTCACAGGTCGAGAGCTTGCCCGATTTGAGGTTGACGAGCGGTTGGTAGAACAGCTCGAACTCCTCGTTGGCCAGCGCCTTGCGCAGGTCGAGCTCCAGAACGCGGCGGGCCTCGACGATTTGCGCGAGTTCCTCGCGAAAGAAGCAGAAGGTGCCGCGGCCGTCCGCCTTGGCACGATAAAGCGCCATGTCGGCGTTCTTGATCAGCGTGTCCGCACTGATGTCGGCGGACGTCATTGCGATGCCAACGCTGGCGCCGATCTCGACCAGATGATTATCGATCTTGTAGCGCTCGCTCAAATGATCGACGACCCGCCGGGCAAGGGCGGCGGCATCCTCACTGGATTGAATGTTTCGCTGGAACACCACGAATTCGTCGCCGCCGAAGCGCGCCACGAAATCCTCCGGACGCAACATGTCCCGCAAACGGCCGGCCACCGCGCACAACAACTGGTCGCCGCAGGGATGACCGAGCGTGTCGTTGACCTGCTTGAACTGATCGAGATCGACGAACAGCAACGCCGACCTCTGGCCGGCATCGCGCTGAACTCTGAGCAGGCGCTCGATCTCGTCGCGGAAATTGACCCGGTTGGGAAGCGCTGTCAGTTCATCGTAACGCGCCAGATGGCGGATCCGGGCCTCGGCGTTGCGTCGTTCGGTGATGTCCTCGAGCAGCACGACGGCGCCGCCGCCGGCCATCGGCTGGAACGTCCAGGACAGCGAGCGTCCTCTCACGGCGTCGGGATCGGTCGTAGTGATGTCCCGAGCCTGCGAATTCTCGATTTCGGAAAGAATGATCTTGCCGCTCGCGTTCGGGATCGCCCCGGAGCGCACGCAGGCGTCGACGCTGTCGGCAGCGCCACACCCGCGATGCACGATATCATCCGGCAGGTTCATCATCTCGCTGAAGCGGTGGTTCATGACGGCCAGACGGCCATCGGGGCGAAACATGCAAAGGCCGTGCGGCATGTTGTTCAGCGCGGTGTCGAATTGGCCGGCAAGTGCTGCTTCCCTGAAGCTCGACATCAGCGCTTTGACGAACATTTCGTGAAGGCCGAGGTTGAGGCCCTTCAGGCCGAAGAAGAACAGGCACAGCAGCACGGCAAGGCCGATGTAGTAGGGATCGCCATGAAGCGCGAGCGCGAACGACATCGGCCCGCAGGCCAAAAGGATGTGATATTGAATGAGCTTTGGGCGACCGTAGTTGCGGGCCACGCCGCCGGCGGTATAGCCGATCGTCACTGCGACGCAGAGCATATGCACGGTCGGATCGTCACTGCCGAGAATGGTGATGAAGCACCAGACGCCGAGCGCGCCGGCATAGGTCATGGCGCCGAGCGCATAGCGCGGCTCCACGTGCTTCGCCTGTTCGAACGTCAGCACCGATGTGCGGCGCTCGTATTTGCGCATCTGCAACGCACGGATGGTGCCGATACCGACGATGAGGATCGCGCAGGGCCAGAGCAGGATGTTGCCGGTCTTGAGCGCCGTCATCAGCGCGGCGGCGCCGGCGGAGACTGCGCCGATGAACATCGGCCAGAAATTTTGCAACATCGAATCGATCAGCGCCGCGTAAAGCACGGGCTCCAGCTCGTCGCCGTTGCTTGGCTTCTTCTGATCGACCAATTGCATTGGGCGCGCGCACGTCCTTCTCACCGGTCGGTACATTTACCTGTGCCAGATGAAGTCTTTCTGAGGGAACATCGTTACCGCTAGGTTGTCATACGGCCGAGGAGAATCCGGCTGATAAATCAGCAGGCTAGGCAAGCTTTTTGCCGGGAGGCGGGCCAGGGCAAGAGCGGCGACCATTTGGTGATCGGGCGCAAGCGCGGAGGCCGCGGAAAAACATCGGCGACCGTTCGGAGCAAATGACGGCTCTTCAGTGTGAAGACAGAGGCGCGACGCCACTCGCCATGGCGATCTCGGGCGTAGCGACGTCCAGCCGTGAAGCCGGCCGCAAATCTTAACCACCAGTTGAGATTCGACCTTAATTGCAGGTTAACCCGCCTTGGTAAAACGGTCGACAAAAGGTACTTTCACCCTGAAATTGAGTTCAGGAGAGTACCGAATGACCGATGCAGTCGTGGCTCGCTCAGCGAAACTGGGCGATTGCTGCGTGCGGGATATTCCGCGCCTTCTCTCCAAAGAAGAAATTCGCGACCTCGCGCAGATCGACAGCGTCAAATTTACTGCCGCCGCGGTGCTGGAGTTCGGCCTGATCGCCGCCGCCGTCTGGATCAGCGAAACCTGGTGGAATCCGTTGATATATGTGCTGGCCGTCATCGTCATCGGTTCGCGGATTAACGGACTGGGTGCGCTGATGCACGACGCCGCTCATTATCGCGGCTACACCAACCGACAGCTCAACGACTTCATCGGAGAGATCCTTGCACTGCCGACATCGGCCTCCATGGCGGGCTATCGAAACACGCATTTCGCTCATCACCGCGAGCTGAACAGCGAAAACGATCCCGACTGGCAGCGAAACGTCGGACTGAAGGAGTACGAATTTCCGGCGCCGCCGCGCAGCATGCTGATGCGCACGATGCAGTATCTGTCGGGTCTGAAGAGCGCCAACGCCGTCCTGGGATTTCACAAGAACAAGGAAACGCGCGACATTGCGGCCGCGGTGGCCCGCGCCCGATTGTTCTTTTTTGCAGCGCTCTTTGTTTCGTCGGTCGTGCTGGGCTTCTTGAAGCTCGTCCTACTCTATTGGATCGTCCCGCTCATGACGGTCTTCCTGGCCATTCGATATCTCCGCAGCGTCGCCGAGCACTACGCGGTGGAGCACGAGACCGTGCTTGACGAAAGCCGAACCGTTTTGGCACCGTTCTGGGAGCTCTGGCTGATCGCCCCCTGGGGGCTCAACTATCATCTCGAACATCATATGTTCCCCGGCGTGCCCTGCTTCCGGCTCGCGGAGCTTCATCGATTGTTGATGACGCGCGATCCCTATCCGGAAATGGCGCACATCACGCACGGTTATTTCAGCGGGTTGCTACGCGACTGCGCGTCGATCCGTCCCGCTGAAGCAGCAGCCTCGCTCTAAGACAACAGCGGCGACCAGGCTGGGTCGGACGCAAAGCCCGGAGTCGGCACTTTCAGTTCGTTACGTCCTGAAATATCGATGGTGAACAGCGACGGCCCAGCACTGCCGCCGGGATCGCGGAAGAACATCAAGACCGTGCCGTTCGGCGCAAAGGTCGGCCCTTCGTTGTGGAAGCCGGACGTGAGGATCCGCTCACCGGACCCATCGGTCTTCATGATGCCGATGGAAAATTCGCCACCGCCCTGCTTGGTGAAAGCAATATAGTCGCCGCGCGGCGACCAGACCGGCGTGGAATAGCTGCCGTCGCCAAAGGAGATGCGTGCGGCTGCCGTCCGGCGCATAGGATGGCGACGTGTCGATCGCGGGGGTATCGGTGAGGCGGGTGGTCGATTTGGAACGCAGATCCATCACGAACAGGTTGGAATTGCCGCCCTGCTGCAGACTCATGATGATGCGCTGGCCGTCCGGCGAGAAGCGGGGCGAAAACGACATCCCGGGAAAATTGCCTACGATCTCCCGCTGCCCGGTTTCGATGTTGTAGAGATAGACGCGCGGATCGCCCTGGCCGAACTCCATATAGGTGATTTCCTGGGTCGACGGCGAGAAGCGCGGCGTCAACACGAGATCGGAGCCCTTGGTCAGGTAGTGCACATTGGCGCCGTCCTGGTCCATGATCGCCAGCCGCTTGACCCGCCGTTCCTTGGCGCCGGTCTCGTCGACGAACACGACGCGGCTGTCGAAATAACCCTTGTCGCCGGTCAGCTTCTCATAGATCTGGTCGGAAATGATATGCGCGATGCGGCGCCAATATTCCGGCGAGGTGACATATTGATTGCCCGCGCGCTGCTGAGCGGAGTCAACGTCCCAGAGGCGGAATTCGGCCTTCAGCCGGCCGTCGGGCTGACGGGTCATTCGGCCGGTGACCAGCGCCTGCGCGTTGATGGTTTTCCAGTTCTGGAATTGCGGCAGCTGGTCGACATTCGTAATGCGTTCGATGAAAGCCGCGGGGTCGATCGGCGCGAACCGTCCGGACCGCTTCAAATTGTTGGTGATGACCTGTGATCCCCCGGCGCTGACCTCGCCATCGGCCGGCGATCCCGCCACGAAATTCGTGATCGCGATCGGCAGCGGCGCGACGTTGCCTTCTGTCACCGTGAATTTGGTTTGCGCGCTCGCGATCCGCGGCAGCAGCAGGGAAGCAGTTGCGCCAACGCCGCCGAGCAAGAGCTTGCGGCGGTCGAGCGGCAGTGGAGGAAGCGGAAGCGACGTCATGGACATTGCGGGCTCTCAAATATTAGCTGCGAAACATCGTCTTGGGATCAAAATCGATGTCCATAAATTTCCACTGGTCGTAGGTCTCGGTGCGCAGCATTGTGTACGGCTGTCCCTGGAGCACCGCGCGAATCGCGGCTTGCGCCGCGGCCTGGTAGCGCGGCGAGTTGCCCGTCGAGACCACCTGCGGCGGCCCCGCCAGCCGGCGATCCGGATTGAGCCGGATACGGACCGTCACGATGAGCTCTTCGGGATGCTCGACACCCGGCAGCACGTTCCACAGGCTCGCAAGTCGCGCACGCATCGCGTCGAGTTCGGACTGCGACAGCGTCGCTGCCGAGCCGTGCGTCGAGCCGAGCGAAGCCGAGGCATTGAGCGTTGAGCCGGTGACGGCCTGCCGTGTCGGTTCGCGCTTGTCGAGCAGGGCCGCGATCTTCGACTGATCGAAGGTATGCTCCTGCTTCGGTTTCGGCGGTTGCGGCGGCGCGGCCTTGGCTTCCGGTTTCGGTTGCGGCTTCTTGGTGTTGTCCGACTTCAAGGCTTCAGCGAGGCTTTTCCTCCGGCTTCGGCGGCGGCTGCGGCGCCGCGGACGTCACGACTTCCTTCTTCTCGGTGATCTTGCCGACGGCGTCGTCATCGACGGGCTTCGGTTCGGCGACCTTCTCCACCGGCGGCTTCGGCTTGTCCTTTTCGCCGGTCTTGATGCCGGCGGTGATCTTGGAGAGCTGGTCGGCCGAGATGATGTCGATCGGCATCGATTCCGGCGGCGGCGCTTCGAGCGAGCGCGCCGAAAAGGACACCAATCCCCATCCTATCACCAGGACGTGGAGTGCGGCCGACGCAGCGAGGGTCTTGTCGACTTTCACTGTCTCGCTATCCCTGATCCACTTCCGTCACCAGCGCCACGCGGCGAAAGCCAGCGGACGAAAGCCGTCCCATCACCTTCATCACAGTTCCGTAGTCGACCTTCCTGTCGCCCCGGACAAAAATCCGTTCATCCAGCCCGCTCCGCGCGTCCGTGATCGCCCTCAACTTCGTCACCAGATCCTCCAGCGGTATCTCGGTGTCGTTGAGAAAGACCTGGCCTTTCAGGTTGACCGACAGCGTCAGCGGGTCCTTTTGTTGATCCAGGCTTTTCGCCTGGGTCTGCGGCAGATCGAGCGGCACACCCACGGTCAACAGCGGCGCCGAGACCATGAAGATGATCAACAACACGAGCATGACGTCGACCATCGGCGTGACGTTGATCTCCGCCATCACCGCCGCCCTGCGCCGGCCGCGACGACCTCCGCCGCCAGACGAATTTGCCACGTTCATCGCCATGGTGTGCTGCTCACGATCCCCTCACACTATACCGCCTCTCACGCCCGCTCGTCGATCTGGCGCGACAAGATGGCCGAAAATTCATCCGCGAAGCCTTCCAGCCGCTGCGCCTGCCGGTTCACCTCGGAGGTGAACTTGTTGTAAAAAATGGTCGCCGGAATGGCCGCGATCAGGCCGATCGCGGTGGCGAACAGCGCTTCGGCGATGCCGGGGGCCACGACCGCCAAGGACGTGTTCTTTGACGCTGCGATCGACTGGAAGCTCGACATGATGCCCCAGACCGTGCCGAACAGGCCGACGAAAGGACCGGCCGAGCCGACGGTCGCCAAGACAAGAAGCCTCCGCTCCAGCCGCTCGATCTCCCGGGCAATCGAGACATTCATGACTTTCTCGATCCGCATCTGCAGGCCGGCGAAAGAACGCGCATGACTTTCAAACGAGCGCTTCCACTCGCGCATAGCGGCGACGAAACATGCGGCCATCGATTGCGTCGGCTTTGCCGACAGCGAGCGATACAATTCCTCGATCGATTCCCCCGACCAGAACGCCTGCTCGAAGCGATCCATGGAGCGGCGGGTGCGCGAGTAAAGGAAGATCTTGTCGATCGCGATCGCCCAGACCCAGACCGAACACGACAACAGTCCCAACATGACCCCCTTCACGATCCAGTGGGCCTGCAAGAACAGCGCAATCAGCGATACGTCGGCGGATGGTAGCGGCAAGGCCGCCTGCGCCACGTCTGCCGGATTCATGATCGGTATCCTCTCAACGCGAGTGTCCCAAATTCTCCGGGAGCAAATGGCTGCCGGTTTCACAGTCGCGCGTTCAGCGCGGCGGTAAGCCTGCACGAGAGAGCCTGGTCTGGTCGCATGGGAGGCCCGCCGAAGCCTTGGGCCCTGCATCCCCTGTCAACATGTCAAAACGAGGGCTATTCGCGCGACTTTACGCCCCTAACCAGACGCTAATCATAGTTAAAATGGCGTTACCAAGGGAGAATTTGATCAGACAAAATGAAGGCCAACCAATCCCTTAAACCGCTGGAATCCGGCCTGATACGAAAAAAAGCAAACCGCCCGCCTGCGGGGGTCGCAGACGGGCGGTTCCGTCGCCGTCAGGGTCGTGGGGGCATTACGCCTGAGGCTAATCCCTGAAGAGTGCGTTCAGCTTTGCGGCTGGTCGTTCGGCGGGGTCGGCGGGCGCTGTTTGTGCTGGGCCATGAACGCGTCGAACTCTTCCTTGTCCTTGGCGTGGCGCAGGCGGCTCAGGAAATCCCGGAACTCCTGCTGTTCCTCCTCCAGACGCCGCAGCGTTTCCATGCGGTATTCATCGAAGGCGCGGTTGCCGCTCGAGGGCGGACCGAAGCCGCCGAAGCCAAAGCCGCGCCGCTCCATGTGGTTACGCATCCGCTCCATCTTCCACTGCATTCGTTCCATCTTGTTCTGCCAGCGATCCTGATTGCTCCAGCAACCCATTTTTCTGCTCCCGAGTGTGAAAAAGAGGAGGGCAAGCCCGATCGGCCACCAGATCAAAAAGCCCAGGATCGTCACGGCGATCCAGCCGGGATGCCAGGGCGTCTCGAGCATGTGCGGGCGATAGGGTGGTTCGGTGGGGCCGCGCCATCGATTGACATCTGCGGTGTAGGCCATTTCCCTCTCCATGACGGCATCACGCCGTTGTGAATGTAAATAACATTTACATACCTAGCCCATCCCGGGTTTTTGTCAAGCTGACCGCAAGCCGCAGCTTCAGAATTATTTTTGGAATTTTATTTCGGCTTGCCCCAGGGGCCGGCAGGCTTGTCGTCGGGCAATGGCGGCGGCTCGGACCTGCGGTCAGTCGGGAAGCCGAGACCGCGCAGATAGATCAGCACCTCGGCCTCCAGCAACTCGTCCGGCGACATCGGCAGCTTGCGGCGCGCCGCATCGCCGCGCGCAAACAGCGACGCCACACCATGCGACATCGACCAGATATGCAGCGCCATCATCATCGCCGGCGGCCGCGGCATTCCGGGCGGCGCCAGCGCGGCCAGACGCTCGGCCGCGGCGCGGAGGATGGCAAACGCACGCTCGCTTGCCGCCATCAACGTAGGATCTGCATCGACCGGCACGCCCGATTCAAACATCGCCGAATAGAACGCAGGCTCCTCGCGGGCGAAGGCGAGATAGGCTTTGCCGACGCGTTCGAACGCCGTGATGGTGTCAGGCCGTCCGTCGTCCCAGGCCTGGGTCAGGGCCGCCTCGAACTGCTCGAAGCCACGCTGGGCGATCGAGGACAACAATTCGTCGCGATCGCGGAAATGGCGATAGGGCGCCGCCGGGCTGACGCCGGCCATGCGGGCAGCGTCGGCGAAGGTAAATCCGGCCGCGCCCTTTTGCGCGATCAGATTGAGCGCCGCCTGCAGCAACGCCTCTTTCAGATTTCCGTGATGATAGCCGCGCTCGGCGCGGCGCTCTTCCTTGCGCCAGCTCATGTGAATGGCTTTTACATGAGCTGCGCGCAAAGGTCACTAGCGGCGCAATGGCACAATTAACGGGTGGCGGATTTGCCCTGCAATTCAGCGAACCCGGTGGCCGCTTCCTGAACATCGGCCGGAAAATCCGCCATTTCCTGCACCTGGCGGATTTCGATGATCTCGTTGTTCGAGGCCGGGCACTTCTTGGCCCACGCGATCGCCTCGTCCCGCGATGTCACATCGATCATCCAGTAGCCGCCGATCACCTCCTTCGCCTCGGTGAAGGGGCCGTCTGTGACGACCGGCTTGCCGCCAGCAAACGAGACCCGTGCGCCCGTCGACGGCGGGTGCAAGCCGTCGAGCGTGATCAGCACGCCGGCGTCCTTGAGTGCCTCGTTATATTTCATCATCGCCGCCACCGCGTCCGCCGGCGGCACGGTGCCCGGCGCCGCGGTCTCGTAGCCCCTCGGGATCATCAGCATCATGAAGCGCATGGTCGTCCATCCTGTTCGCAATGGTGGAGGTTGGTTACTTCTTCGCCGCCTGGGCGCGCAGGCGCGCCTCATTCTCGCGCAGTTCCGGGGTCAGCACCTCGCCGAAATCCTCCGGTGAAAAAACCTGACGGATCTCGATCTCGGCGCCGCCGTCGAACGGCGCGCGCTTCATCCAGTCGATGGCTTCATCCAGCGATTTGGTCTTGATCAGCCAGAAGCCGGCGACGAGATCGTCGGTGAGGTTGAAGGGCCCGCGGCTCCGCGAAGTTGGATGCAGGCCCTCGCCTGCCTCCATGGCGCCGGCCTTGACCAATTCCTCATTGAATTTGCCCATCGCGGTCAGCAATTCGGTACTCGGCATCACGCCGGCTTCGCTATCCTTGCTGGCCTTCACAATAACCATGAATCGCATCGTCACGCTCCTTTTGAAGTTCTGCAGGCCAATGCCGGCGCTCATCTACAGGACGAACGGCGTTTTACGGCGCCGACATGTTCGGTGAAACTATTCGGGAGGTTATTGCGGCGGGCGCCCGCAACGCCCGCTGCCTTTGTCAATCGTCGATCGCCTGATAGGCCGCGACCCAGAAATCCGCCATCACCGGCGGCGGCTGCGGCGACTCCATCAGACGCTGAGTCAGGAGGATGCCGGTCAATCCCTCCTTCGGGTCGGAATACCAGGAGGTGCCGTAACCGCCGTCCCAGCCGAAGCGGCCCGGCACATTGTGAAGATGATCGCGCCGGGTGAACACCGAGAGCCCAAGACCCCATCCGCGGTTGTCGTTGAAGAACAGCTCCGAACCGAGTTTCT
>WNGP01003696.1_pt1 | contig 13189 bp, 19 predicted proteins | sample 5407671 | NCBI WGS metagenome assembly WNGP01 (sample SAMN13153381, study PRJNA577476) | soil metagenome | isolation source: 40 cm soil or saprolite under Garry oak tree replicate 2 | place: USA:California | collected 2016-06-15 | reverse complement strand
GCTGTTGTAGTAGGCCATATCGCGCGGCACGAGCGAGTCCCCGACGAACATCGAGTCGAGGATCGGGCTCAGGATGAGGATCGGCGGCAAGGGACTCGACACGTCGAAGCACGCAGCGGCCGTAACGACGGTGAGCGTGAGCCAGTATCGTTTCATGGTGCCTGAGGGTAAGAGGGCTCGGCCGGGAGTGGCCGGAGGTGCCGGTCGCCGTTATGGAACCCCGCTCTCGGGGGATTGCTCCCCCCCCGGAGCGCTAGAACATCGACATCGCGAGAAACGAGCGGAGATTATCGTTCGTCACCCGCAGCCGCGCGCACAACAGCCGGACCACCGACCAGAGCACCTTGTACGCGATGTCGCGGTTGAAATCGAGCAGCAGCTCGAAGTCGGAGCGCGCGATGGTGATGAGCGTGCAGGTGGTGTTGGCGATCGCGTCGGTGGAGCGCTCCGAGCGGTCGAAGATGGCCATCTCGCCGAAGCAAGCGCCGGCCTTCAGGATCGCGAGCGCTTCTTCGCCCGAGCCGGGGATGGTGCGGGAGATGCGCACCTCCCCTTCGGAAATGATGAACAAGCGGTTGCCGGGCTCACCTTCCTTGAAGACGTGCTGGCCGACGGCGAACTTCTGCTCGCGGCACACTTCCGCCACGCGGGCCAGCTCGCCGTCGTCCAGGTCTTGGAAGATCGCCGCCTGCTTCAGCAGATTCAGGTTCACGCGGACGAAGCTATGGGGCGCCGGAGGGAGGGGCAAGTGAAACCGTGGGTGACGTGGGCGGATCTGCTCACCGCGCTGCGGCTCCCTCTGGCCGCCGCGTTTCCTTTCGTGCACCGGCCCGCCGCGCAGCTGGGCCTCGTGGCCGTCGCCGCCGCGTCCGACTTCTTCGACGGCATGCTGGCGCGCCGCCTCGGCGAGTCGCGCGCCGGCGCCCTGCTCGACCCCACCGCCGACAAGGTCTTCATGGCTGTGGCCTTCGTCACCGTCGCCCGCGCCGACCTGCTGCACCCCCTCGAGATCGCGGGCGTGCTGGGCCGGGACATCGTAGCCGCGCTGGGGTACGTCGGAGCGTGGCTGCTGCGGCACCCGATGACGCTGCCCGCGCGCGCCGGCGGCAAGGTGGTGACGGTGCTGCAGCTGTTGACGCTCGTGGCCTGCATCGTCGGCTCCCCGCACGTGCGCTCGATCGCGTGGGCGACCACGGCGGTGGGTCTGTACGCGATCTGGGACTACGGCCGGGCAGCTGCCCGGGTGAACGCACAACGCTGACCGGGGGGGACGTGATGCGGAGTGTGTGGCTGGCGTTGCTGCTTCCGGCGGTGGCCACCGTCGCGCTCGCGGCGCAGGAGTTCCATCCGCCGCCGGTGCGCTCGCCCGGCGACGGCACCCGGCTGGGATTGCTCGGGTTCGGGGTGCGTAGCGGGATCGACCTCTCCGGGAATACGCAGCTGGTGTTCGGCGTCACGCTCGACGCCGGAAATCTCCTCACCAGTCGGTTCCGGCTCCGCCCGTCGGGCGAGATCGGCGTGTTCAACGGCGTGAACAGCTACGTGGGGAGCCTGGAAGGGCTCTACCGGTTCACCGGCGAAGGACAGGCGGTGACGCCGTACGCGGGCGGCGGCTTCAGCCTGGTGGGGCACGATCGCTGCGGTGCCGATCCCGATTGTCCGGACGTGTGGCTCAACGTGGTCCTGGGCTTCGAGCTGCACTATCGCTCGACCTTCAACTGGCTGCTCGAGTACCACGGCATGGGTGGATTCCGCCACAACCGGTTCTACGCCGGACTCACGACGCGGCGGGGTAACTGACGTGGCCGCGCACACCGCGGAGATCACGCTGCGCTGGCGCGAGGCCCTCGAGTTCGAAGCGGCGGCGCCCGGCCGCCCGCCGGTCGTCGTCGACGGCAACAGCGCCGTTGCCACATCCCCGGTGGAGCTGCTGCTGGCGGCCGCCGCCAGCTGCACCGCAACGGACGTGGTGCTGATTCTCCAGAAGCAACGCGTAGTGCTGCGCGGGCTGGAGGTGCTGGCGCAGGGCACGCGCCGGGCGGAGCAGCCGCGCCGCTACACCGCGCTGCACTTCGTGTTCACCGTCACGGGGGAAGGCGCGGACGAAGCGAAGGCGCGCCGCGCCATCGATCTCTCGCTCGAGAAGTATTGCTCGGTGGTCGCCTCGCTCGCCCCCGACATCCGCATCAGCTACGACGTCGCGCTTCGCTAGGGCGCTCGCCGGCGCCGCGGTCCTGAGCGCCCGCGCGGCCCTCGCCGCGACGCCGGCGCGCGCCCAGGCGCTCACGGCGACCGAAGCGGGTGTCGGTGCGATGCTGGTGATGGCGCACCGCTCCTTCTGGGGACCGGAGCTCGGCGTGGCGCGGCGCCCCGGCGCGCAGGGGCGGTTCGCACTCACGCTGGCCGCCGGCGACTACGAGGGCGCGCTCGGCGTCCGCGTGGCCGCCGACGCGCAGCTGCTGCTCCGGCCCGGCGAGCGCGTGGGCCCGGGGCCCTATGGAGGGCTGGGGCTCGCCTTCGTCGGGGCGGCGGGAGCGCGCGGCGCCGGCTACCTCACGGCACTGGTGGGTGTGGAGGCGGCGCCGGGGCGCCGCCAGGGGTGGTACGCGGAGCTGGGGTTGGGCGGTGGTGTGCGGCTGTCGCTGGGCCGGCGGTTCCGCCGGTTTCCTCCCTGGTGGTAGTGGGGCGCGACCTAGACGCTCGCGCCCACCGTCGCGCCGCGCCCCACGACGGGGCGGCAGTAGCGCTCGCCCAGGACGCGCAGCTCGGTGAGCTGAGGCTCGTCCAGGCCGTCGTAGCGATCGGCGAGATACTGCATGGTGTCGTCGAACCACTCTTTCTGGTGCTCCGCGCTCGCTTCCAGGACCCCGCATCGCAGGATGTGGGAGAACAATTCGTCGCGGGCCTGCTCGAAGGGGGTGGGGGTGGACATTCTGCGCGGTTCCGCACGTTTCTTGGCCATGCTGCTCGAGGCTCCTCTCTAGTCAGGACCGGGAACGGGGGGGCGCGGGACGGCTGGGCCGCTTAAGCTCGCCGATCAATCGGCGCCGCAATGTAATAGAGCGCGTGAGACGGCGCAAAGGGCGGACGTGCGGGCCCGGCGCATGGTATTATCATGGACGGGAAGGCCGTGCGGGGCGGGACGCGGGGACCCGACATGCCACGGAAGGCAGGCACATGAGCGATCACGCCGAGGAAGTGTACGGACCGGACCGGGCCGAGCGTCTGCTGGCGATGTTGCGCGCCCTCGCCGAGCGCATTCGCGCGCTCGACAAGTCCGGGCAACTGCTGGAGCGGGTCCCGGAGCTGCAGAAGCTGCTGGGGAACACGCGCAGCGAGCTGTTTCACTATGAAGTCCGGTTGACCTACGATACGCCCGAAGTGGCCGAGAGCCGCCGCATCGTGGACGAAGCGGAGCGGCAGGCGCGCGAGGCGCGCACGGGATTCGACGAGGACGAGGACGACGAACCATGGAGGAGGGTTCCAGGAGAATGAAGGGGTTCTACCTGTTGCTCGTGGGGGTGGCGGTGATCGGTGGGGGGGTCTTGTGGTACGGCTCGCAGCAGCGTGCGCCGGCGCCGGCGCCGAGCGGGCCCGTGCCGGTCGCGGCGGTGGACGGATTCCGGGGCTACACGCTGGGGTCGGACTCGGCTCCAATCGAAATCACGGAGTACTCGGACTTCGAGTGCCCGTTCTGCGCGTCGTTCGCGACGGTGCAGATGCCCGTGGTCCGCGAGCAGCTGATCGCCACGGGCAGGGTGCGGTGGCGCTATCGCGATTTTCCCCTCCCCACGCACACGTACTCCCGCTACGCCGCGCTGGCGGCCCAGTGCGCGGGGGAGCAGGGCAAGTTCTGGGAGATGCACGACCAGCTGTTCACCAATCACCAGTGGGCCCAGACGGGGAAGAACCCGCGCGGCCCGTTCCGCGATTTCGCGCGGGCCATCGGCGTCGACCTCGACAAGTACGACCCCTGCATGGACGGCCAGCGCTACGCCGGGCGCATTCAGGCGAGCGTACAGGAGGGTGAAGCCCGCGGCGTGAAAGGCACGCCGAGCTTCTACGTGAACGGGCGCCCGTACCAGGGACGCTCCGCCTCGGACGACTTCAAGGCACTCGTCGACAGTCTGACCAAGAAGCACAAGTGATTCGCCGTCAGGCGATCGTGCTCCTCGCGCTCGTGGGGCTCCTGGTCGCGACGTATCTGTGGCTGTACAAGATCGGCGTGCTGGGGGAGCTCCAGTGCGGGACCGGCAGCTGCGAATACGTCCAGACCAGCCGCTACGCGGAGCTGCTGGGCCTCCCCGTCGCGTTGTACGGCGTGGCGGGGTACGCGACCCTGCTGGGCCTTGGGCTCGCGGGCCTGCAACCCGGGTTGGCGTCGGACCGGCGCGTGAGCGTGCTGCTCGCGGCGTTCGCCACGGTGGGGTTCGGGTTCACGCTCTACCTCACGGCGATCGAGCTGTTCGTGCTGCACGCGATCTGTCGGTGGTGCGTCGCGTCGGCGGTGATCATCACCGCCATGTGGCTGTTGTCGCTCGCGGACCTGCGCCGCGCTCCAGCGACGGCGCCGTGACGCCCTCGTCGCAGCCTCGGGCCGCCCGGCGCGGCGGCTACCTCGTCACGCTCGCGCTCGCCGCGCTGGGCGTCGTGTACGGCGACATCGGGACGAGCCCGCTGTATGCGATCCGCTATTCGTTCTCCGGGCCGCACGGCATCCCCGTCACACCGGGCAACGTGCTCGGCGTACTCTCCCTCGTGTTCTGGTCCCTGGTGATCGTCGTCACGATCAAGTACCACATCGTCATCATCCGGGCGGACAACAAGGGCGAAGGAGGCGTGCTCGCCCTGATGGCGCTCGTCAACGGCAGCCGGGTGACCCGGGGTCTGTCGCCCCGCCGCGTCATGATCGTCCTGGGGATCTTCGGGTCGGCGCTGCTGTACGCAGACGGCGGTCTCACGCCCGCGATCTCGGTGCTCTCCGCCGTCGAGGGACTCGAGATCGCGACGCCGGCGCTGGCCTCGTGGGTGATCCCCCTGACGCTCGTGATCCTGATCGGTTTATTCCTGATGCAGAGTCGCGGGACCGCCCGGATCGGGGCGGTGTTCGGTCCCGTCATGCTCGTCTGGTTCGCAACGATCGGCGCGCTCGGTCTGAGCCAGATCATTCAGCAGCCCGGCGTGCTGGCGGCAGTCTCGCCGCACCACGCGGTGCGCTTTTTCGCCGCAGATGTCGGCCGCGGATTCGTGGTCTTGGGCGCCGTGTTTCTCGTGGTCACCGGCGGTGAGGCGCTGTACGCCGACCTCGGTCACTTCGGCCATCGCGCCATTCAAATGGCGTGGTTCGGGGTCGCGCTCCCGTGCTTGCTGCTCAACTACTTCGGGCAGGGGGCGCTGTTGCTCCACGACCCGGCCGCCGCGGCGAACCCGTTCTATCATCTCGCGCCGAGCTGGGCCCTGTACCCGCTGATCGTGCTGGCGACCGCGGCGACCATCATTGCTTCGCAGGCGGTGATCTCGGGGGCGTTCTCCCTCACCCGGCAGGCGGTGCAGCTGGGCTACAGCCCGCGGCTCCAGATCGACCACACCTCGTCGCGCGAGATCGGTCAGATCTACGTCCCCCTCGTCAACTGGGGGCTCATGCTGCTCACCTGCGTGCTGGTGGTCGGGTTCCACGCGGCCGACACCCAGCAGCCCACGTCCAGCAACATCGCCGGCGCGTATGGGGTGGCCCTCTCGACCCTGATGCTCATCACGACGCTGATGTTTTACGTGATGAGCCGTGAGGTGTGGCGCTGGAGCTTCGCGCGCGCCGCGGTCGTAGCCGGACTGTTCTTGTGCGTGGATGTGCCGTTCTTCGCTGCGAACATGCTGAAGATCCGCTCCGGCGGCTGGGTCCCCTTGGCGATCGCTGCCGTCATCTTCCTGCTGATGACGACGTGGCAACGCGGGCGCGAGATCCTCGGGAAGCGCATGGAGGAGAAGACCGTCGCGCTCAAGATGCTGCTGGCGGATCTCGCCGCCGAGCCGCCGCTGCGCGTCCCGGGGACGGCGGTGTTCCTGTACGGCACCACCGACGGCACGCCCCCGGCGCTGGTGCACAACCTGACGCACAACAAGGTGCTGCACGAGCGGATCGTGTTCCTGACGATGGTGACGCAGGACGTGCCCCACGTCTCGACCCGGGAGCGTGTGACGGTGAAGGCGATCGGGAAGGGGTTTTACCGCGTGGTCGCCAGCTACGGGTTCATGGACGACCCGGACATCGAGGACGTCCTCGCGGCGTGCCAGGTGAAGTCGCTCGATATCCCCATCGCGGGAACGACGTTCTTCCTCGGGCGCGAGACCCTCGTCGCCTCCGACCGGCCCGGCATGCCGCACTGGCGCGAGCAGGTGTTCGCGTTCATGTCGCGCAACGCGCTGCGGGCCACGGCGTTCTTCAAGATTCCGGCGGACCAGGTGTTCGAAGTGGGGGCGCAGGTGGAACTCTAAAGGAGGGCGGTCGTCCGTCCACCGCCCTCCACCGTCCTATTCTACCTGTCCAAACTTCGCGATGTCTTCCGGCAGCGCGTCCTGGGTCTTCGTCGCGTCCTTACCCTGCACCATCACGCGGATCTGCTCGACCACGTCCGGGTTCGCGAGCGTCGTCACGTCACCCACGTCCCGGCGGTTGGAGATCGCCGCCAGCACGCGACGCATGATCTTGCCGGAGCGGGTCTTGGGCATGTCCGGCACGATGTACACGTGCTTGGGCCGCGCGATCTTGCCGATCACTTCTTCGTTCGCCTTGATCACGCGATCGATCATCGCCTGACTCGGCGTCACGCCCGGCTTGAGCGCCACGTACACTTCGGGCACACGTCCCTTGACCTCGTCCTGGACCGGGACGACGGCGGCCTCGGCGACCTCCGGGACCGTGAGACAGGCGGACTCGATCTCTTTGGTGCCGAGGCGGTGGCCGGCGACGTTGATGACGTCGTCGATGCGGCCGAGGATGCGGTAGTAACCGTCGGCCGCCTGCACCGCCCCGTCGCCGCACAGGAACGGCCAGTCGCGCCAGTCCTTGCTCTTGGGATTCTTGTTGTACTTGGCGAAATACGTCTTGACGTAGCGCTCGCGGTCGCCCCAGATCGTCTGCATGATGCCCGGCCACGGATTGCGGATGCACATGTTGCCCGCCTTGCCGGACCCCTTGGACACTTCCGCCCCGGTTTCGTCGTAAATGACGGGATGGATCCCCGGCGCGGCCGGGCCGCAGCTGCCGGGCTTCATGGGGTGAATCGCCGGCATGGTGGTGCCCAGAAACCCGCCGGTCTCCGTCATCCACCAGGTGTCGGTGATGACCGCCTCCCGTTTCCCCACCTCGTCGTAATACCAGCGCCACGCCTCCGGCTCGATCGGCTCGCCGACGGTGGTCATCGACTTGAACCGGTATTTGTACTTGCGCGGCTCCTGAGGACCGAGCTTGCGCAGCATGCGAATCGCCGTCGGCGCGGTATGGAAAATGTTCACTCCCAGCCGCTCGGCGATGCGCCAGGGCCGGCCGGCGTCGGGATACGTCGGCACGCCCTCGTACAGCACGCCCGTCGCGGCGGTCGCCAGCGGACCGTACACGATGTAGGAATGGCCCGTGATCCAGCCGATGTCGGCCATGCACCAGTACACGTCGTCGGGGTGGATGTCGAGCACCCACTTGGACGTGGCGGTCACGTACGCCAGATATCCCGCAATGCCGTGCTGGGCCCCTTTGGGCTTGCCGGTGGTGCCACTCGAATACATGAGGAACAGGGGAGCGTCGCCCGGGAGGGCCACCGGATCGACTTTCTTACCTTTGTAATCCTTGAGCAGGTCGTTCACGAACACATCGCGACCCGCGACCATCGGCGTCTTCGCGGAATACTTGCCGGGATGGCGCTGCCAGACCAGGACCTTGTCGACGTCCTGCCCCAGCTCCTTCGCCGCCCGCACCGCGATGTCGGCGTTCACCTTGTGGTCGATCAGCGTGCCGTTCCGCCAGTATGCGTCCATCGTGACCAGCATGCGGCTGCCGGAATCCTCGATGCGCGAGCCGCACGCTTGGCCACTGAACCCGCCGAACACTTGCGAGTGGATCACGCCCAGGCGCGCGCACGCCAGCATGGTGATCGGCAGCTCGGGGACCATGGGCATGTGCAGGGTGACGCGGTCGCCCGCCTTGAGTCCCAGGTCCCGGAGCAGCGCGGCCACCTCATTGACCCGCTCGTACAGGTCCCGATAGGTGAGGGTCACGTCCTGCTCGGCTTCCGGTTCGGGGACGAAAATGAACGCCGCCTTGCCGGCGTGCTTCTCCAGGTGCCGGTCCACGCAATTGTAGGATGCGTTGATCTTGCCGCCCACGAACCATTTCCAGAACGGCGCGTCGCTCGTGTCGAGCACGGTGTGATATGGCTCGAACCAGGTCAGCATGTCGGCATAGGTCTTGAAGCAATCGGGAAACCGGTCGAGGCCGAACTTCTCGAAGATGCGCGGGTCCCGCATGTTCGCCTGTGCTTTGAACTGCTCGGAAGGTTGATAGTACTCCTCTTCCTTCCAGTGCACGGCGATCTGGGCCTCGCTGACCTCGGTTAGCTCCTTCGCTTTGGGTGTGGCTGACATATGCCGATGCCTCCTGGGAATGCGGGCAGCTGTGGTGCTCGTCCCACTGCCGTGGTGAGTGGAGGGGTTAAGGTATGCCCCCGACGTGATTGATGGTCAAGAAGGCCCTTGCAAACTGCGCGGCGGCATTCCGTCTGCGGTAGCGCAGCGGGTGCATCTGCTCACGCCGGCTTTGACAAGCGGTTGACCGCCCGCAGGTTAGCTGTACTGGCACTGGAGTCGCGTACCCACCGGTTGGCGATCTACTTGGAGCCGACTGTGGAGGACTTGATGCCGATGTCGACGCACCCGAGCGAGAAGGTCCTGGCAGCTCCCGAAGAGCTGGGACTCGACTCGCGCACCGCCTTCCGTCGGGCGGCTACGGAGCTGTTGGAGCAGCTCGGGGAGGGGGCCGGACGCCTGGTGATCGATCTCGCGGGCACCCGTCAGATCGACAGTGCCGGGCTGGGGGCGTTGATGCTCATTCAGCGGAAGGCGGCGGAGCGCCGGCTGACGGTGTGTCTGCGCGGGGCCAACGAGGAGCTGCGCTTCCTGCTGGTATTGACCAAGCTCGACGACCTGTTCGAGCTGGAGAGCGGCGCAGGCTGAGCGGACCGTAGACGGCCGGGGGGGGTCGCATATATTGGCCGACCTATGGCTTCCGCCCCCCTCCGCCCTTCCCCCGGTGCGCCGCGCCGGGTGTTGTTCGTCGAGGATGAATCGGCGCTGCGCCGTACCTACCAGCGGTTCTTCTCCACCCGTTATGACGTAGCGTTCGCCGCGAGCGGCAGCGAGGCCCGCCGCCAGCTGGAGGACTTCCGGCCCGAGGTGCTGGTGCTCGATCTGCGCCTCCCCGATACCGACGGCGTGACGCTGCTGCAAGAGATTCGCCAATCCCGGCCCTCCCTCCCCGTGATCGTCACCACGTCGTACGTCAGCATGGAGCCGCTGATCAACGTCCTCGACCTGGGCCATTCGGGCTACCTGGTGAAGCCGTTCGACATGGAAGATCTCGCCGCGCGCATCGATGCTCTCGGCTGAGGGCCTGCGGCACACGTACGGGCGGGTGGTGGCGCTCGACGGTGTGTCGTTCACGCTCGCACCCGGACAGACGCTCGCAATCTTCGGGCCCAATGGCGCGGGCAAGACGACGCTCCTCAAGGTGCTCGCGGGGCTGATTCGGCCGCAGCAGGGACGGGCCAGTGTCGCCGGCGGACGGCGCGCCGTCGGCTGGATCGGTCACCAGTCTCATTTGTACGGCCACTTGAGCGTGCTGGAGAATCTGGTGTTTTGGGCCGCGCTGTACGGCGTGCCGTCGGCCGAGCGTGGCGCGCGCGCAACGGCCCTGCTCGAGCGGCTCGGGCTCTCGGATCGAGCCGGGCAGCCCGTGTGGTCCTTGTCGCGCGGCCTGGCGCAGCGGGCGGCGATCGCCAAGGCGCTGGTGCACGATCCGCGAGTGCTGCTCTTGGACGAGCCGTTCACCGGGCTCGATCTCGCGGCTGCGGCCGAGCTGAGGAACCTGCTGGGGGAGCTGCGCGGCGCGGGGCGCGTGCTGGTGCTCGCGACGCACAACGTGGACGAGGGTGTCGAGCTCGCCACGGACGTCGCGTTTCAGCGGCGGGGGCGGTTCGTGCAGCTGGCGGCCCGCGGGGAACGGGGCGCTGACGAGATCGCCGCGGCGTACCGGCGGGCCGTGACCGATGCGTGAGCTGCTGGGCCAGGCGTGGACGCTCGCCCGCAAGGACCTGATCCTCGAGTTCCGGACGCGCACGGCGCTGCTCTCGGCGGTGGTATTCACGGCGCTCGTCCTGACGGTGTTCAATTTCGGGCGCGATCCGACCGCCGTCGCCACGATCGATCTCGCGCCCAGCATTCTCTGGGTCACCTTCACGTTCGCCGCCATGCTGGCGCTCAATCGGGCGTTTCAGCTCGAGCTCGAGAACGGGGCGCTCGAGGGGTTGCTCGTGTCCCCGGTGTCGCGCCGCAGTCTCTACGTGGGCAAGCTGCTCGCCAATCTGGGATTCGTCGGCGTGGTCGAGGCCGTCGGGCTCCCGCTGTTCGTGCTGTTCTTCAACGTGCCCGTCGGCCCGGTGCTGCTTCCCTTGGTCGGGGTGATCGCCCTCGCCACCCTGGGATTCGTGTCGGTGGGGACGTTGTTCAGCGCGATGGTGGTGCGGACGCGCTTCGCGGAGCTGATGCTGCCGGTGCTGCTGCTGCCGTTTCTGCTGTTGCCGCTGACCTATGCCGTGCAGGCCACGGCGCGGCTCCTGGCCGGGCGTCCCTTGAGCGAGGTGTCGGGCTGGCTTAAGTTGCTCGCCGCGTACGACCTGGTGTTCGTGGCGGTCGCGGTGCTGCTGTTTCCACACACGATGGACGAATGAGTCTCGCGCAGAAGGGTCGCCGTGTCGTGCTGGCCGGGTTGCTGCTGCTCGGCGGTGTGTACGTCCGGGCGCTGACGTTCACGCCGGTCGAGCGCTTCCAGGGTCCCGCGCAGAAGATCTTCTACCTGCACGTGCCCGCCGCCGTGACCACGGAGCTGGCGGTGATCCTGGTGGGGCTGGCCGGCGTGTTCTTTCTGTTCCTGAAAGACCCCCGGCTCGACCGGTTCGCGGAAGCCTCGGCGGAGGTCGGCACGGTGTTCGCCGCCATCGTGCTGACGACGGGACCCATCTGGGGCAAGCCCATCTGGGGCACGTGGTGGACCTGGGACGCCCGGCTCACCAGCACGCTGTTCCTGTTCTTCCTGCTGATCAGCTATCACGTGCTGCGGGGCGCGGTGAGCGACGCGGGTCTGCGCGCCCGGTATGCCGCCGTGCTGGGAATCTGTGCGGTCGTGCTGGTCGGATTCATTCACTTGAGCGTGTATCTGTTTCCGACGCTCCACCCGCAGCCGATCGTGCTGCGACCCGGCAAGCCCGGTCTACCACCGGAGATGCTGGTGACCTTGCTCATGTCGTTCGGCGTGTTTCTCGTCTTGTACGTGGGCTTCGTGATGCAGCGCTACGCTATCGCCCTGCGGCGCGAAGCCGCGTCGCATGGCTGAGGGGATTCCGCAGAACGCGGGGTACCTCGTCGCGGCCTACGTCGTCGTGCCCCTGATCCTGCTGGCGTACGCCGTGTCGCTGTACCGGCGCAGCACCAGGCCCTAAGTATCGCGCTTGTCGGCGAACAACTCGGCGCGGGCGTCGGACAGGCGCTCGAGCCCGTCGGGGACCTGGGTCGCCCACAGGTGCAGGGCTTCGTCCGCGGCTTTGACGTCCCCCGCCTGGAACAGCGCCCGGGCGTTGAGCCACAGCGCGTCGGCGCCACCGCCGGCCGCGTAGGCCCGGGCGAACCGCGCGGACGCTTCGGCGTGCCGTCCGGCTCGCGCGTACAGATCGCCGGCCGCGAGGGCGGCGTCGGGGCGCTCTTCGAGCGTGAGCACCTGCTCATAGGCGACCAGGGCATCGTGCTGGCGGTACACCATCTGGAACGCCTCGCCCAGGAGCATCCAGGCGTCGGAATTCTCGGAGAAGCGCTCGGCGGCGTCCTGCGCGGCGGCAACCGCGCCCCACCGATCCTCGATGGCGCGCCGCAGCCGCACCAGCGCCGGGTAGCACTCCCCGAACGCGGGGCTCAGGGCACAGCCCACGCGCAGCCACCAGTCGGCGCGTCTGGGCGCGTCGCGCTGGCTGGCGGCGGCTCGCCGCACGGTGAACCGCACGAGCGCGGAGCGCAGGGCCCGGAGCATTGCTTGATAATGGTTTTGGGTCCCGAGAGATTGCAACCACACATGGCATTGCAGCCTGGTCGCCACCCCCTTGCGGGACGGCGCATCGTCGTGACGCGCGCGCGCGAGCAGGCGGGCGAGCTGGCGCGGGCGCTCGAGGCGCTCGGCGCCGAGGTGCTGGCCGTGCCGACCATCCGCATCGTGCCGCTCGCCGATCTCACCGCGCTGCGCACCGCCCTCACCGGCCCGGCGGCATACGACTGGATCGTGTTCACCAGCCAGAACACCGTCCACGTCGTGTGCGATCGGCTGCCCGAGTGGGGGCTCGCCGCGCGCGACCTGGCGCGCATGGCCGTGGCGGCCATCGGACCGGCGACGGCGCAGGCGTTGGCGCGATACGGCGTCACGCCTTTCCTTGTCCCACGGGCGCGCGAGGCCCGTGACGCCCTGCCCGAGGGACTGCGCGCGCGCGGTGCGGTGGTCGACGTGATTCCGGTCTACGAGACCATGCAGGCGGCGGGGGACGGGAGCGCCCTCGCGGCGCAGCTCGTCGGCGGCACCATCGACGTCGTGACGCTCACGTCGTCCTCGACCGTTCGGGGCTTCGTCGATCTGGTGGGGCGGGCGGCCGCGACGTCGGGCCGGTTCACCGCCGCGGTGATCGGTCCCGTGACGGCCGCGAGCGCCCGGGAGCTGGGTCTCCCCGTCGCGATCGAGGCGGAGGACTATACGGTCGGGGGCCTGGTGGCGGCGCTGGTGCGACACTTCGAGCGGGAAGCGGGAAGCGGGAAACGGGAAACGTGAGCGCCGCTCTGAAGCTTGGCAGCCGTGGCAGCAGACTCGCGCTGTGGCAGGCGGAGTGGGTGC
>WNGP01003494.1_pt1 | contig 13198 bp, 14 predicted proteins | sample 5407671 | NCBI WGS metagenome assembly WNGP01 (sample SAMN13153381, study PRJNA577476) | soil metagenome | isolation source: 40 cm soil or saprolite under Garry oak tree replicate 2 | place: USA:California | collected 2016-06-15 | reverse complement strand
CCGATGGCTACAGGCTGGCCACGAGCTCGGGCCTGGGCGACAGCGGGGAACTGGTGGTGTGGGATGCCTCTAGTGGGGCGCGCGTGCGAGACGTTGGAGGGCATCCGGCAGTGGCTACTGCGGTGACCTGGAGCCCGAGGGGAGAGCAATTGATCAGTGGTGGCAGTGACGGCAGGCTACGCTGGTGGCAGCTCCAAAGCGGAGAGTGCGTGCGGGTGCGCGAGGCCCATCTGGGGACGGTGCAGGCCCTCAAGGTGAGTCCTGATGGGAGCACTCTGGCCAGTTGCGGCGATGACGGGGCCATCCGGCTCTGGAACCTCCAGAGCGGCGAGCTGCTGCGCACGCTGCGTCGTGACCGGCCCTATGAGCGACTCAATATCACGGGCATCAGAGGCCTCTCTGACGCACAAAAGGTGTCGCTGCACGCCTTAGGGGCGTTCGAGGTGCCGAGCGGTGGCGGGTAAAGGGAAGTCTGCCGGTGCAGCGGGGTCGCGTGGCAGTCCTGTGGCCGGCCCAAGCTCACCCGTTGTCTTCGCAAGCCCTGTGGCTTTCTGCTGGAGGGTGAAGCAAAAGATGAGCTTGCCCCACTTTCGTAGAGTAGTGAAATCTTAGGATATACTTGTACTGGCTACTTGGGATATCCGTTTCTCGAACGGAAGAATAGGGGAGTGAATTAGTAGCAGGGAAGAGAAATCTCTTTAGGTTGGATGCTAATGGAGCTTTTTTCCAGTGGCAACCTAGCTGCGCAAGAAGCGCGACTTCATACCCAGCATGGTCCCCGTGTGTGTGCCATACAGCCCTCTTGATTGAGAGCAAGAGAAGAGGAAAAAGACCTGCCCAAGACCCCAGAGGAGTCTTGGGCATGATCGCGGAACCGACCGGAACCGACGGGCATCGGCCTCGCTCTCACCAGTGCTGATCCACTTTCTCGACCCTCACGGCAAGCTCCATCAAAGACTCCTCGCCCACGAACAATTGCTTGGCAGTATGCCCCCTCTCCTCACCACACAAGAGCGTCCAGGTCCAAAGCAAACGAACCGGGGCATTCCCTCTCAGGAATGGCCGCAGGGGGTGCACAGTTTCCTTGAGCACCACGAACCCCTTCGCCGGGTTGTGGCTGAGTACGGGGTGTCCCACGAGACCATAAGACGTCTCCTTCGGACTTCTCGCAACAACAGAGCAGGATAGGAGGGTTTTTCCTGCGGCATCTCCCTCCTTTAGTTAGCTGGAACTCACCGCCCCGCTCGGGATGGCTCCGCTTCCAGGTGCGCTTTTCCCGCTTTCAGGGCGCTGCCTCCCGATTTTTCTGCGCCGTCGGGGACGGAAAGCGTTCGTGCCGTCATGGCTGAACGCATGCGGGAGGGCGCCCGGCATTGCCTTTGCGCTTCCCGTGGGTTGGGGTGATGCGTTCGAGCACGAGGCGCGCCGGCAGCGTCTGCTGGCTGATCGGCAAGGTTACCATCAGCACGCCATTGCCGTAGGTGACGTTGGCGCACGTAGCATTGACCGGGACTGGAAGCGTCAACTCGCGGTGATAGACCCCAACGCTCCATTCATCCAGCAAGAGTTCCTTGACCTCCTTGAGCATGCCGCGCAGGTCCCCGTGGAGGAGCAGGCGACCCTCGTCAGTGACTTCGACCACAATGTTCTCGGGTTCCAGCCCTGCCATCGGGGCTGCGACCATCACGCGCTCGTCGGTGCGGTAGACCTTTACAGGAATATGTTGCTGCTTCACCTGTTCGTGCATCTGCTTTCCCTTTCGTTTCACGCGGCTTTGATCCCGTCATGTCGCTCCAGCGTTTCTCTCCCCTGCCCTATGAGCGAGCGAAGCCTCCTCAAATCCCCGCCGTGTTGGGTGAGTGAAAACAAACATCTGTCATTCTCTCGTAGTTGTAGCAGAAAAAACGCTCCAGGGCAAACACGTTCGGCCATACGCTGTCTGCCTTTGGGAAGAGCTAAGTACTCGCCACAACAAAGCAACACTGGGTAGCCTCGCTCCCGTTACAGCATTCCTGGACCGGCACACCCACCAGTTCTGTGAGCAGGGACGCGGCCATCCGGCAGATCTCCGGATGGCCTGGCACCACCGCCGCTAGTGGACAGCTATACCCCCGGATGAGGTAGGTGCCGTTCCGCCGTTCGAGTTCTATCAGGCCACCGAGTGCATTGAGGACCGAGACCGCCGCTTCGACCTGCGTATGCAGCTCTCCACGCGGGAGAGGCCACTGCGCCGCGAGACGACGGCCAGTTGAACGCAGGAGCGCTTCCACTTCCTCGGCGGGCATACGCCCGGTTAGTTCTTCCAGGAGCTGACGCAATACCGGGCCGTAAGCTTTCGCAAAGAGTTCCTCGGAGGCTTCCGTCAGGGTGTAGACGGAGGCAGGCTTACTGCTGCTCCGGCGGCTCCCGCTCTGTTGAACCAACCCGTCCCGCTCCAAGGCCGCCAGTTGCGCGCGAACGGCATTGTCCGTGAGGTCAAGCGCCTGGGCCAGCTCGTCTACCGTTCGGCTGGCACGGCGTAACAGGGTGACAATTTTACCACGCGTGCTCGTAAAAAAGCGTAGATTCCTTTGTGACATGCATCTCCTCCAATTGTGTTCCTTAGTCTACCACCGGGTCGCTTCCATCGTCAAGAAACTCAAGAGATTATTTGACTTTCTTACGGTATTGTGTTATAGAAAGAGGGAGGAATACTTACGTAGAGCTGACCTGCTCATTGGCGATGGGCCAGCGTAGATAACGAAGAACTCAGGCTCATCGCCTCTTTCATACAAGGAGAAGTTGCTATGTCCGAAACGCCTGTACAGGTTCCCGGGCCCGAAATGGCTCCTGCCCCTCCACCCGCGCCTCAGTCTTTCACGGAGCGGCTGAGCGACAGCTTGCAGCATTGGATCGGGATCATTGTTGGCTCTCAGCGGAAACCGCCGCGTCGCCTCAAGAGCCTGCTCAATGGGACCTGGCTCGGTCATCCGCTGCACCCGGTCATGACCGATGTGCCCATTACGGCCTGGATGCTCGCCGCCGTCTTTGACATCATCTGGCTGATCGCTCACCCCACCTGGGCAGCGTATGGAGCCTTTGTTACGGTGATCGTAGGCCTCTTCGGAGCCTTTGGTGCGATTGTGACCGGCCTAACCGATTGGAGCGATACCTACGGTGCTGAACGACGCATTGGCCTCAATCATGCCCTCTTCAATGCGTGCGCCACGATCCTCTACCTCGTCTCCTTTATCTTGCGCCTCCTCGCTGGTCCGGGGGATGGCATCGCGGCCGTCATTCTTGGCTTCGTGGGGCTAGCAAGTGTCTTCTACGCCGCCTACCTGGGCGGTGACATGGTCTTCGCCAAGGGCACTGGCGTCAACCATACCGCCTGGGAGGCGAGCGGCGAGGACTACGAAGCTGTGCTGCCTTTGGCGAGCGTTGAGGAAAACACACTCTACCGGGTGACGGCTGCCGGCGTGCCGGTGGTCTTGCTGCGCCAGGGCTTGCAGTTCTACGCCATCTCGGCGACATGCCCTCATGCGGGCGGACCGCTGGATGAGGGAACACTCACCGGAGATATTGTGCAGTGCCCCTGGCACGGCTCGCGCTTCTGCATGCGCGATGGGCGCGTGCTCACCGGTCCTGCCACCGTCAACGCACCGCGCTATGATGTCCGTGTGCGCAATGGTCAGGTGGAGGTCAAGCGCGTCGGTGGTCACTAACGACGAAGGAGTGATGTGTTGTTCGACCGAGATGTCGTTGACCTGAGCATTCGGTAGCGCTTTTTATCCATCCATGGAGGCAGCAGAGGAGCGGTGAGGCGTGGGGACTCTTGCGGTCCCCCGCATGAGAGATCCAAAGGAGGGATCAACATGACCAATCCATTACTGGAACTCAAGACACTAGGGCAAAGTATCTGGCTCGATGACATCGACCGGGGGGACCTGCTCTCGGGTCGCTTTGGACGCCTTATCGATGAAGATGGCCTCAGTGGCGCCACGGGCAATCCCACCATTTTTGAGCACTCGATTACGCATGACACCACGTACGATGAGCAGATACAGCAGTTGATCCCTGAGGAAAAGAGTGCTCAAGAGATCTACGAAGCGCTGGCCAACCTGATGGTAAAGATCCCCTCGACACCAGCGGGCATTCCCGCCATTCGCCAGGCCCTCGCCGAGGGCATCAATATCAACATTACGCTGATGTTCTCCCTGGACAACTATCGCCAGGTGGCCCAGGCCTATCTCGGCGCCCTGGAAGAGCGTCTTGCTGCAGGTAAAGACATCAGCCGCATCGCCTCGGTGGCCAGCTTCTTCGTCAGTCGTGTGGATGTGCTGGTCGACAAACTGCTCCAGGACAAGATCAAAGCCACCAGCGCGAGCGCCGAGCAGCAGAAGCTTAAAGCACTCCAGGGGAAAGCAGCGATTGCCAATGCACGCCTGGCCTACCAGGAGTTCAAACGGCTGTTCGGCACTCCGCGCTTTGAGGCGCTCAGACAACACGGGGCAGGGGTACAACGCCCCTTGTGGGCCAGCACCGGCACAAAGAATCTGGCCTACCGCGATGTCTTGTACGTCGAGGAACTGATCGGCCCCAGCACGGTGAATACCATGCCACTCACAACACTGGAAAGCTTCCGCGATCACGGCAGAGTGCGCCTCTCCGTTGAAGAGGACATCCCACAGGCCCAGGCAGTCCTTGCTGCGCTCGAGGCCGCCGGGATCGACTACGAGCAGGTTACCAACCAACTGCAGGAAGAGGGCGTGCAAAAGTTTATCGATTCCTTCCGCCAGCTGTTTCAGTGTATTGAAAGCAAGCGGAAGGCGCTTCAGCGGTAACGAGGCGTGTTAAGCAAGGAGCTATGCTCATGATCACGGGATATACGAGACCGCTCTATCTCCTCCCGTTCGACCATCGCGCGTCCTACATCTCGGGGCTCTTCGGCTGGAAAGGGCCGCTCAATGTGGAGCAGATGGTCACCGTTGCCAACAGTAAGCACGTCATCTATGAAGGCTTTCAACGGGCCATTGCGGACCATGTGCCGAAGGATCGCGTTGGTATTCTGGTTGACGAGGAATTTGGTGCTGCTATTCTCCGCGATGCTGTGAGCAAGGGATATATTACGGTGGTATCCGTCGAGAAGAGTGGCCAGGAAGAGTTCGAGTTCGCCTATGGTGAGGACTTTGCGCAGCACATTGAGGCGTTTCATTCCACCTTTGCCAAAGTGCTCGTGCGCTATAATCCTGAAGGAGAGGTGGCTCTCAACCAACGCCAGGTCGGTCGGCTTAAACGCTTATCTGACTATCTGCACCGGACAGAGACGCTATTCATGTTCGAACTGCTGGTGCCAGCCTCCGCCTTGCAACTGGAACAGGTTGAGGGGGACAAGAACGCCTATGACCTGCAGCTGCGCCCACACCTGATGCTGCAAGCCATACAGGCCCTGCAGGACGCCGGGGTTGAACCAGATGTCTGGAAGATCGAAGGGCTTGATCGCCAGGAAGAGTGTGTCAAGGTGGTGGAGATGGCCCGGCGTGGTGGACGGAATACCGTGGGCCTCATTGTGCTGGGACGTGGTGCGGAGCGAGACCGGGTCGTGCGTTGGCTGAAGACAGCGGCGAGCGTTGCCGGGTTCATCGGTTTTGCGGTCGGGCGAACGAGTTTCTGGCAGCCCCTTGTCGATGTTGAGGCCAAACACCTCACTAAAGAGGAGGCAGCCACACACATTGCACACAATTTTGAAGCATGGATCCGCATCTTTGAGGAAACCCGAGTCGCATAAGCGACTGCGCTCAACAATGCGCATAAGGAGATGGCTCGTATGAATACAGCGAACAACGATCAGGAACTGGAATCGGCTTCCGTGACCCTCGTGGATGGCCTGCACTTTGCCGGGGACATCGGCGGCGTGCGCATTGATCTCGATGCCGAGGAAAATGTAGGTGGAGTGGGCGCTGGCCCCCAGCCGCATCGCTTGCTCCTGTTGGCGATGGCCGGCTGCACGGCCATGGATGTCCTCTCGATCCTGCGCAAAAAACGCCAGCAGGTGAAAGGCCTCAGTGTCGAAGTCCAGGGGAGCCGGGCAAATCAACATCCGAGGGTCTACACGCGCTTCGACGTACTCTACCAGGTGAGAGGCGCCAACATCGATCCTCAAGCGGTCGCACGTGCCATTGAGCTTTCCACCACCCGCTATTGTCCGGTGATCGGTTTGCTCGGCAAAGTGGCGGAAGTCGCCACACGCTACGAAATCGAGTAGGAAAACTGAGTCATCCTCACGAGTCGAGGAGTATAGTTTAGGGAGATCAGAACTATGTGTTACACCTGTGGATGCAGAAGGCCCTACGATACGATGGGCGATGCCAGAAACATTGTAGAAAAGTTTTTTGAAGAAGCAGGTCAAACCGAGGCGATTGGCAAAGCAGGAGTCTTGCAGGCAAAAAAGCATATGCTGGAACTGCTCCAAGCAGAACTTGAGCAACACGAGCTGGAAAAACCAAAACAGCAGTATTGACTTCCAAGACTTTTCTGCAAAGAGGAGGTCCCAGAGGATCAACTCACGGTGCCCTTCATACTCACGACGATGCCTGACTTCGACAGCAGCTCGCGGTAGTCGGCTGCCGTATTCTGACTGCCCCGATCCGAATGATGCAGCAGGAGATTCACCCGCTTGTGTGGAAGCCCGAAACATTCGGGCTACCCCATCACTTGTGCAGAAGCAACTGGGCTGAGGTTGCCCGGCGAAGAGGGACTTGGAAATAGAGGACGTATCAGTCAGGTATTACTGTAGAGGATGTGTGTAGACTTAGAGACAAGAGAGCGCATAAGGAGAGATCGAGATGAGAGAACAGATGTTCTAATAATACTAGAAAGATACATAAATAATCGAGCGGAACCGACGGGCATCGAGCCATCGGTCGCACCTGTACCTCATTCCTCTTGCAAAGCTTTTCCCAGGCAGAAACGATATGCTTGTCTACAAGCACCCAACCGATGACCTCGCCTATGAGCAACGCCGCCCAGGGCAGAGACCCACACAGGAAAATACCCATTGCACAGTAGCCTACCGCTCTTCATCGCGTTGACCTGGGTGAACCACTCAGAAAAGTTGCGGGAGAGTATGGCGTCTCCTATGAAGCGGTTCGCCGTGTTCTTTGCGCTGCTCGTCAAACGCGTTGATGAAGCGGATTGCAAGGTCCATAGAACACTGCACACCCTGTGCAGATGGACTCTCACAGGTCCAGCGGCGGGTAATAGTTCTCGGCTCCAATCGTGCGGACATCGGAGAGCCAATCGCCGTCATAGACCTCGTTGGGACCCTGCTCTGGATCGACAAAGGTCCAGGCCTGGCGCTTATAAGTCCAGTTGTCGGGTTGCAGGCGATGTGCCGCGCGGAACCAGGGTACAGCGGCATCGGTATGGCCCTCGCGCTGCAGGTATTGTCCCAGCTCGAAGCTTGCTGCGGCCTCTGCCACTTCGGGCGGCCTGGCGTGCGAACGGCGCGTGACTTCGTCGGGAACGAGCGCGTAGCGGCTGGCAGCGCCATTGGCCACCCAATCGCGCAATGCGGCGATGTAGGCCTCCGGCTCGATGCGGATCTTTCTCACCTCAGCCCTGACCTCCCTGGCCCGTCGCTGCTGAGGAGACAATTCCCCTTCAACCAGGTCCTGGCGTGCGGGGTCGAGGCGGCGCAAGGAGGTGGGACGGCGTGGATAGGCTGGCTCTGGCGGGCGCACGATCATGCCCTGTTCGTCAATCCAGACGCCATTGGGCACGTTCACGACACCCAGCAGCTCATCCAGCAGATGCGCTTGATCAATCAGTGAGGGATGGTCGGGATGGGCGGCTTCCATCCAGGGGCGTACGGCCTCAGCTCCGGCAGTGTCCAGAGCAATGGTGACGATTTCCAGGCCCTGAGGATGCCATTCGCTGCGTAAGGTCTGCCACACGGGCAGGTCAAAACGACACCCTCACCACGAAGCCCAGGCGACCAGGAGCACTTTCTGTCCGCGCAGCTCGCGCAGAGCAAAAGGGTTGCCCTCCAGATCAGGCAAGACGATGTCGGGGAGCACCGCGCCACTGAGTACGCGCCCGCCCGCTTCCGGCCCGAGGCACCACACATCATACACCTCATCGTGCAGCAGCGGCATGCTGAGTCGCTCGGCCAGCACACGCGCATCCACCTGTGAAGTGCCGGTCATCGTGGGCAAGGGCACACACACTTCGCCCTTGCACGCGCCCTCTGGCTTTATACCCCAGCCCGTGCGCCGCTCAAGTTCCTTCGCATCGACAACAAGTGTCTTCAGTATCATTGAGCTTTCTCCTGCGTAGCTATGACCACTCCTTCCATTCTAGCATAAAACAAAAAAACAAGATGAGGGTACTCCCTCTCATAGTGGAGGAGAATTCGGACATCTCTCCCTGTAATGGCTACCTGGGTCATTCGTTCAAAAACAGGCACGTCGAGAAGGAGAAAGATCTCCCTCTCCTGCTTGCAAATATAGGCGGGTCTATGTGCAATCCGCAGTCGTCACCAGCCTACTCATGCTCAAACAACGATATTTTCACGCAATGGGGAAGCTTCTGCTATGGGTCGTGTTTTCGCCACTCTCCAGAGGCTGAAGGATGGCCGCTTGGATGCGCTCACCTCTCGCTTTGCTCGTTGGTCCAAACCGCCGAGACCTCCTTGCAGCTGGCACCCTCACCGACCTTCGTAAGAGCAAGTCCCGGCTTATCGCAGTACAGGGACGTAAAAATGGGAGGACCCTCCCAGGACTTTTGCCCGTGCTGGCGAGAAAAGAAACGAATGCTTTGCTGGTTTCGTTCGTATCAGTGGATGCAGTTCTGGTCTTCCACTCCAGAGCGCGACGAGAAAACGGTTGTGGGAGTTACCAGCAGAGCGCCCTGAACCTTTGTGAAAGTGGGACCACGAAACAGGCAGAGGTTCCGTCTCGAAACCGCTCGTGCCCATGGCAGAAAGGGATCGTCATGCCTGCTCGCCTCACCCGGTCCTCTGGATCATACCCGCGCCTGCTGGTGGCTGCGAGCTCCCTCCTGCTCCCCCTGGTGCTGGCAGGCTGCAGCTTCCTTGCTTCCAGCTCAAGCACACCTCCCAGGACGCCAACCGCCAGCACGACTGCAAACACGAGTCCGACCCCCGCTGATCAGACAGCCACGGCCAGCGAGACCTCCACGCCTACTGCTGCGCCAACGCATGGCGCAACTGCTCCAACGGCGACCCCCGCGCCTGCCCCGTTCAAGGTGACAGGTGTGGCGTTCGGAGCGTGGCCCGGCGACCACCAGGGAACTTGTCGAACCAACACGTTCTTTACCGCCAGTGTGCTGATCTCCGCGCCGACGCATAACCCCGGCGGCATCGTGACGTTTACCTGGCTGAGAAGCGAGACGAGCCAGATCGCCCCTGGGAGCGTGACCTTCGCCGCTGGCACGACCTCCCAGATGGTGACCTCGATCTGGTCTCTGAGCGCGAATCAGGGCACTGGCAGCGCGTACTGGGTCGCCTTCAAAACCCTGTCGCCCGAGGTGCTCAGCACTCCTCGCATCACCTATCACCATACCTGTCAGCGCCTGGTGCAGAGCATCAGCGTCACGGTGTCGCCAACCCTCGGCTGCCATGCGGTCACGCAGACCTTCACGTTTAGCGCGACCGTCAACGTCTCGCCTGGACCGAGCAACGCGATGTTGACCTATGCGTGGAAGCGCTCCGACGGCACGAGCGGAACCACGACGACTGGCATCGTTCCCCAGAGCACCACCACGGTCACTCTCTCAGACAGTTGGAACCTCACGGCCCCGATCACGACAGGGACCTACTGGGAAGAGCTTGCTGTCACCACTCCCAATGGCATCACCTCCAATCAGGCCACCTTTGCGATCGCCAACTGCTAATGTGAGGAGCATTTCGCTTCAGTGCAGCACACACGCATGTCACGAAGGAAGGCCTAGAGGCACTTCCTTTGATGGTTCCGTCTCGTTGCGCATCCGGTGGGTAGCTGCAGGTCTCCAGGCACATGCCGTTGCCGTAAAAGTACACCAGGTACCACATCCCAGGTACGGGAGGGGAGGGTTGTAGAGCGGATGGCTGACCCGCGCCCAACAGGAGTCCAACCTGGTACCCACCGCTGGTCGTGCAGGAAAGAATAGTCGAGTCCTTGTAGGCCCGCACCAGGGCGCCTTTTGTCGTCTTTCCCCGGCTTCCAGGGAAGATCAGGGCGGTCTTCAACTGTGAAAATGATGATCTTCGGTTCTTCAATCCCATGGTCCTAGGAGGGACTGCCAAGAAAGTTGGTGATTGCGGCGTTCAGGGCCGTCGGCTCCTCGACGGTCGAAGTATGACCAGCGCGAGGGATGATCTCCAGGCGCGAATCAGCGATACGCTCGTGCAGGCGCTGGGAGTGGACCGGCGGAACGGCGACATCCTCGTCTCAGACGAGGATCAGAGTCGGAACTCGGATCCTGTCGAGCTCGCTCGCTATGCCGTTGCGGGTGATGACGCCAGTGGTGGCCCATGTAATGCCGAGTCGATGGTTCCCGCTCATACGAGCTCGCCACTCGCGGCGCTCAAGAGCGCGCACCGGGTCGGTGAGAAAGGTGCGCCCGAACATGACAGGCATCACCCGGTCGACCACCGGGCCCAGTCCAAACCAACGAGCCACAAACGTGAGTTGCCTGTACTTCGCAACATGCTCGCCCGGTTCGGGATCAGCGGAAGTCTCCAGCAGGATCAATGACCGTAGAAGCTCGGGGTGCCTGGCAGCGAGACGCAGGCCAATAAAGCCCCCCATCGAAAGGCCGAGAAAATGGCAGGGCGCGCAGCCGAGTTGCTCGATGAGCGCGAGCGCATCCTCGTAGAGGGTCTCCATGTCGTAGCCGCTGCGTGTCACCTCGCTCTGCCCCTGGCCGCGGAAGTCGAAGGCCACGCAGCGGTAGCGCTCCTTGAGCAGCGCGACCTGGGCATCGAACATGCGACAACTCCATAACAAGCCATGCGCACAGACGATGGTCTCGGGGCCCGCGCCATGCTCTTCGTAATAGAGCGCCGCCCCATTCACTCGGATGATAGGCATGCCGATATCTCCTTCACGCACAAGCAGCCTCCGCTGCTGCAAGCGATGCTATTGCAACCGACATCAAAGGAAATCCAGGGAAAAGCCTTACCAACGAAGCAGAGGAACTTGCGACCCAACTGGTCCAAGCATTCGACATCGAGCCGGAGCAGACGCGCTTTATTCCTTCTGACCGCCAATCTCGTGGTCCCGAAAAAATGTACGCCAGGGGCCACAGCCGAGCAGGAAGGGTTGCATGAGCGCTCGTTCGGCTTGGACGGTGTGGTTCAAATCGTGAGCGGCCCAAGTGTGCAACATCTCCGCCAGTGTGACAGAACCCAGCGTGGGATGCTGTTTCGTCCGACTCAGATCGTCATCCGTCACCTGTTTGAACAAGACAAGGCTTTCTTGCCGAGCGCGTGCGAACGCCACCACCAGCTGCTCTGGAGTCAGTAACGCCGTGCCCACGTGCGGTTCGTTCGGATCGAAATCGACGAACTCCTGTCCTGCCAAAAAAGCGTGGAAGCGGACAGGAAAAACCAGGTGCTCAGCGTCCAGTAAATGCTGCAAGCAGTGGAGCGCTGACCACTCTCCTGCGGCTGGTGGACGAGTCAGCAGCTCTATAGGAAGCGTGCTGACCAGCCGCTGCCAACGCTCTGGAGTGGTAGAGAGGACCGCTTGTACGTCCGCTAACCAGGGAGTCAATGAGCACCTCCTGTTGTCTGATCCCTTGCCCGAAGAGGACAGAGACCTATCTCTGTCCTACAAATGTTTTTTGAGAGGTCACTTCCTCTCGCCTCCATCATACCCCACAAAGTGGATGCCCGGCCACCTGCTACCAGATGTTTGCCCTGAGATGGGTACAGCCTCACTCGGTGGGGGATAATTCACCCTTCTCTCCTATCCGCTTGACAGTCCCTTCCGACGCTCCTTATGATCAGGAAGCTCTCTCTTTTTCTCATTTCAAGCAGCCAGGTGAATCTGACGCTCCGTCATGGCATCTCAGCTCTGGCACGCCGCACCTGGGCCACTGCCCAGCATGCCCCACACCTCTTGGCCCATATGGTATTCCCTCTCATGATACGTTTGGCCGGGTCTTTGCTCTGCTTGATCCGAAACAGTTTGAAGCCAGTTTTGTGCAATGGGTGCAGGGAATGAGCAAAACCGTCAAAGGGGTGATCGCGATCGATGGCAAGACGTTGCGGCGCTCCCATGATCAGGAAGCCGGGAAGAAAGCGTTGCATATGGTCAGTGCCTGGGCGGTCGAAAATCGGTTAGTCCTGGCTCAACTGGCGACTGAAGAGAAATCCAATGAGATTACGGCGATCCCGTTGCTGCTGAAGCAATTGGCGCTGGGAGGCTGCATTGTCACCATTGATGCGATGGGAACGCAAAGCAAGATTGCCGAGCAGATTATCGACCAGGAAGGGGAGTATGCTCTGGCTCTCAAAGACAATCACGGGAACCTGTATGACGAGGTGAAAGCCACCTTTGCTCTGGCAGAAAAAGACGGTTTCCCCGGCCAGTACTGGGAGTCGTCTCGACAGGTGGAGAAAGGTCATGGTCGCCTGGAAATTCGCGAACACTGGACCCTGAATGACCCAGAGATCCTGGCGTATTTGGACCCAGAGCAGAAATGGAAAGGCTTGCGGGGCATTGGGGTGGTTCGCGCTGAGCGGCGCATGGAGCAGAAGACGACGAAAGAAATGCGCTATTTTCTGCTCAGTTTTTCTTCGGTCAACACCTTTGCCACTGCGGTCAGAAGCCACTGGGGCATCGAAAACAGCCTGCATTGGGTTCTCGATGTCGCTTTTCGCGAAGATGAATCACGAGTGAGGCTCGGACATGCCGATGAGAATCTGGCCGTTTTACGCCATATCAGCCTCAACCTCTTGCGCCAGGAAAAGTCATCTCGTGTGGGTATCCATGCCAGGCGTCTCAAGGCTGGTTGGGATAACACCTATCTCCAGCGCGTTCTGGATGGGGTGAATTAGATGCGATTGCCCTGATCGGCAATGTCATCCTTCGCTGCGCTCAGGATCTCGGTGAGTGAATCATTGCACTCCTACACGATTTCCCCTCGGAGGATGCAAAGCCATCATCGCCCTGACTGCTTGACTGATACCCTTTTTTCTTCTATGATCTTG
>WNGP01018664.1_pt1 | contig 13202 bp, 20 predicted proteins | sample 5407671 | NCBI WGS metagenome assembly WNGP01 (sample SAMN13153381, study PRJNA577476) | soil metagenome | isolation source: 40 cm soil or saprolite under Garry oak tree replicate 2 | place: USA:California | collected 2016-06-15 | reverse complement strand
CGCTGCGGCCAGAGTCGCCCTCGGCGCCAATGCGGATGACTACGTTCGAACGAAGGGCAATGTCGCCTACTGGGTCACGGCCACGGATACAAGCGCGTTCGACTCAGTAGAGGCCTGCTTGAAGTAGGAACTCTGGTCGCAAAACGCCGCTAGCAGTGCAGCCTGGGTGTGGCCATTGATGACTGAACAGTTAGGAGAAAAGGCAACGCCCAAGGCGGCGACCTCCTGACTGAGGAGCACCGTGGCTCCTGGGAGGAGAGAGAGAGAGAGAGAGAGAGAGAAGGGGCCGGCGGCCACGGAAGTCTGTCTCAAGAAATCGTCCAAAGGGGATGAGGCGGAGGCGTCGTGGCAAGACTTAACCTGCTGCCATCGAGGAACACGGAGCCGGGACTGCGGTGGGGCTGACGGCAGTCTGGGCAAGCCGTACCCCCGGCTCCGTTCTTCGATGTAGCGCGGCCCGGGGGTGCGTCCTGGGTACGTTCGTCCCTATGGAAACAAGGCGTCGCGGAGGCCGCGGCGAGGAGTGAAGTGGTCGCAGGTTGCGGTGCCTCGGATCGGTCCCCGGACCAACCTGCACCCGCCCACGGCGAGCGGGGGGAACATGTATTCGCAACGGGCGCACCTCACCTCGCGTCGGGGAGCGGGTCGGTAGTTCGCCTGTGTCTTGGACAGCCCCCAGATCCTCACGTCATCCGACCTCCTTGGAAGCCGCGCCCTGGTCGTGGCATCGCCTTGCCTGCCTCGCTGCTAGTCGGAAATGGTAGTCCGCGCCGCTCTCGGGCGCCGACTACCCACAAGAACAGAGCGCGGCCGGGCGGCGAGCCGAACGCCTAGCTAGGACGCTCCCCATCCTCGGTAGCTCAGCGCAACCTTCACTGAGCGAGCGTGATCTTCGTCAGGCCGGTCGGCTGATCCGCGTTCAGGCCGTTCGCCCGCGAGAGCGCGGCGGCGAACAGCTGGCCCCGAGAAGTGCTCAGCTCATGCTGGCCATCGCCGCCTTAGCCCGTTCCGCCATCTCCTCGGGCGGAACTTCCTCAACGCGGGTGGCGATCTGCCAGGTGTGTCCGAACGGATCGGTCACGCTGCCGAACCGGTCGCCCCAGAACATGGTCTCGACGGGCATGCCGATCGTGCCTCCCGCGTCGACTACCTGCTGGACGACCTCGTCGACGTCCTCGACGTAGACGTATAGGCCGCCGCTGATGCCCCCGAGCCGCTTCGGCGACTTGAACGGGGACTGCGACATCGGATCGGCGAGCATCAGGATCGAATCTCCGATCTCGAGCTCGGCGTGCGCGATCTTTCCGTCGGGCGTCGGAACACGCTCTCGTTCCTTGGCGCCAAACGCCCGCTTGTAGAACTCGATCGCCTGCGCCGCGTCGTCGACCGCAAGGTGCGGGTTGAGGGTGTGGTAGCCCTCGGGAATCGGCTTCGCCGGCATTGGTTTCCCTCCAATCCGGTCGTGGGCGAGGTCGGCTCGATCGTAGCCAGACACTCGCTCGCCGTCGGCCGAATCGACGCAAAGAGCGATCGATTTCCGCTTCGTCGTGCACGGCGGGCTCGCGCGACCGCACGTGCGCGCCGAACGCGGTAAAACAGTGCTTACGCGAGAGAGTCCAGAGGAGGCAAGCAGATGGACGCTCATACAGGCGACAGCATCGTCTTCGAGTCAGAGCGGGTTGGTCAAGCGGCGCATCGTGGCGTGATCGCGGAGGTTCTCCGAGAGCAGCCGCCGCGCTTCCGCGTGCGCTGGGAGGACGGCCACGAGAGCATCGTCGCGCCGGCAGCGGGCGCCGCCCGGATCGAGCCGAAACCGCCCCCGGCTCAGCACTAGCCGCGTGGCCACAGAGGACCTGACGCGGGCACTCGACGAGGCCGGCGCGGCGTACGAGCTCCTCACGCACGCGCACACGGAGTCGGCGCTCGCCGAGGCGCAGGCCCTCGGCCTTTCAGCGGATGACGTCGCCAAGACCCTGATCGTCAAGACTGCCGAGGGGTATCTGCGGGCGGTCGTGCTGGCCTCGTGCCGGCTCGACGAGCGAAAGGTGCGCGACGTCACCGGCGGGAGCAAGAAGGACATTCACCTTGCGGCCGAGGACGACCTTCGGCGCGATTACCCCGACTTCGAGCTCGGGGCGGTGCCGCCGGTCGGAGGGTCGCGGCGCGACGCGGTTATCGTCGACAGCCGCGTCAAGGCGAGGGAATCGGTGGTGCTCGAGGCCGGCTCGCACGAGCAGTCGGTCCGGATCGCGACCGCCGACCTCGTGCGCGCGGCCGGCGCGGCGGTGGCTGACATCTGCCGAGAAGACTGAGGGCCTAGCCGCCGTGCCCGAGGACACCGTGGGGACGGTACGGCTCCTCGAGCCGTGCGATCTCGTCCGGCGATAGCTCGAGCTCGGCGGCCGCCAGCGCGTCTTCGAGGTGCCCGAGCTTCGTCGCGCCGACGATCGGCGCCGTCACGCCCGGCTTGTGCAGGAGCCACGCCAGTGCGACCTGAGCCGGCGGGACGCCGCGCTGGCCCGCGACGTCCGCGAGCCGATCGACGACGTCGAAGTCCTCCGGGCGGCCGTACCACTCGTCCTGGAGCGGATCCGTCTCCGAGCGCCGAGTTCGCCGCTCGCCCTCACGCGTGCGGGTGCCCACCAGGAAGCCGCGCGCGAGCGGGCTCCAGGGAATGATCCCGACGCCCTGGTCGATGCACTGCGGGATCATCTCCCGCTCCTCCTCGCGGTAGATCAGGTTGTAGTGGTTCTGCATCGAGACGAACGGCGTCCAGGAGTTGCGCTCGGCAACCCGCTGGGCCTTTGCGAACTGCCACGCGTACATGCTGCTCGCCCCGATGTAGCGCGCCTTGCCGGACCGGACGACGTCGTGCAGCGCCTCCATCGTCTCCTCGATCGGGGTCTCCGAGTCCCAGCGATGGACCTGGTAGAGGTCGACGTACTCCAACTCCAGCCGCTGCAGGGACGCGTCGATTGCGGACAGGATGTGCTTGCGCGAGAGGCCACGTCCGTTGGGGCCGGGCGTCATCGGGAAGTAGACCTTCGTCGCGATCACCAGCTCGTCGCGGCTGAGCAGCTTCCGCAGCAGCCGGCCGGTTGCGACCTCACTCGCGCCCTGCGAGTACATGTCGGCCGTGTCGAAGAAAGTGAAGCCCCCTTCGACCGCGCGGCGGACGATCGGCTCGGCCGCAGCCTCGTCGAGCATCCAGGGCCGGTTGGCGTCGTTGCCGTAGCTCATCATTCCCAGTCCGAGCCGCGAGACGTGCAGGCCGGAGGCGCCGAGCCGGATCTGGTCCATCAGGCCGCCTGGCGGTGGAGGGCGACGCCGGCCATCACGAGCCCGATTCCCGCGAGGTCGACGGCGGTGGGCAGCTGTTGAAGGACGACAACGCCGATCACGGTTGCCGTTGCCGGCAGCAGCGCCACGAAGAGCGCGTACGTGGCCCGAGCCAGCCGCGCCATCGCCAGTTGGTCGAAGACATACGGGATGACGGACGACGATACGCCCACGCCGATCCCCGCCGCGATCGCCACCGGATCGCCGAGCGCGTGGGCCGCGTCCGCGAAACCGATCGGCGACACGAAGACGAAGGCGAACATCATCGCCGCAGCGAGCCCATCCACCCCGCCCATCGCCGAGCGGCGCGAGACGCGGTGCGCGAGCACGATGTAGGCGGTGAAAAGCGCTGCGTTGGCAAATGCGAAGGCGACGCCGAGCTCCTGGCCGCCGAAGCGAACGTGGGTCAGCAGGTAGACACCGAGAGCCGCCGCGAGGACCGCGGCGAGGTTGCGAGACGTGCGGGCGGCGATCAGCGCCAGCGCGATCGGACCGATGAACTCGATCGCGGCCACCGTCGCGAGCGGCAGGCGGTCGATCGAGATGTAGAAGCAGGCGTTCATGAACGCAAAGACCGCGCCGAGCGCGACGATCAGCAGCTGCCCGTTGCGGTCGAGGGCCGCGAATCTCCGCCAGGGCCGGCGCCAGAGGGCGAAGACGAGCGCCGCCGAGGCGATTCGCAGCCACGCGACGCCGAGCACGTCGACCCGTGCGAAGAGCAGGACCGCGAACGACGGGCCGAGGTAGTGGAAGATCGCGCTCCCGACGAAGAAGGCCTGCGGCGGGACTGGCTTCACGTAGCTGAGCTGGGCTGTGGTGGCTTCGGCGATGAGGAATTGTCGCCCGCTCGGCCCGAAATGGACATGGACGATCGAAGGCATTAAGCTCGTCTCCAATCAGAAAGGACGGGATTGTGAGTTCGAATGCCGACAATCTTCGGAAGATCGACGCAACCGACCGTAAGATCATCGGCGAGCTGACCACCGACGGCCGCGTCTCGCTTGCCGAGCTCGGGCGGCGCGTCAACTTGTCGTCGCCGGCGGTGGCCGAGCGTGTGCAGCGCCTCGAGCGTGCGGGCGTGATCACCGGTTACCGCGCCGAAATCGATCCGCGCGCCCTTGGCTACCAGCTGACAGCGATCGTCCGGATCAAGCCCGCCCCAGGCCAGCTGCCGCGGATCCCGGAGTTGGCGCTGGAAGTCCCGGAGGTAGGCGAGTGCCATCGCATCACGGGCGAGGACTGTTTCTTCCTCAACTCGACCGCTTCCTCGCCTACGGCGAGACGACGACCTCCCTGATCAACGCCTCCCCCATCCCGCGGCGCGACCCGCCGCTCGAGGGCGACGAGTAGCGCAGGCTCACTACTCTTGCTGGCGTGAAGCTCGCAGCCGAGATCATCGTGGTGATCCTGTTCTTCGCCGTGCCGGTGGCAGCCGTCTTCGTCGTCTTCGTCTGGGGAGCGCGGAAGGACGGCGAGGCGGACCGCGCGGTGCAGCGCCGGCTCGGCATCCGCCGGCGGACGAGGCTGGGCAAATGAGCGAGACCGACGAGGGCCTGTTCGAGGCGTACGAGCGGTTCGAGGCTTATGCGCGCGAGGGTCTCGACTCTCTGCCCCCGGATCTGCGGGCTGAGATGTCGAACGTGGAGATCGTCGTCGAGGACGAGCCGCCCGGAGGCCAGCCGCTGCTCGGCCTCTACCAGGGCATCCCGCTGACGAGACGCGGCAGCTTCTACTCCGGGGCGCTCCCGGACAAGATCACGATCTACCGCGGCCCGCTGGAGCGTCTCTACGGCCGAGATCAAGAGACCCTCCGCCGGCAGGTGAAGCGAGTGGTGCTGCACGAGATCGCGCACCACTTCGGAATCAGCGACGACCGTCTGATCGAGATCGACCGCTACTAGCCCGCGCGACCGGGTGGTGCGTAACGCCTTCAGGGACAGTCCCCGTTGGGGACAGTCCCTACATGGCCAGGGACAGGGTCGGATCACAGCGACAGTACGTAGCGCCTTCAGGGACAGTCCCCAACTGGGGACTGTCCCTACAACCGGTCCGGATACGGACCACAACGAGAGTACGTAGCGTCTTTAGGGACAGTCCCCGTTGGGGACAGTCCCTACACGGACAGGGACCCGGTTGCTCCGAAAAGGGCATTGCTCGGCGGAGGGCCACTGCTACTCTGACAACACGGTCGGCAATCCTGTCGCCCGGTGAGATGAGCTTCTCGTTCCTCCTTCGGGTGTTTCGAGGTAGGCAAATCTCGAACCCATAAGGAGTCGAACAACACATGTCACAGCAGTCTTTCCGCGAGCTCGGCGCGTCACGCCCTGTCGTCGACGCGCTCGCCGCTCGCTCGATCCACCAACCGTTCCGAATCCAGGAGCTCGTCCTGCCCGACGCGCTCGCCGGCCTTGACGTTCTCGCCAAGTCGCCGACCGGCTCAGGCAAGACGCTTGCGTTCGCCGTGCCGATCGTCGAGCGCACGACTACGGACGATCCGCGCCCGTCGGCACTCGTCCTCGTCCCGACCCGCGAGCTCGCCTCGCAGGTGACCGAGGACATCGAGCCGCTCGCGAAGGCGAAAGGGCTCTCGGTGGCCTCCGTCTACGGCGGCAAGCCGATGGGCGCCCAGGCCAAGCGCGCCAAGAAGGCGCACGTCCTCGTCGCCACGCCTGGTCGACTCCAGGATCTCGCCGATCGCCGCATGGTCGATCTCTCGGGCATTCGCATCCTCATCCTCGACGAGGCCGACCGAATGCTCGACATGGGCTTCCAGCCGCAGGTCGACAAGATCGTCAAGCGCCTGCCGCGGAATCGCCAGACGATGTTCTTCTCGGCCACGCTCGACGGCCGCGTCGGCGAGCTCGCCAGCGCGTACACGAACAGCCCGTCGCGCATCGAGGGCGAGCTCTCGAGCGCCCAGCCCGCCGAGATCGAGCACCAGTTCGTCTCGGTCACCAACGACACGAAGGTCGAGACGCTCGTCGAGCACATCCGTGCTTCCGAGTCGACGCTCGTCTTCGTCAGGACGAAGCGCGGCGCCGACCGCCTCGTGCAGAAGCTCGCCCGCCACGGCGTCACCGCCGCGGCGATGCACGGGGACATGTCGCAGGGCGCCCGCGAGCGGGCACTGTCCCGCTTCGAGTCCGGCAAGGTCGCGACGCTCGTCGCCACCGACGTCGCCGCCCGCGGCCTCGACCTTGACGACGTCACGCACGTGATCAATTTCGACCCGCCGGACGAGGACAAGGGCTACGTCCACCGCACCGGCCGCACAGGCCGAGCCGGCCGCAGCGGCACGGCGATCACCTTCGTCCTTCCCGACCAGCAGGCCGAGACGAGCCGCGTGGCCCGGCGACTGGGTCACCACGAGCAGTTCGAGCAGGCAGGGATGCTCTCCGCTCCCGCCAAGCTTCTGTACACAAGCCGCCGCGGCAGGCGGTCGAAGTGGTAACCCCCAGCTAACCAGATGGCGACAACGGCTACACGAAGCGACCTTCGCAACGTCGCGATCGTCGCGCATGTCGATCACGGGAAGACGACGCTCGTCGACGCCCTGCTCTGGCAGGCCGGCTCCTTCCGCGCCAACGAGGACGTGGCCGAGCGGGTCATGGACTCGCTCGACCTCGAGCGCGAGAAGGGGATCACGATCCTGGCCAAGAACACGGCCGTCCAGATCGGCGATGTGAAGGTGAACATCGTCGACACGCCGGGCCACGCCGACTTCGGCGGCGAGGTCGAGCGCGGGCTGACGATGGTCGACGGCGTCCTGCTGCTCGTCGATGCGAGCGAGGGGCCGCTGCCACAGACGCGGTTCGTCCTGCGCAAGGCGCTCGAGGCGCAGCTGCCGGTCGTGCTCGTCGTCAACAAGGTCGACCGCTCCGACGCGCGGCCCGAGGCCGTCGTGAACGAGGTCTACGAGCTCTTCCTCGACCTCGACGCCGACGAGTCGCAGATCGAGTTCCCGATCGTCTATGCGAACGCGCGCGAGGGCCGCGCCGGCTTCGCGCCGGACGAGCTCGCCCACGATCTCGGCCCGCTCGTGCAGACGCTGCTGGCGACGGTACCGCCGCCCTCGTACGACCCCGAGCACCCGCTGCAGGCTCTGGTCACCAACCTCGACGCCTCCCCCTACGTCGGCAGGCTCGCCCTGCTACGCATCCAGCACGGGACGATCCGCCGAGGCCAGCAGGTCGCCTGGTGCCGCGCCGACGGCACGATCGAGAACGCACGCGTGACGGAGCTCTACGTGACCGAGGCGCTCGACCGCGTCCCCGCCGAAGAGGCGGGCCCGGGCGAGATCGTTGCGCTCGCCGGCCTGCCGGAGGTGACGATCGGCGAGACGATCGCCGATCCCGACGATCCGCGCCCGCCTCGCCGCTGGCGGGCACCGAAGGCGACAAGCTGACGGCGAGCGCGCTGATCGGCCGGCTCGAGCAGGAGCTCGTCGGCAACGTCTCGCTGCGCGTCCGGCCAACCGCGCGTCCGGATGTGTGGGAGGTGCAGGGCCGCGGCGAGCTGCAGCTCGCCGTGCTGGTCGAGATCATGCGGCGCGAAGGCTTCGAGCTGACCGTCGGCAAGCCGGAAGTCCTGACCCGCGAGATCGACGGCAAGAAGCACGAGCCGGTCGAGCGAGTCGCGATCGACGTGCCCGAGGACTACATCGGCGTCGTTACTCAGTTGCTGTCGCTGCGCAAGGGCGCGCTGCAGCAGATGGTCAACCACGGCACCGGCTGGGCGCGGATGGAGTATCTGGTGCCGGCGCGCGGCCTGATCGGCTTCCGCACGGAGTTCCTGACCGAGACCCGCGGGACGGGGATCATGCACCACGTCTTCGAGCGCTGGGAGCCCTGGCACGGCGCGTTGCGAACCCGGCCGAGCGGCTCTCTCGTGGCGGATCGCCGAGGCCAGGCGACCGGGTTCGCGATCGCCGCGCTGCAGGAACGAGGTTCGCTGTTCGTCGCCCCGCGCGACGAGCTCTACGAGGGCATGATCGTCGGCGAGAACTCGCGGGCCGAAGATCTCGACGTCAACGCCGCCAAGGAGAAGAAGCTGACGAACATGCGCTCGTCCACCGCGGACGAGCTGGTCCGGCTGATTCCGCCGCGACCGCTGTCGCTGGAGCAGGCGCTCGAGTTCATCCGCGACGACGAGTGCGTCGAGGTGACGCCCAAGAGCATTCGCCTGCGGAAGGTTGAGCTCTCCGGCCAGAAGCGGCAGTCGCAGGCGTCAAAGCAAAAGCGCGAGCGGGACGCGGCACCGGCCTAACGCCGGCCGGTCAGTGATCGAAGGCGCCGCCGGCCTTCTTCTTGGCCTTTTTCTCCTGGCGCTTCTCCTTCAGCGTCTTCTGCGGGGCCTTCTTCGCTAGCTGCTTCGGCTTCTGCTGGCCCTTCACGGGGCTCCTCTCGTCGGCTTGCTGAGCTCAATTCAAGCCGAATGGGCGCTTTTCCTCCAGTCGAACCGCTCGACGCTTGACGGTCCTGACGCTATGCTCGATCCATGACGGCGGCACTCGCAGAAGCGGCGAAGACCTTCGAGCAGACGCTCGGTGAGCTCGGCATCACCGGCAAAGAGCGCGAGGTCGATCCCTCGGCGCTTGGGCGCCGGGCCGCCCTGCTTGCGGCCTCGGAGGTCGTCTGGCACAAGCACCTCGGACCCATGTACTCCTCGAAGCAGGTGCGCGAGGTGATGGGACGCGGGACGCGGCAGTCGGTCAGCGAGCTCGCCAAGCGGGGCCGCCTGATCGCGCTCCCCGAGGAGGACGGTCGCCTGGCGTTCCCCGCCTTCCAGTTCGGACGCACGGGCAAGCGACTGCCGGCGCTGGAGCGGATCCTCGAGATCTTCAACGGGGCGGTCGAGACGCCGTACACGGTCGCGTCCTGGTTCGTGACGCCCGAGCCGCTGCTGCAGGGGAAGACGCCGGCCGCCTGGCTGCGAGCCGGCCGCCCGGCCGAGCCGGCGCTCGAGGCGGCGTCGCGGTACGCGCAGCGCCTGCGGCGGTAACGCTTGAGCCCGCTCGGGCTGCCGCCCGACGATCTGAGCCGGTTCCCGGCCTTCGGCGTCGACCGCCGTCGCTCCCTCTACCGCATCCACCGCACCGACGCCGGGCCGTGGTGGTTCTCGGGCGACGGCTCCGGGCGCTTCGACCTCCGCGATGGTCGGGGCTCGTGCTACCTCGCCGTCACGCCGGTCGGCGCCTTCATCGAGGTCTTCCGAGTCGCGACCGTGATTCCGGAGGCTGAGGTCGAGGCGCGCTCGCTGAGCAGCCTGGTGCCGCCCACACGAGCGAGGCTCGCGGACTGCACCGTCAGCGCCGCACGGAAGTTCGGGATCACCGGCGCGATCCACACGCAGCCGGACTACACGGTGCCTCAGATCTGGGCCGAAGCATTCGCGGCCGCCGGCTTCGGCGGCATCCGCTACCGAGTGAGCCATGACCCCGCGCAGCGCGAGCTCGGCGCCGTCTTGTTCGGGGACGCCGGAGAGCAGTCGCTTCCCGTTCGCAGAACCGAACCTATCCCGGCGAGCGTGATCGAAGCGGCGCGCCAGCGGTTCGGGCTCATTGTCGCGCCCACACCGCGGTAATGAGCGTCACCTACGATCGCGCGATGCGCCCACGGCCGAACCGGCTCGATCGGCTCCCCGAGCAGTACTTCGGAGCGCTGCTCGCGCGCGTCACCGCCGCGGCGGCGCTGGCAGGCGAGGCGATCGTCGATCTCGGGCGCGGGAACCCGGAGACCGGACCGCCGCAACACGTGATCGACACGCTCGCCGAGGCCGCCAACCGGCCGAACGCGCACGGCTACGCGCCGTTTCGCGGGCTGCCGGAGTTGCGCACCGCGATCGCGCATCGCTACGCAACGGTCTACGGCGTCTCGCTCGACCCGGACAGCGAGGTGGCGGTCGTCCCGGGGACGAAGACCGCGATCGTCGAGCTCTCGCTGGCGCTGGCCGAGCGTGGCTCAACCGTGGTGCTCCCCGATCCTTGGTATCCGGACTATCCGTCGGGCCCGGCACTCGCCGGCGCTGCGCTCGAAACCGTGCGACTCGATCCGCTGGACGACTGGCAGCCCGATTTCTCGCGCGCGCCGAGGGCAGACGTCGCCGCTCTCTATCTGAACTATCCCTCGAACCCCTGCGCAGCGACCGTCCGCGAAGGCACCTTCGAGCGCGCGATCGAGTATGCGCGCGAGACCGATGCGGCCGTCGTCCACGACTTCGCCTACGCCGACCTGCTGTTCGATGGTCGCAAGCCGCACAGCTTTCTCGCGACACCGGGAGCGAAGGACATCGGCGTGGAGATGTTCTCGATGTCGAAGTCGTACGGGATGGCCGGCTGGCGCCTCGGCTTCGTGCTCGGCAACGCGGAGATCGTCGATCGGATCAACCTGCTGAACGACCACTCGCGTGTCGGCATCTTCCGTCCGATCCAAGAAGCCGGCATCGCGGCGCTGACCGGCCCGCAGGACTCGGTCGCCGAACGCGCAGCGACGTACGAACGCCGACGAGACCGAGTGCTCGAGGTCGTCGACGCCGTCTCGGAAGGGACGTTCTACGTCTGGTTCAAGCTCCCGGAAGGCCTGACGAGCGAGCAACTGCTGACCGAGCACCGCCTCGCGCTCGCCCCTGGCGAAGGCTTCGGCCCCAGCGGCGCCGGCTGGGCGCGGATCTCGCTGGCCGTCCAGGACGAGATGCTGGAAGCGGGCCTCGAGCGTTTGCACTCTGCGCTTCCGTGAATTAGGAGGCGCAACGGGACGTAGGACAGAGGGACTGTCCCCGTTAGGGGGCTGTCCCTAAAAGCGACACCGGAGGCGCAACCGGTTGTAGGGACAGTCCCCATCCGGGGACAGTCCCTCGAGTCAAACCCTCCTAGTCGACGGTCAGCCTGACCGCACCGTCGTCCTCTAGCGTCCAATGAGGATTGTGAGCGACCTCCCAGGGATGACCGTCCGGGTCGACGAAGACGCCTGAGTAGCCGCCCCAGAACGTCTCCGCCCCGCCCCGCGGGATCGTCGCGCCGGCGGACTCTGCTTCGGCCAAAACCGAGTCGACCTCAGCCGGAGAACGGGCGTTGTACGCAAGCGTGATCCCGCCCCAGCCGCCGGTGTCCTCGACGACCGAGTCCTCGGCAAGCTGCTCGCGGCCCCAGAGCGCGACGATCATGCAGCCCGCCTGGAAGAAGACGACGTCGTCGGCCGGCGCAGCGCCCGATGTCCAGCCGAGCGCTTCGTAGAAACGGCGAGCGCGCTCGAGGTCGCGGACGCCGAGTGTGACGAGGCTCAGACGCTGGTCCACACCGGTATTTCTAACTAGCGACGAACTTCCGTGCCTCGCGCATGTACTCGGCGCACGTGGTCTCGTCCGCCGGCGTCAGGCCGACCCACTCCCGCATCGGGCGGCCCTTGCCGGCGTCGAAGACGTGGCCCTCGCCGCTCGCGATCAGCTCGGTCACTCGCTCTGCCGGGAGCTTGACCACAAGCTGACCGCGCGTGGTGAAGGCGAAGAACTTCCCGGCCTTCGGGTCGCGAAGACCCGTAGCCGAGAGCATCTTGCCGCGCTCGACGCCCCGGAGGCGCTTCGCGGCGCGGTCGAAGATCGTCTCGACATCAGTACTCGTCATGGCGGCGCACCCAGAAAGCGCCGCGACCGTCTTCGTCGCGGCCCTTCGGGACAAGGTCGAGGTAGTTGTAGGCGGTGTTGACCAGGTCGATGCCGCGCGCATAGGCCGAGTAGGTGTGGAACACGTTGCCGCTCTCGTCCTTGGTGAAGACGCTGGCGCCCTCACGGTTCGGGTTCCTCGGCGCAAGCGTCCCGTAGTTGTAGACAGGTTGGTCTCGCTCCTCCGGGGCGAACCAGACCCCGTAGTCGTGGTTGAAGTCGTTCTCGAACGCCGAGACCCAGGTGAAGCTCCACCCCATCCGCTGCTTGTACGCCTCGATCTTCGAGAGCGGTGCTCGGGAGATCGCGATCATGGTCACGTCCCGTTGATTCAGATGCTGCACCACCGGCTCGAAGTTGTCGGCCCAGAACGAGCAGACCGGGCAGCCGGCCTCGTCCTCGGGATCGAACATGAAGTGGTAGACGAGCAGCTGGCTGCGACCGTGGAAGAGCGCGGCCAGCGTCTGCTTGCCTTCGGGTCCGTCGAAGACGTACTCCTTCTCGACCGCCTCCCAGGGCAGCGCCTGCCGCTGTCGGGTCAGGTCGTCACGCGCTCGCGTGAACTCCTTCTCCTTGGCAAGCAGCTCCTTGCGCGCCGCAAGCCAGTCGTCGTGAGCGACGACGCTCACATGCCCTCCGGCCCGCGGTCCTCGCCGGGGTCGTCGCCGCGGCCGGCGATGACCAGTCGCGAGAGGTAGTGATCCCAGCCGTGCGCGTGGCTCTGCGCTGCTTCGGAGCTCGGGAGTCCGTAGTGGCGGAACTTCAGGATCGTCCCGTCTCCGCTCGGCTCGAGCTCGAACTCGATCGTGCTCGATCCCACCGGGACCGGGTTCTCCTGGCCGCCCTCGGCCTCCCAGCCGAACGTGTGGACGAGCCTGCGCGGCGGGTCGAGCTCGACGAACTCGCCGCTCGCGATGTGTCCCTGGATCACGTCGACGCGGTACTTCCCGCCGGGGCGCGGGTCGAGCCATGCCTGGCTGCCGAACCAGCGCGCCAGCTTCTCCGGGTCGACGAGGAACTCCCAGACCGTCTCGGGGCTGGCGTCGATCGCGAGCTCCCGCTCGACCGTCGTCTCAGTCGTCGTTTCCACGCTTCTTCTCCTCCTTTTCTGCCTCGCGCTTGAGTGCGCTGAGGCGCTCGTCCCAGAACTCCTCCAGGAACTCCTTCAGCTCGGCGAGCCCTTCCGGGCGGGCCCGGTAGAGCCGCCT
>WNGP01007225.1_pt1 | contig 13204 bp, 15 predicted proteins | sample 5407671 | NCBI WGS metagenome assembly WNGP01 (sample SAMN13153381, study PRJNA577476) | soil metagenome | isolation source: 40 cm soil or saprolite under Garry oak tree replicate 2 | place: USA:California | collected 2016-06-15 | reverse complement strand
TCGAACAAAATGAAAAAGGTTCCGCTTTCCCGCGTGTTCGTGAACGACGAAGTCCGCGAGGCCGGAATTCGCGCAATGAATTCCGGCTGGTACATCCTGGCGAAGGAATGCGAAGCGTTCGAAGCCGAGCTGGCGGCGTACGTCGGGACGAAAGAAGCAGTGCTCTGTTCGTCGTGGACGGCGGGCGCCCTGATGTTGCATCACGCGATGGGCCTTTGTCCCGGCGACGAGATTCTGGTTCCGTCGCATACCGCGTTTCCATCGATCGAGCCCATGATTCATCGCGGCGCGCGACCGGTCTTTATCGACATCGACGAGACTTACTGCATCGATGTCGATCTTCTGGAAGCGTCGATGACTTCGCGCACGGTCGGAATTCTTCCGGTCCATCTTTACGGGCATCCCGCCAACATGGATGGAATTTTCCTGGCCGCGAAGAAACACGGGCTTTGGGTGGTAGAAGATTGCGCCCAAGCTTTCGGCGCGCAGTATCGCGGCCAACGCGTCGGCTCGATTGCGGGCGCGGGCGCGTTTTCTTTTTTTCCATCGAAGAATCTCACTGTCATGGGGGACGGTGGTTGCATCACGACCAGCGATTCAGGGTTGGCTGGAAAGCTGCGAATGCTGCGCGATCACGGCCGGAAATCGAAATACGTGCACGACTTCGTTGGTTACAATTTCCGCTTCAACGAAATTCAAGCTGCGGTCGGCCGAGTCGAGCTGCGCAACATCGACAACTTGAATGAACATCGGCGAGGCGTTGCGGCGCGTTATAACGATCGCCTGGAAGGCGTCGTGCGAACTCCGCCAGAGCGGCCGTGGGCCCGCGCGGTTTATCACATGTATGTGATTCTGACCGAGCGGCGCGATGCGCTGGCTGAATTCTTAAAAGGCAAAGGCATCGGCACCGGAATTCATTATCCAGTGCCAAACCATCAACAGCCCGCGATCATGAAACTTTATTCCAACTTGCCGCGGTTGCCGAAAACCGAAGTGGCGGTGAGCGAAATTCTTTCGCTCCCGATTTACGGCGATCTTCCGATGGAAGATGTCGATTATGTTTGCGACGCCGTCCTGGAATTCTTCGGCAAGAAATGACGGCGCCGGAACTGAGCGTTGTCGTTCCCTGTCACAACGAAGCGGAAAATTTGCGCCCGCTTCTCTCAGCGCTCTACGCTGCCCTTGATTCGCTCGGTTTGGATTTTGAGGCTGTGATCACGGACGATTGCAGCACCGACGATTCATGGCGCATTTTGCAGGAGCTAGCCGCGACCGATCCGCGCTTGCGCGCGCAACGTTTCAAATTTAATTGCGGCGAATCGGCCGCGAGCTGGGCCGGAATGCAAGCGGCGCGGGGTCGCTACATCGCTACGCTCGATGCCGATTTACAAAACGACCCCAAAGATTTGCCGGCGATGATGAAAGCGCTGAGCGGCTCCGATTGCGTCTGCGGCACGCGGGTTGAAACGCGCGGCGAAGGAGACAGTTGGCTTCGAATTGTTTCGTCGCGCATTGCCAACTGGGTGCGCAACAAATTGTCCGGCGAGAACGTCACGGACGCGGGCTGTACCTATCGCGTGTTCAAGCGCGAATGCATCGCCAACATAAAATTCTTCAACGGCGCGCATCGTTTCCTTCCAACACTGATCAAGCTCGAAGGCTTCACCGTTACAGAAGTGCCGGTGTCGAACAACCCGCGACGCGCAGGAAAAAGTCATTACGGTGTTTGGAATCGTCTGTTCAAGTCTTTCCGCGATTTGCTCGCAGTCCGTTGGATGAAATCGAGAAAATTGCGTTACGAAATCGCTGAGTCCCTCAATAACCCATGAATACTTCAATCTTTATCGCCGCAACGTGGTTCGGCCAGGAACATCGCTTTCTTGGCCTGGACTGGAATTATCTCGTGATCCTCGGCTTGATCGGGAATTTCACGTTTTCGATGCGTTTTCTCGTGCAGTGGTGGGCGTCGGAACGTCAGGGCGAGAGCGTGATTCCAGTTTCGTTTTGGTACTGGAGCATCGGCGGCAGTCTTCTTATGTTTTTGTATTTTCTTTTTCGGCGCGATCCAGTCGGAATCCTCGCTTATCTGCCGAACTCAATCATCTACATCCGCAATTTGATACTGATTCGTAAACGCCGGCTTGCTTATACAGCTGCGACGCCTTCTCAGCACCCGCGCGAAACCGAATAGCTCCGATGGCCAAAAAAGATCCGCGAGTCGACGATTACATTAAGCGCGCCGCGCCATTTGCCGGCCGATCCTGAAACATCTGCGCAAAATCGTGCACGTCGGCTGTCCGGATGTCGAAGAAACGATCAAGTGGCAGTCGCCGTTTTTCGAACGCAAGGGAATCATTTGTTTCATGGCGGCGTTCAAGCAGCACTGCGTCTTCGGTTTCTGGAAAGGCTCGCTGATTTTTGGCGGGAAACACAAGGGCGCGATGCGGCATTTCGGCCGGATCACTTCGATGCACGATTTGCCGAATCAGAAAATGTTAATCGGTTTTGTTCGCAGAGCGACGGAATTGAACGAAGCCGGCACTAGGAAATCGCGTCCGCGACCGCGCGCGAAACGAGAGATAAACGTGCCGGCCGATCTAAAAGCGGCGCTGCAAAAAAAGGTAAAGGCGAGAAAGACGCTCGAAAATTTCAGTTACAGCCATAAAAAGGAATACGTGGACTGGATCACTGATGCGAAGCGCGACGAAACGCGTAGGCGGCGATTAGAAACTGCGATTCAATGGCTGGCCCAGGGTAACCCGCAGAACGGGAAATATCTCTGATTTCGCAAGTAAGACCGAGGTCTTCCAGTCGCGGAGCGAAGTGTAGGGGCAGGCGGTCGCCGCGGCGCCCCTCCCATTCTAGAACGCGGCAACCGGAGCGGTGCCCTACAAAGAATTGTCGACGAACCAAGCGAGCTCTGCCGGCAATTGGCTCGTCCATTCATGTTCGTTTTCGATCGCGAGCTTGGACGACTGAAGCGCATGGCGCAGCAGGAGTAGTTCACGTTCAAGCTTCGGGGTCCAACCCGTTTCGATAAATTCGAGATAGAGTTGCTCGTTAGGCCCGTAAATCTTGTCGCCGACGACCGGATAACCAAGCGAGGCGAGATGCACCCGAATCTGATGTGTGCGTCCCGTCTTCGGAATTGCATGAATCAAAGCGAATTTGTCGGTCGCGCCATCACCTGCTGCTTCGCGGCTTTCTTTTCCTGAGGGAGAGGATGGAGGTGAGGGCTCTGCGGAAGTTAAGGACGAAAATCCCACCTGCGATTTACCAAAACGCTTTTCGACGCGAAGCTCAGTCAGCGCGCGCGCACCGGCTGGATGAATCATTTGCTTCAACCAAATCACTGACGGCTGATGTTTGCCCTGCCGATCCATCGGCGCGTCGACAATTTTTGTTTCCCATTCCGGCCAACCCAAAACGATCGCCAGATATTCTTTGCGCAAACGATGCTCCTGCATGAGCAATCCGAATCGCCGCGCGGCCGTGGAAGTTTTTGCCACGAGGACAAGTCCGCTTGTTTCGCGGTCCAATCGATTCACGATTGAAACCTGGCCACCATTGGCGATCTCGAACGCGAGCAGTTCGCGCAATTCTTTCCAAAGTGTTGTCCTTTGGTCTGGTTTTGTTGGGTGCGTTAACAAAAACGCTGGTTTGTCGACGACAATGTAATCGTCGGTTTCATCGATGATTCGAAAATCGCGATCGACATGTTTGAGCATACAAATTTCGATTCTGAAACTAGCCTAACTATTAAGCCGTTGTAGCCACGATGTCTCATCGCCGAAAAAGTGCGACGGTGATAGACCACCGCTACAATTCGTTGACTTGACCTCGCTGGGAAAACCGCTTTACGTAAACGTCTCACTTTTGACCCAGGGAGAGCTGCGCCGTGGACCTTAAAGACATCAAAGCCATCATCGATTTGATGAAGAAGAACGATCTCTCCGTTTTCGAAATGGAGAAGGACGGTTTTCGTCTAAGACTGCAAAAAGGTTTGGGTGATCAACCGATCGTGACATCGACGACCGGGCCGGCGGCGGCCAAAGGTCCAGGGGCAACCGCTTCCGCCGAAAGGGCGTCGACCAAAGATATCGTTTCCCCGATGGTCGGTACTTTTTTCCGGGCGGCATCACCCGACGCTTCGCCGTTTGTCGATGTCGGAACAAAAGTGGACGAGGACACGGTGGTTTGCATTATCGAGGCGATGAAAGTGATGAATGAAATTAAAGCAGAAACCAGCGGAGTCATTGCCGAGGTCGTGGCCGAGAACAGTAAACCAGTGCAGTTCGGTCAGGTGTTATTCCGCGTGCGATAATTTGAGTGCGACCCGCCGAATCGCGGGAGCAACGCATGTTCGAAAAAGTCCTGATTGCCAATCGCGGTGAGATCGCCCTGCGCGTGATTCGCGCATGCAAGGAACTCGGCATTCGCACGCTGGCGGTTTATTCAGACGCGGATGTTGATTCGTTGCACGTCCAGTTGGCCGACGAAGCGATTTGCATCGGAGCGGCGCCGAGCTCGGAAAGTTATTTAAAGATCGATCGCATCATGAGCGCGGCCGAGGTGGGCGACGTCGACGCGATTCATCCCGGCTACGGTTTCTTGGCCGAGAACGCGCACTTCGCGGAAGTGGTTGAAAGCTGCAAAATCAAATTCATTGGCCCGCCGTCGCACGTGATTCAAAAAATGGGCGACAAAAATACGGCGCGTGCGTGCGCTCGCAAAGCCGGCGTCCCAGTAACGCCGGGCAGTGACGGTGTCGTCGAGAACGACAAAGATGCGGCCACGCTTGCGAGAAAACTCGGCTATCCGGTGATGATTAAGGCGGTCGCGGGCGGCGGCGGCCGCGGAATGCGCGCGGCGCACAACGAGACCAGTTTAATCGCCGGATTCCACAGTGCGCGTCTTGAAGCGGAGAAGGCCTTCGGAACGCCCGAGGTTTATATCGAGAAGCTGATTGTGAATCCGCACCATATCGAATTTCAAATCGTGGCTGACAGCCACGGTCGCGTGGTGCACCTCGGCGAGCGCGATTGTTCGATTCAACGGCGTAACCAAAAAGTGATCGAAGAATGTCCGTCGCCGATCGTGAGCGCCGGTCTTCGAAGAAAAATGGGGAACGCCGCGGTCAAGCTGGCGAAGTCGGTTGGCTACCAAAACACCGGCACGATCGAGTTTCTGGTCGATGAAGATCGACATTTCTATTTCATGGAAATGAACACGCGACTTCAGGTCGAGCACACGATCACGGAAGAAGTTTACGGATGCGACCTGGTGAAGGAACAAATCCGCATCGCCGCCGGTGAACCGTTATCGCCGCACGTTGCCCACGCTGTGCCGCGCTCGCATGCGATTCAATGCCGGATCAACGCTGAGGATCCGGAAAACAATTTTCAGCCGTCGCCCGGGCGGATCGCGTTTTACTATGCACCCGGCGGTCGCGGCGTTCGGATCGATTCGCATGCTTACACGGGTTATGTGGTGCCGCCGTATTACGATTCGCTGATTGGAAAAATAATCACGATCGGAGCGACGCGAGATTCGGCGATCGATCGCATGCGTCGTGCGCTCGACGAATACTATGTTACAGGAATCAAGACGACGGTCCCTTTTCATGCCGCGATCATGCGCCGCGGCGAGTTCCGCGATGGGAGGTACGATACCGGCTTCGTCGAGCGGATGATGAGCTCGGACGCTTTTGAACTGAAGCCCCCGCGGGTCCGTCTCCACGAATAACAGCTTTGCGAAATCTAAGCGACTGCCGCCTCTACGGTATTCTAGATCTCGGTTACGTTGGTATCGACGATGCCGAACGTGTGACGAAATCGATGATTGACGGGGATGTCGATCTGATCCAGCTGCGCGCCAAGGAACATTCGGTCGAAGAAATTGTCGATCTTGCCGGCAAGCTGCACGAAGTCACGTCTGCGGCTGGCGTTCCTCTAATCGTGAACGATCACGCGGAAGTTGCGGCCAAGGTTCTAGTAGAAGGCGTTCACCTCGGCCAGGATGACGACTCGCTTGCGCACGCACGAAAGAAAGCGGGCCGCGACGTTCTCGTGGGAAAATCGACGCACAGTTTAGAGCAGGCGGTTGAGGCGGAACGCGAAGGCGCGGATTACGTCGGCTTCGGCCCAATTTTCGCGACGCCAACGAAGCCGGATTATCAGCCAATCGGACTGACGGGCATCAAACGGGTTCATAACGAAATCACCGTCCCGGCTTTTTGCATCGGCGGAATTAAGATCGACAATCTCGGGCAAGTGATTGCGGCGGGCGCGCGACGCGTCGCGATTGTTTCCGGTTTGCTGAAAGCGCCCGACATCGCCAAGTACGCGCGGGCGTGTAAAGCTCTCCTCAATCCCGAAACCTGATGTCTCTTCTCGTTGTTGGTTCTATCGCGCTCGACACCGTAAAAACGCCGGTCGAAGAACATGGCGACTTGTTAGGCGGCTCGGCCTCGTACGCTGCCGCAGCCGCGAGTTATTTTTCGCCGGTCAATTTGGTCGGCGTGGTCGGCGGCGATTTTCCGCAGGCCGAGTTCGATTTTTGGAAATCGCGAAAGATCGACAGCGCCGGTGTCCAGCGCGTCGACGGCAAAACTTTTCGCTGGTCGGGCGAATATTCGTGGGACTTGAACACGCGCCAGACGCGGTCGGTCGCGCTCAATGTCTTTGAAAATTTTCAGCCGATGCTGCCCAAGTCATATCGACAAACCGATTTCGCCTTGCTAGCCAACATCGCGCCAACTTTGCAATCGCATGTGCTCAAGCAAATGGAGAAGCCGCGCTTTGTCGTCGCCGACACAATGGATCTTTGGATTGAAACGGCCCGTGCGGACCTCGACGCACTTCTGCCAGATGTCGATCTTTTGATCCTCAACGACAGCGAAGCGCGCGAGATGACGAAGGAGACAAGTTTGATCAAAGCCGGGCGCGGGATTTGCAAAATGGGTCCGCGCTACATTGCGATCAAAAAAGGCGAGCACGGCGCACTCCTTTTCGGCGAAAACGAATTCTTTAGCTGCGGCGCGTATCCGCTCGAAGACATTCACGACCCGACCGGGGCAGGGGACACGTTCGCCGGCGGCATGGCTGGCTATTTGGCGAGCACGGTGAGGAAAGTGACGTTTACTGATCTTCGCAAGGCGATGATCTACGGCAGCGTGCTAGCAAGTTTTTGCGTGGAAGCATTCAGTCTCGAACGCTTGCGCAACCTCACGATGGACCAGATCAACGAGCGCTACGAAACGTTTAAATTGATGAGCCAATTCGAAATCTCGACATGATGGCCGCCTGAGTCGGGCTTCCCTGAGCTGCGTGATTTGTGGGTCTTCAGCACAAGCGACTAGCATTAGGCCAAAGATTATGGCCAGAAGGTTTTCATTCCTCAGTTCCTTGCGCTCGCCGCCATTGCCGCTCAATCTGACTCACCAGCTGCTGTAAGCTTTCCGCACTTATAACCGGCGCACCTGTGCGACTCTTCGGCGGGTTCTTCATCTCGAAGCTGTGTACCTCCGAATCGACAATGGCCGGCACTTCAACAAATGACGCGCGAGGATACGACCGAGGTGGCTCAGCAGACATGTTCGATTTTCGCGGAGCATAGCCGAGCATGCAAGGGCCTCTGCCGCCTGATAGGGCTAATGAAGTGGAAAGCAAGAAGAGCGCGCCCGAGAGGATTCGAACCACTAACCTTCTGATCCGTAGTCAGATGCTCTATCCAGTTGAGCTACGGGCGCCAACGAGAGCGTGTAATTTGCGGAGGATGCGCATGCCGTCAACAAAGCGCTCGATTTTACACAAATGTGGCGGTGTTGTGCGGCGAAATCTGACACTCCCTTAGAATTCACGTTAACCATTCGGAGCCCTTTGTCAGAAAATTTTGCTGCGTTCGAAGTTTCACACACGAAAATTCCGCATCTAATGCATTTGCAAATAAGGAGGATCACTTATGACGTCACACGGATCGGCTAAACCGCCAAAGATCGACAATCATCACATGATTGGCTTTGCTTACGCTCTCGAGCAAGCGCTGAATGCGCGGCGACAACCGCAATTCCTCGGCGCGATTACGCCAACTCCGAACGCCGGATTGTGCAACACGCCGCACCAGCCCCAAGGCAAAGCGCACCTGCCGCACGGCCGGATCTTCTAGTTCCGATATATTCTCACTTGAGCACGCGAGCAGAATGATCACTCTGCTCGCGTGACGGTTTTCCTCGGCGGCGGCTTCGCGGCGAAATATCTCCAGGGCGGCGGCAATTTTTCAGTGCCGCTGCAATGGATGCTCGGGCTGCGTCGATTGAAGGTGGACGCCATCTGGCTCGAGCATATGCCGAGCGAGGGAAACGCGCGTGACGATCAGCGCAAGATCGACAACTTCCAGCGGCAACTCCGAGCGCACGGATTTAGCGGACGCTATTGTCTGCTATACCAGAAAACGCCGGACAGCACGCACGACCTCAACGCGCTTCGCTGCATCGGAATTTCAAAACAGGAATTGCTCGATCGACTTGCCGGGCCCAACACGCTGCTCAATCTCAGTTATTCAATTCATCCGCCGCTGCTGCTGAAATTCGAGTGCCGCATTTTCTGCGACCTCGATCCGAGCGAGATCATTTATTGGATGACGCAGATGGAGATGGGCCAGTCCTCTCATCACGAGTTTTGGACAATCGGTCTAAATGTGAACGACCCGGATTGCAAACTGTTGAAAACGGTGACGGCAGCCCTCACAGCTGCTCCTTCCCAATCGCAGGCGACGCGGTCCGAGCCGGACTGGCATTTGCCCCTACAGAAGATCCGTTGGAAGACGTTTTATCCGCTGGTCGACACCAAATTGTATCGGCCACAGCCGCGTCCGCGCTCGCCGAAGTTTACCACGATCGGTCAATGGTATTGGAGCGGGGCAGTGGAAATTGACGGAACGTTTCCCGATCTTTCAAAAAAATACGCGTTCGAACGGTACCTCGACCTTCCCAAACGCGTAGTCGAAGCGAAATTCGAACTCGCGATGCATATGAATCCGGACGACCCCGAGCGTGAACGATTGCGAAAACGCGGCTGGCATATTGTTGATCCACACCGCGTTGCGCGAACGCCGAAAAAATACAGAAGCTATTTGGCGAGCGCGATCGGCGAGTTCACCGGGATCAAGGGCAGTTGTGACGGAGGACACAGCTGCGGCAAAATATTTGCCGCCTGCGAGCGGCTTTCATTTTGTTGGCAAATTGGACGAAGCCGTGGCTGCGATCGAAGATCTGCTGGCGAACTGGCCACGCCGCTCGCGCGAGGCGCGAGCATCTGCGGTCGAAGTCTTCGATTCGGCGAAAAATCTCCGGAAAATTCTCGGCCTTTGAACCGCTCGTTTTGGCGTTGCAAAACGATTTTCGGGTGTTACTCGTTGTCCCGTTATGGCCGATTTGATGAAAGCGCCCGAGCTTAAAGAGCGCATGAAAAAGATCCCGGAATGGGAATTGGAGAAGAAACACATCGAACGCACTTTTGAGTTCGACGATTTTGTTGATGCCATCGATTTTGTGAACACGGTCGCGGAAGTCGCCGAGGAGGAAGAGCATCATCCCGACATCGACATTCGCTTTAACAAAGTGCGGCTCGTGCTTTCAACGCACAGCAAGGGCGGCGTGACCGAACTCGATTTTGCATTGGCCGAGCGAATCGACACGCTTTCTGAATAGACACAGTGGCGAGTGACTGGTGACAAGTGACGAGTCGAAGTCACGGCAGTCTTCGGGTTTGGCTTGCGACGATCGCGGTAATTCTGGTCGTCATCGCAGTCTGGAAATTTATCGATTACCGGATGCGACCGCCCCCGCCCCCAAATAAGATTGTGATCCCGATGCCGGCACCGACGGCCTGACTCCGAACCAGCGTGACGGTTGTTCTGTGGAGGTAGCCGTCTCCGCTGCATGTCAACGATTTAAAATGCAGGCGAGACGCGGTCGCGACAGCGAATGCAGCTTTAATCCGGCGCCGGCTGGAGTTTTTGGTTCCCCACCAACGAGCGGCCTTCGTCGGCGTCGATAAAGGTGAACATGGTCTGGATCTCCGCCCGCCCGGCCATCCCGGCTTCTTTCTTCCGGCGCTTGAGGATTTCGGAAAGCTCATCGTTCCACCCGCGCTTCCGCATAAATTCATTCCAGACGTAGACCTCATCGTCTGCCGGGCGATGCCCCATGCCGAAGCACCATTGCAAAATTTCTTCGTCAGTGCCGCCCTGCTTGACGCGTTCGACAAGTCGATTGTAATCGATGCGCAAAAATGTGGTGCAGACGGAATCAAAGCCGCGTCCGAGATTCGCCTGATAATCGGAAGGCAATTGTCCTTTCACGTGCTGCCGAATTTTATCGATCAGTCGCCCAAAATAAACAATGCCGCCGACTTTCGACGCCGGGCTGCGCAAGCCTAACTCTCTCATTCGACGGCGAGTTTGTGCTTTTTTGACGCGACTTTCAAGCCTGCGCTCAGTGATGTCTAAGAGCCGCTCACGCAGATCTCTCGCGTCGGTTCCACGGTTGGCCAGTAGAGTGCGCGATTCTCTCATCGTCATTCAGGTCGAACACGAAGATCGAATGATCCGATTTGGGGACAGGCGCATGGTGACGCAAGTAAGCGCACAATCACTCGAAACCGCGGCCGCTCGAACGCCTCCATTTTTTTCGCTGATGGAGCACAACAGCGCGTGTCCCTCCAATTCGAGGTTGTCGATCCTGGCAGTCTGTCGGATGCTCGTTAGGCGATGGATCGCATCGTTGGAGTCGAAACCGAATATGGCTGCCTGATGAGCAGCGAAGAGTTGCGCTGTAACTCCGAGGTGTGGCCGGCCAAAGTAAAGAATTATCTCTTTAACAAGGCGCGCGCCGGGACGATCGATCTTCACTATCGCGATTACGAAGAGCCGCCTGGCAACGGCGGCTTTCTTTTGAACGGTGGCCGGCTTTATCTCGACATGGGCCACATTGAGTACGCCTCGCCCGAATGTTTGCATCTCCACGATCTCGTGACTTACGAAATGGCGGGCGACGAACTGTTGCGCAGCTCACTCGTCGCGCTCGAAGCGGGCGACCGCGTCACGTTCATCAAGAACAATGTCGATCATCACACCGGCGCAACGTTCGGTTGCCACGAAAATTATTTAATGAAACGCGAGGCGCAGTTCACGCCGTCGGTGCTCGGGACGTTGCTCACGTTTCTCGCGACGCGCCAGATTTTCACCGGCGCCGGCAGAGTGGGGCAGGCCAACCCGCTCGCGTTCGATTTCGAACCGCCGCAAGCGGAAACGCCGGTCGCATTTCAGTTGAGCCAGCGCGCCGACCACATCGTCAACGACATTTACCAGTGGGTGCAGTTCAATCGCGCCATCATCAACGCGCGCGACGAGCCATTGGCTGATTATCGCAAATACCGCCGGCTCCACTTGCTCATCGGCGATTCCAACATGAGTCCGTTCGCCAACGCCTTGAAGATCGGCACCACCGCGGTCGTGCTCTCGCTCCTCGAGCAACGCCAGTTGCCGAGAAACCTTGTGCTCAACGACGCCGTCCGCAGCACGCGCGACATCTCGCGCGATCCGACGCGGAAATGGATTGTCGATCTTGAGAACGGCAAAACCATCGGCGCGCTCGATGTGCAATGGCAGTTCCACGATCTCGCTCAACGACACTTGCGAGGGAAGGATCCGGAGACCGATTGGCTGCTCGAGACCTGGAGTTTTGTTCTCGAATCAATCGAACAAAATCCCCAGGCGCTGATCGGCGGCGTCGATTGGATCACGAAGAAATGGTTGCTCGAGACTTTCATGGCGTCGGAAAAAATCGGTTGGGACGATCCCTGGCTGCAAAGTTTGGACCTCGAATATCACAATATCGATCCGACGCGCGGATTATTCTTCAGCGTCACCCCGGGCAAACGCGTGGCCGAATGGAACAACAGTTTTCAACCCGCAACCGCGATTCGTGTTCCGCCCACCAACACGCGCGCATCAGGCCGCGCTCGCGCCGTCGCCTATTTTCAAGATCGACATCAACCTTACGTCATCAACTGGGACTCCATCGCGCACGACAGCCGCGACTTTCTCGTCATGGGCGATCCGTTCGAAACCTACAACACCGAAGTCGATAAGTTTCTCGCCAAACCGCGGCCAGTGACTAACCACGAAGATCACGAATGACACGAAGCAGTAATGTTAAGCTTTTTCGCTTAACGTGCCTTGCTACCTTAATCACCACCCAAATTCGAGCGACACAACCATTGGAATTTAAGCCAGCGTCGCGGGGCGATTTTGCGACAGTTCTTACTGTTTCCGGTTCAATTCATCAGATTACTAAGCAATCTGCTATGATTGGGCTATTTGCGAATAAGCCGTTTTGGGGACCCCCACATTATGGGGGCGCGCCAGTTTGCGCTGTGGCCAGCCGACACATTGTTCACGGCAAGGGTAGCTGGAGACATCCCGATAATAATTGACGGCAAAAAGCCGGATTTACTGAATTAGCTGTCGGTCAACACGTGCAAGTCCAATACAATCTAGTGCTCTCGACTCAGATTGGTTTGCACTATGGGTTAATGGAGTAAGCCAACGCGCTCGGAGAGCGCGTTCCACTTTAATATGAATCAGATGAGACCGATCGAGGGTTATTTTTTGATTAAGCCGGAGGAACTCGCGTGGCGGCCGTCGAAGATGATGAAGATTCCGAACGCGGATTTTCTGGAGCGGAGGTGAATCGAGCTCTCCGAGCTCGATTAAGCGTTCCCATGCGTCGCGAGTTTCCGCACCGTTTGTATCACGAAGTCCCGTCATGGGTTGAGGATGGCGCACTTTTTCATATTCGCATCGCTCTCGAGCGCGGACTAAAACAAACCCGCTAACTGATCCACCGCTCGCCCGAGCAATTCTCGATTCAGCGAGTCTGTATCAGCAAAAAGAGCGATGGCACATAACAGTCTTTCTTCTGATGCCCGATCATTTACACGCGCTCCTGTCATTCCCGCCGAATGAATCGATGAGCAGCGTCATCAGCGACTGGAAACGCTTGCACGCGTGCAAGCACCAAGTGGCGTGGCAAGAAGGCTATTTTGATCACCGGTTGCGTGACGATGAACGGGGCGAGCAGCTGTCAATGAAGATCGATTATATTCGAGAAAATCCAGTAGCCGCTGGCCTCTGTCAGCGT
>WNGP01003491.1_pt1 | contig 13205 bp, 11 predicted proteins | sample 5407671 | NCBI WGS metagenome assembly WNGP01 (sample SAMN13153381, study PRJNA577476) | soil metagenome | isolation source: 40 cm soil or saprolite under Garry oak tree replicate 2 | place: USA:California | collected 2016-06-15 | reverse complement strand
TTGACCCGGGTATGTTCTCGTTCATGGAGGGCCAGGTCACGCCGGACGCGTTCAGGGATGTGGGGACGATTATCATTACGCACAACCATCCCGATCACGTGGATGTGGCCGCGTTGAAAAAGATCGTGGAGTTGAGCGGTGCGATGGTGATCACCAACAGCGAGACAAAGGACACCTTTACCAAGGAGGGCATTGAGGCCATTGTGCTGGACGAGGGGAGCTATCAGAGCAAGGACTTGACGATCCGCGCCGTGGCAGCCACCCACGAGAAAATCCTTGCCCCCACGCTGCCACAGAACACCGCCTATATCATCAACGAGAGCTTCCTCAATCCGGGCGACTCGTTCGCTGCCCTTCCGTCTACCCTCAGGGGTATCAAGGCCTTGGCGCTGGTGGTTGCGGCACCTTGGACCACCGAGGTCACGACGGCGGAGTTCGCCGAGACGATAGCGCCGCAGATGGTCATTCCCGTCCACGACGGCTACGTCAAAAGCTTCTTTCAGAAGATGCGCTATGACAACTACGACCGCTATTTTGCCACGAGGGGCATCAAGTTTCAACACCTGGTCAGCGCAGGCGACGGAGTTGAGATAGAATAAGGTCTCGTTCGGGCCATGAGACCCTAGTAAGAAGGCGTGAAGAGACGGATGACACCGGCGAAATTCGAGGTAAAAACTGTGTCTTTTGAGAACGGATGTGCTATGTAGCCAGCACAACCGCTAAAAATGATCTTGCGGGACCAACTCCTCCAGCGACCGATTGATCTGGGGAGCGAAGGTCCGCAATTTGGTTCCCATCATGGCAGCCGTTCCTTCTCCTCGACAAAGCCTTCTTCCTCTGCCATGATGACGTCCCATAGCGCTTTGCGGTTTTTCAAGACGCTGACTCTTTCTGGGGCACGTGAACATACCTCCACCGTTCACCGGTGAGTTGCCTCGTCAATCACCTGCTCCAGTTTCGTCATCCACCCCTCTTGCCATGCAGAAGCAAAAGCCTCTTCTCCTAGGTGCGCCCGTGCAGCGCCTACTGCTTGCTCATAGCCGACACGATCAACAGGCAGCCGGGGAACGTCTATTGCCTCGCGCAGAGCCTCTGCCGCCCCCCACAACTGGGCTGCCCACCGCAGCGCTCCTTGAGTGGCGACCACACCGGCCAGTCCCTCCAGATTGAAGGGGGTCATCCACTTCTCTCCTACTTGCTGGTTGAGCGCCAGACTCTGCTGATAATACGTACGAGCGGCGGGCATCTCACCCCGCTGTAGCTCAATCCTTCCTAACAGGTGCAGCAACCAGGCACTATACCAGGGGTCTCCCATCTCCCGATAGAGGCTCAGACTCTCTTGAGCCAGGTTAGATGCTCTCTCCGGCTCTCCCTCAGAGAGGGCCAGCAGTGCGGCAACCCAGAAGCATTCAGCACTCCAGGCTCGGTCGCCCACCTTGGTGATGAGCCCCTGTCCCTCCTGGAACCGCTGGCGCATGGTCGCCAGATCGCCCAGCGTAAACCAGAGCCAGGCGGCCGAGTGGACGAGCGTGCCACCGACCCGGAGCTCGTTGCCTGCTTGCCGAAAGAGCGCCAGCGCCTCCTCGAAGAGCGCCTGTCCCCGGGTGTACTCCCCATGCGTGCTGACGTGCTCTGCCAATGGGAAGAGGGCCTCGGCAACTTCCCCTGGCTCGCCCACTTGCCGCAGGAGTCTCACCTGCTCTTCATGAAGGGAGACGGCCTCGACGATCTTGCCTCTCCACCAGGCAGCTGCTGCCAGTGAGCCGAGGGAGTCAGCAATGCCGCAGGTATCCTCCAGTTCTCGAGAGAGGGCCAGGCTCAGCTTTGCCACCACCTCGATCCGATCAATGTCGCCCTGACAATCCGCAACAGCTGCAATCGCTCGTAAGACCCTGGCACGCAAGGAAGTGCGGGTCCCTTCGCTCACAGCGAGGGCGCGCTCTAAAAACGTACGAGCCTCGCGATAGTGTCCGAGGATCAGCCAGAATTCCTTCAGTGCGGCGCCCAGGCGCATGCCGATCTCCCTGCGCTCTGCCGCCTGCTCGTCTCTCACCTTTTCCAGCGCCCACTCCAGCGCTTCGCGCAGATTGTCGTGCTCCTGCTCCAGTCGAGCTACCCACCTTGCCTGGTTGGGACCGTGAAGTTCAGGTTCGGCCTGTTCTGCCACAGCCAGGAAGTAGCGGGCATGCGCCATTCGGGTCCTTTCCAGTTCTCCGCTCGCAGCCAGCCGCTCCAGCCCAAACTCGCGCACGGTTTGCAGCATCAGGAAGCGTGGCTCTTCGGCTCCCTCTTCGCTCGATTGGATGAGGCTGTTGTCCAACAGTGCCAGGAGGCTGTTCAACACATCCAGGTCGGCCTGGCCTATTTCCTGACAGAGTGCCTCGGCAGCCGGAAGAGGCCCTCCGCCCACAAAGACCGAGAGCCGCCGGAAGAGCCGCTGTTCCTCTTCATCTAAGAGCTGATAGCTCCATTCGATCGTGTTGCGCAGCGTTTGCTGTCGTGCGGGAACATCGCGTGCTCCGCCTGTCAACAGGGCCAACCGCTGATCCAGTCGTGCGAGGAGGGCTTGTGGTGGCAGCAGTTTGATGCGGGCTGCTGCCAACTCGATGGCAAGCGGTAATCCATCCAGGCGGGCACAGATCTCTGCAACGGCTGGAGCATTCGCATTGGTCACCTGGAATTCAGGCCTCGCCGCCTGAGCACGCGAGATGAAGAGGGCCACCGCTTCATACTGCGAAAGTGTCACCAGGTTGGGTAACTGTTTGGGATCGGGGACGGCTAGAGGAGGGACGGCAAACTCTTGTTCGGCTTGTACATGCAGCACTATGCGACTCGTCACGATCACTTTGAGCTTGGGGCAGGTAGCGAGCAGATCTGCCACATACACGGCAGCACGAACCACTTGCTCGAAGTTGTCCAGTACGAGCAACAGTTGCCTCTCACGCAGGAACGTTTTCAACTGGTCGAGCGGTGGTTGCTCCCCCATTTCTTTGAGGTCGAGTGTCTGGGCAATGGTAGGTATGACCAGGGCGGGATCAGTGATGGGAGCCAGGTTCACGAAGTACACTCCCTCATGGAAGCGATCGCTTACTTCAGCAGCTACTTGCAGGCCCAGGCGGGTCTTTCCGGTGCCGCCAGGACCGGTCAAAGTGAGCAATCTCACGTCTTCGCGGGCCAGCAAGCGACCGATGGTCGCCACTTCCTTCTCGCGTCCAATCAGCGAAGTGAGCTGGATGGGCAGGTTGTTGGGATGTGTGTCGAGTGCCTTGAGCGGTGGAAAGTCGGCGGGTAAGTCGACGATAGCTAACTGAAAAAGGCGACTGGGGCGTTGTAAATCCTTCAGACGGAGCTCTCCAAGATCTCGCAGGTGTACCCCGTCCGGTAGGTTGTACTGCACCAAGTCGCGCGTCGTCTGGGAGAGCACTACCTGCCCCCCATGCGCGGCGCTCATGATGCGCGCCGCATGATGCACGTCCAGGCCCACATAGCCCTCAGCAGAACGCTGTGGCTCGCCCGTATGCAGCCCCATGCGGACATGCACTGTGGCACCATCGGGCCAGGAATGGGCAGCAAGCGCACGTTGCATCTCCACTGCCGCGGACACCGCATCGGTGGCGCGTGCAAAGGCCACGAAGAAGGCATCGCCCTGGGTGTCCACCTCGTACCCGCTCCAGCGGTGAAAGGCTGCACGCAGGAGTTGGCGGCACTCGGTGAGGATGCCATCATAGCGGTGGCCTACCTGCTGCAGGAGGCGGGTGGAGCCTTCGATATCGGTGAAGAGCAAGGTGATCGTTCCCGTCGGCAGTTCACGCATGCAGCACCTCTTGCCACAGGAGGCACAAGACATTCCAGACCCAGCTGGACCATCGGCCTCTCTGATGTAAATCAGCCCCCAGCCGATCGACGAAGACGCTATCGACGTGGGCAGAGCTGATGAAGATTCTGATTAGTGTATTGGTCATGATCGGCTCTTGACGCCACACTTCAATCTCGTAAGCTGGCTGCTTCACTTTGCCAAAGCGAGAACTTCCAGGCTAACTTCTGAAAGGTACCATATGTGCGTTTGTGGTGTCAACGCTCAATCAGGCTCATCTTTTATAAAATCTTCGGCTACCCCACGGGTGTCGGGTGCTTGCTCGCACGGAAAGCCGCGCTTGCCAAACTGCGCCACCCCTGGTATGCTGGTGGCACAATCACCCTTAGTTCGATCATAGCAGCCAACATGCTTGAAAGAAAAGAGGAAGGAGAGGTCACCAATGAACAATATACCTGCAATACAGGATTCCAAACGCATTCTTGGAGTCTTCGCCCATCCGGATGATGAAAGCTTCTGCGCGGGGGGCACTTTTGCTAAGTACGTCGCCACCGGTGCGGAGGTGATGGTCGTCTCTGCAACACGAGGTGAGGCAGGTCAGATCCGTATGCCAAGCGTCGCTACACGGCGTACCCTGGGCGCTGTGCGTGAACAGGAACTCCATCTCGCTTGCCAGCGGCTCGGTATCCAGTACACTATATGTCTAGACCATATGGACGGGGCACTGAAGGACGTTGACCAGGAGGTACTGATCAGACAGGTGACTGAAATCATCCGTACCTTCCTTCCCGATGTGGTCATCACCTTTGGACCTGATGGTGGCTATGGACATCCCGATCATATCGCCGTTAGTGCCGCAACCACCGCCGCTTGCATAAGGAGCAGCGAGCCTGGCCGATTCCCTGAGCACATCGCGGCAGGTCTGGAGCCCCACCAGCCTGCACGACTGTATTATAGTTATTTCCCACCTAAGCGCCAGTTGCTACTCGAACAGTTGGTACAATGGTTAGTACAGGTTGAGAAGGGATTTCGTGGCACCCTGGATTTTGCCTATGCGCTCTTGCTGCTCTGCGAGGAAGCGACGTTATTGCGCTATAGCAGCGATCATTTTGCTATCAACTGGTACCGCTCTGGCTTCTCGATCATTGAGCAAGGCGAACAGGCCAATAGCCTCTACCTGATCCTGTCAGGAACGGCAGACGTCATTCGCGAGGCGGCCGATGGAACGCTGCAGTTTCGTGCTCGATTGGAGCCTGGGGACTTCTTCGGGGAAGAGGGATTGGCTCATAAGAAGCCCCGCAATGCGCACGTGGTGGCAGCCGAGAATGTGACCTGCCTGGTCTTCTCCCCAAGCGCACCCACGGCCTATCTGGGGCGAGGAGAGGACGCACATCTTACCCAGTTTGCCAGAGCGAATGGACAGGATGAGGCAGGCATGATGGGAGCTACGACGTGCATTGATGTGGATCCCTATGTCCAGCAGAAGATTGCGGCAATTGCCGCGCATCGTTCGCAATATGCTCTCGAAGCCAATACATTGCCACTGCCGATCCTGCAGGAACTGATGGGGCGGGAATATTTTGTACGCGCCCATCCCGCCCTGAAGATCGAAACCGAGTTACTCCCATCGCTCACCTCTGCCCCTGAGCTCCAACACTCGTGACAACGGAAGGATAAATCACATGAGTTCCGGTCCTTACATCTATGAGAAACTGGCTCAACTGCTAGACCAGGACAAGAAATGTGTCTCACGCTCAAGGGCTCTCGAACGGAACTTCAAGCGTGTTCTGCGAAATTCTGCCGGTGACATTGGAGTCGAACCAGGTGGTCTGAGCTTCACCCGCATTTGTGCAGATACGAAACATACGGGCGCCTTCAATTGTTCATAAGCAACTGGGCTTCCTCAGCCCAGCGAAGAGGGACACGAAGACAGAGGAGGGATCACTCAGGCATCACTGAAGAGCATGAATTAAAACTTGGAATGACAAATGAACGTGTGCAGTGTGGAGGGATCGAGTTGAAGGAACAGATGCTCTGGTAATACTAGAGAGCTATATAAATACTCGAATGGACCCGACGGGCATCGAATTCTCTCTCACCGGTGTTGATTCACTTTGTGGCCCCGCACGGCAAGCTCTATCACAGATTGCTTGCGCTTGAGCAATTGCTGGGCAGTCTTCCCCCGATCGTCTCCACACAACAGCATCCAGGGCCACGTGGGTCTCATTATGGCATCCCATCTGAAGAATGGCCGAACGTGTTGCGCCGTGTCCGTGAGCATCAGGAATCCCTCCGCCAGGTTGCTGCAGAGTATGGCGTGTCCCATGAGACAATCAGGCGCCTTCTTCGTACCTCTGACAAGGAAAGAGCGGGATAAGCCGCTCTCATTCCCCACTATCTGTCTTTGAGGGCACCTGAGTGAGATGCGATCAGTCATGCTGGAGCTCTCCGTTCACTACCTGTTCCTCAGTCGTGCCTGTTCAGAGAGCCCGACACGTTCTTCAGCCACGTCCATCCGTTCCAGGCTTGCCTCTCGTGCACACCTTCCCTTGCCTCTTGCTCGTGCACTTTCTCTCTGCAGGAACATGTCACCGATGCTGGGCCACAGTTACAGGAAGAGTGTAGCAGAGGAGGGCGGAAGAAACACGGGTCGCACCTGGACGGAGGACGGGCAAAGGCGGCAGGCAGAACTACTCGCACGTTTGCACCGGCTCTACACCTGCCCTCCAGGCAGAGGCGCTGAGGTTTTTTATCGCCCCGGACACCTGTTTGCCCTTCTCGAAGAAAAGAGGGGGGGTGGTTGCAAGTATCTGAGAGGGCGTGGTTGTTCCATGGAAAGACGCTGCCACGTCCTCACCCCGAGCTGATCGCTTCACCTCTGCCCTGTCCATCGGCTGCCCGTATCTCTGCCTTGCCGCCATCACGCTGTCCTTGATCCTCGACTTCCAGCTCCAGCCCTCGGCATGGGCAACCGTGCGACAGCCGGGTCGATCAGGGGAACCGCTCCGTCACCTCGCGCGTGGAGACGCACGTCTCGTATGTGGCGGTCTGGCAAGTGTTACGAGCTGTGCGTCGCCGCTCAGTGGGACGTGTCAGCGCGGATCAGCCGCAATCGCCAGCGGAGCACACGGCGTCTGCATAAGCAGGCAACGGACGAAGCAAGTCCGACGCCTGCTCCTGGTGCCAATGGCACACGAGCAGTGTACCACAGCAGGGTGCAGCACACACGGGAAGCACCTGGACCAGGGACGGGAGCCAGGCGGGAACCAGATGCGCCCCATGCTACACTCAACTGTCCTATCGATCGTCATGAGGATGCGCGGCATGTTTTCTTCCTGGTTCAGGAACGAATGTTGCAAGTCGAGGAACCAGCCCAGCACAACACCGCCTCACTGATACACAGCAGTAGAGCAGGTGAAGGCCAGTCACACCTGGTGGTACTCCCCCTCTCGGTGGTGGACAATTCGAACTTCTCTCCCAATCGCTTGACAACGTTCTCGACTCTCCTTATCCTTGCTTCTCAAGGAGCCTTCTCTTCTCCCCATTCCAAGCAGCGAGGTTTTGTATGGTCCTTCATGTGTTCGTGGTTCTGCTTGTGGTCTGTCTCCTCCTACTCTCTCTGGCGCTGCTTTGGCGTCTTGACTTGTTTCCTCTTCGGTCTTCCTCCTCACGAGGAGGAGCCAAGCGTACCACGCTCCAACGACACCTCCAGCCACGAACCCCAGACGATTGCTCCGCCTGTCGTCTCGCCTCCACTCCCGCGTCGGCTGGAGGGCCAGCACCAGCGGTATTCACGCCCCTGGCGCGAGGTCAAAAGCCGCCGGGGAGCACCGAAGCGAGTCAACACCGAGGGGTACGCCTGTCCCAACCAAAAGTGCCTCTACTTCGGCATTATCGAGGCTCATATTCATGCGGCTTTCTGGCGATGGCAAGCATGGCCATCTCGAGCGCATCCAGACGTTTCGAGGTCTCGCTTGCCGCTCCACCTTCACTGCCCGACGCCACACCCTCTTGTACCGTCTGAAAACCCCTTCCCAGCAGATCGCAGTGGTGCTCTCGGCGCCGACCGAAGGGCTGGATCCTTCGGCTGCCGAGCGGGTCTTCGGCTTTCGACAAGCCACCATTACCACCTTCCCGTGCGGGCGAGCACGCGCACACCCTGCACGAGCGCTTCTTCTGCCATCTGCGCCTCCCACATCTGCAGTTGGACGAACTCCGAACCAGGCTGCGAAGCGCCTCACAAGTGCTCTGGCTGTGGCTGGCCATCGATCCCCTCACCAAGATTCTGCCTGTGCTTCAGCTCGGTCCCCGCACGCAGCACATGGCGCATCGGCTCATCCACTCCCTGCGACAGATCCTGGCTGCCTTCCTGCTTGCCGCTCTTCACCTAAACCTGTACTTCTACGCGTTGACCGCTCATTTTGGACACTGGCGAGAGGTGGGGCGTCGTAGACCCAAAGCCCTTCGATGGCAGGGAGCAGCGGGTCTTATCTACGGTCAGGTCAAGAAAAATTACCGACGGCGCAAGCTGGTGCGGGTGACCCACGTGATGCGCCTCTTGACAGAGGCCGCTCTCAAGAGCGCGTTGCAGCACGTAGGCTTCTCTGGACGATTGAACACGGCTTTCATTGAGCGGGTGAATCTGACGGTCCGTCATGGGGTTTCTGCCCTGGCCCGCCGCACCTGGGCCACGGCGAAGCCCGCTCCACACCTGCTAAATGCTTCCAGAGAATGATTGCGGTAGGGTGATAGAATATGGGGGAAAGCAGAAGGAGAGAAGAAACGCCCGATCCTGTTTTGGAAGTATTCAGGAAGGAACAAGGGAGCAATGATTACCCGCTTTGACCATGTCATAATTGCTGTGCGCAATCTCGAGGAGGCCATGGGCCACTATCGAACCCTTGGCTTCGATGTCAGTCCGGGGGGCCGTCACGCCGGGCTGGCTACGCACAACGCCATTATCCGCTTCGGCCTGGATTATCTCGAGTTAGTCTCCATCTATGATGAAACCAAGGTCAATGTGAGCCGTCGCGACGAGCTAGGGCTCCTCGATTTCTTACGCAAGCGCGAAGGCGGTTTGCTGGGATATGCCCTGGCAACCTCTACGATCGAGCAGGATGCTCAACGCTTCCGAAGCAGCGGACTTGCGGCCGTGGGACCAATTGCCCTCCAGCGCATGCGACCGGATGGCCATCTACTTTCCTGGCGCGCACTGGTCCCTGGGGGTGGACCCGGGCGTCAGCCCTGGCCTTTTCTCATTCAGTGGGATGTGCCAGATGAGCAGCGACTTTCGTGGGAGAAGCCAGGCAGGCATCCCAATGGCGTAAGGGATTGGGCAGGTGTGGCCATAGCCGTACGTGACTTAGAACGCGCAATTGACTTCTACCAACGCCACCTCGGTTTGGACCTAGGCCAGACAGATGAGATCCCTCGCCTCGCTGCTCGACGTGCCACCTTTCAGGTCGATTCCTCGAGCATCGACCTCCTGATGCCAACGGGTGAGGGGCCAGTCCAGGGTATGCTCGAAGAGCTCGGAGAAGGGCCATTTGAGGTGACGCTTACCGTCAGCGACCTGAAGCAGGCACGTCAGGTCTTGCATCAGGGCGGGCTTCATGTGGAGCCGTCGTCGGAAGACCTGGCCTCGATCCTGCTCCCTTTGCAGCAAACGCTCAGCACTCGCTTGAGATTGATCGAGGGAGGCCAACGATGACGCAAGAGATGGCAATGCAAAACATGCACATCTTGGATGGCCCTAATCTTTCCCTCCTTCCAAGGCGGTCACGCGACGTGTGCGCGTGGCTGAGCTGAACGATGGTCAGGTGCAAAAGGACTCCCAAGGTGGCGAAGTAGGTCCCCAGGGGTCTGGGACAGCCTGTCAAAGTGCGTCCTGACATCGGAAAGCAGCGACTCGAAGTCCCTCCGCTGGTGATTATGCGTGACGAGGCGGCGCGAGATCCGCCACAGCCACTCGATGCGATTGGCGTCTGGGTCATAGGCGGGCGTATAGATGAGAGAGAGCTGGCCGGAGAGGTCAGTCAGCATGCTGCGTACTAAAAGGGACCCCTCAGAGGTATGAGTTTTGAGATTGTCTGCGATAACGATGGCGGCACGTCCCCGAAGCTGGGAGCGAGCCACGGCCGCACGCACCTGCTCGCAGAAGACATCGGCGGTGCGTCCCTCGGCAATCCTGCCATCAAACCAGCCATCGCGCCAATCCACCAGTCCAAAACCGTAGACCTTCCGATTGTCGCCCGGCGCTTCGACCAGACGCTGCCCGCGACCTCCTTTGCGGCACCAGAGGCGTGTGAGCGTCGGATGGAAGGCGAACTGCACCTCATCTTGTAAGTAAAGATCAGCCCGCGGCAACAACCTGAGCAAATCCGGCACATCGACGGGAAGCTGGCTCCACAGATCAGCTTCGACCAGGTCTCGAACGGGTAGAGGTTCAGGTGATGTGGCTCCTGCTAACACAACCTCTACCCGCAATCTTTTCCCACATAGCCCGCTTGCTCTTCGGCTTTACGACGTAAGGTCCATGTCGGGCGCTTGCAGACGTATCCGTGGGCATGCAAGTACACGCGCACCGTTTCCTCCGTGACGTGAATCGCGGTGTGCTGACCCAAATACTCCGCGAGCGACTCGGTCGTCCAGTTGGCGCTACTCACGCCCACCCCATGGGGATCTAGGTCAATCACGCGCACCAGCTCTGCTTCCCAGGCCGCCGTGACCGTCCGTCTCCGGCCTGGTGAGATGTGTCGGGGAACGGCTTCCAGGCCTCCCTTTAAGAAGCGTTTGGGCACATGGGCGACGGTGTCATCGCTGCGCAGGACGATACGAGCAATCTGCGGGGCCGTGAGCCCACGTTGGGCAAGCACGATCATCTGATAGCGGGTGCGTGTCTCTGCATTCGTGGTTTCATTATAATGCCGATGCAGTTCAGCTAGTATCTGAACATCTAATGGTGGTAGCGTAATGGGGGTTGACATAGCTTCCTTTCTGCTCTTCGATCTTCCACACTCTTTTCCCTATTTTACCACTCTACCGCAAGCATTCCCTGGAAGCATTTAGCTGATGCGGGATACTGATCGCAAGTTCGGGCCCAATGTTGAACGAGTGGCAGCAACAAGGAGCATCAAGGTGCTTCCAACGCCGTAGCGGACTCCACGAGCCCATGCCAGATGACGAACGTTTTCTGGGCAGCGTGAGGCGAGAATGCCTGGATCATTTCCTGATCTTCCATGAGAGGCAGCTCCATCGTCTCCTCAAAGCCTCTCTGGTCTCTTTCAATCAAGCTCGACCCCATCAGGATATTCAGCAGCAGCTTCCAGAGCCTTCTGCGTCGGTTCTTTCTCTCCAGAACCAGCAGAAGAAGCTTGTCTGCTTGGCTGTTTGAGCAGGGTTGCACCATGATGATCGAAGGGCTGCATAAGCCCTGAAAAGCGTGTTGGAGTGGTGAAGAAGTGAGACCAGTTCGGCGGAGCTGGTAAATGCCGTACCAAGTGAGCAGGTTTGGCCCTCCGACGTAAGCACTTGCCCTCCAATGTGAGCACTGGTACACGCGTTTCCTGGGAAAACTGCTCCCCATCAGGTATACTGTTTCCAAAACCTGTAAATTGCATTCCTCATCTTTGGATTGACGCGCCCGTTGGCTAGCGGAAGACGGACGCACCTTGATAGCGGTCAAGGACGCGCTCTTCTTTTATTTAGCTCCAAAGGCGGGAAGACAACATCTTCCCCATTATAGGATTTCTACATACCCTTCTGTCCCATTCACACGAATTCGTTGCCCATCTTTTATCAATTTGGTAGCATTTTCTACTCCGACAACTGCCGGTAAGCCATATTCACGTGCGATCACTGCTCCATGGGTCATCAGTCCACCAACTTCGGTGACCAGGCCTGTGATGGAGACAAACAATGGTGTCCAGCTTGGGTCAGTAAAGGAGGTGACTACTATATCTCCCTCTTCTAGATCAGCATCTTCCATGTGTAAGATGACACGTGCTCGTCCCTCTATCACTCCGGAAGAGACAGGTAGACCTACCATATCTTCGGCTGGGAGATTTTCTCGTTTGTACTCACCCGCAATGATTTCACCATCAGATGTGATAACACGTGGGGGAGTGAGTTTTTCATAGAATGCGTACTCGTCTTTCCGTTTGCTGATGATCCCGTAATCCAGTCTATGTGTGCGCACGACTTCGCGCAGTTCGTCAAACGTGAGGTAGTATATGTCTTCCTTTTCATGAATAATGCCTGCTTGTACAAGTCGTTCGGCTTCTTTCAATAGCGCCTGCTTGTACACGAAGTAGCGATGAACGATGGCGTATTTTGGATATTCTCGATACCCGCTCAAATTCCGGACCAGGTCGATCATGCGTTTTGTTTCTTTCGCTTTTTGCTCACCATCCGGCAATTGCTTCAAGCGAGCCAATAGCTCTTCTTCTTTTTTCAAAGCCTCCTGCTGTCCTTGCTCGAATTTCCGCTTGCTTGCACCGGGCTCCAGGTTTTTGATGTTACGGAGAATTATCGGCACAATCGTGGTTGGTTTTTCGCTCCAGCGAGTTCTGGTGATATCGATTTCCCCGACACCGCGCATTCCGAACTTGGTGAGATACGCATAGATAGCGTCCCGGGCTTCTTTTCCACCACGAAGTTTAGCCAGTCCATCCAAAAAGCTATCATCTCGTGCGTGTTGCACATACTCGACTACTTCCGGATACGGGCGGATCACGTCTGCGACATCCAAGAGCGCCAGACCCATCTCCGAAGTGATATTGTTCGTGACGGATTGGGAAAGTGTGTCCGCTACGTTTTTTTCACCCAACCATTCTTCCATCTTTTCGTTGATCCATGAAGCAGCATTCATGGCAGTCATGATCACACCGAAACTTCGGGGATCAGATATGCCCTTCCTTAATTGCTGGATATCTTCCTGGATAAAATCAATGAGTTCTGGCCCTGACTTCGTTTGGATGCTTTGTTGTAACTCTTCGATCGATGCCTGGCTCCTCTCCATCAAATCAGAAACGATTGCCGGATCGTAGTCGTTCAGTGTCTGATAACCCGCAGGCGGCCTACCTTGATTGCTTTTACCGGCACTCTGTTCTTGCTTATCGTTCGGTAACGATTTTATGAAATCTCCCCGCTCTAAGATGGTCACCAGCGCGCCTCTGATGAGTGGGTCGGATTTTCCCAGGACATTTACCAGGATGTCTCTTTTAGCAGGCGAAGCCAGGTCATCTGTGACATCAACAAACAACCTTCCACCGGCTTCATACATGGGTCGGGCAGCTGTTAACTGCCATAGAGACAATCCCAACGGTTTCATAGGATCGGTCATCATTTGTTGATGGCCGACAGATAGATAGACGTGATCCTTCTGATCGTT
>WNGP01012144.1_pt1 | contig 13208 bp, 13 predicted proteins | sample 5407671 | NCBI WGS metagenome assembly WNGP01 (sample SAMN13153381, study PRJNA577476) | soil metagenome | isolation source: 40 cm soil or saprolite under Garry oak tree replicate 2 | place: USA:California | collected 2016-06-15 | reverse complement strand
AGGCGCTCGACCAGGCGCTCGACCAGGAGCCCGGCAGGCGTGAGGCTGGCGAGTCCCGGTGACTGTCGCCGCGGTGCTGGTGGCGTACGCGGCCTGTCTCGGCACCCTGGGATCCAGGCTGCTCGGCCGGGCCAGGTGGACGGTCCGGGCGCCGCTGCTGGCCATCGTCACCTACCTGGCGGCCGGCTGGTCGGTCATCGCCGCGCTCGGGCTGGCCGGCGTGACGCTGGCCGTTCATGCGACCGCTCTCGGCGGAGGGCTGAGTGACCTGATCGGAGCCTGCGTGCACCGGCTCCAGGCCACTTACGGCACCCCGGGCGGCGCTACGGTCGCCGGGCTCGGCCTGACCCTGGCAGGCGCTGTCGCAGCTCGCACCGTCCTCACCGCGACAGCCCACCTCCGCGCCACCGGGCGGCAGGCGCTGCGGCACGCGCAGACCGCGCGGCTGGTCGGGCACCCTGAGCCGGCCCTGGGCGCCATCTTGGTGGAGCATTCCCAGCCCGCCGCCTACTGCGTCGCCGGCCGGCAGCCCACGGTGGTCCTGACGACCGGCGCGGTGCAGGCGCTCGATCCCGCCCAGCTTGAAGCGGTCCTGGCGCACGAGCGAGCTCACCTGGCCGGCCGCCATCACCGGCTGGTGGCCCTGGCGAGGATCGGCCGCGAGGTGCTCCCGTTCTTGCCGCTGATGCGGGACGCCGAAGAGCAGGTAGCGCGGCTGGTGGAACTGCATGCCGACGATGCGGCCGTCCGAGCCCGCGATCCTCGGCTGCTCGCCACCGCGCTGGTCGTCCTCGCCACACCCGCCAGTCCTGCGCCGGCCCTGGCCGCGGGCGCCACTGAGTCGATCCTGCGGATCCGACGGCTCCTGGGACCTAGCGAGCCGCTGGGGCGCGGGCGGCGGCAGTTGCTCCGCGCGACCGCCGCGGCGCTCGCCCTGAACCCGGTGCTGCTGGCCCTGACCCCGGCCGTGATCGCGCTCGCCCTGGGAAAGGTTCCGGCCGCTTAACGTCGGGCGGCGGCCGCCTGAACAGTCTTCCGCCCGGCTCCGTGTTGGCAGGCATGAGGATCCATCGCCAGAACGGCCTGACCGAGCCGCCCGCCGGGCGGGAGGACCACACCACGGACACCCAGGCCCGGCGCCCGCGCTGGCGGTGGAGGCGCCGGGACCGCGGGAACGCGGAGCCCGCTCCGGGACCAGACACCAGCGCTGACCAGGCGGTGCGGGTGCAGGCCACGCCCGGCGAGACCTTGGCCGCCGCCATGCAGCTGGCGATCGCGCTGCTCACCGCGGGCCTGGACTCACCCGAGCTGGAAGCGTGGGCGGCCGACGCGCTCACTCCGAGCGACGCGGACGGTCTGGGTGACTTCATGGCTGGCCTGCACGTGATCTCCGTCCTGCTGCTGCACGAACTGCATGAGGCGACGGGAGAGCCGTCGGCCGCCGTCCTGCAGAGGCTGGCGATGATGGCGGAGCGCCGACGGGGGACGCCGTCGGCCGGCTAGGGCAGGGTCAGCGCGATCTGCAGCCGTGCGTCAGGTCGCCAACTGCCGCAGTGAACAATCGCGCCTTCTCGTGACCGGCGCCTGGGCCATCGACTCGCGGTGGGTAACCCGTCAACCGATGCCCGCGGTTAGCCGCCGCATCGTGATGACGTGCTCATTGTCCCCGAATCGGACATCACCGGCCGGGCGTATCCCTGATCGCCCGACGGCGCCCCTCGAGGATAGTTCTCCTACCAGTTTTAGTAGTTGAAGGCAGCAATACTGCCGCAGGATGCCGACCGCACTCGTGGCCAGTGTGATTCATGTCGCACCCACCGGGTTCAACCGGGCTGAACTGGCCCAGTCTCCTATGCGTGTTAGTAGTTGAAAGCGAAACTACTGACGCCGCCCCGTTGAGGCACCAGGCCGACGGGGCGGTCGGCAACAGGAGGACACAGATGTTTGATCGTATCGCCCAGTGGCAGCCGGATCAGGGCGCGGCTGTGGCCGCCCGCGCGGTAGGCGCGCTGGCGCTGGCCACGCTGGCGGTGATCCACGTGCTCGACCTGCCCGGCACGCTCGGCCCGACGCCGCTGGTCGGCATCGGATATCTCGGGATCATCGCCGCGGCGATCCTGATCGGCGGGGTGCTACTCGCCCGGCCGCACTGGCTGGCCTGGGCGGCCGCCGCCGCTGTGACCGTCTCGGCGATGGGCGGATACATCCTGACGCGAGGCCTGTCAGGGGGCTTCCTGGGCGATCACGGCGATGTCGGGAACTGGCACTGCCCGCTGGGCATCGCCGCGCTCAGCGTGGAGTCGGTGATCATCCTGCTCGTGCTGCTCGTCGCCCTCGGCGCCTGGCAGGCGCGGATCCACGCCGCGAGCGTGGCTGCGGCGCCCCGGCCCCCCGCGCAGCGTGTGTCCGAGTACAGCCAGCCCAGATGATCACGCCCTAGCGGCTGGACCCCCGCTTGACCCTCGTTACATCCCCCGCTCGGCGTGTCGCCGGGCACCCGGAAGGAGTGCTGAGATGCGAATGTCCTCACCTGGCCCGCCCGGCCAGGCCAACGTGGCCCCGTGGCGGCGGTGGCTGCTCCCGGGGATTATCGTAGCGTTCTTCGTGGCGCTGTTCGCCCTGCCGCGCGGCGCAGCCCAGGGCCCGGCGCTGAGCTACACCCAGTTCCTCGGCGATGTCAGTGCCGGGACGGTCCGCGCGGTGACGATCGGCCCGGCGGGCCAGGTTACCGGCAGCCTTACCAGCGGGCAGCCGTTCACCACCACCATCCCGGTCGCGCTCGGCGGCAACGGCCTCGCCGGCAACCTGGCGGCCCACCACGTCCAGGTCACCGCGACCACGGCCACGATGTCCTCCTCGCTGCTGTCAGTGCTGGTCGGGTTGCTGCCGCTGCTGCTAATCGGAGGCCTGCTGGCTTTCAGCTTCCGCGGCGTCCGCCAGCAGTCCGGTGGCCTAGGCCGCGGCCTGGGCGGACTGAACAGCCTGACCAAGGCGAGAGCGCGGGTCATCGACGCCGAGCGGCCGGCCACCCAGTTCTCCGACGTGGCCGGGTACACCAACGTGAAGACCGAGATCAGCGAGGTCGTCGACTACCTTCGCGACCCCAGCCGCTACCGCCGGGCCGGGGCGCGCGGACCGCGCGGCGTGCTGATGGCCGGGCCGCCCGGCACCGGCAAGACCTGCTCGCCCGCGCCGCCGCAGGCGAGGCCGATGTCCCCTTCTTCTCCGCGTCGGGCTCGAGCTTCGTGGAGATGTTCGTCGGCGTCGGAGCGGCCCGGGTCCGGGACCTGTTCGAGCAGGCCCGCACGCGCGCGCCGGCGATCGTTTTCATCGATGAGATCGATGCCCTCGGCACCCGCCGTGACCACGGGGGCTTCGCCGGCAGCGACGAGCGGGAGCAGACCCTCAACCAGCTGCTCGCCGAGATGGACGGGTTCGATCAGTCCGCCGGGGTCGTGGTGCTGGCCGCCACCAACCGGGCGGATGCCCTGGACCCCGCGCTGCGCCGTCCTGGCCGGTTTGACCGCGAGGTCATCGTCCCACTGCCCGACCGGGCCGAGCGCAGCGCCATCCTGGCCGCCCATGCCCGCGGCAAGAACCTCAGCCCAGATGCCGACCTGGACCAGGTCGCCGCCGCCACCCCCGGATTCTCCGGCGCAGACCTGGCCAACCTGGTCAATGAGGCCGCCGTCGCCGCGGTGCGGGCCGGCCGCACCACCCTCACCGCTGCTGACTTCGACAGTGCCCGCGATCGCGTGCTGCTTGGCACCCGGCACACCAGCCCGCTGGCCCCCGGTGAGCTCGCCATCGTCGCCGTCCACGAGGCCGGCCACGCCCTGGTCGCCACGTTGTCCCCGTACGCCGACCCGGTCAGCCGGGTCACAGTCCTGGGCGCCGGGCAGGCCCTCGGGCTGACCGAGATGCTCCCCGCCGACGACCGCCGACTGTACGGGGAACGGTACCTGGCCGACACCCTCGCCGTCCGCCTCGGCGGCCGGGCCGCCGAACGCCTGATCCGCGGTGAGGCATCCACCGGCGCCGCCGACGATCTGGCCTCCGCGACCGCCTTGGCCACCCAGATGGTCCGCGAGTTCGGCCTCAGCGAGGCGATCGGTCCGGTCAGCTACAACGGGCCGCCGACCGGCTATCCCGGACTCGCCGCCTCACGCGCCTACTCCGAACACACCCAGTGGCTGGTCGACCAGGAAGTCGCCGCCTTGCTGATCACGGCGGAAGGCCGCGCCCGGGACCTGCTCACCAGCCACCGGGAGGCCCTCACCCGGCTCGCCGCCACCCTGCTGGAGCAAGAAACCGTCACCGGGGACCAGGTCCGGGCCCTTGCCCAGGCGGTCAGCCCCGCCGCGGCGGATAGCCGGCCCGCGTCTTCGCGGCTGGGTATCTCCGGCCCGGCCGCTGACCACGATGGCGAACCACCTTCTTCTACTAGGCAAATTAGTAGATAGCTCACACGACAAGGAGATCACCGTGCGACACCCGAGAATCATCATCTCCAGCATCAGCCTGGCCGCAGCCGCCGCCATCGGCGGCGGTATCACGGCCGCCGCGGCGACCAGCTCGCCTGCCAGCAGCCGGCCCTCGGCCAGCCTGCAGGCTGCGGCTACCGTCCGTACCGCGCAGGCAACCGTCGCGGGCAAGACCGAGACCATACTGGTCAACGGTCAGGGCCAGCCGCTGTACTACTACGTATCCGACACGTCGGCGAAGTCGCGGGTCACCGGCGGCCTGGCGGCGCTGTGGCCGCCGGTGACGTCAGCGTCACCCGCTGCCATGGGCTGAACGGCACGCTTGCCGCGGTCGGCGACGTCCACGGCCACCAGGTCGCCTACAACGGTCACCTGCTGTACACCTTCGTCGACGATCACGCGGGCCAGGTGACCGGCCAGGGAGTGCAGGGCTTCTTCGTGGCCACCCCCGGCCTCACGCCGCTCGCCGGGTCCTCGGCGCCGACGGCCGCGGCACCGCCCGCTCCGTCTGGCGGTTACGGCTACTGAGGTAGGGGCCCCGGTCCGCTGACTCCGTTCGTTCGTTCGGGCGGTACCAGCGACCGGGGTTCCTGACATACGGGTGCCCAGACATGACGATCACCAGACTTACCTCAGCGGGGAGCCGGCCGCGATCAGGGGATCCAGGGTGCCTTGAAGGTACCTGTGTCGTTGAGGATCGCGGTGAGGTCCTCGGACGCCCATTCCTGACTGATCTTGCCGCCCTTCAGCCGGTAGAGGTCGATCGCGTCCCACCGGAGGTGGCGCCCGGTGGCGGGAATGCCCAGCAGGGGGCCCTCCTGCGTGCCGGTCACGACCAGGCGGACGACGACCTCGTCACCGTGGCCGAAGATGTCCTGTACGTTGGCGTGCAGGTCGGGGACCGCGGCGACGATGCCAGCCAGCACCCCGGCGACAGTGGCGCGGCCCGTGAAGTTGCCGACCGTGCCGGCGTGGAACTGTGCGTCCTTGGTCAGGTAGCCCGCGGCGTGGTCGCCGTGGTGTCCGTCGAGGACGTCATGGAGGAAAGTCTCCACGAGCCGTATGTTGGCCGCTACGGATCCGCGGCCGTGGGATGACGCTATCGCCGGCCGTCCGGCGGACTGGGTGGTTGCCGGTTTCGCGTTCGCCGCGACGCCAGCGAATGCCACGCCACCCGCGGTTGCGGCGATCAGGGCCGCGGTCAGGGCGACGCGTTGCCACTTCCTCATGGGAATCTCCTTCTGGCCCGGTCCCGGGTAGGGACGTCTCGGTGCTATTTACTGGCGGTAACTGCCGTGACGGAACTCGTCGGACAGTGATGGATGGGACGGGTACCAGCCGAGTTCGGCTCGGGCCCTGGCCGCGTCGGTACCCTGATCGAGCAGCAGGACCTCGGCGAAGTAGTCGCCCAGGCGGGCCCGGGCCTCATCGTCGGAACCGGGGGCCGCTCCGGGGGCGCCGGCGGCGACCGCGGCCGCCCTCGTCAGCTCGGCTACGGTGGGGTGCACTCCGTTGCCGACGACGTAGCGGCCGCGAGCCGACTCATCTTCCAGCGCGCGGCGGAAGAAATCCGCCAGGTCGGCGGCGTGCACCGTTGACCAGTGCTGCTGGCCCGTGCCGAGCATGATCAGGTTGCCCGCGTCGTCCCGGGGCGAGCCGAGGAGCAGCCCGGGAATCCCGCCCCCGCCGTCGCCGTAGGCGACGCTGGAAACGATCACGACTCCGCGCATGCCTGTCGCGCCGAGCACCCGGCGTTCGATCGGCTCCTTCCATGACACCATCGCGGGCGCGTTGACGGCGGACGCCTCGGTGATGGAAGGGTTGGCCCCGTAGATCCACAGGCCGCTGATCTGGAGGTATGGCTTGCCGGTGCCGGCGAACGCGCCGGTCACCGCGTCGACCACGGCGGAGTCCAGGTTCGCGCTGGTGGCGTCGCCGGGACTGGCCGTGTGGATGGCCCCGTCCGCATCGCGGAGCAGCCTCGCGACCGCCGGCCGGTCGTAGAGGTCGACCACGACCGGTGTGGCGCCGCGAGCGGCCACGGTGTCCGCCTGGGCGTCGTCGCGGACGAGCGCGGTCACCTCGTGGCCGTGCTTGTGCAGGTCCGCCAGTACGTGAGATCCGATGAACCCGGTTGCGCCGGTGAGTACTACTTTCATGATCGGCAGCCTTCCGCCTTTCGAAGTTTGACTTGCTCGTTCAAGTGAACCTTAGGTCACCATGACTTGAAGAGTCAAGTACGAGTGTGACAGATCGGTTGAGGACAGAAGCAGGCTAGGCGAGTTCAGTATTGAATTCAGTAGCGGTCTCGCATAATCTGAGCAGCAACTTGACAGTTCAAGTCATACAACATAGAACTTGAGTCATCAAGTGACTATCGCTCGGTAACGCCGAAGGAGCCAGACACTCGCCGAAGTGTCTTGACGTTAGGGCATCTCGACCAGTGCCGGGGCTAGCTCTGAAGTCGGTGCCGATCGGCAGGCCAGCGATCACGTGGTCCACGCCGGCTGCGACGTGCTCGCGTACGTTAGCCGTGATCGCCGATGCGTCGCCCTGCTCGATGCTCACGGGCAAAATCAGCCCGGCCATGGGCGAGGTCCAGGCTGAGTTCCACCGCTCCGGGATCTCAGCGGCCGCTGCGGTGCCTGGCCTCGGCGGTGCCCGTAGCAGCGGATGATCGGTCTCGGGTCGGCTGCAGCACGGACGAGCCCAGCCATTGGGTGGCCCGCAGCGCGAGTTCCACGTCGTGCCGGTGCCCGGCCACCGGCCGGCCCAGGCTCTCCTCCGCCTTGCGGATCCGGTACTGGACCGTGTTCTTGTGCAGCATCAGCCGTTCGGCCGTCGTCTTATAGCTGCCCCCGGACCGCAGGAAGACCAGCAAGGTCTCACGCAGGCGGGCGTGGTGCTCGTCATCGGTAGCCAGGCCCCCCAGCGTGCTGAGCACCCAGGCCCGCAGCAAGTCGGCCGACCCGAGCATCATCGCCACCGGCGCGACCTCACTGAACGCCACCACCCGCGGGGCAGAGCCCGCGGCGAGCGCGACCGCGTGGGCGGCCATGGCCTGCCGGTGGGTGAGGCGGAACCCCGTGGTGCCCTTGGCCGCGTCGCCGAAGGCGAAATGAATGCCGGGGTCCGCCCCGGCCGTGCTGGCCTCCGCGGCGTCGAACGTGTCCCGGATCCCCAGCGGCAGCCAGGCCCACGCGCTGGATTCGTCGCGCGGCAGGAACACGGGATCGCAGGTGCAGGCCGCCTTCCCCGCGACGTGGCTGATCGCGTGCTCGAGCCGGGTGATGTCATCGATGGCGGCCGCGGCGTCGCCCGTCCAGCACACCAGGCCCACGTGGTACTGGCGCAGCCGGTAGCCCAGGGTGGCCTCCGTCGCGCTCACATTGATCCGCTCGCCGGACAGCAGGTCACGGATCCGGGCAGCTCGCGCGGTACTGCGGTTCCGCAGCCAGTTCTCCCGTTCGCGCGTATAAGCTGCGACAATCTCCTCGGAGGTCTGGTCGACGTACCCGGCCACGATCCCGGACATGCTCAGCGTCGCGGCGGTGATCATCTGGGCGTCGTCTGCCTGCCGGGCCAGCTCCTTGAGCATCCAGTCGGCGAAGCACGCGTGTCCCAGCCGGTAGGCGCGCAGCAGCGCGGTCAGCGACGTGCCGCGCTGCGCCCGCCGGCGCGCGTATTCCAGGGCCGCGGCCGGGGCCTGCACGGCGCTCAGGTCGATCTGGTGCTGCATGACCTGCAGGCAGGTGCCGACGTTGCTGTGGACACTCGAGGCGAGCAGCGTGAGCACCGGCTTGTCGTCGCGCAGCTCCGGGATCTCCCGCAGGATCACCTCATAGACCTCCCCGGACACCGCGGCGGCCTGCCGGCTCACCGCCGCCGCGACGTCGGCCACCAGCTCGGCGACCGCGCGACCATCGGTGTTCACGTGCGGATTCTTACACATTCCGGCGAGCATGCGGCCGCGGGGCCTGGGGATCTGGCCCGGATCGCGTCATGATGCCCGGCGTTGAGTCCGGGACCGCAGGCTGGCCAGCCGCGGGATCAGCTTCGCCGCCGTGCCGCCGAGGATAGCCGTTCGCTCGCTGGTGGTGAGTTCCGGATTGGCCTCGATGTGCCGGCGAGAGGAGACGGCAAGGTCGCGACGCAGGTAGGGGTAGTCGGAGCCGAATAGGACGCGGTCGATTCCCGCGATATCGCGCAGCATGCGCAGCACCTGGTCGCTCCAGGACAGGGCCGTGTCCCAGTACAGGCGGCGGAAGGTCTCGGCCGCGGTCGCGCGGGCCTCGGCTCCGGGGATGACGCGCATCTCGTCGACGATGCCGAACCGCCCGGCCAGGTACGGCACGGTGCCCCCGGCATGGGAGAAGACGAACGTGACGTCGGGGGTGCGGGCAAAGGTGTTGCCGTACTGCAGCTGGGCGATGGCCCTGGTCGTATCGGCGGTGAAATCAATGAGCGAGTCGGGCAGCCCGAGTGCGTGGGCGCTGGGGTCGGGCGACGGGTTCGGGTGCACGAACACGACCGCCCGGCGCCGTTGCAGCTCGTCGAACAGCGGAGTGAAGCGCGGGTCGCCCAGGTAGATGCCGCGGGCGTTGCTGAACAGCACGACGCCATCCAGCCGCAGGTCGTCGAGCGCGTAGGCCAGTTCGGCGAGCGAGCCGTCGACGTCTGGCAACGGCAGGCAGGCGAAGCCGCCGAACCGGTCGGGGCGATCGCGGGTCATCTCGGCCGCCAGTTCATTGCACCGTCGGGCCAGGACGCGCGCGGCGGTGTCGTCCCCGGTGTGTACACCGGGGGTGCTGACGGAGGTGACGGCGACGTCGATGCCGGCGTCGTCGAGGAACGAGAGCGTGCTCGCGCGCGACCAGGGCGGGGGCGCGATGCCGCCGACCGGGTGGTCGCCCTCGTTGGTGGCCCGCCAGAAGAAATCCGGCAGCATGTGGTGGTGGATGTCCACGGTGAAGGTCATGGCGGCTCAGCCTGCGTAGACGGTGCGTGCGGGTGCAGTTCCGGTGACTGTCATGGTGACCTCCGAAGTTTGAGCCGGCGTGGTCAGCCGCTGCGCGCTAATCAGGGTCCACGCCCGCGTAGGCGTGGGCGAACCAGCGTGCGAAGAGCGGGTTGGCCTGCAAAGCGGAGATCCAGCCGTGCCTCAGCCCATGGGAAAAGCCCCCGGGCACGGCGGCGGACGGTTCCTCGCCATCGCGCAGGCTGGTGAGGAGTACGTGCAGGAACCAGCTGGAGAAGGCCTCGGTCTGCCAGATCGACGACAGTCGTGTGCGCGAGTAGGCCGACAGCCGCGTGTCGTCCCGCCCTGGCCCGAAGCGCTCGATGAGACCGTGGGCCAGCTCTATGCCGTCCTGGATGGCGAGGTTCATGCCCTTGCCGCCCGCCGGCGTGATCAGGTGAGCCGCGTCGCCTGCCACGAACAACAGGTCTTGCTGCATCGGCTCGACCACCCGGACCCGCAGATCGAGAATTCCCATCTCACCCAGCGGCGCGTCTAGCGGCGTGCCGATGCCCAAACGGGCCGTTAGCTCGCTGCGGACCCGTTGCTCCGGCCAGTCCGCGGCGATGTCGGTCGCTGGGATCTCCAGGTAATAACGCGTCTGAGCCGGGCCGCGGCGCATCTGCCCGGCAAAACCGCGGGGATGCGCGGCGTAGATGGTGTGCCGCTCCAAGGGCGGGGCCGCGGCCACGATGACCACAAACCGTCCCGGTAGCAATTGCTCATTGACCTGGGCCTTGGTCATAGCCGCCGAGACGAGGCTGCCCGATCCATCACACCCGACCGCGGCCTCGCACCGGACCTGCGACAGCTCGCCGTCCGGCCCCTCGACTGACAGCACGACCCCGCTGGAGTCCTGGGTCACCGCCCGGACCGCATGCCCGAACCTGATCTCGCCGCCGGCCGCGGTCAGTGCTTCGCACAGCCGCTGCACCAGCTCATGCTGCGGATAGATGTAGTGTGGCCGCCCGCCGGTCAAGGCTGCGTACTCCAGCAGCACCGACTCGCCCGGCGTACGGAATTCGCAGCGATGGTTTTCGGTAGTGAACCGCACGACACGGCCCGCGATGCCCTCGTGAGTCAGCCCCCGCACGGTGCGGTACTCGACCAGACCCGCCTTGGGGCGGCGGGCCAGCTCCGCGAGCGCCTGCCGCTCGAACACCACGAACGGAATGGCCTCGCGCTGCAGCAGGTGGGCTATCACCAGCCCAGCTGGGCCCGCCCCCACGATCGCGACGCCCGGCCTGTCCATGATCATGCGGTGCGGGCGGCGGCGATGACTGCCTTGGGCATGGCTAGCGGCCCGTCAGTCCGAGCGCCTGCTCGACCACGGCGGGGATCCGTTGGGTGCTGTCCGTGGTGTAGCGCATGCATCGCCAGGCCACATGCCGGTCCGGGCGCACGAGCACACAGCCGGTGGTCTCCACTTCCCGCAGTGAAGCCCACTCGCCGTAAGGGTCGGTCACGCCTTCCCGGCCTCCGATGACATGGACGCGAACGGGTACTCCCGCGCGTGCGGAGATTTCCGCCGCCGCCTCCGTCCATGCCTCGCCGCCCACCCCGGTGAGCAGGGCGAAGCCCAGGTCGTCCACGAGGTCGAGCGAGGAGACCGGGACGCCGTCCTGTTCGAGCCGGGCGTGCGGGACACGGGCGCCGGGGCGAGTGGTTGGCTGGTAGTACAACTGGGGGTCGCGCGCCGGGGTCGGGTCCGGGCTGTCGTCGCCGACGATGGCGTCGCTTCGATAGCGGTACCCGAGCTCGATGCCATGGGCGTTGAACTGGTAGTTGCTCAGCTCGATCGCCTTGCGCAGCGCGTCCCTGCGCTCGTCCCCGGCGGGCCCGGGTTCGTACAAGGTGCTGAGCGCTTTCCAGCCTGCCTCGGCGGGCTGGGCCGGCTCGTACCCGAGGGCAGCCTCGACCGCGGCGCCTTCCTGCAGGCTGGTGATGGCGCGCTGGACGCCCTGGGCCCCGACAGGCTGCCGTTCCGGGGAGTAGCTGTCCAGCAGCGCGGTGCCCGCCCGCCCGGCCAGGACCAGAGCCAGCTTCCAGCCGAGGTTGTACGCGTCCGCGATGGACATGTTGAGCCCGAGGCCGTTGGTCGGCGGATGCCGGTGAACCGCGTCGCCCATGCAGAACACGCGTCCCGCCGCGTAGGTCGACGCGATCTGCGCCCGTACCTGCCATCCGGCGACACCGAGGATCTCGGCGTCGACGTCCTCGCCCACGAAGGCACGAATCCGCCCGCGGAGCTCGTCGGCGCCTAGCGTGTCCAGCGACACCTGCTTCGGGTCGTACATGAACGCCAGCACGAACTCGGTGAACGGCTTGTGGCAGATCAACGTGCCGAGCCGGAGCGGAGGCAGCGGTCCGGGCATCACGTTCCAGGTCAGGACTCCTGGCCGGGATGCCAGGTACCGGGACAAATCGGCGCGGAACCAGATGTTCGCCGCCCTGGCCAGGTCGTCGGGTCCGTCGACCGTCAGCCCGGCGTAGCCGAGGACCCGGCTGCGGGCACCGTCGGCGCCCACCACGTACTGCGACCGCACGGTCAGCGTCGCCTCTCCGTCACGTTCGTGGATGACGCTGGTGACGCCGTCCTGATCCTGCGCGAGGCCGGTGAACTCCCACCCGAACCTGATGTCGGCGCCCATGTCCCGTGCCGCCCCCAGGAGCATCGGTTCCAGCACGGTCTGCGGGCAGTTCGCCATCGGCTCGGGACTCGCCGCACGGTAGTCGGCGGCCCGCTCGGCGCTGGTTCCCCACGTCTCCGATCGGGCGACCTCAAGGCCCGCCAGGGTGGTCACCCACAGGTTGCTGGCCATCAGGTGCTGCGGTATGGCGACCGCGTGGAACCGGTCGCTGATCCCCAGATGCCGGAAGATCTCGACGGTGCGCTGGTTGATGATGTGCGCGCGCGGCGTGTGGGCCGTGCCCCGCCGGACGGCTCCGGGCCGCGTTCTTCGCGGCCGACCGGGCCGCGCAGACCCACTGCGGCATGGGTTACGCGGTGGAGTACCAGGTCGAGCGGTGGTTCCGGGAATCGCGCCTGCTCCGCATCGCGCCCGTCAGCGAGGAGCAAATCATGAACTACGTCGCCGAGCGACCACTGTCACTGCCGCGTTCGTACTGACACGTCCGGCTGGCGTTGACGCTTCTCGGTAGCGCGGCACGGGCTTGACCTGGACCCGAGGTCGGGTTGGAGCATGTGTGGCATGAACACGCTGGACGGCTCTCGTCCTCAACGGTAGTGTTGATCACAGTCCATTATTTAGATAGCAATCCAGCCTCATAGAGGTATACGTCGTATGGCTGGAACCAGTCCGACCTGGAGCCTCGAATACGCGAGTGACGGGAACGCGCGAACAACGTCGCACACGGCTCTCGCGAGCCGATCCATATCTCATCGCTTCCGGAAGGGGCAGCCATGGACCCGAAACACTTCCGTCAGGTGCTGGGGCAGTACCCGACTGGAGTAGCCATCGTGACTTCCGTCAGCGCACAGGGGGAAGCGCTCGGCATGACGGTTGGTTCGTTCACGTCAGTATCATTGGATCCGCCCTTGGTCGCTTTCCTGCCCGACAAGGCGTCGAGCTCGTGGAAGGCGCTTCGGGAATCGGGCCCGCGTTTCTGTGTCAACGTTCTCGCCGCCCAGCAAGAGGACGTCTGCCGAGCCGTCGCGTCACGCAAGGTCAACAAGTTCCACGACA
>WNGP01006567.1_pt1 | contig 13221 bp, 11 predicted proteins | sample 5407671 | NCBI WGS metagenome assembly WNGP01 (sample SAMN13153381, study PRJNA577476) | soil metagenome | isolation source: 40 cm soil or saprolite under Garry oak tree replicate 2 | place: USA:California | collected 2016-06-15 | reverse complement strand
AAGATGGGATTACGCGTCATCGATACGCATGGTGCCCGACTGAGCTTGCCGCGCTCGTTTGTACGCTCGCTCCTCAAATTTGTGCCATGGGAATTGACTCATGCCTGTCTCTGGCGCATTCCGGGTTGGCCCCTTGCTCCCACCACTCCTTCGCCTATCATCACAGCAGGGTTGGTGCTGGTCTGGATCCTGGTGGGAGCCTACCTGGTGAGCATGCTCGTGAGTAAGAAACACCAGGCGCTCTACGATTGGATCGCTGGCACCTCTGTGATCGTCGTACCGCATCCTGGTCGTCCCCCAGCATCCGAGAAGCATGCCGGGTAGATACCGACGCATAGCAAACAGAAATTGCTTCAACTGTACCCCTACGCTACAACCTCTGAGGTGATATATCGTATATAGGAATAGGACGATATATCGCATTGTTCTAAAGAGTAGAATGATCTATCACATCGTTCACAAAACAAGTACGAGCTGTGGTGACAATGCTCGACACACCGGGTAAAACGATGAAACGTTGCCAGGAGCAGAACATGTTGCCACGATACTGAGATTACATAGAGAGAAAGAGAGGATTCCCATGTTTTGGGGATTTGGACACGGTCTATGGCTCCTGCTGCCGCTGTTGTTCCTGGGCCGTTTCTTCTGGATCATCATCCTGGCGCTCCTCATCGGGAGCTTGATACGCCGGTTCAGCTACAGACGCTGGCAGGCGCCTTACTACCCCTATGGCACGCCGCCGATGAACACACAGCCGGTGCAGCCGTCCGCCCTGGACATACTCCGCCAGAGATATGCGCGAGGTGAGATCGATGCAGTCACCTTCGACCAGATGCGTGAGCGGCTAGAGGCCGCAGGTGAGCCGAGGCAGCAGTAGCATTGCTGTAGGCTTCGGTAGGCGTTCCCTCCTGTGAGGCACACGGCTAGGGAATGCAACATTCGTAGAGAGAGGCAGCAATTCTTTCCCACCTTTGGGCGATGAAGGAATTGCTGCCTCTCTCGCTATATGCTCCTCTTCTTCAGCGGAGAAGAGCGTGTGTCATCGCCGTAACTCCTGTACTTTCTTTTCAACGTCGATGCCCATCAGCCGCGCCAGGTTACCACCCAGGATTTTCTTTTTGGCCTGCGTGGTTAGCTGCGGGTAGCCGTAACCGGTCACCAGGTCTTCAGGGAGTTCAAACTTCCAGAAGGCATCCAATGCCCAGCGCGGGTGCCAGATGGGTGTCTCACCGCCGTACATGATTTTATCTTCACCACACCAGAACATCAGTTTGCCCATGTTTTCAGCGAAGACGCGCGGGGCGCGTACGATGAAATTCAGTGTGGCGGCAATCGAGGCGTACAGGTTGGGGTAGCGCACGAGTTGCCAGCAGATTTCGTCGATGAAGGGCAGGCCGACGTGGAAGATGATGAAGTTGATGTCGGGGAAGTTGGCGGCGGCCCCGTCCATGTCCCAAGCCTGAGTATGCTCGATGGGCTGCGGGCCAAGCGGCACGCCTTTATGCACGCCGATGGTGGTCACGCCCAGTTCGAGAGCCTTCTCAAATACCGGGAAAGCGACGCGCGGATCGTCCATGCGCCAGGGGAATGGCTCGCCGTAGTCGTAGCGCACATTGTAGAACTTGAAGGCTTTCGCGCCATATTCTTTCACCTGGCGTTCCATCAGGTCGAGCGCCTTCTTGCCCTCCAACGGGTTGACACTTCCCCAGAAGACGGCGCGGTCTGGGTATTTCTGCGCCATCGCTGCGCACTTCTCCCACTGCGAAAGGCCATCGTAGAAGAGGTCGGTGAGCGGCAGGGGCTGTGCGACAATCATATCGGTGCCTGATTCCTCGAAGACCATCTGCGCGATTTCGTCGATGTTCCATTCACGCAAGAACTCTTCGGGGCTGAGGATGCGCTCTCCTGGAGGGGATAGCACCTGGTGGAAGGCGTAGAGGTGATTGATGAACATCTGGCCGGGCTTGCCAAAAGCGTTAGCCATGTCAAAATTGAAAACGTGACAGACACAGTCAAATACAAAGGCGTCGTTGTCCAGCATGTTGTACTCCTCTCGTACATTTCAGGTAATAGACTACTGCGAGGCGTGCGCCTCTTTTGCTTCCCGCTCCAGGCGGCGCTGTCGCAACGGCAGCAACTGGGCCATTGGCAGGGTGAGTTTCTGGCGCGCGCTTTCGCTCATACGCTCAGGCGTCCAGACGGTATTCCAGACGATTTCGGTGTCCACTTCACCAACGCCCTCGATGGCATGGAGATGTTGATCGATCATCTGCAAGAGATGGGTTGAGAAAGGACACCAGCCGGAGGTCAGCAGCAGTTCAACGCGCACATCATGCCCGTTATCAGCCACATTCACTCCTTGAATCAGCCCCATTTCGACCACGCTAACGGCGCGCTCCTTACAGCAAGGGTCGTAGCAGGTTTGCAACACCTCCATCACCTGCTCCGAGGTAACGCGCATCTCTTCACGTTCGGGCAAAGGACTCTCCTTTCAGTTTGCGAGTTTTGGAAGAACGACATACGAAATGACGGTCAAACTTACGAGTGTTGGCGCACAAGGATGCATCATTGCCAGCCGAGGCTGGACAATGCGCCGTCCTTATAGTTGATAGGCAGGAGCCAGGCGTAATTCAGCGCGGGCATAGTTGGCTGCACGCGTGACCTGGGCAATGAGCCACTCGACGCGCTTCGCAAAAACCTCGCCGCTAAAAGAGATAGCCAGCCCTGCCACTACCTCCCCTTTCGGGGCAAAGATGGGAGCCGCGATACAGTAGGTGTCAGCCGAGAATTCTTCTTTGTCGATGCTGTATCCCTGGCGGACAATATCGTTCAGTTCTTCCTGGAATCTGAGTCGTTGTACGATGGTATTGGGGCCGATGGACGTCAAAGGATGTATATCGAGGTACCTGTCAACAAAAGCCGGGTCGCTGTATGCCAGCAATACCTTCCCCAAAGCGTGGCAGTGGGCCGGTCCCTGATATCCGACATAGAGTCCTGTGACCTTGGGAGCCCGGGGCGCTTCTACGATGGCCAGGAGCAAGACCTCTCCAAAACGCCAGCAGCTCAGATAGGATGGTTCCTGCGTTTGTTCGGTGAGGCGATACATCATCGCACGCAATTGCCCAACAAGCCATGAGGCGCTCCATCCCGGCGGCCAAGCGGTATCTTCCACCTGGCCTGCCGTCTCCTGAGCAGCCACTCCCTGCACAAATGCATTGTTCAGATAAGGGATTTGCGGACCTAAGAGGTAGATTTGCTGATGTGGGGGTCGATCAAGATAGCCGCTCACGACAAGGGTGTTCAGTAAGTGGTAGCAAGTGCTGATATTCAATTCGAGCGCAGTGCTGATCTGGCGCACCGTAAGCCCTTGCGGATGCTCGGCAACAAGACTCAGCACTCGCAAGGCACGTTGCACCGTTTGCAGTACATCGCCCTTTACATCGGGAGCAAGCGAATTGAACCCCTCGATATGAAGCTCGCGCGCCATAGGCAATTACCCCCTACATGCGGGTGTGTCGCATGTAATCAGCACGGTGAAAACAAACGAGTATCGCTCCTATGCCAAGTATAATTTTCAGTTGACGAAAGTACAAGGGGGCGATTTCTCTATTTGAAATGCTGAGGACTCACCTTTTTGGTGGTTTTTTGTGGATGTGATAGATTATCTATCAGGCGACTCCCCATCTGAAATGGCCCCCAGGCCACTTCACACGCCACTTTGCCAAGTCTGACAGGCGATCTATAAAGAAATCTCTTTTCTCAATCTTTTTTGCCAGCATTGTTCCCCTCGAAACCGCGCATGATTGACCTATCACGGCAGTGAGGCTGCCAGAGAGCCTGCCGGAAAGGGGTGCGGTAGGAGGACTGGTCTCTGACATGATCTGCACATGAGAGTAGCCAGAAGTTGGATTAGCGAGAGAGAAGAGCTGGTGGGGCAAATACAACGCGACCTTGCGCTTGAAAAGTAATATATGCAGACCTCCTATTACCACCCTGGTCATTCCACATACTCATACGCACCGATGTCGCAAGCCATCTCATTTCCATCCGGTCGCGGAAATCCGCGCTGATCGGTATACATCCGAGATTGGCTGTTAAAAATGACCTTGAGCTCGCAGTATTGAAGCGGAATTGCGTCAATAGCCAGACTGCCTGGAGCCAGCACGTAGGCTTCGGTTGGGCCGTCGTTGTTTCTCAGCCCCACAGGGATGGCAAACAACCTGGACAAGTCGTTCGCTGACAGCAGCTTATCGGTGCGATGCTGTGTAGCTGTGGATAAATCAAAGGTGGCTCCCGAGGTGTCCTGGAACAAGTTGTAGCCAGAGGAAGTGAGCATCCCCAAAATATCCGGGACACTCTCAGCGGAGTCACCAACAACGATGCTGTTACTTATCTTCACATAGCTTTGGCTGGATTGATGTGAGAAGGAGTAGTCCACTCTTATCGCGATATCAGCACCGCTAGTTGCCCTATTGCCATAGATGGTACTAAAGGTGAGGTTGGCTTGTACAATAACGCGCTGGTCGTCGCCACTTTGGGCTTGGATGAAGATGCCTCCTCCGATAGATGCAGAATTACCCGAGATGATGCTATTGCTGAGATTGAGGATTCCGAACCCCTCGGATGAGATCCCCAAAGATGGCGTGTCCGTATCGAAGATGCCGCCACCAACACCGTTAGGTGCCGAATTACCCGAGACAGTGCTGTTACTGAGGGTGAGTGTGCCGCCATTGAGGATGCCACCAACACCGTTAGGTGCCGAATTACCCGAGATGGTGCTATTGCTGAGGGTGAGCCTGTCGAGATTGTAGATGCCGCCGGTGGGACCGCCCTCGATTGGATCACCAAAATTACGTCCAGGTGCCGAATTACCCGAAACAGTGCTGTTGCTGAGGGTGAGCGTGCCACGATTGTAGATGCCGCCAGCGTCACAGTTAGGTGCCGAATTACCCGAAACAGTGCTGTTGTTGAGGGTGAGCGTGCCGTCATTGGAAATGCCGCTGCAGCCGGTATTGCCCGAGACGGTGCTGTTGCTGAGGATGAGCGTGCCGTCATTGAAGATGAACCCCCTTTCCGTCTTGCTGTCTTTGAAGATCAGGTTGGAAAGGGTGGCGGAGTACCCCTTAATCACATGAACGATATGACCACTCTTGCTACCGCTCACCGAGATCGTACGTGCCACTGGACCACGGATCGTCAGGTTCTTGGCAATAGTGAGATCACTGCTCGTCAATTTAATGGTCCCTGACAGACCAGCATCAAACGTGATCGCGCTTTCTGGTTGCGCAATTTCAACGGCCCGGCGCAATGATCCTGGCCCTGCATCGTTGAGGTTGGTGACACGAGTCAGATTAGGCATCGGGCGCGTCAGCAACCAGCTTGCTGTTCCAAGCGAGGCGGACACCAGGAGCAACCCGGCGAGGAGACTGACCGCGGCACGCGCCCGCCGGGAGGCGCTGGCACGCAGAAACACCGCCTCCCGGCGGGCGCGGCGGGTTGCGTTTGGCCCAGGTCTTCGCTTCCTTCAATTGCGATCCACGATAGAGCCGGTCTCCAGGCTTGCCACGCTGCTCCCACTCGGCCACATCTTCGCTGATCGCCTGTTGCAGGCCCACATCCTCGCGTGCCTCCCACAGGCAATCCGAGAGGCGCGGCCACTCGCGAATCAAAGCTTCGTGGCTGACTTCGATGGTGGCGATGCCTGCTGACTCGCTGGTCGTAAGCAGGCGGGCGGCAATAAAATATGCGGTGACCTGCTGCAGGAGTTCGGTTTCTTCTGGCGTCGCAAGCGTGAGCTCGTCCAACGGGGCGCGGCGGCGCGTGGTATCCTGCTCGGTGATGCCTGGGTCGATCAGGCGTAGGAACAACGCACGCACCAGGACGCGATGTTGGTCCGATGGCAGTTCGGTATAGGTCGCTTCCACGTGTTTGGCCAGCGCGCCTTTCACCCCGCCGATTTCGTGATAGGCCGCCTGCGTCAGCATAGAGCCGTTGCGCTGCTGGAATAACTGGTCAAGCGTAAATTGCAAGAGGGGCAAGGCTCCTGCCTGTCCCTGCACTTCATAGAGCAGATCTCCTATCAGGTTGCCCTCGAACGACAGTTGCACATCAGGCAGGGCATTGTCCATGAGCAGTTGTCCCACCCGCGTCAACTGCTCATGCAGCAGGGTTTTCCGCTCCTTCAGGTAGGTCGTGACATCTACCGGAACCTCCACCGGAGGTGTGCCTGTTGCACGGAGTTCCTGCCAGTCCTTGACGGGCAGAAGGTACTCCTCAAATTGTCGGTACTCGTGACTCCCCTCGACCCAGATATCGCCGGAGCGCAGTCCATTGCGTAACTCGGAGAGCGCACACAGCTCGTAGTAGTGCCGATCGATGCCGTCATCGGTGACAACGTGCGACTCCCAGCGGGGTTTGACAAAGTCAATGGGTGCGTTCTCGGGTACCTTCTTGCGCCCCAGGTCTCGTACCAATGTCAGGGCCTCGGCCAGTGGCTGACTGGAAGCGGCAGCATGGAAGGTAAAGGTGTCGAGGAGCTCTGGTGCATACTTCCGAATGTGCGAGTAGTGATCGTCAAGCAGGTCCAGGTAATCAAAGTTGGCGGGGCGGGCCAGAGTCCTGGCTTCCTGGACGGACGTCACAAACGTCTCCCAGGGCAGGACCGCCTCCAGCGCCCCGTAGGGATCCGCTGCCTCCTCTTTGGCCTTGATCAGCGCGTTGCCTACATCAGCATACAGGCGGACCTTTTCATTGATGGCTTTGCCGCGTTGCTCAAATTGGGCGAGGTGTTTTTTCTGCCCTTGTTTGAAGAGCAGGCCCATGATGTGGTCGTGCATCTCAAGCGCCGTGTCGGTGAGCGTAGCAGTCATATCAAGGAGATAGGCCACCAGGGTCGCATAGCGGCGCAGAGGCTCAAAACGTTCAAGGAACTGCGGCGTATACTGCTCCCCTTCATGCGCCAGACGACGGAGGCGGTTGGCATGCACCCGGCGTGCGAGCAGCGGATCCAATCCGAATGAGCGAATGTACTGCAGGCGCTCGATCACTTTCAGGAAACTCGAGGGTTTGGCCGGCCCTGGTGGCTCACGCAGCCACGCCAAAGGCGTCCGCCGCCCGTCCGTAGGCACGACGAGGAGCGTGTCGAGCTGCTTCCTTTGCTCCTCGGAAAGATCTTGAGTGAGCGTGGTGAACACTTGCTGTTGCGCTCGGCGACGGGTTTCCCACCCCAGCCGTTCCAGGATCGAGACGGCAGGCAGGATCACATGACGCACGCGCAACTCCTCGATCAGGGCTTCCATCAGTACGATCCCTTGATCGGTACTTAGCGCGATGGGCATCAGCCAGCGCGAGAGCTCGCGGTAAGCCTGCATGGTAAAGGGGTGAAATTCAAAGACCTGCTGGATTTCGGAGAGGTGCTCACGTCGCGTCGGGTCGCGCGTGGCGTAGTCTGCCAGCACATCCGGGGCTTGTCCGATCTGCTCGGCAAGGTAGGTAAGCATGGCCGGAGGCACCTGCTCCTGCGGGTCCCAGGGACGTCCGGGGAATCTGAGATAGGCGAGTTGCACAGTAAAACCCAGGCGATTCTGGGGGCGTCGATGCTGCTCGATCACGGCGAGGTCCTCTGCTGAAAGTGAGTAGTGGCGCGTGATGTCTCGCTCGGAGAAGTTGTCAGGGATCTGGAGCAGCTTGGCCCGCTGGGTGGGACTGAGCAGGACGACAACCTTGGCCATACCTTGTTTCCTCTTTCTCTTTAGCCTTGCAAGAGCTGGACCCGCTCTTTGAGTTGTTTGCGGCTCAGCAGTGTATAGCGCGCCGTCGTGGCAATCGCGGGTGCGCCATCTTTGGTCTGGTGTCCTGCGTAGACCGCGATTTCCTCCAGCGACCAGCCGGACTGGCGGGCGCGATGGGCAAAGTCGTGACGGAGGTCATGAAAGGTCACGTCGACGATGAGCTGCCATTCCTCGTAGCTTCCCTGATGTTTGAACTGCGCCCAGAGATGCTCAATTCCCCGCTCGGAGAGGTGGTCGGGACGCCCATATTGCCGCAACCAGGCCGAACGCTGACTGGTGAACACATATGTACTCTCAGGATCACGATTATCATCGTGTGGTTCTGCTGGAGAGAGGTAGTCGTAGAGGGCTCGCCGGGCCATATTGTGCAGATCAAGTGTGCGGGTCTTGCCCCCCTTGGCATCTACCAGGGTAATGCTGCCTGCCCGTTGATTGATGATGCACTGATCCAGACGCAAAGCAGCGATCTCACTGATGCGCAGCCCTGCCCAGTAGCCAAGGGCAAAGATGGCGGCAAAACGGGGGGTGGCATGTTGCTCCACCATCGTTTTGAACACAAAGCGTTGCTTTTCTGAGAGTTTGGCAGGAGCGACGGCCACTACTGTGGGACGTTCCATCGCACGGGCTGGATTGCGGCGGAGATGGCCTTCATCCACCGCCCACTGGCAAAAACGACGCAACGCTGAGAGGGCTTTGCTCCGGGTGCGCGGCGCACGGTTTGTCGTGGCCAGAAAATCCATGTACCCACGCACCGCTGTCTCCGTCACCAGGACGAGATGGAACGGCGTCCCTCCTGGTTGCGTAGCCAGCCAGGCTACAAAGTTACGCATCGTGGTCAGATACGTCGCGACTGTTTTGGGATCACGAGCGCCCAACGATGCGGCAAACTCCTGCAAGGGAGGAGAATCATTGCTCCTGGCGGTCATCCATCTTCTCCTAACTTTTGCTACAAATGATTCTCCGACAAGAATCTCGCGCCAAACTTCGGCCTTTTGCCTGCTTTGAGAAACGAAGGTGAGCGTGGGAGTGGGAGGAACTTGGCCGAGAAGTACTATTCTCAGACAAGCGTTCTCCGACAAGTACATAAAATATCTAGCGTACTTTTTTGCTTCGAGTAAAGGCCGTTGTTGCACCAGACAAAGGAGTAGGTATTTCAGGCATAAGCAGCATATGTAGGTCTTCACCAGGTAAAGGTAGCAACTGCCCCAGCAGGAAGCGAATAGGTGAAGGATCTCGTGCCCCATTGAACGGTGAACGTCGTGCTGGAAGGAGCAGCATTGAGTACCAAGAAAACCTTGGATCCATCAGGATTTCGGAATGCAACATATTCGATTCTGTCGTTCTCAAACGGAGAGCTAGCAATGCGGTACGCGCCGGGGATGACAAATTTACTGATGTGGCCGAGCAGGTAATAGTCTACGTTATAGGTGATCGTACCGTGCTGCTGGTCGATCGTAACCACCCCTCGACAATTCGGGCAGCCGCCGTTTTGCGGTCCGTTCTGTTGGTCCAATGCTATATTCCAGAGAGAGACCGTTTTCGCCCAATGGCGTATGGTGCCAATGATGAGGTTCTTTGTCATCCACTGGAGATTCTGCCCGAAATCAGAAGACCAGCCACCACCTGAGCATTCTGTAAAATAGATCTCTTTGTCGGGATAGGCATCGTAGACCCTGCTCTGTGCACTGGAGTCCCCGGCGTAGCCATGAAAGGCCGCCTCAGGATACTCAGGGGTATCCCAGTTGTGGTCATAGATCAGGATTTTCGTGGGGATGCCATGAGCAGCAAAAGCTGGACCCAGATGATTTTTAATCAAGTCTGCTTCCTGGCTGGCTGACAAGAGCATTCCGGGACATGTTGAAGGAGCATGGAGAGGCTCATTCTGGGGAGTAATGGCGTAGAGCGGCACATCCTCAACTGCATATGCCTGGATACATTTGACCAAATAGTTGGCATACGGCTCATATGCACTGGCATTGAGCGTTCCGCCAATCATCGAATCGCTGGATTTCATCCACCCCGGTGGACTCCAGGGCGTTGCCATAATACGCAAACTGGGGTTGATGTGCAGCGCCTGCTTCAGCACGGGAATGATAGGGGTACGGTCGTGCTCAAGGGAAAAGTTGGCCAGCGTGGGATCGGTCTGGCCTGCTGGCATCTCATCGTAGGAGTAATTACCACACGTCGTAAAGTCAGATGCACCCAGCGGTTGACGTAAGAAGCTGAGGCCGATGCCAGCGCGGGGATGAAAGAGCTTCTTCATCAGGTCGGTGCGCTCTTTGAGAGCCAGCTTCTGCTGCACTAGCCAGGCTGAGGAGTCGGTGAAGGAAGCGCCGAAGCCGACCATTTGTTGATAGCTCTGGCGCTCATCCACGAAAATCGTCGACCCGGATGTCTTCCCGTTCCTGGTCCACGCGATATCAGGCTGCCGGGTCAAGAGCTGTGCCTGATCAGGGGTGGTCAACCAGGCGCTGACCGTCACTTGTGTCGTTGTGTTGCTCCTTGAAGATCGGGCGATCATCCTACGTTTCCTCGCTTTTGCTTGCTTGTCCCTGCATGCTCACCACTTCTGGGGCCGCGCAAGGCAAGCATACAAGATATTCACGCTGCTTGGTCACAACGGTGACGACCCTGCCTCCCGCGTCATATTCGTTGAATGGTCAAAGAAGGGAAAGAGGCGAACACTGCAGCAGCAGCGGGGCGTCCCGTGCCGTTGCCTCCACCACGATGGCGAGCAAGATCGAAACTCATACAACGAGGGTGGCCATCATCCCTCGCACGAAATCAATCTCGTCCTGATTCACCGTGTGACCCATTCCCGGATACAACCGCATCGTCACCTTTCCCCCCAAGCGCTGCAGCACTTCAGCAGTCAACTGCACCCGTTCTTTCGGGACGTGGAAATCCACGTCGCTACAGCCAAGAAAGACGGGGGTCCCTGCTAGCGAACCAGGATAATCGCGCGGTGTCCCATCGGGCCCGATGAGTCCCCCGCTTAAGCCCGCCACACCACCATAGCTTCGTGCATTGCGTGCGACAAATTCTAAGTTAAGGCAGGCCCCTTGTGAAAAACCTAAGAGCATGGTGCGTTCTTGTGGGATCCCTGCTTGTGCCACGTGTGCCAGCACATTGGCAATGGCAGCTAGCCCCGATGAGAGACCGGGTTCATTGCTGGCAAGAGGCGCAAGGAAGCTGTAGGGATACCAGGTATCGCCAGCAGCTTGTGGCGCAAGATAGGCCCAACCCGATTGGTTCAGTTCTATGGCGAGATCCAGAATACTTTCCGCGCTCGCCCCGCGGCCATGCACCATGATCATAGCTGCCCGGGCGCGATCCAGCGGCTCACCGGCAGCCAGCAGTGGCTGCCCCTGGTGCGGGCCATGTACAGAGTGAGAAGGTTCGGACATACACTCGTTACCTCCAACGCAAGCCATGAAGGCTTGGTAGCCCCACGTCGCTATCGTGTCCAGATCAGCGGCTCTACCGTCATGATCTTCATCCCTTCAGCTTGGCTTACCTGTCCCTGCTGTCGGCAAGCGGAGCGCAGGCAACGCCTGCTCAAGCTCTTTTCGCTGCGGCTCCAACCAGGGAGGCAACTCCAGATGAGTTCCCAGTTGCCCGACCGGTTCATCCACTGCGAACCCTGGAAGATCAGTCGCGATCTCAAAGAGGATGCCTCCCGGTTCGCGAAAGTAAATCGAGTGGAAGTACTTGCGATCCAGCATCGGCGTGACATTGAGGTCGAGACCAGCCAGCGCCCCACGCCAGGCTTGTTCACGCTCATCAGTAGGGGTTCGCCAGGCCACATGATGGATCGTTCCACCAGCTACATGGCCGCGTCGCAGCCCCGGAGTACAGCGCACATCCACATACGCTCCCGGTCCTTCCTCACCGACTGCATAGCGGAACACGCTGTGCTCCTCACCGAGAAGACGAAAGCCCAGGGTCTCGGTCAAGAGCTTGGCCGTGCGCTCGTAGCCGTCCTCGGACAAGGTGACGGTATGCACGCCCCGAATCGCATGTTCGGCTGGGACCGTTCCCGATTTCCAGGCGGGACGCAGCTCGGCCTGCGGGTGAGCGACCAGTTCGAGGGCGAGCCCATCAGGGTCTTGCAGGGAAAGGACGGTTTCGTCAAAACGCGACGCCGGTCCTGTGGAGGAGACGCCCTGTTGGCTCAGCCGCTCGATCCAATAGTCCAGTGCCCTTGAGGAATCGAGAAGGACGTCACGGTCACTTGCCCTGTTCCCTGCCGTCCCCGTGGGACTCCAGGCCAGGCAAAGAACGTCAGCAGGGTGCCAGGATGACCCAGCTCATCCCCATAATACAGGTGGTAGGACCGTGGATCGTCAAAGTTGACCGTCAGTTTCACCAGCCCCAGACCGAGCACTCCGGTGTAGAAATCGATATTGCGCTGCGGGTCGTCAGCTATCGCCGTCACATGGTGAATGCCAAGAATATCTGTACTCAACTTTTGTCTCCTTTTTCTCTCTCTTGCAGGGAGCATGTCTATGAGGACGTGGCTCTCAACTACCTGAAAGACTTCTCTCTCTCGCTTTACACGTCCATAGCCCATGAAGGCGTTTCTCTTTCATCTTCCTCTACAGACCGTCAGAGCAAAATCTCCTTCCCGCTCTGACGGTACTGCATGAAAAGCCGCTTTCCCTTGTAGAGCTACAGATGGGAACCGGATGGACAGCACTTCCAGCACGCGTTGACTTTCCTGCCACGTCCGCTCGCTCTTCGTCAGATGTTCATCGGACTCCTTTGATGGGTTGAATGGCCAGGGCGCCGAGCAACGCGAAGATAGCTGCCGCGGTGAAGAGCGACGTGTAATTGTTGCCTCCGCCAATGGCCAGAAAGATCGGGGCAATCGCCGGAGCCAACGACTGCGGCAGCGCGTTGGCGATATTGAGGACACCCAAGTCCTTGGCCGCCTCCTTGCCGCCCTCGGGCAATACAGCGGCGGCCAGTGCCAGGTCGATCGCCAGGTAGGTGCCCTGCCCAATTCCGGTGATCGCGATGGCGACCAGGAACAGCGTGAACGACCCAGCGAAGGCAACGGCGGCGAGCCCTGCCGCGTAGATGACCGCCGCAATGATCACGAAGATCTTGCGTCGATGCGCTTTGTCGGAGAGCCAGCCGCCCAGGTTGCTGCTGATCACGATGAGGATGGTCTGCACCAGGGTCGAGTAGAAGACCAGCGTGCCTACCCCGCTCGGGTTCTCATGCAGATGGTTGAGCAGGTAGAAGACCTGGTAGCTGAGCAGGGTCGCCAGGCCCATGAAGATGAGGAAGCGACCGGCCCAGTTCCACCCGAAGTCAGGATAGCGAACCGGGTTCACCCAGAAGCTGCGCAGGAACTCACCGACGCCATAGGGTGGAAGCGGCTGATTGCGCTCGAGCTTGCGGTCACGCAGCACGAAGACGAAGA
>WNGP01003918.1_pt1 | contig 13226 bp, 10 predicted proteins | sample 5407671 | NCBI WGS metagenome assembly WNGP01 (sample SAMN13153381, study PRJNA577476) | soil metagenome | isolation source: 40 cm soil or saprolite under Garry oak tree replicate 2 | place: USA:California | collected 2016-06-15 | reverse complement strand
GTCATGCGCGAGACACCGAAGAACTTCGCCAGCTCGTGGCCGGGCGGAAGCTGCGACCCGGGCTCAAGCTCGCCGGTCAGGATAGCCGCCCGGATCGATGCGGCGATCTGGACGTTCGGCTGCCGCTTGTCTGCCGGATTGATTGGCTGCATGCCGCACATGCTAGCTGCCTAGGCAGCTTGCGCGTTTTGATCGCCCGGCCAGTTCAGTCAGATCTATGATCGAGCTAGGTTTTTAGCCAATCTGCATAGGCAGGCTTGCCGGGCGCCGGAGGCCAGGATGCTGCACGCCGACTCATCCCGAGTATCTCGCGAAGCGGGAGGCTGGCCGGTGAGCGTCTACGGCACGGCGGCGCACTGGCCCGCGATCGCCAGGCTGATGCGGCACGCCGAGACATGGCTGATCGCCTACCATTCCGGCCTGGCCTACTGGTCGGCCGAGCGGGTGACCGGGACCGCGGTCCGGTACGTGTGCGCGTGCAGCCTGGACGAACTGGCCGACAAGATCGAGTCAGCGCCGTGACCCGCGTCCCGAAGCCAGCCCGCTCCCTGGTACACCGCGCTCGCCGTGTCCGCGGTGACTGACTCCGCCCGGGCCGAGCAGGATTTCGCGCGCTGGCTGGCGGGGGTGCTCGCCGCGGTCGCGGCCTCGCTCGGCAGCAGCGGCGCGCTAACTGCCGGTCGGCCGGGCTCGTGGGCGGGCCAGCCTGGTCGATCAGCTCGTGAAGGGCACGTCGCCATGCGGACGATCACCTCGGCGACTACCGGCGGCGGCCGGGTGCGTCATGANTGCCCACGGACGCGCCGATTTCGGCGCTAGCTCTCGGCCCTGCCGCTCGCGATCTTCATCACGCTGCGGCTGGCCGACGACTCGACCAGGTCTGCGCCTGTCCTGGCACGGTCTAGACGCCCTTGTGTGAGAGCGAACTGACGCTTCATCACCATCAACAGCACCAGGATCAAGTGGACACCCAGGGCGAGGCCAATAGCCGAGCTGATACGAAGCCAGATTCGACACCAGGCTCGCCACGACGGCGCGCGGACCTGCCGCCGGCGGCCTTGCGGTACCGGCAGGGACGCGAGATCGCCGTCTAGCGGCCCGCGACCCCGCGCGTCCCCGCGACCCCGCGCGTCCCCGCGACCCGGCGCGTCCCGGCGGCCCGCGCGTCCCGGCGGCGCGGGCGGTCAGCAGGCTCTCTTCCGGCCGAACTGGCCGGTGCGGGCGGCCCGCCTCCTCGCATAGCTCGCCGCAACCTGCTTGGGCGTCATCGGCAGCCGCGCGGCCGAGGGCGGCAGCCCGGCATGCAGGGCGTCGGCGACCAGCAGGGCCATCGAGTACTCAGGATCGGCCTCCAGCGCCCGCTCGATCGCGACGCTGGCGAGCGCCCCGTCCCCCGCCTGCCAGGCGGTGAAGGCCAGCAGCGCCGCCGGCGCGGCCACGACATCGCCGGGCAGATAGCGGACGAGATCGATCCACAGCCGCCGGTGAGCGTCGTTGAAGCGCGGATCCATCCGCGCCCACGCGTCGTCCCTGACCCGGAGGTCCCCGAGCGCGACGCCGAGCCAGCCGATCTCGTCGTGATCGGTCAGCTCCCCGCCCCGCCGGTAACGCGCGATGGCCTGCTTGACCGACCGCCGCCCGGCGTCGGCGATCGGCAGGAACGGATCCTGGCCCGCTGCCGCGGCCTCGAGGTCGATCAGGTGCCCGGCCTTCCGCCTGGCGCGCCGAACCGCCTCGCGCATCGACGGGGCAGCGCCGGCCACTGGCGCGAGCGTATCCGCCAGCGCCGCCCGGTCCGGGCGCACCGTGAGACCCGCCGCGGCCAGCGCGGCGGACGCCGGGTGACCGGCGCTGTCGAACGCAACGCCGTCCGGCGGACAGCACTGAGGGTCGTCGCACAGGTACGACCAGTACCTGCCGCCTTCCACCCTGAGCGCGTCCTGGACGGCGATCCCTGCCTTGCGCAGCGCAGGGACCACCACGTCCACCACCGGCGTGACCGCCTTGCCCGGCCCGTAGCCGACGCCTATCGCCATCGCCAGGTGCTGCCGGCGCAGCACCGTTACGGCGTGCTCGGCGATGTCGGCCGCCAGCTCTTCCTCGGGCGGATCGGGGAGGTCATAGCGGAAGGCGAGCCTGATCCGCGCGTGGGGTCCGCCGATGCCGAGCATGACCAGGCTGTCGGTGGGGTGAAAGCCGATCAGGTGCGGTACGACCGCGAGTATCCCGTCCGCCGAACCGACCCGCACCCGGCAGCGCAACCCGGTCGTGCGCGGGTCTACGGCGTTCGGGCCGAAGGGTTGCCCGGCACCGGAGTTCTGGTCCTCGGGCTGCGCGTCGCCCGGCTGCGCGTCGCCCGGCTGCGCGTCAGGCGGCTGCGTGTCACGGAGCTGCGCGCCGTGGGGCGGCTGCGCATCGTGGGGCCGCCCGTCGTGGGGCTGAGGGCCGTGGGGCTGAAGGTCATGGGGTTGCCGTTCGTGAGCTTGTGGGTCCGGGGGCTGCGATTCAGTCATGTGGTCAGGCTTGCGGCAGCGGGCAACCCGTATCCGGACACGAAAAAGTCCGCTGTGGATGAACTAGTCGTTTCTCCACAGATTTATGGTGCATCTAGACGGCCCTCGTGACCGGCTTCCGCTCGGCCGGCGCCGGTACTGATACCGGCGGCTAGGCTCTACAACGCGATGCCGAGCAGAGCGTCGACAGCGTCCCTGACCAGCCCGGCCGGTGCGGCGGGCGGCGGGCTGGGCGCCGGGCTGGCCGGTGCGCCGGGCGGCGGGCTGGGCGCCCCGGCGGACCCGGACAGCACATCGTCGGCCCACGCGTCGACGACGGCGAGCGCACCCGGCGCGTCCAGATCGTCGGCGAGCCGCTCGCGCATCGCGGCGAGCACGTTCTGCGCCGCGAGTCCCCCGGAGACGCCTCCGCGACCGCTCAGGCCGGTCCGCACCGCGTCGCGCCAGCGGTCCAGCCGCCCGGATGCCGCCGCCAGTCCCTCGTCCGTCCAGTCCCAGTCCCGCCGGTAGTGATGGGCGAGTATCGCGAGCCTGATCGCCATCGGGTCCGAGCCCGACTGCCGCAGCACGGAGACGAAGACCAGGTTGCCCAGTGACTTGGACATCTTCTCGCCGCTTAGCCGCACCATGCCGGAGTGCACGTACCTGCGCGCGAACGCCTCGCCGGCCGCCGCGCCGAACGCGACCCTGGCGTGCGACGCGCTCATCTCGTGGTGCGGGAAGATCAGGTCAGACCCACCGGCCTGCACGTCGAACGCGGACCCCAGGTACTCGGTCGCGATGGCCGAGCACTCCACATGCCAGCCCGGACGACCCGGCCCGAACCTGGAGTCCCACGATGGCTCGCCCGGCCGCCTGGCCTGCCAGACCAGCGGGTCCAGCGGATCCTTCTTGCCTGGCCGCCCCGGGTCACCGCCGCGCTCGGCGGAGAGCTTGGCCATGGCCTGGTTGTCGAGCCCGGAGACCGAGCCGAAGGCCGGATCGGCCGACCGGCAGAAGTACACGTCGCCGTCGAGGTCGTACAGCGAGTTCCGGTCGGCCAGCACCGCGTTGAACTCCTCGATCATCCCGAGAGCCTCGACGGCGCCGACCAGGCGGTCGGGCGGCACCACCCGCAGCGCGGTCATGTCCAACCGGAACCGGCCGATCTCGCGGTCGGCCAACTCGCGCCAGTCCTGTCCGTCGCGCGCCGCACGCTCGAGCAGCGGATCATCGACATCTGTGACGTTCTGGACGTAACGAACCTCATGCCCGGCATCCCGCCACGCCCGGACGAGCAGGTCCCACGCGATGTAGGTCGCCGCGTGCCCTATATGTGTCGCATCGTACGGTGTGATGCCGCACGCGTACAACGTGGCGAGGTGCCCCTGCGCCGCCGGAAGCTTGGCGCCGCTCGCCGTGTCCCAGATGACGGTCTCCGGGCCCCGTCCCGGCAGCCGGGGAACGCGCGGAGCAGGCCAGGAGTCCATGGCGGCAAGGTTATCGCTCGACTTGCATGACCCCATCCGGGCCTCGCCCGTCCCGCCCGTCCCGTCCAACCCCGCCCGCGTCGGCCCCCGCGGGCTGCGAACCGCGTCGGCCCGGGCACGCCGGTCAGCCGCGCGCCTGCTCGAAGGAGTGCGCCAACGCGATCAGCCTGGGCTCGCTCCACGCCGGGCCGACCAAACAGACGCCCACGGGCAGTCCGCTGACGCGGCCCGCCGGCACCGTGATGGCCGGATACCCCGAGACGGCGGCTGGGGACGAGGTTCCCACGCTGTAGTGGTCACCGAGCACGTAGTCGGTCAGCCACGCCGGGTTGCCGCTGAGCGCGAGCACGGCGTCGAGCCGGTGCTCGGCAAGCGCGCCGTCCAGACCTGACCGGGCGAGGCTCGTGGCCTGCTCCCTGGTCGGCTGCCAGTCCGGATCGGACCGGCCGGAACTGGCCTCCGCCTGCTCGAAGATCTCCTGGCCGAAGTGAGTCAGCACGCGGTCCGCGTTGCTGCAATTGAACGCGATCAGCTCCGCGAGCGACCCGGGGTGCTCGCCGCCGAGCGCGGCCAGGTAGGTGTTCAGGTCGTCCTTGAACTCGTGCCGCAGGGCGAGGAACTCGGATTCTGCGATCTTGTCCGCGCCGGGTAGCTCGACCGGGTCGACGACCTCGGCGCCGTGCATGCGGAGCAGGCTCACCGCGTCATCGAGCACGGCGGCCGCGGCGGCGGTGGCCTGAGCCGAGCCCTCCCGCCAGATGCCGATCCTGGCGCCCGCCAGCGCCGACCCGTCGAGGAACTGGGTGTAGTCGGCGGGCTGGCCGGCCGCCTGGCTGGTCGCGGGGTCGGCCCGGTCGGCTCCGGCCAGGGCGCCGAGCAGCGCGGCGGCGTCGGCGACCGTCCTGGTCATCGGCCCGGCCGTGTCCTGCTCCGCCGAAATCGGGACGATACCGGTCCGGCTGACCAGGCCGACCGTGGGCTTGATGCCCACGACGCCGCAGGCGTGCGCGGGGCTGACGATCGAGCCGTCGGTCTCGGTCCCGACCGCCAGCGGCGCCAGCCCGGCCGCCACCGCCACGGCCGAGCCGGAACTCGACCCGGACGGGTTGCGGCCGGTCCCGTACGGGTTGCGCGCCTGGCCGCCCAGGGTCGACCAGCCGCTCGATGACTGGGTGGACCTGAAGTTCGCCCACTCGGACAGGTTGGCCTTGCCCAGGATGACCGCACCCGCCGCGCGCAGCCCGCGGACCAGGAACGCGTCGTCGGCCGCGGCCCCGGCCAGCGCCGGGGAGCCAGCCGTCGCCGGGGAGCCTGCGACCGAGATGTTGTCCTTGATCAGTACGGGGATCCCGGCGAGCGGGCCGGAGTCGGCGCCCGCGGCCCGCGCCTGGTCGATCGCGCGGGCCTCCTCGACGGCCTCGGCGCGGACCGAGATCACGGCGCCGAGCTCCGGATTGTGACGCTCGATCCGGTCCACGTAGAACCGGGCGAGCTCGGCGGCGCTCAGTTGCCCCGCCGCCATCGCCCGGCGCAGCCCGGCCACGGTCACGCCGTTCAGGGCGATGCCTGACCCGCCGATGGTTTCACCGGGAGATTCAGAAGAAGTCATGGTGGCAAGACTAGGAGAGCCGGCGATCCCGGCTCTGGGGGTATGCGAAATGGCTTCTGTCCGGCCGCACGTCCGCGCGCGGACCGCTGCCGGGGCGACGGGGGCGGCCAGGGTCGGGCTGGCCTGCGCGGCCGCGCTCGCGGTCGTAGCGGCTTGCACCACGGGGCACGCGGTCCGGTCGGCCGCGAGGACTCACCTCCAGGCTGGTTACGAGTCGGCCGTCGCCAGGGAACTGCGGTCCGTCGTAGAGATCGAAGCGGGTCAGGCGATCGGCTCGGGGGTGGTACTCGATCGCCACGGAGACATCGTCACCAACGCCCATGTCGTCGGGACGGCCAAGAAGTTCGTCGTGCGGGTGTCCACGACCAGCCAGCCGCTTAGGGCCAGGCTGATCGGCATGTTCACGCCGGACGACCTGGCCGTGATCAGGGTCGCCAAAGACGCCAACGACCTCAGGCCGGCGCACTGGGCCAATTCGGCGAAGGCACGGGTCGGCCAGATCGTGCTCGCGATGGGCGCACCGTACGGGCTGATCGACAGCGTCACCCAGGGGATCGTCTCGGCTACCGGGCGGATCGTGACGGGGCCAACCATCCCCGGTCAGCCCCCGACCGTCATCGCCGATGCCGTCCAGACCAGTGCCGCGATCAATCCTGGCAACAGCGGCGGCGCGCTGGTCTTGCTCTCCGGGCGGGTGCTCGGGATACCGGCCCTGACGGCGCAGGATCGCGAACTCGGCGGCCCCGCGGAGGGAATCGGGTTCGCGATACCCGCCAACACCGTCGTGGACATCAGCCGCCAGCTCATCAGGTTCGGCAAGGTCACCCGATCGGGCCGGGCGTCGCTGGACATCACCGGGGAGACGCACGTGAGCTCGTCCGGCAAGCCGGACGGCGTGACCGTAGAACGCGCCAGGCCGGGCGGCGCGGCGGCCGCCGCGAGCGTCAGGCCCGGCGACGTCATCGCCGGGATCGGCGGGCAGCCAACCGCGGACGCCGCCGACCTCGAGAGCGCGCTCATCGGCTACCGGCCAGGCGAGCGGGTCAGGGTCGAGCTGCTGCGGGACGGGAATCCGAGGGAGGTCATCGCCACGCTCGGCACCCTGCGGAGCTGACCGGTCGCCGCCCGGCCGGGCTCTTGCCTAGAATTCGCGGGTGACCTACTCAATGGGCAAGCTCGACTTCACGCCGGCGGCGCGCCGGCCTGACCTGCTGGCCGCGCCGGTAGCGGCCGCGCTGGCCGACCCGTCCTGGCCGCTTCCCGCCGAGGACGTCGGGGTGGCCGAGATCGATGCCGGCCTGGCCGACACCGCGGCGTTCTGCGAGCGGTACGGCGTGTCGCCGGCCGAGTCGGCCAACTGCGTGGTGATCGCCGGCCGGCGCGAGGGCGAGACCAGGTTCGCCGCCTGCGTGGTGCTGGCCACGACCAGGGCCGACGTCAACGGGGTCGCCAGGCGGGCGCTCGACGTCCGCAAGGCGTCGTTCGCCGCGACCGACGTCGCCGTGGCCGAGACTGCCATGGAGTACGGCGGGATCACGCCGATCGGCCTCCCGGCCGGCTGGCCCGTGCTCGTCGACGCGGCGGTCGCCGCCGCCGCGCAGGTCGTGATCGGCAGCGGGGTGCGCAGGTCGAAGCTGGCCCTGGCCGGCAAGACCCTGACCGACCTGCCCGGCGCCGTGGTCATCGAGGGTCTCGGCCGCTAGCGGGGCGCGCGGCGGGGCGCGGCGCTCAAGGCAGCCACGAGACCTTTCCGTGCAGCGCCACGTAGCCGACGAAGGCGGTGGCGTCCATCAGCGTGTGCGCGACGACCAGCGGCATGACCCGGCCCCAGCGGCGGTAGAGCACCGCGAAGATCACTCCCATGATGGCGTTCCCCGCGAAACCGCCGAGACCCTGGTACAGGTGGTAGGTACCGCGCAGCAGCGCGCTGCAGGCGATCGCCCAGGCCGGCTGCCACCCGAGCTGTTCGAGCCTGAGCAGCAGGTAGCCGATGACCAGAACCTCCTCGAGCAGGCCGTTTTGGAGCGCGTCGAGCAGCAGCACGGGAATGCGCCACCAGACGGCGGGCAGGTGCTCGGGCACCACGTTCAGGCTGACGCCGAGATGAAACGCGGCGATGTACAGCGCCAGGCCGCTGCCGCCGACCACCGCCGCGAGTACCGCTCCGCGTGTAACATCCCGGGCAGGCTGACTCGAGTCGATCCCCATCACCGACGGCGGCTCGCCCGAGCGCACCATCAGGTAGAGCACGAGGAATACGGGCGCCAGGTTCTCGGCGATGCTCGCCATCTGCAAGGTGAGGTCGAGCCAGTGGTTGAACGGGGCCAGCGAGCCCACGAGCAGGGCCTGCTGGCTGGCCAGGGACTTGTTCTGGAGCAGCGAGCCGACCAGGTTCAGCGCCGCGTTCAGGGCGCTCGCGCCGAGCGACACGGCGAAGACCGCGAAAATCTCCCACCGGATCAGCCACGGCGGCGGCGGGCGTAGGCTGGTCTCCCTGAGTGCCACCTGATGGACTTTAGCCTGTACCACCGGCGCCGAACCGTCGGCGGATCGCTGCTGCCGCCAGGCCTGGCACTCGCGCGTGGCCGGCCGTGGGCGGGCTCGCCGGGCTAGTCGATTTCCCGGATAAGCCACTGCGCAAACGGAATATACGGCATATACTGCGCAAACGGCATATAAGGGATCGGTCAGAGCGAGCATAGACACAAGGTGGTCCGATGATCCGTGCAGGCCGTAGCCAAGGCGGCCAGCCGATGGGTCCTGGCCCGGCCGAGCCGGACCCGGACCGGTCAGGTGACCCCGCACGACCTCGCGAGACCAGCGGGCCCGCGCCCGCGTCCGGCGCGGGCACCTCCGCGGCCACGCTGCCGGCGCCGGACGAGCCGGGATCCGGCGCCGACGCGGGCGAGCGGCCACCCGCCGAGGCCGCGCCGACCTCGGGCGGCGGCGGCCGGTCCGCCTTCCGCCGCGCGCTCGGCCACACCTGGGTCAGGCATCTGATCCTGATCGTCATCTACCAGGGCGCGGGCATCGCGGCGACGTGGCCCAGGTTCACCTATCTCGCCGACGGCAGGCTGCCCGCCACCTCGGACGTGTCCAGCTTCGTCTGGAACATCTGGTGGTCGGGCCACCAGGTGCTGCACCTCAACAACCCGTTCTTCACCAAGTACATGGCCGCGCCGGTCGGCACGCACCTGGCGTTCAGCACGCTGATGCCGCTCGCCGGGTGGATCACCGCGCCGATCACGGTCCTGTACGGGCCGTCGGCCTCCTTCACGCTGCTCACCATCGTCACGCCCGGCCTGCTCTGTTACGCCATGTACCGGGCGGCGAAACTGTGGCTGAACGAGCCGGGCGCGATCATCGCCGGGGCATTCTTCGGCCTGTCATCGATGCTGCTGTGGCAGAACTGGTATCACGTCAACATCGCGATCGGGACCATTTTCCTGCCGGTCACGATCGAGGCGGCGGTCAGGCTGAGGCGCAAGCCGAGCTTCGCGCCCGCCATCGCGCTCGGCATCGCGCTCGGCGCGTCGATCCTGGTCAACCAGGAGAGCACCGTCGTCGCCATCATCCTGGCGGCGGCGATCCTGGTTCCCTGGCTCGTCGCGGCGCTGATCAAGGACCGCCCGCTGGCGCGCCGGGCGCTCAGGCCGCTCGCCGTCGGCGCCGTGGTCGCGATCGTGGTCGGCGGCCCCGAACTCATCGGCATGCTGCAGCAGATCATGTCCGGCGGAGCCTCGCCGCCCGCCGGGGAGCTTGCCTCGAACTACGCGCAGTTCGGGGCGTCACTTCCCACGCTGTTCGCGCCGTCGCCCAGACTCGGCACGTTCGGCCTGGGCCAGCTTGCCTCGGCGTACAGCTACAGCAACTCGGAGCAGTTGCTCGAGGGCCTGCCGACGTTCGGCGCGGTGCTGACCGGCCTGGCGCTCATCGGCGTCGCGGTCGGCTGGCGCAGGCGCAGCACCTGGGCGTTCCTGGCGGTCTGGCTCGTCAGCGCCGCTCTCGCGCTCGGAACGAGCCTGACCATCGGCCGCAACTGCCAGATCAGCCAGGGCAAGTGGCACCGTCCTGGCCAGGTGTACGGGCGGTTCTGCCACCAGTACCTGCCGCTGATGAGCCACCTCCACGCCACCAATGTGATCATGCCCGGCGGTACGGAGACCGGCGTCATGAAGCCGGTCGTGGTGTCGAACCTGATGCCCTATAGCTGGCTGGTCCGCATCCCTGGCCTGTCCGGCCTGCGCGAAGCGGACAGGTTCGCGCTGGTCGGGCTGTTCGGCGCGGCCATGCTCGCCGGGCTGACGGTCCAGTGGCTGAGCAAGCGGAAGGTCACGATGCCGGTGATCGCCGTGATCGTGGTTCTCGGCGCACTCGAAGCGGGGTGGTCAGGGAACTCGCCGACCTCAAACGGATATCACGGCACCATGCCGACCACGCTGCCCGTGCTCGACCGTCCGCTCACCCGCGACCATTCGGGCTCGATCGTGGTCGACGTGCCTTACGGGCTGCGCGGTGGCGTCGCCGTGACGGGCTCGGAGATCGCGCCCAACGCCATGCTGATCGCGACGCATGACCACCATCCGCGGGCGATCTCCTACACGGCCTGGGTGTCGAAGGCCGCGATCGACGGGATCGGCAAGCACGCGTTCTTCCGCAACCTCTACATCGCGGAGCACAGCCAGAACCCGACACCGGAGAACATCCGCCGGGCCACCGCTGACCTGAGGACGCTGAATGTCGGCTGGGTTGTCGAATGGCGGAACCTGTGGACGAAGTATCACCCGATCCAGCGATACGGGCACGTCGACATGTATCTTAAGGCGCTGGGGTTCCGGCACACCAAAGGGATGTGCCTGGCGAACCTCCAGCCGGGGGAGCAATGCCCGCACTTCAAGAACATCTGGCTATGGCAGTACAGGCCGGTCAGGTCGGGCTAGGCGCGGGGCTCACCGATGTAGGCTCCGCTCAGTGACAGCCAAGGAACAGCCGATGAACAAGTCCAAGGCCCCCGCCGACGTCGGCGCCGGCACCGGCGCGAAGCCGAAGCCCGCGAAGGCCGGCCAGGCCGCCGCGAAACCGAAGCCCGCGGCGACCGGGCGGGCCCGCCAGGCGGCGCCGGAGCGGCCAGAGCCGCCGCGGTCCATCCAGATCGCCGTGCGCCTGATGTACGCCGGTGCCGCGGTGACCGTGATCGGGCTGGTGCTCAACCTGATAGCGGTCGCGACCAACGGGAACGCGGTCCGTGCCGCCCACAAGCACGCTAGCCCCGCGCAACTGCACGCCACCCACAACGCCCTGATCACGGCCGTGGTCGTGAACGCGGTGATCGAGATCGGCGCCTGGCTGCTTATGGCCAGGGCCAACCGCGGCGGCCTGAAGTGGGCTCGGATCATCTCCACCGTGCTGTTCGCGCTCAGCTTCTGGAGTTTCGCCAACCTGCTGCTCGGCTCCGTCACGGGCATCAGCATCGCGTACTCGGTCGTCGTGTGGCTGGTGGGCCTCGGCGCGATCTTCTTCCTGTGGCAGAAGGACTCGAGCGCGTTCTTCGCCGACGCGTCCGGCTGACCGGAACGGGCTGCCGCTATCGACCGGGATCCCGGCTCGGGTCTGCCGGAGCCCGGGATCTCAGGTCGCCGTCGGCCCGGCCGCCGACTCGCCGTCCGACGGCTGCTCGGCCTGGACCTGGGCGAGCTGAGCCTGGGCGAGCTGGGCCGTCAGCCGCCGCCAGGCCAGGTCAGCGCCCGAGGCTAGGCACCCGTCGACGACGGCGCCCGTGCCGAGCGCGCTCACCCGAAGCTCGGGCAGCACCGGCGCGATCCGGCCGAGTTCGGCGCTGACCGCGGCCGCGAAGCCAGGCGCCTGCCCGATGCCGCCGCCGAGCACGACAAGCCCGGGGTCCACTACCGCGATGATCGCGCAGATCGCCTTGGCCACCAGCCTGGCCTCGGCGGCCACGATCGCGGCGGCCCGCTCGTCCCCGGCTGCGGCAGCCGCGAAGACCTGCCTGGCCGACCGGTTACGCAGGCCCGCCCGCCGCGCCGCGCGGACGATCGCGGCGGCCGAGCCGACCGCCTCCATCGTGCCGCGCCTGCGCACTTCCTCGTCGGCGACGTCACCGCCGGGGCCCTCGGTGATCGGCAGGAACGCGATCTCGCCCGCCACGCCGTGCGCCCCCCGGTGCAGTTGCCCGCCGAGCACGAGGCCCATGCCGATCCCGGTCCCGATGGAGACGAAGCCGAAGCTCGCGAACTCCCTGCCGTGCCCGTGCTCGCGCTCGGCCAGCGCCGCCGCGTCGGTGTCGTTCTCCACGGCCAGGTCCTCGCCAAACGCGCCGCGCAGCCCGGCGAGCACCGAAGGGTTGTCCCAGCCCGCCATCCCGCCGGTCAGCGTGATCGCGTCCCGCCTGGGGTCGTAGACGCCCGGGCTGCCGAGCACGGTCTGGGTCACGTCGGCCCGTGCGACGCCCGCCGCCGCGCAGATCCCGTCGGCCAGCCTGACCAGCTCGCCCACCCGCTTGCGCACGCTCGCCGCCGCGCAGCGTGACTCGGCCTTGGCCCTGATCTCGCCGGTCAGGTCGGCGATCGCGCCGCGCAGGTACTCGTGCCCGATGTCCAGGCCGAGCACGTAGCCCGCGTCGGGCCTGATCTCGTACAGCACCGCGGACCGGCCGGGCACCCCGGTGCGCTGGCCGGCCGTCCTGACCAGGCCGGAACGCTCGACGTTGGCGAGCGCCAGTGAGACCGTCGGCTTCGACAGCCCGGACAGCCGGGCCAGGTCAGCACGCGAGCACAGGCCGAGCTGGCGGATCTGGTTGAGCAGAAGCTGCTCGTTCATCGTCCGCATGAGCTGGGGCCTGGCCGGCTGCATGCCCCGCTCCAGCCCCGCCCGCGCCGTCGGTCGCGGCATCCCCGCCGTCACCTGACCCGCGCCGCCCTGGGCAGGCTCGGCGGCCTCCGCCGCGACGTCCGTCACCTGGGGCGTCATGAAGTACCCACTAGCGCAGGTAGGCGAGGTGCTCGCCGTGCAGCTCGATGTACTCGGCGGTCAGCTCGCGGGCGGCGGTGATGCCGGGCACAAGCGGGTGCTGAGCGAGCGCGACCGCGGCCAGGCTGGCGTTACCCGACATGGCGGCCTCCACGATCCCTCGCTCGTACTCTTTCACGGCCAGCACCAGCGCCCGCGCCGACCTGGGCAGGTCGGCCGCGTCGAGCTGGGTCAGGCCCGCGGCGTCCACCCTGGCGGGCACCTCCACGATGTCGTCGGGGTCGAGGAAGTCGAGCGCCCGGCCATTGCGCATGTTGACTATCACGTCACTCGCGCCGCGCCCGGCCAGGCCGTCGATCACGCGCAGCGCCAGGCCCTCGTAGCCGCCAGGCTCGCCCGCCTCGATCGGCACCGCTCCGGCCGCCGAACGCCGCGCCCGCGCCTGCGCCTGCCCGCTGGCACCCTGCGTGTCGGTCTTCATGTACGTGTCGTGCCGCACGCCGGTCAGGCTCGCGTAGGCCGACCACGCGGCCTGCACGTCACCGTCGGCGAACGCCTTGCCGATCGCGGTTAGCAGCTCTTCGTTCAGGCCCTGCACGTCCTGGCCCCGGCTGGACCCGGCGCGCGCCACGCCGTCGAGGTAGCGCC
>WNGP01003475.1_pt1 | contig 13229 bp, 15 predicted proteins | sample 5407671 | NCBI WGS metagenome assembly WNGP01 (sample SAMN13153381, study PRJNA577476) | soil metagenome | isolation source: 40 cm soil or saprolite under Garry oak tree replicate 2 | place: USA:California | collected 2016-06-15 | reverse complement strand
ACCACCAGTTCAAGCAACTGGCGGACATCGACATTACCGAGCAGCCGATGGAAGTCGGGCCCACAACGCATTACATCATGGGCGGCATTCATGTTGATCCAGACACGCAAATGTCGCGCGTCCCTGGTTTGTTCGCCGCAGGTGAATGCGCGGCCGGGATTAACGGCGCGAACCGGCTCGGTGGAAATTCGCTCTCCGATCTTCTGGTTTTCGGAAAACGCGCCGGAGAATTTGCGGCGAAATTCGCGAAAGAAAATTCGTTAGGCAAGATCGACAATGAGAAGATCGACAATGCAGCGCGCGCTGCCGTCGAGCCATTCGAACGAAGTAAGGGCGAGAATCCGTACGAAGTTCAACGCGATTTGCAGGAAGTCATGCAGCACAACGTCGGGATTGTGCGCGATGAAGGCGAGATGCGGTCGGCTCTCGATCATTTGAAAACATTTTGGGAACGCGCCGCCAGGGTTGGTGTCACAGGCAATCGGGATTTCAATCCCGGCTGGCACACCGCGCTCGATTTGAAGAACCTCCTGACGGTTTCGGAAGCGATCGCGCGCGGGGCGCTGGAGCGCAAAGAAAGTCGCGGCGCCCAATTTCGCGCAGATTATCCAGAAAAAGACGAACGCTTTGCCAAAGTAAACACGGTCATTCGAAAAGCGGAGGACAGCTCGATGGAGGTTAGACTGGAACCGCTTCCGGAAATGCCAGACTATTTAAAGCGGGTCATTGAAGAGAATAAATGAGCGCACAGAAACAGGCCGTTTTCAAAATCTGGCGCGGCGATGCGCGGGGTGGCGAATTTCGTGATTACACGACCGGCGCTTCCGAAGGCATGGTCGTGCTCGATGCAGTGAATCAAATCCAGGCGACCCAAGCGAACGACCTCGCGTGTCGATGGAACTGCAAGGCAGGAAAGTGCGGTTCGTGTTCGGCGGAGGTCAACGGGATGCCGAGACTGATGTGTATGACGCGCCTGAGTGAGCTTCCTTTGGAAAAACCGGTGACGGTTGAGCCAATGAAAGCATTCCCGGTGCTGAAAGATTTGGTCACGGACGTTTCCTGGAATTTCCGGGTGAAGAAAACAATCAAGAAATTCAAACCGCGTCCACCCGACGCGCCCGACGGGACCTGGCGAATGCAACAGGAGGACATCGATCGGGTGCAGGAATTTCGAAAGTGCATCGAGTGTTTCCTCTGCCAGGATGTTTGCCATGTTCTACGCGATCATCGAATGCATAATAAATTTATCGGGCCGCGTTTTTTAATTCACGTTGCCGCCCTGGAGATGCATCCGCTCGACACCGAAGATCGCATTGAAGAATTGCGAAACGCTCACGGCATCGGTTACTGCAACATCACGAAGTGCTGCACAAAAGTTTGTCCCGAAAGTATCGAGATCACTGACAACGGAATCATCCCGCTGAAAGAACGGGTAGTGGACGATTTTTATGATCCGCTGGGTTGGATTTGGAAAGGGCTTAAGAAACTATTGAATCGTTAAAGGTGTTACAAAATCACAAAGTGGAAGGGGCTGCCGGTGGATCATCCGTTGTAACGATGTAACTCTTTTAACGCTTTAACTGCTGCGAAACCATGTCCGAACTGAAATCGCTTCACAAAGAAGCTATTCCCGCCGCGCTTGAGAAAGCGATACGTTATCGATTGCTCAACGAACCGGCCGAAGCAGAAAGCATTTGTCTCGATGTGCTAAAAACCGATCCTGAGAATCAGGAAGCGATCATCACATTGCTGCTCGCGTTAACGGATCGTTTCGCGAAGGGCTACGGCGTGAGTGACACACAGGTCAAGGAGTTACTCGTGCGTATTCGCGGCGAATATGAGCGCTCTTATTACGCCGGAATTTTCGCCGAGCGCCGTGCCAAGACAAAGCTGGTGCAGAATACGCCCGGTTGCCGATTTCAGGCGTATGACCTTTTTCGCGAAGCGATGAGCTGGTTTGAAAAGGCAGAAGCAATTCGCCCGCCCGGCAACGACGAGGCCCTACTCCGCTGGAACACATGCGCTCGGATCATTGAGCGAAACAGGCTCGTCCCCCGCGAGGAGGAAGAGCGCGTCGAATTTCCGCTGGAATAACGGCAGCCATTTCGCTTCTGTTATGAGAAAAGGCCACGCCGAATTCACTCGCTTCGAACACGAAGGCTGGGAGCGCGTGGCGGATAAATACGACTCTGTTTGGTCGTCGCTGACGCGGCAGTTCATTCCTCATTTGATTAACGCTGTTGGAGTATCAACGGGAATGTCGGTGTTGGACGTCGCGTGCGGGCCCGGATACGTATCTACGGCGGTCAAGAAGCTCGGAGCAAATCCTACCGGCATCGATTTTTCCAGAAAAATGGTTGCGATCGCGAGAAGCATGTTTCCGGAAGTCACTTTTCGCGAAGGCGACGCACAACAATTGCCATTTACAGAGGCGGGTTTCGATCGTGTCCTGATGAATTTTGGGTTGCTCCATTTGTCGCAGCCGGAAAAAACATGCGCGGAAGCATTTCGCGTCTTGCGACCGGAGGGCAAATTTGGCTTCACCATCTGGGCGGAGCCGCACGAAAACCCCGGCGGCAAAGTTGTAAACGACGCCATCGAAGCGCACGGAGATCTAAATGTCGAAATGCCGGACGGCCCGTCTAAGTTTTTGTACGCTAACAGGCAAGAATGCCGAAAAATCTTGGAGCGCGACGGCTTCGATGGCCAGTCAATGATTTTCGAGACGCATTTGGTGGAATGGAATGTTCCAACATCGCGTTACCTTTTCGAAGCCGAGCGCGACGCCGGGGTCCGCACAGCAGGGCTTCTGGCGCGCCAATCATCTGACAGGCTCGACCCGATCAGACGAGCGATTGAAGATGGCGTGCAGCGCTACGCGAAAGGCGATGGATTCGCCATTCCGATGGCCGCGCACGTAATAGTCGTATCGAAACGTTGAGAACCAGAAATGAAGCAACTACTTGCAGTGATTCTCAGACGTGGCGTTGCCTGGCAGGCGTCGAATCCAATGGATCGTCAGGATGAATGGGCTCTCATGCGGCCTGTATGAATGCTCTCGAAAAGGAAGGATCTAGCTTACCCGGCGGACCGCTATAGGGTACTTCTCCTTCAAAATCGCCCGGCGTGATCGCGGGCGAGGATGCAAATGTGCTACCTTTCGGCACATTTGGCACGGATGAAAAAGAAAGTTTTCTTCGCGTAGATGAAGTGTTGACGTTCAACAAGCTCATGCCGACACTTGGGCGATTCTGAAAGAGAAAAGGAAAATAATATGCGATACAGACTTATCATCGCGAGTTTCCTCGCTGTAACCGCTCTGACAATGGTTGCCTTGTCGGGCAGTGCGACAAGTCCGAAGAGCAGCACACCTCAGAACGTGGACGTGAGCCAGCGATTGGGCAACGAGTCGGAAGAGGCGATTGCCGTCAATCCCACGAACCCGAACAACATCGTTATATTTACAAACATCGCCGAAGGCATAAATGGAATGTTCCTGGCCGTTTCTTTTAACGGTGGTCAGACGTGGAGCCGACGAATCGTCGGCGAGGGCAATGACGTCTTTGGCGATACATGCTGCGACCCAAGCCTGTCGTTCGACGAATACGGTAACCTTTTCATGACCTATCTCTACAATACGGAGAATACAGTTCCCATCGCGCTCAGCACGGACGGTGGTTTGACCTTCAAGGTCATCGCAAATATTACGGCGCCTCCGAACGCCCCCGCCAAAAAATCGCCTGGTGATAATCGAGGCTTGTTCCGCTATGTGGACCAGCCAACAATTACCGCCGCCAAAGGGGAAGTCTGGGTTGTCTTTAACGCGGGGGGACCAATTTTCGCTACCGGTGCCCCGGTGACGGGGCTGGGACAGGTTGGTGCTTTCCTCCCCGGACAGGCCGTATCAGGAACCAATAACTGCACCTACGGGGATGTTGCCATCGGTCCCGCTGGCCAAGTCATGCAGACGTGCATGCTCACCTCCACCGGGCAGGGCGGTGGCAAGGTCTTCGTCAATTTAGACCCCGATGGCTTGGGGCCGGCAGGGTTCGGCGATCGCGTGTTCGTCGCCGAGACCCACGTCGGCGGATTCGACTTTATTGCGCCACAGCCTGACCGCTCTGTGGATGCCGAAGCTGGGCTGGCCTGGGATCGGAGCGGTGGCTCGCACAACGGCCGCGTTTATATTGTCTATACCAAGGAGCAACAGAACGAGAGCGACGACATGGACATCTATGTGCGCTACTCGGACGACAATGGTGCCACTTGGAGCGCTGGTGTCCGGGTGAATGATGACAACACCAAGAACAGCCAGTTCTTGCCCAAGATTTCGCTAGACCAGACGACTGGTAACCTCGCTGTGGTTTGGTACGATTCACGGAACGATCTCGGCGCGGGCGGTGCGGGCGACACAGACGGCATCCCCAACGACGACGCGCAGGTCTGGGGTGCCTTTAGCACTAATGGCGGAACGTCCTTTACACCGAATATCCAGATCAGCGCAGGGACATCGAACTCGCACGTCTCTGGCAACCACATTGATTATGGAGATTATGACGGACTGTCGTTCTTTGGTGGTCTGGCGCATCCGGCGTGGGCGGACAATTCGAATAGCACCGGGAACAACCCGGATGGCATGTTGCACAAACTGGACATCTATACGGCAGCCGTCGCCGTCCCGCGCTGAGTTGCGTCATAACCTGTAGCCGACGTGCAGTTGGTGATCCTTTTATCCCTTCGATGAAGCGGTCAAAGGTTTGGACATTTTCGTCAAGTCAATTGGGGGACGCGTTCTGTCCCGACCCGATGTTGGTTAGGGACGACACGGAGGTCGTCCCTCTATTTTAGACGATCGCACCGCCGCACGTTGAGCCTGCGCCAGCCGTGCAGCCGAAGCAATGGTTACCGGTCGTGATCTCGCGATTGTCGATCTTGTGCGGATCGACATCCCACAGGAAAACCGGCACGCCGTTTTTCCATTGCAGCCCGAGCTGCTGATTGAAATCGCAATCGTAAACTTCGCCTCGCCAACCCACACTGATGGTGTTGCGGCACATCAGCCCATCAATCGTGGCCGGATTAAACGCGCTGATGAGCAATTCCATGTATTCATCGAGCTTGTCGTTGTGCCGCAGATAAGCGGCAAAGCGCCCAATGGGGAGATTGGTAATACTGTAAAGCTTATTGAAAACGATGCCGAAATGTTCATTTAGCTCGCGTTTGTAATCGGCTTCCAATTCGGCTTGCAGCCCGGGCAGGAACGCTCCGACGGGGTTATAAACCAGATGCAGCGGAAAATCGACAGCCTTGCCATACCCTAGCGAATTCAAAAGTTGCAGCGCCTTGATGCTTCCTTCGAACACACCTTCGCCGCGTTGTGCGTTTACATTTTTTGGCGTGTAACACGGCATCGATGCGATAATTTCAACGTTATGCCTTGCGAGAAATTCGGGGAGATCTTCGTAGCTGGGCTCGAGCAGGATAGTGAGATTGCAACGATCAATGACACGGCGCGATACTGGTAGCGCTGTCACTCTTTCGACGAAATAGCGAAAATCCGGAATCATTTCCGGTGCGCCGCCAGTAAGATCGACAACTGGAATCTCAGTCTTGGCCAGCCAATCGATAACCCGATCAATCGTCTCGCGCGTCATAATTTCTTTGCGCCCCGGACCGGCGTTCACATGGCAGTGCACACAGGTGAGATTGCAAACCTTGCTAACATTGACTTGAAGGATCTCAGGGCGTCCCCGACGCAGCAAAATCGAATGCTCTCCCAGTTTCTGCGCGAACCTATTCATCCCTGGAGAATCAACAGTAGAGTTTCTCTGCGTGCTTCGACCATGCTGGTGCTAAGCTTTAGCAGGCAAATTTATTCCTGAAAAGCGCGGATTTACCGGATTGAAGGCGGAGCAACTTACAAAGATGCAGAGGACTGCTAAGACAGCTCTGCTTTGCGTACTTTCTTTTCGCATTCATAGCGCTGCTCGGGGTGCGACACGGCGACGCGAATATTAAGTCATGAGCGTCGAGACTACTCCGTAAGTTTATCCGCAGGCTGGGGAGCGCGCTCAGGCAGCTCACCGCTTGGCAATCGCCACGGACGTTGCTCACGAAACGGCAGCGCGAAGAGTTTTCCAAGCGTGAGCTCGTGTTCCTCGCGATACGCAGCGACGCCGATGGTAATGGCGTCCTGTGGCACATCGCGACGTAGAGTGCGGTGCAGTTTGTCCCACAAGGAGAAAATGGTTCCCCAATTTGAATTGGTTTCTCGCTGCACAATCGAATGATGAATCCCGTGCATCCGCGGCGTGACGACGGTCAGGTTCAAAATCCGCTCGAGCTTAATCGGCAGTCGCCAGTTGGAATGATGGAAGAGTGTTGCCGCTTCGAACGTGATGAAGAACACGACCAGCATTATGGGGGCGATGCCGAAGAGCATTACTGCGAGGGAAAGAAATCCGACTGAGAAAATCATTTCGCCGAAATGGAACCGCGCGGCGGTGCTCACGTCGAGGTCGAGGTCGGTATGATGTACATTATGGAATCGCCAGAAGAGCGGAACCATGTGATTGACCCAATGCCACCACCAGTACGCGTAATCCATTATGAGAAACGTCGCGATGCCTGCGGCCCATCTGGGCAGAGCGACCCAGTTCAATAAACCGATATGTCGATCTTGCGCCCACGTTGCCACCGCGAGGGGGATTGGCAGCATGGCGAGCCGGACAATGGCGAAACCGGGAATTGAGAGCACAAAATTGCGCACCAGACGATGCAGTGCGCTGAAATGCTGGCGTCGCAGCGGAAATCGCCACTGCAGCCAGAGCAGGGCGAGAAATACACAGGCCACCAGTGGTCTGCCAACATAATCGATTAAAGGGATTCTTTGCACAGTCCGACATCACGCCGCCGGGAGTTTATCATCAGCTGACGCGCAGCGGCAACGCGTCATTGAAATGCCAAAGCGAGTTTTTCCTATGCGCCGATGCGCCGGAACATGAAAGTGGTCTCGGGCTTTATCACTTCACCGTTCATCTCAAGTAAAGGGTAGGCGAGAAAATTGATCGGACCGCTCGCCGGTTCGGGATCGACCACCAGATCGCGACCCTTAGTCAGTTCGAAACGATTGGCCGGGTTGTGGCCGAAGTAGTAATCGGCCAGTTTTGGATTTTTCCACGCTTCGCTAATATCCACCGGCACCCAACGTCCGTCGGCGAGAAATTCGGCCCAGCAATGGTAGCCTTCGATCGTGCCTTCGTTTTTGTCCGCAGGAATAGTGGCGCCAATAGCAAAACGAGCGGGTATGCCGATGCTTCGCGCTAAAGCGATGAAATCAGCGTGAAAATCGCTGCAGTTACCGGTTCGAGAGTCGCATGCGTACACGGCGTCACCGCGGCCCCAGCCTGTACCCGATTTGTCGTAGCGCATCCGGGCCATCACGTGATCATAAAGCGCTTTTGCTCGTTCGAGATCGTCGTTTTTCCCTGCAGCCGCCTTCTGAGCAAGCGTCCTGAAGGTTTCGTTAATTGGCACCAGCTTCTCCGGGCGCAAGTAACGCGCAGTTTCCGCACTGCTTGCAGGGTAGGGGGCCTTCTCCTTACGAACCACGCGGTATCGGAGCTCAATCGTTTTACCGCTGTCTGCAGGGCGCGCGTGGAGGACGCAAATGTCGTTGCCGTAATCACGATCTTGCACTTTTTCCCACTTCATCGGGATGTTCACCTCTTCCTCGGTCACGGTCTGAAAGGCATCGGTTTTCGCCAGCGGTATCCAGACGCGGGCTTCTCCTTTGATCGCGGGAAGTTTGACTCGATAAACGAACTCGAATTGGTCCGTACCTTCGACAATAGCTGGGTTGCCAGCAGCGCTCATCGCAAGCGCGCCGGCTAGGAAAAACACAGAGAGAATCAAAGCCCGCATGAGAACTCAATCTGCCGGCACTTTGTGCCACTTGCCATTCTCTTCTTTCCAATCGTAAAGCGGTTTGCCGTCGATCTTATGAACCGCCGTCTCGGTGACTGCCATTGTGCCTGGCTGCCCGGTCAGGAAAAAGTCAATGTCGTAAGTCTTTCCGTCGGTCCCCTTCATGTCCACACAAGCGAAATATTTCCCGCCGCCAAGATCGGAGAGTCGATCGTCATGCACTCGTATCAGATCGAGAGCCAGGTCCTGACCTTGGTACTTCACATGAAACTTGCCGTCGCTGCTCTTTTTGGTTTTGGCATCGATATTTGTCTTGATGCCGGCGGAAATATCAGACTTGCTGACTTGTTTTTCCGCCCCGCCTTTTTTCGCATGTTCCGCGCTTTGCTTTGGATGCTCCGGATGCTCTGCGGCAGAGACTAGCGGTGCCGGTGCAACGAATAGTGCAGCCGCCACTGTAACAATTAGCCTCGAGATCATATGAATTCCTTGTTTTTAGCTTCGTCTGCTCGCAATTGCTTGGATGTCTCGATAGTTTTCTGGCATTACAGTCAAGAAAGCAAGCAGTGTTGTTATTTCTACTGAGTGGGCGATGCGATATCTGTGGAGTCCCGCGCAGTGTTAGCAAAGATGCGATCGCGTGATCGCGATTCGGAGAAAAGCGTGCGAATGCAGTTCTCGATCATTGTTCCGGTCTTTAATGAGGCGCTGTTAATACGGCCATTTCTTCAGCATCTGCGCGGGCGAGCGCCCGGAGCTGAGATCATTGTCGCGGACGGCGGAAGTTCCGATGGCACGATCGACCTTACGACGGGCTTTTGCGATCAGCTTGTTAGAAGCGAGCCCGGTCGGGCCATACAAATGAATACCGGTGCGCGCGCTGCGCGCGGTGACATCCTTTGGTTCGTCCATGTCGATGCTGAACTGCCATTGCGATGTTTGGATGAGATCGGGCGCATAATGGATGACCCGAATGTCGTTGGTGGTTTCTTTCGGATTCGGCTGCCGAAAGGGTTGGTTTATCGACTCACTGATAGCTTCGCCCATTACGCAGGCCTTCTGCTACGAATGCGATGCGGCGATCACGGCATATTCTGCCGGCGAACTGTCTTCCTGGACATTGGCGGATTTCCCAAGGTGCCATTGATGGAAGATGTTGGATTTGTGCGCCAGCTCCAGCGCCATGGTCGTGTGACATACAGCGACAAGCGAATCCTGATAAGCCCTCGCCGCTACGAGGCAGTTGGACGCGTGCGTTTGACGCTGGCTTACGGATTTATCGCAATGCTTTACATTTTCGGCGTCCCAGCGTCGATGCTCGCCTCGATTTACAAGCGCATGTGCTGCGACGCCCGGTAGCCAATCCAAGTTCTGCGATTTCCAACGGCCCGCGAGTTAAGGACTTGCTCAGACCCATTGAGTGAGCCCTATTTGGCGCGATCAAATGAGTAGTTTGCGTTTGGGAGTGAACATCGATCACGTAGCGACGTTACGGCAGGCGCGCTATGCCACGATGCCGGAATCGAAAAATGCCGAGCCTGATCCACTCGTAGCGGCGCGTGTTTGCGAGCGGGCTGGTGCGCAAGGGATCGTCGCGCACTTGCGTGCAGATCGTCGCCACATTCGCGATCGCGATATCGAACGGCTGCGCGCAAACATCATGACCAAATTGAATCTCGAAATGGGCAACACAGCCGAGATTATCGATGTTGCCCTTCGCATCGTGCCGGATGAAGTCTGTCTCGTTCCAGAAAAACGCGAGGAGGTTACAACTGAAGGGGGTCTCGATGTTGTGGCGCAGCGAAAGGAGCTTGAACCCACGATAAAACGGCTTCACGCCGCGGGCATTCGGGTCAGCTTGTTTATTGATCCTACTTTGGAACAGGTCGATACGGCGGCTGAGCTCACTGTCGAAATGGTCGAGCTACACACCGGGAAGCTGGCGAATGCGTTCACGGAAAAAATTGAAAAAGAAGAACTGGAGAAGTTACGCGCAGCGGCGCGTGCCGCATCGGAATCGCATCTCCAAGTCAACGCTGGCCACGGAATCAATTACAAAAACATTCAACTAATTCACCAAATCCCTTGCCTCACCGAGTTGAACATAGGCCATTCGATTGTTTCCCGTGCGATCTCTGTGGGACTGGAAGAGGCGGTGAAGGAAATGCTCGCCGCAATGGAGAATTATCCCGGATGAACGTGCTTGGAATCGGCGTTGATCTTGTGGAATGCGCGCGCATTCAACGTTCAATTGATCGCTTCGGCGATCGGTTTCTGCACCGCGTCTTTACCGATGGTGAGATTGAATATTCGATGTCGATGAAATTTCCCGCGCGCCATCTCGCCGCGCGTTTTGCCGCGAAAGAAGCGGTCTCCAAAGCATTCGGCACCGGCATTGGCAAGGCCATGGGCTGGCGCAACATCGACATCCGCAAAAAGCCAAGCGGCGAGCCATTTCTCGTCTTTTCGGGTCCGGCGCAGGAACTTGCGACGCAGCGCGGTGTCACTTCTGCCTTTGTTACGCTAAGCCACACTGAACATCACGCCGTCGCTTGCATCGTGCTTGACTGCTAGGATCGCAAGCCGTTACGCCAACTAACATGACTATGGATTATTTTCGACACATCATGGAAATCGTCGGCACTGGGATTGATGGCATAGGTGTAGTTGTCATTATTGGTGGGGCCCTCTTGGCGACCGTCGGGCTTGTCCTGCGCGGTCTGCGCAATACCGGAAATTACTATGCGCTTTACCGGCAGGATGTTGGTCGCGCAATTTTGCTTGGGCTCGAGTTCCTCATTGCCGGCGACATTATCCGCACGGTCGTTGTCGCGCCCACGATACAAAACGTGCTGGCGTTGGGATTAATCGTTCTCATCCGCACGTTCCTCAGTTTGTCGCTGCAATTGGAGATTGAAGGAAAATTGCCATGGCGGCGTGAAGCGCCGCGCCCTGACTAGGATCATAGAAGGTATATCCTTCGAAAAATCAACGCGACGCGTTTGGCAGCGCTTATTTTTTTAGCAACTTCACAATAACCACAATCAGCAGAACTATAAGTAGAATGCCAACGGCACTCCAAATCCACATCATCCACATCGGACACATCATCATTATTAGCCACCTCCTTTTTCATCACGAATGCCAGTGCGCAAACTCGTGTCGTTGCAGACAGAGCAAGACTCGCCTGCAATTGCAGCGCTACCTTCCTTGATCAAGAATGGAATCAACGCGAGAGCAGCGATGCTATCGAGCCACCACCAACCGAGCAACCAGGTTGCTGCCAGGCCGATCATCAAAACGATCGACAGGTAGCCACACGTGATCGATTCGACGGCGTCGGCCCTTAACGCGCGAGAGTTTAGACGAGCTGCTACTTTCAGTTTGTAACCGGCTAGAATTGGCATTCCGACCTTTGCCACTGCGCCGATGAGAATACCCCAAACGCTTTCGTGCGTGTCAGTGATGCGCTTGGCGATGAACAATCCGTAGCCGGAATTGAGAACGACGTAGGCAACCAAGACGTACAGCGAGTAGCCGACCAAACGCGCTGCGCGACGCTCAACAAGATCAACATGTTCAGATGTTGCGGTGCCGCTCGCCTCTACTCGCAGTCGCCACAAGAGCACTCCAGCACTGAATAGCTCAATGACGCTGTCAATGCCGAACGCTTCGAGCAGCAAACTTTTGGAAGCCCAGCCGAGCAGGAGCGACGCCGCTCCTTCGATCGTCATCCAGCCGATCGTGATGTACGTCAGCAGCAGTGCGAACCGCACATCTTCAGAGCGCTGTCTGGTCGAATGAAATCGCGCTTCGGTTACACGACGTGTTTGGGCTCTTGCGAACATGAATGATTGGAGTGGCCACATTCAAGCTGCACTCTCATGTGCTCGACTCCAAATCGATGCGCAACATATTCTGTTTTTAGCGCACACTAGGACTCGGAGTTGGTTGTGTGCGGTTCTTCAACCATCGAGCCACTTCGGAACGTTGGTCGCTCTGTGGCTTTTCCAATTCAGAGATCAGCTCACGCGTTTTGGGTACATTTGGACTTTGAGGAAAACGCGCGAGATATCTGCGCCAGATATCCAATGCTTTCTCGGGCTGATTCAAACTAAAGGCGTAAAGCCCACCCTGATTGAAAAGACTGTTTTCGTGCTGAGGGTTTTGTTTCTGCGCAATCTCATATTGTTCCAGCGCTTTTTGCGGCCGATCCGAAAAACGATACGCGTTGCCGAGATCAGTACGCACGTCCGCATTGTCGGCGCCTAGAAGGATTGCCTTTTCGTAAACTTCAATCGCGCGCGGCCAGTTTTTGCGGTCATAGTACCAATTGCCCGAGACGACTGCGGTTTGTGCTGGCGATAGGCTTGTATCGAGGGGCGGCTCAGATTTGCCCGCGCTAGAAAACGCACGCTCTTGATCGGCGGACCGTTTGACCAAAAACCAAGTCGCGCCACAGCCCAAACCAAAGGCAATCACCGCAGTCAGCGCGTAGTAGCGAAAGATTATTCGCGGTTTCCTCGAGGGTCTTTTCACGACGCCAGCTCGATCGCTTCGGCGCGCGAGTTAACGGATTCTGTCTGCGACTTCGTTTTGTTTTGAACTAAAGTTCTTTTTGTCATCGAGTTTCTTGGCACTAATCGCGTGGGAATAGATTGCGCGTTCAAATCATACGCTCCTGTGCCAGTGAGCAAGATGCCGCGTTCTGCTCGATCTGAACTGTTGAATGTTCAATGCCGAATTCTCGATGTAAATATTCGCAAACTTCGTGTAAGAACGCGTCTCCTGGTGAAGACGTCGGCATTTCCAAGTGCACCGTGAGAGCAGTTTCCGTGGTACTCATTGGCCAAACATGGAGATCGTGCACTGCCGTCACGTGTGGAAGAGCTCCTAAATATTTCCGAACCTCAGCCAGATCAATTCCTTCCGGCACAGCCTGAAGAGCAAGATTCATAGACTCGCGCAGCAATCCCCATGTCCCGTAAGTAATGACCGCTGCGATTATCAAGCTCACCATCGGATCGATCCAGTGAAGTCCGGTTAAGAGTATCGCAATACCGGCCACGACAACACCGGCTGAAACCGCCGCGTCAGCAGCCATGTGCATGAACGCGCCACGGATGTTTAGGTCTGCCTTGCGTCCGGCCATGAACATCATCGCGGTTGCCGTATTGATGGCAATGCCCAGAAGAGAGACCCAGATCACCGTTTTACCGGCAACTTCAGTGGGAACGTTGAAACGACGGAGTGCTTCCCAGGCAATTGCGCCGACGGAAATCAGCAGGAATAGGGCGTTGAAT
>WNGP01010327.1_pt1 | contig 13230 bp, 13 predicted proteins | sample 5407671 | NCBI WGS metagenome assembly WNGP01 (sample SAMN13153381, study PRJNA577476) | soil metagenome | isolation source: 40 cm soil or saprolite under Garry oak tree replicate 2 | place: USA:California | collected 2016-06-15 | reverse complement strand
GTCGTGAGACCGGCGAACGTGAACGCCGAGTCACGCGCCAGCGAATCCGCCACCCGCGCGCCGAAGCCCGACGTCGTCCCGTCGACCACGACAATGGCCTTGGTACCGCCGGCGGCGGCAAAATGCAGGGGGATGATGACGATCGCCGCGAAAAAAAGCGGCCCCAGGATGGCAGAGACCCAAAACCACTTGCTCCGCACCCGCTCGACGAACTCACGCCGGATCACCGCCCAGATCTTACGCACGCACCGCCTCCGGCCCCACCAGGTCGATGAAGATCTTGTGCAACGACGCCTCTTGCAGCTCGAACCTGGACAGCCGCGCGCCCGACGCCACGAGGCGCTGGAGGATCTGCTGGGCGTCCGCGCCGGACGCGAGCTCGAGCTCGGCATACTGCCCGTAATTGTCCACCTTGCTCACGAGGGTCTTGTCTGCAAACAGTTGCGCCGCCCCGCCGAGGCTGCCGTCGAACCCGACGACCAAATGGTGTCCGCCGTGCGTGCGCTTGATGTCCGAGAGCGCGCCGTCCACGAGCTTCCGCCCCCGCGCGATGATGCACAACTGCTCGCACAGCTTCTCGGCCTGCTCCATGATGTGGGTCGAGAACAGGATGGTCTTCCCGCGACGGCGCAGGTCGAGCACCGCGTCCTTCAGGACTTGGGCGTTCACAGGATCGAGTCCCGAGAACGGCTCGTCGAGAATCATGAGGTCCGGCTCGTGCAGCATGGTCGAGATGAACTGCACCTTCTGCTGCATCCCTTTCGAAAGCTCGTCGACGCGGCGTAGCCGCCATTGGGCCAGGCCGAGTCGCTCGAGCCATTCATCGGCCCGCTGCCGCGCGCGCCGCCGGTCGACGCCTTTCATCTCGCCAAGAAACACGAGCACGTCGAGCACCCGCATCTTGCGGTACAGGCCGCGCTCCTCCGGCAGGTAGCCGATCCGCTCCGAGTGGGCTCGCCCGCCGCCAGGCTCCCCGAATACGCGCACGGCGCCGCCGTCGGGCTCCAAGATGTCCATGATCATGCGGATCGTCGTCGTTTTCCCGGCGCCGTTCGGCCCGAGCAGGCCGTAGATCACGCCACGGGGCACGGAAAGCGAGAGCTCATCAACGGCGATGTGACCGGCGAAGCGTTTGCTGACCCGCTCGAGGATCAGGATCGGGGTAGGGAAGGGCGACGGGACGGGGAACGTCATGTGCGCGGGGCTAATCTAGCCCCGTTACGGCTTGATTGCGTCGGTCAGCGCGTTCCAGGGAAGCAGGGCGCACTTGATACGGACGGGGAACTTCGACACGCCGGCCAGGGCGCGGAGCTCACCCAGCGTTTTGTCCCGCGCGGCGCCCTCGTCCCCCTGCATCATGGCGCTCATCCGGTCGGCCAGGGCGATCGCCTGAGGGACCGACTTGTCCTTGACGAGCTGCGTCATCATGGAGGCGGCCGCTTGGCTGATTGAGCAGCCCCGGCCGACGAAGCGCGCCTCCTTGATGACATCGCCGTCCACGCGCAGCTGCAGGTCGATCTCGTCCCCGCACAGCGGGTTGTTGAGCGACACCGCGTGCGTCGCCTGCTCCAGCGTCCCCTTGTTGCGAGGCCGCCGGTAGTGGTCGAGGATCAGCTCCTGGTAGAGGGCGCTGAGCTGCGGATCAGGCGGGGACGTATCCAAACAGGGCTCCTGCCTTGACGAGCGCGCCGGCGAGGGCGTCCACCTCGTCCAACCCGTTGTACAGATAGAACGACGCGCGGGCGGTCGCGGTCACGTTCAGCCGCCGCATCAGCGGCTGAGTGCAGTGGTGGCCGGCGCGGATACAGATCCCGTCCTGGTCGAGAATGGTCGCGATGTCGTGCGGGTGGATATCGCCGTACGTGAAAGACACGACGCCCGCGCGATCGCTCCTCCCGCGCGGGCCGTACACCGTCACGCCCTCGACCTGTGAGAGCTTGTCGATCGCGGCCGCCGCGAGGGCCTGCTCGTGCTCGGCGATCCGCTCGGGGCCGATGCGCTCGAGGTAGGTGATCGCCGCCGCGAGTCCGACCGCTCCTTCCACGTTCGGCGTCCCGGCCTCGAACTTGTGGGGAATCTTATTGTAGGTCGAGTGGTCGTCCCACACGCGTGAGATCATCTCGCCCCCGCCGTGGTAGGGCGGCATCGCCTCGAGCAGCTGCGGCTTCGCCACCAGCGCCCCCGAGCCCATCGGCCCGAGCATCTTGTGACCCGACAGAGCGTAGAAGTCGCAGTCGAGCGCCTGCACGTCCACTTTCAGGTGCGGCGTGGACTGGGCCCCGTCCACCACCACGACGGCACCGACGGCGTGGGCGAGCTTGGCCAGCTGCGCCGCCGGATTCACGGTGCCGAGCGCGTTGGATACGTAGGGGAACGCGACGATCTTGGGTCGCCGCTCGAGCGCGCGGCCGAAGTCGGCGAGGTCGATCCGCCCGTCCTCGGTGATCTCCACCATCCGCAGCGTGGCACCCTTCTCCTGACACAGGATCTGCCACGGCACGAGGTTCGAGTGGTGATCCATGGCCGTGACCACCACGCTGTCGCCGGCCTTCACGTTGGCACGGCCGTACGAGCCCGCCACCAGGTTGATCGCCTCGGTGGTGCCGCGGGTGAACACGACCCCCTCCGGCGCCCAGGCGTTCAGGAATGCGGCGAGCTTCGCCCGCGCGGCCTCGTATGCCTCGGTGGCGCGGATGGCGAGGTCGTACGCCCCGCGGTGCACATTGGCGTTGGTGGTGCGGTAATAGTCGGTAATGGCGTCGAGCACCGCCTGCGGTTTCTGGGTCGTCGCGGCGTTGTCGAGATAGACCAGCGGGTGACCGTTCTCCCGCTGCGCGAGCAGCGGGAAGTCGGCGCGGAGGCGGGCGACGTCGAGCATCAGGCCCCCCCCAGCCGCGCGCGCACGAGGCGGTCGAGCCGGTCGCGCACGTCGGGGTGCCGCATCCGGTCGAGGATCTCCGCGCCGAAGCCGTAGGTGAGGATGCTCCGAGCGGCCTCGGAGGAGAGCCCGCGGCTGCGGAGATAATAGAGCTGCATCTGGTCGATCGGGCCGACCGTCGAGCCGTGGGTGCACTTCACATCGTCGGCGTAGATCTCGAGCTGCGGCTGGCTGTCGGCGCGCGCCTCGGTCGAGAGCAGCAGATTGTTGTTGGTCTGCTTCGAGTCGGTGCGCTGTGCCCCGGGCCGGACGACGATGCGTCCGTTGAAGACGCCGTGCGCCCGCTCGGCCAGCACCCCATTGAAGAACTCGTGGCTCGCGCAGTGCGGTTGGGCGTGGTCGATCACGGTGTGATGATCCGCGTGCTGCGCGCCGCCCAGCAGATACAGCCCGTTGAGGATCAGCTCCGCGCCGGGCCCGTCGAGTACGGCGTTGATGTCATGCCGGGCGAGCGCCGCGCCCAGCGTCAGGACGTGCAGCCCCAGGTAGCTGTCGCGTTCCTGTCGTGAATGTGTCGTTGCGACTTGGAAGCCGTGCGGGCCCTCCTGCTGCACGCGGTACAGCTCCGCCCACGCGCCCTCCCCTACCACGACCTCCGTCACCGTGTTGGTCCAATACACGTCGTCCGACAGCCCCGCATACGTCTCGACGACGGAAGCACGCGCCCCCCGCTCGACCACGATGAGGCTGCGTGGGTGGGACACGATCGGGCCGTCGGACCCCGCGCGGCCGGTCGAGAGGAACACCACCTCGAGCGGGCGCTCGAGCGTCACGTTTGCGGGAACGTGCACGAACGCGCCGTCCGCGAGGAACGCCGTGTTGAGCGACGCGAACGCGCTCTCGCGCCAGCGCGCGTGACGCGCGAGGTGCGTACGGGCCAGCTCCTCGCGCCGCGCGTCCGTTCGAAGCGCGACCGCGAGACTCCCCGCCCACACACCACCGGCCAGGTCTACGCGCGTCGAGAGGGTCGGGGCGTGGCGCCCGTCCACGAAGACGACGCGCGGGCCCGCACCGACGCACAGCCGCTCGATGTCTGAGGGAGCGGGGAGCGGTGAGCGGGGAGCGGGCGCCAGCGTGAATGCCGCTTCGGCGATGGGGGCGACGCTCGTGAAGCGCCACTCCTCCTGTTTCGTCGTGGGAAATCCGAGCTCGGCGAAGCGCGCGATCGCTCCCTCGCGGATCTCCCGCAGCCACTCGGGCGCGCCCGACGCGCCGTTTCGGGCGAACGCCGCGAACTCGGCGACGTACCGTTCAGTCCTGTCGACGACGTCGGTCATGCCACGACGGCCTCTTCGCGCAGCCAGTCGTACCCCTTCTCTTCGAGCTCGAGCGCGAGCTCCTTGCCGCCCGACTTGACGATCCGCCCGCCGGCCAGGACGTGCACCACGTCGGGCTCGATATGCGTGAGGATCCGGTAGTAATGCGTCACGAGCACCGTCGCATTGTCGGGCCGCCGCAGCTTGTCCACGGTCTGCGCCACGGTCTTGAGCGCGTCGATGTCGAGTCCGGAATCGGTCTCGTCCAGGATCGCGAGCTTGGGATCGAGCACGGCGAGCTGCAGGATCTCGTTGCGCTTCTTCTCCCCGCCCGAGAAGCCTTCGTTCACCGGCCGGGTCAAATAGCTCGAGTCCCAGCCGATCACCTTGAGCTTCTCCTCGAGCGCGTCCATGAACTCGACCGGCCCGAGCTCTTCTTCGCCCCGGTGCTTGCGGATCGCATTCACGGCAGCGCGCAGGAAATAGGCGTTGGTGATGCCACGGATGGCCACCGGGTACTGGAACGCGAGGAACACGCCCTCGCGCGCCCGCGCCTCCGGGGCCATCGCGAGCAGATCATTCCCCTGGTACAGCACCTGGCCCGCGGTGACCGCGTACGCAGGATGACCGGCGAGGACCTGGGCCAGCGTGCTCTTTCCCGAACCGTTCGGCCCCATGATCGCGTGCACCTCACCGGTGCGCACCGTGAGGTCGACTCCTTTGAGGATTTCTCTCCCCTCCACGGTCGCGTGAAGATTTTTGATCTCGAGCAGGACCCTTCCCGTTTGCCGTTTCCCCTTTCCCGTCATCCCACGCTCCCTTCGAGACACGGCGAACTCCATCGGCAGCTCCTTGAAGACTTCTTTGCAGAAGCCGTTCACGATCATCGATACGGCGTCTTCGGCGGACAGCCCGCGCTGCTTCGCGTAAAAGATCTGGTCCTCGCCGATCTTGGACGTCGAGGCCTCGTGCTCCATGATGGCGGTGCTGTTGCGCACGTCGATGTAGGGGAAGGTGTGCGCGCCGCACTGGTCACCGATCAGCATCGAGTCGCACTGCGAATAGTTGCGCGCCTGTTCGGCGCCCTTCAGGATCTTCACGAGGCCGCGATAGGTATTCTGGCCGCGGCCCGCCGAGATGCCCTTCGAGACGATCGTCGAGCGGGTGTTCTTGCCCATGTGGATCATCTTGGTGCCCGTGTCCGCCTGCTGGCGGTGGTTGGTCACCGCCACCGAATAGAACTCGCCGATGGAGTCGTCGCCCTGCAGGATGCAGCCGGGATATTTCCAGGTGATCGCCGAGCCCGTCTCCACCTGCGTCCAGGAGATCTTCGAGCTCCGGCCGCGACAGGCGCCGCGTTTGGTCACGAAATTGTAGATCCCGCCCCGCCCCGCTTCGTCGCCCGGGTACCAGTTCTGAATCGTCGAGTACTTGATGGTCGCACGGTCGAGCGCGACGAGCTCCACCACCGCCGCGTGCAGCTGGTTCTCGTCGCGCACCGGCGCGGAGCAGCCCTCGAGGTAGCTCACATAGCTCCCCTCGTCCGCGACGATCAGCGTGCGCTCGAACTGGCCGGTCGACTCCGCGTTGATCCGGAAGTAGGTGGACAGCTCCATGGGACAGCGCACGCCCTTCGGCACGTACACGAAGGAGCCGTCTGTGAACACGGCCGAGTTGAGGGCGGCGAAGAAGTTGTCGTTGTAGGGAACCACAGAACCGAGGTATTGCTGTACCAGCTCGGGATACTCCCGGATCGCTTCCGAGATGGCGCAGAAGATCACCCCGTGCTTCTTGAGCTCCTCGCGGAACGTGGTCGCGACGGACACCGAATCGAACACGGCGTCCACCGCCACCCCCGCGAGCCGCTTCCGCTCCTCGATCGGGATCCCGAGCTTCTCGAACGTCTCGAGCAGCTTGGGATCGACCTGCTCCAGGCTGTCCAGCTTGGGCCGCTGCTTGGGAGCCGCGTAGTAGCTGATGGCTTGGTAGTCGATCGGACCGTACTGCACGTTGGCCCAGTGCGGCTCAGGCATCTTCAGCCAGTTGCGATAGGCCTTGAGCCGCCACTCGAGCATCCACGCCGGCTCACTCTTCTTCTCGGAGATGAGTCGGATGACGTCCTCGCTCAAGCCGGGGGGGACGGTCTCCGACTCGATGTCCGTGACGAAGCCGTATTTATACGGCTGCAGGACCTGGGCTTCGATACCACTGCTCATGGGAACTCCCGAAGTCCTTTGTGCGTCATAAGTTGCGAAGATGTGGCCGGCGCGAAAGCGAATCCTACAGGAATTACTCGGGATTGTCAACTTGAGAAGCAGGGGCTAGGGGCTAGGGATTAGGTGTTGGGAAAAGCGGGCACGCATCTGCACCCTAGCCCCTAACCCCTAGCCCCTTTCAGTAAATGTCCCGATTCAGCCCCCGCACCAGCCTCTCGTAGTCCTCCGGCGTGTTCAAATCGTCGATCACCGCTGGGTCGTCGACTGGCACCGTGATGATCTCCTGCTCGTGGGCAGTGAGCACGGCCCGCGCGCCGTGCCGGGTGGCGGCGTCGCTGGTCACGAGCTCAGGAAACAAGGCCTGATCCCAGATCACCGGGTGCCCGCGCCGCTCGGCAAAGCTGGGCATGACGGCGGGCGCGCCGGTGCGGCGGTGCGCCTCGAGTAGGCGCTCGAGGGTGGCGACGCGCACGTGCGGCAGGTCCACCGGCCACGCCACGACCCCTGAGGGACGGATCGCTTCCAAGGCGGCGAGGGCGGCGCGTAGCGATCCGATCGCCTCGCCGGCGAGGTCGGGGTTCTCTACGATGATGCAGTCGTGGGTGGCGAGGGAGGGTCGGATGCGCGGGGCGTCGGGGCCGAGCACCACGACGCGGGACTTCACGTCCAGCGCCTCCAGGGCTTCGAGGATGCGGACGGCGAAGGGCCGACCTCGGAAGTCCAAGAGTGCCTTGGGCCTACCCATTCGCTCTGAGGCCCCGGCCGCCAGCACCACCCCGGCTAGACCCATACGTTTACGTTATCGCGAGTTGCACCCCGCCGCTAAACCCCCAAATTGGCCCGCCATGGCCGTACGACACATCCGCCAACTAGGCGATCCGATCCTGCGGGTCCGCTGCGAGCGGGTCCAGAACCCGAAGTCCGCCGCGACGCGGCTCGTCGCGGACGACCTGCGGGATTCGCTCGCCGTCGCCAGGAAGAAATACAAGATGGGACGGGCGCTCGCGGCGCCGCAGATCGGCGCGCCGGTGCGGATCGTGTTCGTCCAAACGGACAAGCAGCGCTGGACCATGATCAACCCCGAGATCACGGACGTGGGGCGGGACGACTTTCTGGTGTGGGACGATTGCTTTTCGTTTCCCAACCTGCTCGTTCGCGTGACCCGGGCCTACCAGATCACGGTGAGCTACACCGACCCGAAGGGCAAGCAGCACACGATGGAGCTCGAGGGGCCGATGGCGGAGCTGGTGCAGCACGAGATCGACCACCTGGACGGGATCCTCGCGCTCGATCGGGCCAGCGGGGTCGATCCGTTCGCATTCCGCTCGGAATGGGATAAGCTACACAAACCGGACGAGCGCTACGGGCCGCCCAAGCCGCGGGAGGTGTGACGGAGACGCAGCGACGTTAGATTGACCGGTGACAGGGGTGCCCGCCAGTAGCACACGCCCGGCGGGCTGAGATCACACCCTTTGAACCTGATCCGGTTCGCACCGGCGAAGGGAGCTCCGTATGACCTGCCTCACCCAGATGCACTTCGCCCGTCAGGGCACCGTCACCCCCCAGATGCAGCGCGTCGCGGAGCGGGAAGGGCTCCCCGTCGAGCTGGTGCGCGAAGAGGTCGCCCGTGGGCGGCTCATCATCCCCGCGAACGTGCATCACCTCGCGCAGCGACTGGATCCGATGGCGATCGGCAAGGTGGCCCACGTGAAGATCAACGCCAATATCGGCAATTCGGCGGTCGAGTCGAACATCGACCAGGAGCTCGAGAAGCTGCACCATGCCGTCCATTACGGCGCCGACACGGTGATGGATCTCTCCACGGGCGGCGACATCGACGCGATCCGCCAGGCGATCATCGATGCATCGCCGGTGCCGATCGGCACGGTGCCGATCTATCAGGCGGTCACCGAAGTGAAGCAGGTCGAGGATCTCACGGAAGACGACCTGCTCGACATGATCGAGCACCAGGCGCAACAGGGGGTGGATTACGTGACGGTGCATTGCGGGATCCTGCGCGAGTACGTGGGGCTCGCGCTGGGCCGGGTGACGGGGATCGTGTCGCGCGGGGGTTCGCTGCACGCGTACTGGATGATGCATCACGACAAGCAGAATCCGTTCTACACGCGCTTCGACCGCATCCTCGAGATCGCCCGCAAGTACGACGTGACGCTCTCGCTGGGCGACGCGCTGCGGCCGGGCTCGGTCGCGGACGCGAACGACCGCGCCCAGTTCGCCGAGCTCGAGACGTTGGGCGAGCTGACGACGCGGGCCTGGGCGAAGGACGTGCAGGTGATGATCGAGGGACCAGGCCACATCCCGATGCACTTGATCGAGATCAACGTCCGGAAGGAGAAAGAGATCTGTCACGAGGCGCCGTTCTACACGCTCGGGCCGCTCGTGACCGACATCGCGCCGGGCTACGACCACATCACGTCGGCGATCGGCGCGGCGATGATCGGCTGGTACGGCGCCGACATGCTGTGCTACGTGACGCGCAAGGAGCACCTAGGCCTGCCGAACGCCGAGGAGGTGCGCGAAGGCGTGATCGCCTACAAGATCGCCGCGCACGCCGCCGACATCGCGCGCGGCCGGGCGGGCGCGCGCGACCGGGACGACGCGCTGTCACGGGCGCGCTACGCGTTCGACTGGAACGAGCAGTTCCGGCTGTCGCTCGATCCCGACCGGGCGCGCGAGCTGCACGATGAAGCGCTGCCCGCCGAGTACTTCAAGAGCGCCGAGTTCTGCGCGATGTGCGGACCGAAGTTCTGCTCGATGCACATCACGCGGGAGATCGAGCGCAAGGCGGGGCTGCGGGAGCCGGAGCAGAAGCCGACCCGCGAGGCGGTGCCGGCAGACTGACGGATTAGTGTCGGGATCGTGTCACCACGCGATCCCGTAATCCTCGCCGTGGTTCGAGGAGCCGCCCCAAAAGGAGCCGTGCTTCCAGTCGAAGAAAATGGCGTTGATCGGGCCCGATGTGCGCTCCTGGAAATCGAGCCGGTAGCCCATCCTGTGCAGGTCGCGGCGCACCCAGGGCGGCGTGTCCGACCGCAGCGTGAGCCGGCCATACGAGCTGCGGACGATGCTCTCGAGCGACCGCCGCTACGCCGTCAACGACTGCGTCGGGCTCGGCGTCTACTCCCCGTTGCAAACCGCCCGCTTCTCGGCGGCGAACGTCCTCTCCCTGCTGAGTCGCTGGACCGTCGCTCAAGTCCCCGCTCGTGACAGCCTGATCGCCACGGCCTCGGCGTACGAGGGCTACAGCCTCGTCCTGCTGGGCGAAGGCTTTTGTACGATGGTCGTGTCGGGGCTCGATGCGAACCGCCAGCTCGTGTACGGGAGCGAGATCTCACGGGACAGCGTATTCCGGCTCGCGGTGGTCGCCTTCACCGCTGCCATCGCGGGCGGCAATGCCGACATCGTCAACATGGCGCGGGTCGGGCGGGCGCGCGCCTACCTCGACCTCGGGCAATCGGCCCTCGCGAAGGCGGACGCGCAACTCGTCCCCGCCGCGTACCTGAAGCTCGTGAGTGCGTCGGGGATCAACGCGCGTCGGAACAACCGCGTGTGGCAGGAGAGCGACACCACCTTCGACAATACGTCGATCGATTCGCTCTACGTGAGGATGAACGACCCTCGCGTGCCGATCGGCAACAAGAACCGTAGCAGTGTCACCGGCATTCCCCTGTTCTTCCAGAAAAAGTTCGCGTCGATGTCCAGTCCGATCCGGCTCGCGTCGGGGGACGAGGCCCGGCTCATCATTGCGGAAGCGAACATCAGGACGGGCACCTTCAGCGCCGCGGACAGCATCATCAACAGTTTTCGGGCGCGCGGCGGCCAGGGCGCGATCACCAGCCCCGATTCGGCGACGGCGTCGGACTCGCTGTTCGACCAGCGCAAGCGTGAATTCTTCCTGGAAGGGCAGCATCTCTTCGACTTAATCCGCTTCCGCAAGACCCCGAACCCCCCGGCCGGGACGGTGTTCACGGGGGCGGAACGTACGCCTCTCAGCTGTGCATGCCGCTGCCGGCGGTGGAGAAGAACAACAACCCGACCTTCTAGCGGCGGATGGGACCGTGAAGGAACAGGGTCCGGCGAAGCGCCGGGCCCTCTGCATTGTCGGTAGAAGTGTCGCAATGCTGTGCGCTTGCTGTCACTCCTCCAGCATGGCAAACGCCCGCACCGGAAAGCTTCCCATCCCCTTCACACGCGGCGGAACTGCGTAGAACCGGAACCCACGTTCCGGCAGCTCGCTCAGGTGGCACAGGTGCTCGACGATGGGGATCCCCGCCGCGAGCAGGAGCGAGTGCACCGGGCGCGCACCGTCGGCCGCGTCGTCAATGTTGAGCGAGTCGATCCCGACCAGGGCGGCACCCGCGGCTACGAGATGCTCCGCCGTGGCGCGCGTCACGAAAGGATGGCCGGCGCCGTACCGCTCGGTGCGCCAGTGGACGTCCCAGCCCGTGTGTACGAGCACCGCCTTGCCCCTCACGTCCCGCCCGCGGAACAGCCCCTCGTCGAGCGCCCGGCCGGCGCGCTCCGTTGCGCGGACTACGATGCCCTCGAGATGCGCGATGGCCTGAAGCGGGTAGTCAGAAATGTCCTTGCCGCCGTCGTACCGATGGAACGGCGCATCGATGTAAGTGCCCGTGTTGGCCAGGAGCTCGATCTTCCCGATCTGGAAGGTCGTGCCGGGCGCATAGCGGGATTGAGATGCGTCACGCGACAGCCAGTCACCGATCACGGGCACTGGGAGGCCGGGATAGGTGACCATCCCGTGCTCGATCGTATGGCTCAGATCGATCAGCCGGCCGGGCGACGGTGTCACGAGGCGGGAGGAGCGGGCGGGGATACGGTCGGGCCCGGCGTTCGCCGCGCAGGATCCTGCCGATAGAACTGCTGCAGCTGCGCGTACAGCGCCGGATGCTCGCGCTCGAGCTGGTCCGGCTTCTCGAAGAACGTCTCGGTCGCGACCGCAAAGAACTCGGCCCGGTTGGTCGCCCCGTAGCTGTCGAGCGCCGACGGTCGATCGTGCGCGGCGTCCTGGCGCAACCGCTCGTACTCCGCCGAGAGCACGCCGCCCCACGTGCGCAGTGCGCTCGGCCGCAGGATCGGCACGCCGTCGGTGACGCCGTCTTCCGCATCCAGCTGGTGAGCGAACTCATGCAGCACGACGTTCTCCCCGTCGATGGGATTGCGTGCCCCGCGGACGACGTCGTCCCACGAGATCACGACCACGCCATCGCGCCACGATTCGCCTATCAGGGGGACAGGGGGTGATGCGACTTCGCCCGTCCGCGGAGACCGGGCGAGCTTCGGAACGAATCCATGAGGGTACACGAGCACCGTGCGGAGCGTCGGGTACCACGGGCCTTCGAGATGGAGCAGCAACAGGCACGCTCCCGCCGCGATCGTGACTTTCATCTCCTCGGTGAGGGTGAGGCCGCCGCATCCCTCGAAGTGTTTGTCCGCCAGAAACACCTGAACCAACCGGAGCAACCGCGCCCGCTCGTCCGGAGTCAGCGAGCGTGCGAGCGGGACGTTGTGCTCCACGATGCCGTACCAGGTGTCGGGGATCGAACCCGTCGGCAGCCGGAGCGACGTCGCCGGAAGGCGGCGCAAGACGGCCGACGCCCCGACGTATCCCAGGACGATGAGAACGAACACCACGCCGACGACGGCGAGCAGCTCCATACTAGTCCCACCAACAGTAGAGTCCTTGCGACGCCACGAGCTCCTGTGCCAGCGCCTCGACCGTTTCCGTTCCCTGATCCACGACGTCGGGGCAGAACGCATAAACCCGCCGGGCCAGGGCGTCCGCGTCGCCGATCGCCGAGCGGAACTGGCCCTCTACCCAATCGAACCCCATCCCGGTGAGGACGAACGGGTGGTCGCGCTCGAGTGCTTTGAGCCACGCGACGATGCTGTCGGGGCCGATGTCGTAGTTCCAGCCGTTCGTCCCCATGAGCCGGAGAATCTCGTACGGATCGCGCCGCTGCGCCGCGGCCACGAGCCGCTCCGCCCGCGCCGACGGGACGCTCACCGCGAAACCCTCGGTACGGAGGGAGTCGCCCACCGAGTCGGTGCCGACAAGCGGCGTGGCCTTCCCGCCCGCGAGCCGTTCGAGCGCGCGGTGGGACGCGCCACGGTGAACATCGCGACGGCGAGCGCCAGCTCCGCCGTCGCGGGGTTCTCGAGCAACGCGACCCGCGTGCTGATGTGCTTCACCTGGCCGGTCTGAAACAGATCGGAGACCACGTGAAAGCCCTCGGTGGTGAGGGCGTCGCAGGTCTGCCGGAACGCCGCGGCGACGCCCTCGGGCACGGGGTACCGCCCCGGAGTGAAAGGCTCGAAGACCGGAGGGGCGCCAACCCGCTGGGTGAGCCACACGACGATAGGCCCAAGCCAGTATGGAACGAGCAGTATGACGAGCCAAGCCAGATAAACCATGCAGGCCTCGCGAACTGCTAGGGCGCTCGGCGTGGGGAAGGTTGTGCCGGCGGGAGCACTCGTGCGAGCGCCTTGAGCAGCTGCCCGTCGGGGGTGCCGCCGTCAGGCGCCTCGGCGAGCACAACGGCGAAGCGCCGCCTGAGCAACGGATCGCGCATCGCGTGGGCGGCGAACTGGAGCGTGAGGGGGATGAACCATGCTGCCTGACGCGCTCCTGCGCCCGACCGAGCCACGGCGGCGTACTGCTCGAATAGGGCGAGGAGAAACGCGCCCTTCGAAGGAAACTGCCGGTAGATCGCACCCTTGGTGAAGCCGGCCGTTTGAGCGATGTCGTGGAGGGTGGCGAACTCGATGCCGCGCTCCGCGA
>WNGP01007589.1_pt1 | contig 13231 bp, 18 predicted proteins | sample 5407671 | NCBI WGS metagenome assembly WNGP01 (sample SAMN13153381, study PRJNA577476) | soil metagenome | isolation source: 40 cm soil or saprolite under Garry oak tree replicate 2 | place: USA:California | collected 2016-06-15 | reverse complement strand
GACTGTGCTTTGTGAACAGATAAGTGGTAGGTACACAAAGCAATCTTTGGAGGAGTGCATCAGCGAGGAAACCAGGATTGAGAAGAGTCGAGAGGTTTTCGCGCGTGTTCTAGCGCCGTGGGCTTACGGCTCTGGTTTCGAAAGCAACCTCCCATATCAGCTCTGCTTGGTCGAAACAGTCTTTGTGAAAATTTCCCTTATTGAACCGCCTGATTGCCAATTGTTCGAAGTGAATCCTAGCTTCTTGGCCTTCTCGATAAACCGAGGTTCAGAACTGGTAATCTGCAACATCATGATTCGAGGCTTTCCTCTAATGACCTTCTTACAAGCGATGCAGTGCAAGGGCACGCTTTTGCTGGACTTGCTCATTTTTCCAGAGCCATATTAAGACGCGATGCGCCTTTGAGTCCGTGTTTGTTGAAATAGGAATCGACAATATCATTCTAGCTGACGTAATCCGCAGGAGGACTTTCTTTCTCATGATATTGCTGATCTTCTGTCGAGGGGGAAGAGTGCGGAGCAATTTGAGCGAAAGAGAGCGTGGTCTCTAGCCTGGTACGGTAAGTCAAACAAGAGGAGATGTGTGATACACTGTGGATGCAAGGTCTTCTTTGTGTACGTCCCGGTTAATAGTCGATTCACGTAATTCTTGTAATGTGGTAGATTTGGAGACCCGGCAGAAATCGGCTCTGGCTGGTGCGGCGAGCGTTGGCGACTTGAGGCCTCTTGCAGGCTTCGTTCTGTCGCTGATAGCGGGAGTGCTTATTCTTGCGGGTGGAGTGGCTATGCTCGGCTACTCTTCTGGACCTTATGGAGGAATGATGGGCGGCTATAGTAGTATGATGGGGAGCTATGGTGGCGGTATGATGAGTGGTTATTACGGGATGATGCAGGGGTTCGGAGGATGGTTCTACGGGTTCGCGGTTATTGGAATCATCGCCGGTGTGCTCGTACTGTTTAGTGCTATCGTGATGTACGACCGGCCAAAGCAAGTGGCCATGTGGGGAGCGCTAGTTCTTGCATTCTCTGTGGTGAGTTTCTTCGGTGCAGCGGGGTTCTTCGTCGGGGCGGCGCTCGGAATCGTAGGCGGGATCCTAGCCCTCACCTAGAGGGAGGCCCGGCCAACTGTCGCCATCCCATCGAGTCACGAAATCTCTCCTAGCGCCTAAATCTTGACCCCATAAACGAACGGACGGCGAGGCAAAGGACAGTGCAGGAGTCGACCTGGATCTGGATGAATGGCGAACTGGTCAAGTGGAATGAAGCGAAGGTCCCATTTCTAACACACGCTCTTCACTACGGGACGGGAGTCTTCGAGGGGATCAGGTGTTTCAAGACCCCGAAAGGTCCCGCCATCTTCAGGCTGAAAGAGCATGTTGCAAGGATGTTCGAAAGTGCGAAGATCTACTTGATGAAGATGCCCTACTCTCCCCAGGAAGTTGAAGATGCGGTGAGAACTACTGTCAGCGCGAACAAGTTGGAAGAGTGCTATCTTCGACCCTTGGCGTACTATGCCGCTGGAGAGATGGGACTAAATCCACTCCCGAACAAGGTGCACCTAGGAATCGCGGCCTGGCGCTGGGACAGCTACCTCGGCGAGAAAGCGGAGAAGGAAGGAGTGAGATGTCAGGTGTCGTCTTGGAGGAGAGTTCATCCTTCTACTATGCCTCCCCAAGCAAAGTCGACCGCGAACTATGCGAACGGCGCTCTAGCGAAGATAGAGGCGATGAAGGCGGGTTATGACGAGGCGATAATGCTGAACGTAGACTCTCTCGTATCTGAAGCGTCAGCTGAGAACATCTTCCGAATAAAGGATGACATCATCAGCACTCCACCTGCATCCGCGGGCGTGCTGAGGGGCGTGACTCGAGACACGATCATACGACTCAGCGCTGAGTCAGGCATAGAATTCCATCGATCGGACATTTCTCGCGAAGAACTCTATACTTCCGACGAACTCTTCCTAACAGGGACAGCTGCCGGAGTTACGGCGGTCCGAGAGGTTGATGGAAGAATGATCGGAAATGGAGACTGGCCGATAACGCAACGACTCAAGAAGGCCTACGAAGACGCTACGCACGGAAGGAACCAGAAACATACGGACTGGCTGAGCCTAGTGGCTCCCTTGAGCATAGTTCACTGAGCCACGATTCCAAATCGAACTCAGTTATTGCCCCCGGTGTTCGGTGTAAAGTGCGGCAAATAGTGCGTGCGATAATGGGGGTCCAGCTTTCGCGACTATTGTTGTGCCATCGGTAGGGCCAGGTTTGCGGATTCGGGTTCCTGATGGAATGTTATGACTTGGAACCGGCAGTTCTCGCGGCCCATGGCGCAGCATTCTACTTCTTCAACGGATCCGATTCCTCCGGTTCGATCGTTGAGTATGGCGTTGACGAAGCCTTCTTTGAACCCGCAGAGTAGGTCACCTGATTCTGCACCCGTGCAGTCGAAGCAGTTTCGCAGGGTGAAGGTTGGCGGGTTGCTTTTCTCTATCTGCATCTCGCCGAGGCCGTAGTCGTTCCAGAAGGATGCAATCTCTCCAAGGACTACTTGTGGATCATGGGAGTTAGATATGTTCCTCGCGACCATGTGTCCGAACTCTGATCCAACGGCTCTGAGACGGGCCTGTTTTGAGGAAGCTCTCACACCGAAAAAGTCTTTCAGCGCCTTCATGGTCACCTTGACAGATTCGGCGATTTCATCGTATTGTCTAGGTTCGACGTTACGGTTGAATTCCCTGTCGCCATGCAATGACTAATGACACCTATGGCGAGGCTAGCGTTGCTTTCAGTTAATCAGTAGCCCAAACATGTACGGGTAAATTGACCCGGAAGCTTCGTCTAGGACCTTCTTCCTCTGAGAATATGGTCTTGGGGGACATCTTCTTCTGGGCCATCGAGTCTCTGAATAGCGTCTCGCTTCTGATACCCTGCTAGAATTTTCCTCTCCGCCCTCCGCAATACCTCGGAGGCGCCGGAGGCGGATACTCCCATTTTCTTAGCCAATTCTCGCAATGTGATTCTCCGAGGGTAATCGAAGAACCCTTCCTCTAGCGCGGTCTCCACCAGGCTCTTCTGGTGTTCAGTCAAGCTTTCCACATCGGAAACCGAGCTCAGCCTCATAATTTTCACGTCGACTTGTTCCCTCTTCAGATGGTCTAGCAGCTCGTTGAGAGCTTCTCTTCCGTTAAAGGCGAGGGTCCACTCAACTGTCCCGTCCGGTTTCGCCTTTGAATGGAATAGACAGGTGCGGCAGAAAGCCTCAGACGACATTATCGTGCTGCAGAAGGCTGACCTGGTTAGGAGGGAGCCGTGGACCGTTCCTCGCTTTGTCTCGACCACATAGGCTTCCTTCACTAGCGGGCTAGCCTTAACCTCGCTGACGATCTGGAGTAGCTGGTTGGGGTCTGAGGTGACTTCCACTAGCTGTCGTATTCCGTCTTTGTTCTCTGATGGCTTGCAATCCAAGATTCGTATCTTGGACGGGTGTTTCGAGGTGATTTCGGAGACCCAGGTCTGCGGCGCCTTGAGCTGGAGGACTATCTCCCTCATTCGGTTCGAGAACAGTTAGTCGGATGAATAGTGTAAACCTTTAGGCTGGGCCGGTAGAGTCGCGGGAGATGGTTCATCTCCCATCTCTCAGAGAACTAGGTTGTTCCTCTTCTCAGTAGGGAGGAAATGTTCGGTTCGTCCTTGATTGGAGGCTGAAACTAGGCTCGAAGTTCACGAGACGGTTCCATCATACTTTGAAGGTTTGAGGCAATCCTCCTTTGATCCAACCTTGAGAGCCGGAGTTCGGCCAGCCAGAACACTACTCTCTCCTCTCTTGATAGGTGGTCGGACAAGTCTCCTCTCAGTTCTTGGAGCCTCGATGCTAGGGTCCAGGTTTTCTTGGTATCATGATCCTTAGTCATTCTATCTAGTTCTGACTTGAGAGATTCGAGGGAGGCAAGTAGTTCTACGTGTTCTCGTCTCATAACTTCAAGGAGATCACGATCTTTTCCCAGGCGCGACTCAAGAACTGGAAATAGACCTCTCTCTTCCTTGTTCACGTGCAGCTGAAGGTTCTCGTTCATCTGTCCACTACTCTCGACTAGTTCTCTCAGAATTCTTGTTCCGCGTATCGGCCCCGAACTCTCTAAGAATGCTAGGAGTCTGTCCATGTGGTACATCTCCACCGCGATTGTAGAGTGCTCGTCTTTCAGGGTGCTTAGAGCGTCCATATTTCCCGGCCCATAATCCAGCACGCGAAGTCAGCTGGCCCCTGTCTGAGCTCTTTTCCATCGTGTAGCTGGTTAAGAAAAAGCTGAGCGCACCGGTGAGAGACATGAGAGCCAATCCCAACGACGGGTCCGGGCTCGGAGATCTCGTCCTGTTCCTGTTGGACAATGCAAGAATTATGGTGGCTATACCCAGCGAACTCATTCCTACTAGAAGCTTGAACCTTTCGACGAGCTCCCGAAGCTTGGAAAAGGAATCGTTGTGGTGATCAGAATTACTCATTCAGTCCAAGTGAAAGAGTCGGGTGGCCTAGAATAACGTCTAGCCGTAACTGTTCGGGTAATCCCGTGGCGGGTGACTGTTTTCGCTCTCCGCACCATTCCAGCGACTTGTCAGGATATCTCCAGAACAGTTCTGTCACCCCTACTCTGACTTGCCTTCTGAGCCTACATAGAGGACAGGCTAGATTATTCACCTTGACGACAGAATGGAAGGATCGTGATTCGAACAGAATCCTAGCCTTTTCAAGAGGCCCCTTCTAGGCTCTTGGCATGCAACAGTCCGGAAACCTTGACATGTTGTTCGCTCCAAAGTCCGTTGCAGTCATTGGAGCCTCCAACCGCCAAGGCAGCGTCGGAAGAGCCGTCTTCACAAACATACTACTCAACGAGTACAGAGGAACAGTCTACCCTGTCAATCCAAAAGACCGCTCGATAAGTGGCGTTAGATCGTACCCTTCCGTCCAGGACCTGCCAGAGAGCGTCGACGTGGCGGTTATCGTCGTCCCGGCAGCAGTGGTCCCCGATGTCACCGAAGACTGCGGGAAGAGAGGAGTCAAGGGTCTCATAGTAATCTCTGCGGGCTTCAAGGAAATTGGACAGGACGGTGCGGCGCTAGAGCGCCAAGTCGCTTCTCTAGCACAGAAGTATTCTATGCGGATGGTCGGTCCTAACTGTCTGGGAGCAATCAACACTGACCCAGAGGTCAGACTCAACGCTTCATTCGCCTCACAAATGCCCCTGGAAGGTTCAATCGCCTTCGCGTCGCAGAGTGGTGCCCTCGGCGAAGCAGTGATAGATTATGCAGCGGGCGAAGGAATAGGATTCTCCAAGTTCATCAGCGTCGGAAACAAGGCAGACGTGAACGAGAACGATGTTCTGGAATATCTCCGAGCAGACCCGAAGACGAAGGTGATCCTACTCTACATTGAAGACATCGTTGACGGACGAAAATTCGTTGACACCGTAAGCAAAGTCACTGAGGAGAAGCCGATCATCGCGGTCAAGGCCGGAGTCTCACCTGAAGGAGCCAAGGCCGCTTCTTCCCACACAGGTGCGTTGGCGGGGTCTGATGAAGCCTACAACGCGATACTGAAACAGTCAGGAGTTCTTCGGGTTGAATCCATAATCGACCTCTTCGACTACGCCCGAGCCTTCGCAAAACAACCACCTCCAAGAGGAAACCGAGTGGCCATCATAACTAATGGTGGTGGACCCGGAATAATGGCGACAGACGCAAGCGTCCGCTACGGATTGCAAATCTCACAGTTCTCAGAGACAACAAAAAGCAAATTGAGAGCTGGTCTTCCGAAGGAAGCCTCAGTCAATAACCCAATCGACCTGATCGGGGACGCTCAATCCGACCGGTATGAACTCGCCCTCCAGGCGCTTTATGATGAGAGTGTCGATTGTGGTCTCGTCCTACTAACCCCTCAAGCAATGGTCGATCTCAAGAAGGTCGCGGAGACAATAGCTTCGGTCGGTCCCAGGTCTGGAAAGACTATACTCGCGAGCATATTGGGTCTGACAGATATCACCCCAGCAATTGATGTCTTAGAGTCCAACAATATTCCTCACTACACTTTTCCAGAGTCGGCAGTCCGAGCGCTCGCAGCGATGTATGAGTATCAATGCTGGGTCGAAAGGCCTCGAACTGAAATCAGGCATTTCGATGTGGACGTTGGGAAGGCTCGGGAGATCATTTCGAATGCGAAACGTGCAGGTCTAACTAACATTCCGCAAGACGACGCGCTGAGAATACTCAGCACCTACGGGCTCCCCGTGATCAAGACGGAGACTGCTTCGTCGAAGGCGGAGGCTTTGGAAGCTGCGAAGAGAATCGGCTACCCCGTCGCGATGAAAATCGTCTCCCCGGACGTGGTTCACAAGATCGACGTTGGGGGAGTCAAGCTCGACCTGAGCAGCGACCAGGATGTTAGCGAAGCGTTCGATGAAATTCTGAAGAATGTCAATGCACGAGTTCCCGATGCAAGGATTGAAGGAGTGATTCTTCAGGAATACGTCACGGGTGGAACAGAAACGATCATTGGAATTCACCGAGACCCGAAATTTGGGCCCTTGCTGATGTTTGGCCTGGGAGGGATATACGTCGAAGCCTATCGAGATGTCTCATTTCGCCTCGCACCGATTCGCGAACTAAGCGCGGACAACATGATCAATCAGATTCGGGGAAGCAAGATCCTTCAAGGATTCAGGGGCCAACCGCCAGCAGATACAAAGTCCATAGCCGAGTGCATCGAACGACTCTCGCAACTATCGATCGAGCTTCCAGATATAGCCGAGCTGGATGTTAACCCTCTAGTCGCATTCGCGAATGGGTGCAGAGCTCTTGACGCGAGAATAATCGTCGCCAAGCACTAAGGACACAATGAACCGTTCTTGAGGACTGAGACTCCTGCGGGACTCACGTTCACTCGCTGATACCGATTGCGGCCCGAAGAGGCGTCTTGTAGAGCTTCAGGGCTAGAACTTCGACCCATAGCAGGAAGGAACCAGAAGAGAACCTTTCGAAGAGTCCCCGAATCTCAGAGCTAACCAAGGCCACAGTAGTCAACCCTGCCAACAAGGTAACGAAGAACATTACGAGAGAGAATTTGCCGTAGCCCTTCCATCGACTGTCACTTCTTACTGCTCTCCAGAAGAACAGTTCGACGAAGAATGTTGCGAACACGACCGGTACGCCGATGATCAGGTGTATCATTCCCGTGAAGCTAGTCGATCCACCGTTCGCGTCCAGAGGAAAGAAAAGGGTCCAGAGCATGCCAAGAATAGCGATGAGAACCAGAGATGAAAGTATGATCTTTGCCTGCGAACCTTTCCTGAGTGTCTTGTAGAGTCCTTCTGCAAACGGGATTAGGAGAAGATTGTAGACGACGAATATGCCATTGAGCACATCTCTGTTTGGTGCACCTCTCTCAATCAGCTCGCTGACCGTTTTTCCGACCTGAGAATAAGTCGGGTCGAGCACGTTTCCGATGACTAAGGCAGCAACGTATACCTATGGTGCGAGAATGCCATAGACTGCGAGAATCCTGATTTGGCGAGGAGTGTATTCGGTCTTGAAATGGGAAAACAGATTACTCATCAACGACAGACGTCAAGGACGACCGGTAGGATTCATCTTAAGCTAGTCAAGTCCTTACGCTATCTATGCCGCTATGACTGTGAGCTTAGGATCTGTGTGATCGGCTGGGCTCCGCGCACCATTCTCGAACCTTGGGAATGCTCGACCTTCAGCGAACCTCACCCGAAAAGAGTGAGGTCAAGAACAATATCCCTGAATCCTACGTTGATCTAGTCAACGGCCTCTAGTCGCTCCCACGCTCTGGCTGAGCCCGCTAGCCTTTTGGGGATTTCTCAAACGATTTGACTCATTTGGTTTCCAGCGAAGCGTGGCACGAGCATAGGGTGATGTGGAAAAAAGGGGGATCTCGCGTGCGAAAGTGTACCGTGCCGCCTATCTATGGCGGTAGAAGTATCTGAAGCCTACAATTCCTGCAACCAGAGCTGCGGCTGCGATTGTGAATTCGTACCAGAATCCGAGGGCGAAGTAGTATGATGCATTCGCAAAGTATACGAAAGAAAGATCGGCTGTGAATATCACTGCTAAGCACACGGCGCAGAGAGAGGCACAAAATCCAGTCGCCGTCAGGGTTTTGTTGAGGTGTGTTGTTTCCACTGTCATATCACCCCCTCTCCACTGACTGACGCCAGATGATGATGGTGGTGGTGATGGCCTTGCGCGTACTCGGCTCGACGATAGAGCATGACGACGATCATAGCCGGAAGCATCAGGGCCATGCTCCCGCCCACGAGCGCGTCCCCTGACAGCATTCCAGTCCAATGCGGTCCGATGAGGACGCATAGGGGGATGAACATCGCGCCTGCCATCTCACCGATGCTCCTCAACGCGTGACGCCGGTAGAGCATCCAGAGAGACATTCCGATGGTCATGTTAACGGTCATCACGGGCGCGTAAAGAATTGGGTAGCTGAACATGTCGATGCTTGCGAAGCGAGAAAACATCAGCCAGGCGACCTCGTCGAGGACTACCATTCCAGCAACCATCGCCAAGATCATCTGTAGGAAGTGTCGGAGGAAGCTTCGGCTCAAAGCGTCGCGAAGAGACGGGGCGTTAGCTGACATCACATCCAACTCACTGACACGATACTTAGGATGTAGGTACTCAATGCATCACTTTGTGGCACTATTCTCCATACGTGGGTGCTAGCAGCCAGTCTCTTGAGACCTGCGTAAGCCGAGTCTACACTAGGATCATTGGACTCATTCCGACTAACTCCTCTCCTTACTTCTAGACCCACTTATCATGGCTCGTTTGAACAAAACGCTCATCATCACACTTGAAGCTATCAGCACTGCCCAGTTCGTCGTGAGAATAGTCACTTCAAAGGCGACAATGTCATAGCCTAGCAAGGAGAGACTAACGAGAGATCCGACCGCGATGACAAAACTTGCGACGAAGAGCCATCGTATGGCACGCTCAAGTCTCCCCCCAGCAAAGACGACAGCCGCGAAGAGGAAAGCCATGCTCATCATCAAGTATCCTAATCCTTCAAGACCAATGAAGATCCCGTGAGGATTATACTCTGTGAAAAGAGAGAGGTTGGCAGTCTCTCCGCTTAGGATACTCGGTTCAACCACAACAAACTGAATGAAGTAGTCTATGGTAATAATGGCTGCATAGATCGAAGCGAACGACAAACCGATCTGGCTGAAGACTTTCTTATCATCGGAGGCGAAGTAGTGAATACATGCCATTAGCACTACGAATGAAATGGCGAGCAGAAATCCTGGATACAGCCAGAGGTAGTCGATGGGAACAAAGGAGGCAAGCCCACTAACATAGGGGTAGAGGATGCATGAACCTTGCCCGGTCTGCCCGCAAAACGGCCCGGACCTTGCGGGAGTAAGTATGCCGGCGATGAAAAATACAGCGGTAAGCACTGTTGTTAGGACTGCGGACCAGAATCCAAGCCGATTCGCGCTCGTCAATTCACGTCAATACTTCCAGCCTGGGACTCCGGGCGAGAACCATCCGACGGTTACGCGATTGGCGTTTATGCAATTCGACTGACAACCCATGAAAAATAGGCCAATGATATGGAGGCTACAACGACCATGCCCTCTAGCACCGAGTAGCCTAAGGGAGCTACTTCCGCCTGCATTAGGTGAGTCTGGTCGGCGATAACCTGCAATATGTTGAGGGTTGCTGCAAGGATGCCTATTCTTCCCCCAGCGGCGGGGCGTTTGAAAATCAACGGGATTGTTGCTACCTCAACAATCAATATGAGTAAGAAAAAAGCCAGCCAGAAGGCGGACACGTCAGACTGGGGTCGGGTCTCGAACCCTATGGGCGGAGGAAATTCTAAAACCGTGAGAATCAGAATCGCAACAACAGCCCCAAGAACAGCCCTCTTTGCGGAAGAAACAGACAACCCCGCGACTCGCATGGTCATTTGCCATCCGTCTCGTTGCTAGTTTGTTTCATGATAGTGTCTGGTCCGAGGACGACCAGAAAAGTCGAAGAAGACCAGCCAGATTAGGCCAATCACCAGACCGGCGATGATTAACGAGACGATGTTCACTACGACGTTCTGGAACAGACTGAAACTGCTCGACCAGTAGAGGGCGTAGACCAGAATGAAGACGAGCCACGCGACCACGCGAGGATTGAACCGATGATGGGTGCAGTCGGGCCTTCGTATCTCGGCTGAGACAAAGACATGATCTGTCCTCGCTCCGATTTACACATGGGCTGCTACAGTGGGAGTCTTCTCGACTTCGAGCGTGCATTTTGTTGCAACGCCTGCGATTACGCCGAGGGCGGCGAGCCAGGGCGCTAGGGCCAGGGTTGCTACTGCTCCTGCGGCTCCCCAGGTGACGGGAACAGACAGAATCGTCTTTCCATTCTCGTTCTTGACAACAATCCTCTTCACACTAGCGTCTTTCGATATTTCTTTGAACTTCTCGACCAATTTCTCTGGAGAGACCTGGAACACTTCTTTCTTGAGCCCGACCTGAGTTCCGCACGATGAGCAGAATCTCGAGTTAGCGGCTAGTTCAGCTCCGCATTCTACGCATTTTACCATGGTCATTGCACCGCAGTAAGGCTTGATACCGTTTTCTCATCTTTTCTCAACGCGTTTCCAATCTCGAAACCTATTCTCTCGAACGCTTCCATCTCACCCTCCTCCAACGGGCCTTCACTCTTCTCTACAATCGCCGACTGTCGAGGCCTGATTATGTTCAGTCCCAGTTGTTCGAGTCTCTTCTCGATGAATTTCGCGGCGCTTCCGGCGAGTGGACTTCCAAATTTCGTGTCAAAAGCAAACCCTGACTTTCCTTTCAAACGTTGCCCTTCTTCGAGCTTCAGGAGGAAATCTTTCATAGGCTTAGATGCAGTGAACATCTGGGTGGGTCCACCGATCGCGATTAGATCGAATTCTGTGAGAGAGTCGACTTGAACGTCTCTCGTATTGATGCACACCGCCTCAACTCCCGCCCGTAATAGTCCGCCCGCAAGCGACTTTGCTATCCTCTCGGTGTTTCCAAACTTACTGTCAAAGATGACAACTCCACGGTCAGGTTTACTGTTGTATCCGTGCATTCCTCCTCCCTTCTAGGCACACAGCTATCATGCGATATAACAGGAAGGTCCACTATGCGATACATTGTACACTTTCTCATCCGAGCGTTCAAAGGCATCGTTGGTGGAGCACCACGCTTGGACGCGAAATCGCAGTCTGTATCAGGAACTTTGCCCAGTGAGTCGATGTCGATTCCGCATTGTCAAGAACAGCGGCTGCTGAGTTGGGTTCGTTGGTCTCTTCTGTGGGGCGAATCGCAGTGAGAATACAAGTCTTGGATTCGCTACCATACTAATCGCAAATCGACGAGAGAATAGGGGCTGGAGTTCAGGGCGATTTGTTGCGTGAGGTCTGTTACACAATGTATCGATGGTGACCACATTGTGGACCTTCACGTTATAACCAGAGTCTTCGATAGAACGATGTCGAGGGGATGAATTAGCGTGTTTAGCATGGGTATGGGGAGCGAAGTAAGTAGCAGTCCGAGGAGATCTGAGGGAATGGGTTGGAGAGTAGGCGTCTCTATCGTCACCTTCTTCGGCGCAATGATAGCTTTGATCGTGTGGCTGTTCTTCTACGCGGGAAGTTTCAGCGTATATCAGAATATCGCCGTCATCGTCGTAGTTCTCCTGGTTTTCATCGCGGTCATGGGAGCCACATGGGCCTCTTGGGGGATAAAGCAAAGAGACTGGTGGGGCGGGAAAGGCCATCCATAGAATATCGCAAGAAAGACAGATCAGGATCCCCGTCTCATCGATGGCCGCGGACGAAACCTATCACTCCCCTAATATTCTCTTATTCGAATTCCGCAGCCGTGGTAATCAACAATAGCTCAGGCGTGTGGCTGGCTTTGCCACCGCCGTAATGTGTGAGCCCGCCGATTTTCAAGGAATGGAGCTGTGACGGCGAGACTAACATAGATTGCCGCAAGAGCGACGTATTCCGTCGCCTCGAACGGGCCGATGGCGTGCACGGTCCAGTCGTACACCATCGCCGAGGGGTACGTGATCGTGTTGCCGACCAGTAAAGCCCACCAGGCCCAACCCTCACCACGGCGGAAGGCCGTACCAGCGACGAGGACCGCCAGCAGTCCGAATGCCGCTCCATATACACCGTACATTCTGAAGAGCAACGTCATGAACGAGGCCGTCCCCGGAGCCAGTTGTGACCATGAGGCCCCTGTGAACCTCTCGAACTCGGCGGTCAGGATTGGTGCGTTGCCCGGTCCGAGCAGGTAGCCGGGCGCCAGAGCCGCCACCGCGCCCCACGCTAGCAAGCCAGCATCGGCAATCACGATGATGAGACAAGCGAAGCGACGCCATCCCTTCATCGTCGCCCGAGTCCCCAATTCCTGCCGGTCTTTCATTTCATCAACCCTTGCATTCTCCTAGCGATCTCCCACTTGCGATGGTCGCAACGGGAGTCTGAGGATCTTAAGATTCCACTTTGCGTTTCAACGAACTGAGTCTGACACCACTGTCTTCCTTTGCTCTTCGTCCGAAGAAGGAGCCCGCGAGCTTGTAGAAGCCGTGCGACTTTACGTCCATTGTTTCGACAAATTTTGTCTTTCCTTCGAAGGGCTCCAAGCTATAGGTATCAGTTGATCCTTTCAGAGATTCTGGGCTGATAGCTTCATAGGCGAGCTTCCGGTTCGGTTCGAATTCAGTAACCCGCAACACGAGGGTCCACTTATCCATCCTAAGTGAGAGTGTCGAACCCGTCCCGAGTGCTCCCGGAGAATCCTTCCTCGCTTCACGGATATATGGGTCCAAGGTTGGGATGTTCGACAAATCAGTGTAGAACTTCCAGACCGTCTCAGCTGGACGGTCGATTATGACGCTATTTTCTATCTTCGTCATAGTTCCCCCTTCCTCTGGCCAGAATGAATGAAGTTTCTCCCTTACCCGTACGGGACATTCTATTAATTCTCTGTACGACTCAACAGTCCCTTTGGCATTTCTTGAGTGGGTTCTGATGACTGACATCATATTCCTCGTACTACTCATTCTTCACATCATCGCAGTAGTCGCTTGGATGGGAGGCGCTTTGCTCTTCGTGTCCGTAGTGTTCCCGTCGCTGCGCACCATGTCCCCCGCCTCCAGAG
>WNGP01003785.1_pt1 | contig 13237 bp, 15 predicted proteins | sample 5407671 | NCBI WGS metagenome assembly WNGP01 (sample SAMN13153381, study PRJNA577476) | soil metagenome | isolation source: 40 cm soil or saprolite under Garry oak tree replicate 2 | place: USA:California | collected 2016-06-15 | reverse complement strand
TTGCTGTTAGTATATCTCAAAAGCAGAGAAAAGCCGGAAAAATAGGCCATCTTTCCTGTGTAACACTCCTCAAAAGTCCTGATTTCTCGTGCCGGTGAAATAATGGGTTATGGAAGAACTGTCATGATAACTTTTAGATGGCGCGTTTTTACTATACTTTTTCTTGTTCCAATGGTATAGTCTCTTCTGGTCTTCGATAATTTCGATTCGTAGAAACCGGCAAGACGCTGAACCTAAGGTGATAGGCAAGTGACAATGAAACCTACTTTCTTCGCATCGCCAGCTGAACTGCGAAACTGGTTTGAGCAGTATCACGAGACAACTCAAGAACTATGGGTTGGGTTTTATAAAACCAGTTCAGGGAAACCAAGTATTACCTGGCCAGAGGCGGTAGATCAAGCGCTGTGTTTTGGCTGGATTGATGGTCTGCGGAAAGGCATTGACGACCTCAGCTACATGATCAGGTTTACCCCACGAAAGCCACACAGTATTTGGAGTAGTGTCAACGTCAAACGTGTTGGTGAACTAATACAACTTGGACTGATGCAACCTGCGGGTCTCAAGGCATTTCATGAGCGTGACCAAAATAAGTCAGGGCTCTACTCGTATGAACAGCGCAAAGATAGCAAGCTCGACCCTGCGTATGAAAATCAATTGAGAGCCAATCAGAAAGCGTGGGAGTTCTTCCAATCCAGACCTCCTTCTTACCAACAGCCTGCAATCTGGTGGGTGATGAGCGCCAGGCAAGAAGAAACCAGATTAAAACGACTTGCTCTTCTCATCGAATGCTCAGAGCAGGGACGAACAGTACCCCCGCTTACACGCCCAACCAGGTCAGAGTGAAGAAGAGGAGAAAACTTCACGGATGAAAAAAAGTAAACACCACAAATCCCCAAACGTTCATAGCCACCGAAAGAACAATCAGCAACTTCTCGCGCCACCCAGGAACCGCTCGCATCCCTAAAACTGCCAGCAGCAAGGCAAAGGGGAGAAAATCGAGAATGAAGCGGTAGCCAAACTGGTACCAGCCCGTATTGAAATACACCAGCAGGAAAGCCATGGGTAGGAGGCAGGCCGCGAGAAGTGCTGCCGCCAGCCAGCGCTGCTCTTTGTGTCGAAATGCCAGGAATGCGCACACTAGAGCCGGTGTGGTCCAAAAAATGCCTGTCCCCAGTGGACTAAAGCTCAGATACGGGAGATGAGACATAAGGCTGGGAAGTTCAAGGAGCATGTAGCGCAGATTGGTGTGGATAAAATGCGGATTGAACTGACCATATGTATGCAGGTTTCCGCTGACAAAGCCATTGACGTGCATCGTGCTATAGCCGAAATCGAACAGGGAACCAAAGCGAGCCAGGTTATAGATCAGCATTCCTGCGATGAATGCCCCCAATACTGCAAAAAAGGAAAAAAGCTCTTTCCACGGCAAGAACTGCTTTCTTTGTACGCCTTCTTGCCGGCTGGCGAAGAATGCTGAAATCGTCAACAGTACAAAAAACGGGAAAGTGAGGAGCGTTGTGCTGCGTGAGAGTGCCGCGAGACCCAGGTAGAATCCTGCAACTAACGGGCGTCGCTTCTTCAATGTCTCACCGATATAGAGCAGCAAGAACGTCGTTGCAACGATATGGGCGGTGAACCACACATTGCCTTGCATCGTTGCATACAGGTGTTCCGTGCCAAGCGCGAACAGGGCCACGAACCACGCAGCGGCTTCAAATGTTAGCCCTGCAGACTGCCGCTGAGAGAGGCGCTTCAACACCTCCAGCATCAACCAGATATTGAGTATACCCATGCCTACTGAGAAGACAAGGCTGATGATGTCCTGGTTTGAGAGGTGAAAGATTGCCACGAGTGGCAGCAATAGCATGGCAGGTAGGGGTGGAAAGGCCACATACCAATGACCATTGTGCAGCGTATAGTCTGCTGTATCGGGTGGTACATCGTGTAGATACAGGTGCCCATGCAGCCATCCATCGGCGAGATAAATAAAATGCTGGTTCTCGTTAGACGGAAGCGTGATATAGTGTATCCATGCGAGTAGTATATAGGTGGCTACCATGCTGACAAAGAGCAACACCACATGTTTTCTCTGCCATCTTAGCGGAGTTAGTTGGTTTTCCCTGATCCTGCCAGACCCCTGTTCAGCTTGTGTCATGTACACTCGTTTTGTCTCACTTCATGCATTTTCAGCGTCCTCTGTTAGGCCAGGCCTGCCGGTGTTTACTTGCAATACTGATTGTAACGATGATTGGATTATTTTGGTAATCTACATTTAGCACCCGCACATGTTATCATTAATTTGGGCCAGACTTAAGTAACTACAACCGTCTCTACGGCCTGCAGAAAGTGATGTCCACTGTCAGGTCCGACGGGGAACCTTTCAGAAGGTATGTGATCGCCAGAGGAGAGCTTGTTTGCTTACCGGCTTTGCTATCAGAAGAGGGAGAATATCATGGACTTGGAACAGTATTTCACTACTCCTCAATCGCGGCGCACCGTTTTACGGCAGCTTGGTACACTTGCGGCTGGCAGCCTTGCGCTGAGTGCATGCAGCACAGGTACAGGCCCTTCCGTTACGACAAAACATGTACCAGCGTTGCCAGGCTCTGGTAGTATTGATTCTATCCAACATATCGTGTTTGCCTGCCAGGAAAATCGCACCTTCGATAACTATTTCGGCCACTACCCGAAGGCCGGAAACTTCGGTATCCCAGCCAACTTCTCACAACCTGATGGTAAGGGAGGCATGGTTACACCCTTTCACTTTCGCCTGCATGATACCAAAGACGTCGCTCATGACTGGCAGACCATTCATCGTGAATGGGATAATGGTAAAATGGATGGCTTTTTTACTGCTAACGGTAGGAGTGCCCTCGGCTATTACGACGGCTCCGATATCCCCTACTACTATGCGCTGGCAGACTCCTTTACCTTGTGTGGCAACTACTTCTGTTATCAACTGGGCCCGACCTTACCGAACCGTATTGCGCTGTGGACTGGCACTACTGGCGGCTTCACCAGGAATCATAAACTCCCACGTGGCATCCTGACCTGGCCGACCATTGTTGACCTGCTGGATGATCACCACATCAGTTGGAAGTGTTACAACCTTGGAACGGGTATGGGCAGCACACCAGAAGTAGAGTTTATCAATGCACTACCCTTTTTCAAACGCTGGTTTCAGGATCGTAGGTTGTACTTCCGGGAGGCAGATTATTATCATGATCTCAACGAGGGAAGCTTGCCACAAGTAAGCTACTTGATTTCAGATGCGTTTACAAGTGAACATCCACCCTTGAATATCGTCTCTGGCGAGAAGAAGATGGCAAAGGTGATTAATGCTCTTATCCAATCCAGCTCGTGGACGAGTTCGGTATTCTTCCTTACCTATGACGAGGGAGGGGGCTTTTTCGACCACGTGCCGCCGCCTCAAATAGATGCCTATGGACCGGGAATGCGTGTGCCGACGCTTGTCATATCCCCCTGGGTCAAGCGCGGCTACGTATCAGGGCAATTGTACGAGCATAACTCGCTCATGAAGTTCATCGAGCGCCGCTTTGATCTGCCGTCCCTGGCTAGTATGAACCACCTCTTCGATACTTCGACACCAGCGGAGAACAACGATGCAGCGCGGGGCAAAACATACGGCCCTCCCGCGCCTCCACGCGATAATCTGGCACAGCTTGGCGATTTCTACGAGGTCTTCGATTTCACACAGAACCCGAATTATTATCCCCGTTTGCCTAAGGTTTAACCAGATGGGAAAACAGCGGTCGGTGTCATAATGGCTCTTGCGCCTGCGGCCCAATGGCTGTTGTATTCACGCTATTTTCGGGTCAAGATTAATTAAGCCGCAATCGTAATTTCGTAACCGGAGGCATATGAACCCATGACTCAAGAATGGCGTCGAGGAGACTATTTCATCAGCGCTGACAAAAGTCGCTTGGATCTCACAGTAATACACGATTTCCTGACTAAATCGTATTGGGCAGCAGGTATTCCCATCGAAACCGTGAAAAAATCCATAGAGCATTCTTTAGCTTTTGGTGTGTATAAGGAAGGTAAGCAGGTCGGCTTCGCCCGGGTTATCACCGATTTTGCTACCTTTGCCTACATTGGTGATGTGTTCATCCTGGAAGATTACCGTGGTCAGGGGCTGAGCAAGTGGTTGATGGAAGTGATAGCTGACTATCCTGAACTTCAGGGCTTGCGCAGGTGGGTTTTGCTGACCAGGGATGCACACGGGCTGTACCGCAAGACTGGCTTTACGGAACCGCAGAATCCTGAGCGGTTCATGGAAAAGGGTTTCATGGTTTATAATCTATTATCCACATCATAATTTTCAATTCTAAGCTCACGGGGATGCGCTTTATGATGGTGTTACGCGCCCCGCACACGGTGGGATGCTCCCATTGCGCGACCCGTCCAACAAGCCTTGCCAGTTGTGCAACCATGTTCGTGCGCCTGACGCGCCGCTTTTCATAGAGCTTCAGGGCTGTAACGATATCTGGCTCGGCTTTGAGGCACGCGCCTAATTCAACGGCGTCCTCTATGGCTTGACATGCTCCCTGGCCTAGATTCGGCGTCATTGTGTGAGGTGCGTCTCCCAGCAGCGTGACACGCCCGAGGCTCCAATGGCGAAGCGGCTTACTCTCGTAGATGTCGTTGCGCAGGATATCTGACTCCGCTGTTGCCTCGATCACTTCCGGGATTGGATCATGCCAATCGTGAAAGAGCTCGAGCAGCTCGCGCTTTCTCCCGCTAGCCTTATCCGGCGCTCCCTCGGGAGCGTAGAACTGAGCGAACCAGTAGAGCCGCTCTTTACTCATGGGGGTGATGCCGACCTGGTAGCCTTTTCCCCATGCCCATGTTGCCAGTCCCGTCCGGCTGATGTGAGCCAGTCCTCGATAGCAAGTGTACCCGGCGTATCTCGGCTGCGATGGGCCAAACAATTGCGCTCGGATGACTGAGTGCAAGCCATCAGCGCCAATCAAGACATCACCACGTACTTCCCGTCCATCGGCAAAGCGAGCACATACTCCTGAAGCATCCTGTGTGAAGCCAACGCAGGTCGCTCCCAACTGTACCTTGTCTGCACCGAGTGCTTCGAGCAGCAGGGCAAGCAGTTCTGCCCGGTGAACAACCCTGTTGATTGTGCCCACTTGCTCGAGCAGTTCTTCAGTTCTCAGGTCAGCCAGGATGTCGCCTCGCCACGTACTAACGCTCGCCAGCGTGACCGGCGCACCTAATATTTCCAGCACGTCGTTTAGCCCTATTTTTTGGAGGGCTCTCAATGCGTTTGTCCACAAGGGTAAACCCGATCCAACCTCGCGCAATTCATCGGCGCGCTCGAAAACGGTAACATCAAAGCCCGCTTGCTGCAAGGCGATGGCTGCGGTAACGCCTCCGATGCCTCCACCAATGATGATCGCTTTCTTGCCGGCATTGCTTTGCATCCGAATGTAGCTCCTTTTTGTACGCTTGCGCTTTTCTATTACTGAGTATAGCCGGGCCAAGAGTGTAATTGCAATTGATCAAATTAACGCTTCAGGAACGTTCTAAGAAACGGTTTAGAAACGCTCGGGAACGTATACTCAAAATGATCGATGATGACGGGGTAGAAGAAGGCTCATGACGCACTGGGAGTTATGGAATGACGTTCTACCCGCATCTTTGTTCTATTTCGCAACGATGCCTGTCATCTCGTAACGTTTTTTGTAACGATTAGAGGACGTTGTAACAGTACAATGTTGACTAGATAGAAGCATTGAGAATGATCAAGGGCACAACGGTGCCCGTACTGGAAGGAACAAACATCATGTTTACTATTAAAAGACCTCAAATTGATAAGAAAAAAAGGTTCACGCTTCTCGCCGTGGGCTTCTCGGCCTTCTTGCTGATTGCAGGTACGTTTGAATTCATCCCTGCCTGGATCCTCAGAGACGCGGCTGATGGTATCCATCTCTGGCATATTGCAGAGCTGTCAGCACTAGCGGCGCTCTTGTTGGGGGGTGTGATGCTGGCATTGATACGGCGGCCACAGGAAAAGCTACTGCTGGCGCAGTTCTTCCTGCTGAGTCTAATCATCCTGGCCATTGGCTTCATACCATTTGACATCGATGCCCTCGTCTTAGGTATTAACATCTATATCCCCGTCTTAGGTCTGGGCACCTTGCCTTTAAACACCGTAGGGTTTGCGTTTTTGTTCCTGGCAGGTGTGTTTGCGTTAGCCTATCCTGATCGTCGCGCTCTACTGAGTTTCAAACTCAAAGGCCGCATCAGCATAGCGCTGCTGCTGCTGACCGTAGTGTTTGCAGTGTTTCTTGATCCTGTAATCAATAGGGAAGTGTACTATCAGATCATTGGAATGGGAAATAACGATGCGCATGCCTTGGAATTACACTGGATTGGCTCGGCACTGCTAATGGTACTGCTGATCGTGGCTGGACTGATGGCCTCCACAAAGCGGCCCGGCTGGAAGATCCTGGGCTTTATCACCGGTGAGGTCTACCTCTTCCTCGGCGTGATTACGATGATTGTGCCGGATTACGCCGGCAGTTGGGGCGAAGCGAGTGGCCTGTTTACGATCTTCGGTGGGGCGCTCTACATCCTGATAGTGCTGGCAGAAGCTGAAGGCACGAGCAAAAGCGTGTCAACACCTGAATCTGAGCCGGTGAGCGCATCTGAGACCCTGCCTGCGAGCGAGGTGGAAGCACCAGCGGTACCTGAAGGAAGTTTCTCTCCCAAGGCTGTGTCTCCAGATGGGACTCAGCAGTTAGTCGAAAGCGAGATGTATGAGACAAAGCCTGCAGGTATGGCTTAGGAATGAGTAAGGTATCCCAGAAAGGGGACGGGAACTATGAAAATCGTGATTTTTGGCGCTGCCGGCAGCACCGGTCGTGTGCTGGTTGAGCAAGCACTTGAGAAAGGCTACGAGGTAACCGGGTTCGATCGCCAGACGCAGGCGTTGATGACTATACAGAATCCCAAGCTCTCCATCGTGCAGGGCGACATATTCAATGCCGACCAGATCGTGGCAGCGATTGCCGGACAAGATGCCGTGCTCTGCGTGCTTGGCGTGAGGCCAGGTGTAACGATACCGGTATGCTCTAAAGGGACGGAAAACATTATCGCGGCAATGCAGAAAGTAGGGGTGAAGCGCTTCATCTGCCAGTCGGCATTCGTCGTAGCTGCACTGGACGGTGAGCGGCGAGAGGTTTCCTGGATTTTACCGCTCAGCCTGAAGTTCTTTCCGAAAGTAAAAAGCATGTTTGCGGACAAAGTGATCCAGGAGCGGGAGGTCCGGCAGAGTGACCTCGATTGGATTATCATTCGTCCGGCAACCCTGACCGACGGTCCGAAGACGGGAAACTATAAAGCTGGTGTACCGCTGTCAATAGGTCTGAACGCGAAGATCTCACGGGCTGATGTCGCTGACTTCCTGCTCAAGCAGGTGGTTGACGATACCTACCTGCATCGCGTGCCCCGGCTGAGGTACTAAGTGTATTAGAGACAAGCTAAGCAAGGAGGACTAAGATGGAGAGCAAGGTTAAGTCAATGGGGCATCCTATGCACCCCATGCTCGTCAATTTCCCGCTTGGGCTGCTGGTGACGGCGGCGATCTTCGATATCGTGCATTTAATTACAGGCAACGGATACTGGTCGGAAATTGCTTTCTGGATGATTGCTGCTGGCTTGATCGGTGGGCTAATCGCGGCAGCTGTTGGCATCATCGATTGGTTGGCAATACCGGCGGGCACGCGCGCCAAAGGGGTGGGTTTGTGGCATGGTGGGGGCAATATTGTAATCCTCGCACTGTTCATTATAAGCTGGTTCATCCGCTTGCCTGCGCAGGGCAGTCCATCCATCATCGCCTATGTACTTTCCTTCCTGGGTGCAGCCCTGCTTGGAGCAACCGGCTGGCTCGGAGGCGAACTGACCATGCGGCTGGGTGTGGGTGTAGACGCGGGAGCAAATTTGAACGCCCCCAGCTCGCTCTCAAGGCTGCCCGCAGACCAGGCTGTGACGAGCACCAGCAAGGCTAGCGATCGGCCTTTGGTCGGATAATGGAAGTGGCGCCTGGGGAGGGCGATCACCAGGGTCGCCCTCCCGCAGGGCGGGGCGACCCGGGGAGGACGGAAAGTCTCCCAGACTTTCTTGCTACAAGGGTCCCGCCCGGCACAGCCCCGCCTCCGTCCCTACGGGAGGCAGTGGGGGCCGAGAAACCCGGCGACGGGCTGGAACGTGATCAGTGTGACGGTGCCCACCATAAAAAGGGCCAGCGCTATCAATGCCAGCAGCGATTCTAGACGGACCCGCCAGGCACGGGTTTGCACATAATCATCAACAACCACGCGCAGGCCATTCATGCCGTGTAAAAGCGCGAGAGTGAGCAGCAGCCAATCGTAGACGCGCCAGTACGGGTTGGTGTAGCGCAACGCGACCAACTGGTAACTGGTACAGGCAACGTCGGTGGTCACGTGATTAATAAACAGGTGAATGATGACGAGGAAGATCAGCCCGATAGCGGTGATACGCATGAAATACCAGGAAAAGGTTTCAAATCCGCCGCCTGCCGGGCGAGGGCCATATCCTGTCGAAATCCGCATAACATTTCTCCTTTTTACAGATTTCCCCAAAAGAAACCCGCGCGGCTGCTACATGCCAGAAGCGGTGTTACCTGTATTCAGACCGAAGATGGGGCCAATCACAAAAACAGCGATCGGAATGAAGCACACAATGGTGAGAACCATCACAGTCCAAAACATACTTTTCTGATAACGCGCGACATGCGGCACAAAGTCAATGAGCATGATACGTATGCCGTTAAAAGCATGATAGAATACAGCCCCGATCAATGCCAGCGAAAGGATGCGCACGATGGGGGTACCGAACAGCGCGATGCCTTCGTTATAGACCTTGGGACCAAATCCCAGTAGAGAAATATCTACGATATGGATGAGCAGGAAAAGCAATACACCCAGTCCCGTGATGCGGTGGAACAGCCAGGCCAGCATACCAGATTGACCTTTGTACATTTTTCTTTCTCCTCAATTCTGAAGGTGGGAGAGGAAGGCAGGGTAGGAGACAAGCATGGTCACTGACCTGACCTATGAAAGCTGAAAGCCCCAGGTTCCCTTGCCTGCCGCTCTCGCCAAATTACAAACTGACAGTCAAAACCTTTGTAAGTCGTGAAGGAAGTGGACGCGTGCGCATCAAGTTTGGTAGGCGTTCTATGTGTATTATATTGAACAGTTGTAGGGCGCGCAAACTTGCGTAACCGCGGAATTTATCTAACCCGCAGGAATCATCACGCGACCCTGTCCCGTTGGCGGCAAATGAGGTCCGCTACCTACCCAACGGATGGCCGTGCCGATGGCTGTAACCTCCATCCATTCAGCGTTGTGCAAAAACTCCACCTTGATATCAACGCCGATTACTCCGTCTGCACCGAGTTGATCCGCCTCGAACTGCATGCGGCTCAACGCGAGTTCGCGTGCCTGGTACATTAACTCCGAATATTCCTTCAGTTCGCCCTGGAAATTGCTCTTGATGCCTACTAACCAGTTGCGCACCGCGCCCATTGAATAGATGCAGTTGCCTATGACCAGGCCCATGGGCTGGAAGCCTTTATCGATTACGAGCCAGAACTCCTGGCCGCTCAGGTCAGAAGTAAAGGCTCTTCCGCGGTAACCAGGCCTGATGTCCATAGCATTGCGTGGATCTGCCATTTATGAGTTGCCTCGCTTTCGTGTGTGTTGAGGAAACGAACACTGATGCTTGCTAGCATAGGGGAGTAGCGGGGTAATGTCAACAGTGGAATTCTGGCATCCACTCATAAATGGGGGTGCAGGGGCGAAGTCCCCTGCCGGAGCGCGAGGTGTCCTCGCACGTTTCTCCCCCCCATGGCGGGCCTCCGGCCCGCCAGAAGAATTATGAGTGGATCTCAGTGGAATTATTTTAATCAGTTCTTTTTTCTTGCGCCGAAATGTCTTACAATTTCTCTGTATTATACATTTCTTGCTATACTTTTTCGTACGATGCCTATGGCAAGGAAATAGTTAAGAGCCATGAAAGAAGATTGATGAGTATGTTTCACCTTTCAAAAGAGGCGGGAGATGTGCAACGATCCGTAGATATCTCCCCCCTTCTGCGCGTGTCTTCTGGTCCTCAATCGCTCACCCCGTCAGCCACTTTGTTGATGAACGAACGGGTTGCACAAAAGTCTCTGGCTGGGGAAACCATCCTGGATCTTGGATTTGGAGAGGCATCCTTTCCTCTTCATCCTTTCCTTAAGGCTGCGTTGAGAGAAGCAGCATCCCGGACAAGGTACGCACCCGTCCTGGGCCTGCCTGCCCTGCGCCAGGCTATTGCTCAGTATTTGGTAAAGACACGGGGGATCACTGCCTCTTCCGATCATATTGTTGTTGGCCCTGGCAGCAAAGCGCTCTTATATGCTCTCCTTCAGGTGCTTGAAGGAGATCTGCTCCTCCCAGTCCCTTCCTGGGTCAGCTATGCTCCACAAGCACGCCTGGCGGGCAAACGCATCATTGCTGTTCCCACCGATCCTCACGATCACCATCGCCTGATTCCCCATATGCTTTCGGAGGCGTTGGCTAGAGCCCAAAGAGACGGAGCTACTCCTCGCTTGTTGCTCGTCAATAGTCCGAACAATCCAACCGGAGGAATGCTCGATCGAGGTGATATGGAAGCACTGGCGGCGTGGGCGCGAGAGGCTCAGGTGACGCTCATCAGCGACGAAATTTATGCGGAGCTAGCGCATGGATGGTGTGAGCACGTCTCACCGGCTCGCTTCTATCCTGAAGGATGTATTGTCACAGGAGGGCTTTCTAAGGCATTCTCAGCAGGTGGTTGGCGACTTGGATATGTTGCCATTCCTCAGAGTGAAGAAGGAAGCCAGCTTCTCGCTGCTCTGCGTGCTTTTGCCAGCGAGGTCTGGTCTGCTGTCGCAACACCCATCCAGGAGGCGGCACTGGTTGCATTCACGCCAGGCACAGAAGTTACTGGCTATGTTCAACATGCCGCACGCCTTCATGAATACGTGACCACCAGGCTCTATCGCACCCTGAAAAAGCTTGGGGTTCCTTGTCCGCGTCCAGCAGGAGCTTTCTACCTCTATCCTGATTTCTCCCCCTGGCGTTCCAAACTGCTCGCGCAAGGAATCAAGACGAGTCAAGAGCTTGCGTCGTATTTGCTCGAAACATGGGGGATGGCAACGCTCCCAGCCTCTGTCTTTGGAGAACCACCCGAGGCTCTCCGTCTCCGTCTTTCGACGAGCAGACTCTATGAAACGAACAAGGAATCCCCTGAGGAGCAGGAAGAGTTTCTCTGGCAGCTTCTTGAGCAAGCGGGAGTGGCGCCCTCCAGTGGTCAAGAGCACTGGGACACATCCTTATTGCCAGCAGTCAATGAGGCGGAGGCCCGGTTTGCTGCGTGGGTGGACAGCCTTGGTGCTTCTCGCTCGTTGTCTGATGATTAAACGTTTCAGATGACACAAGAAAGAAGATCCTGAGCTTGTCTGCTTAGAGACATTCTGTCTTCCGCATAACAAGCGTGGCTCTCAGGTAATTACGTTATCACGTTACATTACCGAGTATTAGGTACAGTTTTTTGACAACGTTATAAGAATAGAGTAAAGTACAGGACAGGCGCCAGATGTGTAGTATGGACCGCTATGGGTTCCCCAGGACAGGGCCGAAGATTACTCGTACAGCACAAGGGTTTAGAACAGGAGATATGGTGCGAGCGGTCGTCTCTCAAGGCAAGAAGGCGGGTGCATGTCTAGGTCGAGTGGCAGTGCGTGCTATCGGATCATTCAATATCACAACAGCCATGTGGACAGTGCAAAGCATCAACTATCGACATTGCACTCTCATACATCATTGTGACGGCTTCAGCTATCAGAAAGGAGGAGCGGTGCTTCTTTCCAGGGTATAGAATCAAGAGATTTTTGCACCGCACGTATGATGACGACGCCCGCCCGTAAGCAATATTTGCAGATAAAGAGCCAGTACCCTGACGCCATCCTTTTTTACCAGGTCGGGGATTTCTATGAAACCTTCGATGAAGATGCTTATATTGCCTCTCGTGAGCTGCAGATTGTGCTGACGAGTCGCTCCTATGGTCAGGATGAGAGGACTCCCCTGGCAGGCATACCGTTGCATGCACTGGAAAATTATGTGGGCAAGTTGATCCGGCGTGGTTACAAGGTGGCGATCTGTGACCAGGTGGGCGAAGTCGGCAAGGGCCACCAGCCTGTTGAACGAGCGGTAACGCGTATACTCACTGCGGGCACGCTTTCAGAGCCAAATTTGCTGCCGATTCGAGAGAACAATTACCTGGCGGCGATAGCAGCGGGACGCACGCAGACTGCGCTGGCGGCGGTGGATGTCAGCACGGGCGAATTTAGTGTTACCTGGTTTACGCCCGAAGAGTTACCCGCCGCTTTGGAAGCGGAATTACAGCGACTTGTGCCTTCAGAATGCCTGCTGGTGGAGGGGAGTCGACAGGACACCTACCATTTCCCCGCTGAGGCGATGACGATCACCCAGTGTCCCCCGTATTTCTTTGAGCTAGAGGCTGCACGAGCAAGGCTGTGCCGGCTCTACAATCACTGTACGCCTATGGCTGCTCGCAGGTGCCTCAAGCGATTGCGGCGGCGGGAGCAATCGTGGCATATCTTGAAAAAATGAATGGCAAGCTCCTCTCACTTTTAACAGGGCTGCGTTCATATCGCACGACGAGTTTTATGGTGCTGGACGCGCATACACAACGCAACCTCGACCTGTTGCAGGGAGCGCGCAGCGGCTCGATACAGGGCAGTGTGCTGGGTGTTATGGATCGTACAATCACCCCTATGGGTGCGCGCCAACTGCGGCGAGCCATCACCCAACCGCTGCTTGATCTCGCTCAACTTGAAGCTCGTTTGCAGAGCGTGGAGGAACTATACGAGAGTCCGGCTATGCGCAGCCGTTTCACCATATGCTTGCAGAGGCTGGGCGACCTGGAGCGTATCGCCGGCCGCATGCGCCAGGGAACCGCTGTCCCGCGTGAGATGCTGGCCCTGCGTGAGTACCTGCTGGTGATCCCACAATTATACGAACTGCTGCGCGGCTGTAACTCTCCCCTGCTGCTGGAACTCGCAGACCAGCTTGACGCTTGCCCGCAGATAACAGACCTGATAGATCGAGCGTTGACCCGGACAGGCGATGAGGAT
>WNGP01003471.1_pt1 | contig 13238 bp, 13 predicted proteins | sample 5407671 | NCBI WGS metagenome assembly WNGP01 (sample SAMN13153381, study PRJNA577476) | soil metagenome | isolation source: 40 cm soil or saprolite under Garry oak tree replicate 2 | place: USA:California | collected 2016-06-15 | reverse complement strand
CGAGCAAAAGATGTCCATCCAAAAAAATCGCCTGCATGCGGGTGAGCAGCGAATAACCGCGATTCAAATGGCCCCACCTGGTCTGGATCATTCCTATTTTCGGATCGGTGAAGAAATGGATGGTGCGTTTTAGTAAATCTGGTTGCGGGACAAAATCGGAGTCGAGGATACAGACGAACTCGCCGTGTGCGGCCGCCAATCCTACGGCCAGCGCGCCGGCCTTGAAACCAGTGCGATCGACCCGATAAATGCGTTGAACGTTAAAGCCGCGCCGCCGCAGTTCTTCCGCGCACGAGGCGGTGATCTCGCGCGTCTCATCGGTCGAATCGTCGAGCACCTGGATTTGGAGAAGCTTCCGCGGGTAGTCGAGTTCGCTTACGGAACGGAGCAAGCGCTCGGCCACATAAACCTCGTTAAAGATAGGCAACTGTATCGTCACCTTCGGCAGTTGTTCAAAGTAACAGGCTGGGGCGGGTGCGCGCTTCCGGTTTTTGAGATAGAGATAGATGATGAAGTAGCGATGGACACCGTACGCCGAAAGACCGCCGAGCACACTCAGATAGCAGACGGTCCAGATAATGTGTCCGAGGCTTCCTTGCATGGGAGTTTCCGCCAATGGTTGAGACAGCAAGGGCGACATGATGCCGTTTCCAGCATGTGCGTCAAATCAAAAAAAATCGTACGTTTGCCAGAGAAAACGGCGGCCTTCGGGCGAAAAAAGCATCCGAGCATAGCGCAGACAGCGAGAATGTTGTGTTCATTATCGATCTTCGTAATTGCGCGGGCGACCGGCCTTGCAACACCTCTGCTGACGCAAAAGAAACCAATCACGGAACAGGGATACGAGCGCGAGGAACTGGGCGTGAATGCCTACACTGCGCCGCCGATCGCGCGCATATCTCAACAGCTCGACGAACTAAGGCCACTGCCTTTCGAACACAATCTGAGACGCGTTTTGATGAGAGAAGCTCGTGGCCTTCGCGTCGCCTATGGGTGACGCGGCACAGCGCGAGTCTCACTGACACGGCGCGCCGCGGCGATTGGCTGGCGGCTGGCGGCACGCAAAGACCTCATCGCAACACAAGCAGATGTTGAGCACGCAATAATCGAGTTGCACGATCAAAAAATGGCACATTTGATCGGTCTTGGGTGGCTGCGTTGCGAGGCTTGGAGATTAGCACGGCGGCAAATCGGATTGGACTTCTCGCCGGAACGAGCAAAGGTCCGTGCTCAACAGGATCTGGTCGATTACTTCGCCGAAGGGTTGAAAACACTGCCATTAACGCTGGCGCACACGCAGCTCTTTGAAAAATTCGCTCCGGCGTCAATGCTATTTGCATTTCCTCAAGCAAAGGAGCCACAGAGGGATTGAAATTGGCCGATGCGAAGACGCTTCATGCTCACGCGAGCGACTTAAATCTGGCGATGCGTCAAAGTGAGTGAGCGAAACTGTCGCGGACATTCGCCTTGCTTGAGGCGGCGAGCCGGTTAACGGTGATAAGCCAATCTTCGCAACCGAGAGGGCATGCACTTGCGAGACAGATTTACAAAACGAGGGCGTGATCGCCTCGAACGTTTCAAGATCATCTTTCCGATCCTGTTGGCGGGATGGATTCCATCGATCTTAACGCTCATCGTCTCCTATACGATCTTGCGCGACACCTTGGAATCACGGATCCTGCGCGACCGGCAAACTCTGATTCAATTGGTTGGCCATCTTGTCGGCCAGGATCTGAGCCGCAGCAGCAGCATCATCGAGTACTATCAGACACTGCCGGAGATCGCGAAAATGTTGAGTGCGCCGAATTCCCAGGCCGCTGCGCAACAATGGCTCGGCTCAGCTTTTTATTCGCATCCCCATATCGATGGCATGTTCATTACTGCACCAGATGGCAGCCTGATTGCGTCCATTCCAACCGCACCCGAGGTGATTGGCAAAGATTTTGGTTCCGATCACTGGCGCGAACAAGCGGCGGGATCGAGCGAAGCCTTTGTCTCGGGGATTCATCCGCGGTTGCCAGATAAGCGGCTGGTCACGGATATCGTCGGCGCAGTGCGGGCGCCAGACCGGACAATTCTTGGTTACGTTGGAGATTCTGTTCTGGTTGAAAGGATCGGCCGGCGTCTATCTACGGTCGAGTTTGCCGATCGGTTCCTTTTTGAAGTCCTCGATCAAAACGGCACTGCACTTTTTGCCAGCGATTTCAAGCCAAACCCCAGCACAACGTCACCCGAGGGGGGAATTTTGATAAATGAAATTCGCCAAAGCAAGAGCGGGCATTTCGAGCGACACGGGAATCTTTATTCGTTCAGTCCCATTGAGTCGACTGGCTGGGTCGCAGTTGTAGAGCAGCCGAAAACGGTCGCCTACAAACCAGTTCATGACCTTCTCGGACGAATGACTGTGTTGGCCGCTTGGTTGATCGTTCTAACAGGGGTCTTCGCGTGGCTTGGCAGCGGGTTTTATCAGCGCCAGATGGAATCCAGGCGACGCATCGAGCGTGAAGTTATCTTTAACGAAAAGATCCTGGCGAACATGCCCAGCGGTATCGCTTTCGTTGACCCCAAGTCACGCCGTTTTCTACAGGCGAACGACGCATTTGCGCACATGGCGCAGCGTTTCGGAGATCTGCCACCCGGTGACGACATCACGGAAGCCACCTACGACGATGTTAAGATTGCTCCCGCCGGAGCGATCGAGAGAGTGCTCTCTTTCGGAACACCTTTTCAGCTCATCGAACAGCCGTTGAAAGACAAAACGGGTATGACCCATTTTTTGGATATTAATCTGCTACGGCTGCAGGGTTCGCACGATACCACCCAGGGTGTGCTTTATCTCGTCGAAGACAAAACGCGCGATGTCAAACTGCGCCAGGAACTCATTGGCGCAAATGCCGCGAAAGACCAATTTCTGGCGCTGCTTTCGCACGAGTTGCGCAATCCCCTCTCGCCAGTAATCGCGATGGTCGGGGAGCTGGAAGCGACGGTTCCGGACTCCCCGCCAGTTCACGAGGCGCTTGAAGTCATTCGGCGCAACGTGGAGCTGGAAGCGCGCCTAATTGACGATCTGCTCGACGTCACGCGCATCGCGAAAGGCAAACTACAGTTGAGCTTTGAGACCGTCTGTGTGCACCAAATCCTCCAGCGCGCTTACGAGATTTGCCGCGAGGACATTGCTGCCAAACATCTCGAAGTGGAATTTCATCTTCGTGCGGCTGATACGCACGTCGAAGGCGATCCGGCGCGCTTGCAACAGGTCTTTTGGAATTTGATCAAGAACAGCGTGAAGTTTACTCCCGAAAAAGGTCGCATCACCATCGAGACACTCAACGCGGCGCCGGAGAAGATTGACGTCCGGATTACCGATACTGGGATGGGCATCGAGCCGGAAAGGGTCGACAAGATCTTCAACGCCTTCGAGCAGGGACAGATCTCGATCACCCGTCGTTTTGGAGGTCTCGGCCTCGGTCTTGCAATTTCAAAGGCGCTGATTGACGCGCATGGCGGAAAAATCCGCGTGGAAAGTCCCGGAAAGGATCAGGGCTCCACTTTTTCCCTGGAGTTAAAAACCGTGTCGAGTCCGGTTAGCGGCGACGGCGATGGCGCCCAACGCGATCAACGCGCTGTCTCGGAAGAGGATTTGGCAGTGCCCAGGCATCGGCGCGTCCTGGTGGTGGACGATCACCATGATACTTGCACGGGGATGAAGAGGATGCTGGAGCGCCGCGGCTACGAAATTACCGTGGCGCATTCCGCCGAGCAGGCCGTGGAAAAAGTGCGCGCACAGGATTTCGATCTACTGATCAGCGACATCGGACTACCGGACCGCAGCGGCTATGAGCTAATGCGCGAAGTGCGAAGCAGCAAAGCTTTGCCCGGAATTGCACTCAGTGGATTTGGAACCGAACACGACGTAAACGAAGCCCGCGCAGCAGGTTTCTCCGAGCATCTCACCAAGCCGATCAATTTTGAGCGATTGGAACAGGCGATTAAAAATCTGCTCGATCTCGAGCCGGCCACGAAATCCTGACTTTCGCCGGTCTGGCGAATATCGCGTTACGGGCCGTTGCGGGTTGGCGCGGTAGCGTCCTTCTGCCGCTCAGAGGCTTCTTTTAATTCCCGCGAAAGCTTCTCGACGCGCTGACGCATGATCTTGCCGGCTTTAAATTTCACCGTCGCTCGCGGCGGAATCACGAAGCTACTGCCGGGTTGATTCGGATTTCGCCCTACGCGCGGCTTTGTCAACCGGGGCTGAAAAACGCCAAAGTTGCGCAGCTCAACGGGGATGTTGTTAGCCAAACTGTCGGTGATTTTATCGAGCGTCCGCTGGACCACATCGAAGACTTCGTGTTGGACCATGCCGGTTTGGTTACTGATGGCGACAACGATGTCGCGTTTGGTTAGCTTTGCCATATCTAATTTAGTAATCGCTTCACGCGGCCGTGGTGGTGGTCACATCAAGCACAAAAACGGAAATTTTAGCTCGGCTAACTTCTTCGACAAGAAGACAAAGCGCAACGGCAACTTGTTAATGAGCGCGCAACGAGAAAGTATTCATGGGCTGTGCCGCAACCCGCTCTATCACGATTACTTTCGCCAATTCTCACGCGGCGGCGGGACTGCATAATCATTGGGAGCGACCTCGTGGGCGGTTCGGAAATGCACTTTCGCTAGTTCACGCAATGCACCTGGCCCACTCATTTCCACGACCTTTTTCGCAGTCTCTTTTACGTGCGCAGATGCTCCTCGCTCGAGTCGCAGCCCAAGCTCTTTTCCCCGCCGCTCCAGCCAGTTAATGAAAGCTTCCCGCGCCAGAATCGAGGCCGCTGCCACCGCGATATCTGATTCCGCTTTCGTGCGTTGTTCGATGTCGATCTTGCGACCGTGGCGAAGCAGCGATTGCTGAACCACGCGCGCATCCGCAAACTGGTCCGACAACGACCGGGGGCAATCCGGTTTTTTTGCCAGTAAATTTTCGATCACGCGAGCATGCCCCCATCCAAGCAGTTTGTTCAAATTGCCGAACTTCTCATAAAGCTCGTTGTACTTTTGCGGACCAATCAGCACGGTCTCGATTACGCCGTTGGCAGTTCTTCGAATGGTCTGAGCAAGCGCGCGGATCCGCGCATCCGAGCCGATTCGCTTGCTATCCTGCACCCCGACATCGAGCAGTTTGCGTGCAATTCCACGATCAACATAGACGCCTGCAATCACGAGTGGCCCGAAAAAGTCACCCTTTCCGCTCTCGTCCACACCGAAGTGCGGCTCGAACATTTCCGGCAAGTGCACTTCTTCGTAGCCCAGTTTCGCTTCGCCGAGAATCTTTGGCTCCAGTTCAAATTGCACGAACTCTTCCACGTCCCTGCCTTGCACGAGCACTTTCGGTCCTTTCTCGTAAACCGCGACACTGAGTTTGTCCTTTTGCGCAAAAAAAAGCGTGTATTCCTTTGGAGAAAACTCGAACCCGAGCCTTTCTAGCAGCGCGCGAAGCTTTGTCACCTGCCCTAACGAAAGCGGATGCGTGTATGAATTCATTTAGCCACAGATTAACACAGATGAAACACAGATTGCATTCTGCCCGAATCAGTCAGCAAGACATAATCAGTCATCTATGTTAATCAGTGTTTCTCTGTGACCTTCCGAAAAAATCAATTCCAGGCGACGCTGACGAATTGGTATCACCACAACGGCCGCGTTCTTCCTTGGCGCCAAACTCGCGACCCCTACGCCATCCTCGTCTCCGAGATCATGCTCCAGCAGACGCAAGTTGCGGCGGTTATCCCTTATTATAATGAGTGGCTCCGGCGCTTCCCTGATTTCGCTGCGGTCGCCCGGGCTTCGGAAAGTGACATCCTCCACGCGTGGCAAGGCCTCGGTTATTACGCGCGGGTGCGCAATCTGCAGGCGACTGCGAAAACAGTGCAAAATCTACACGGCGGCAGATTCCCGCGCGATCTCGCGGCGACGCGAGCATTGCCCGGCATCGGCCCTTACACTGCAAATGCCATTGCGACATTCGCCTTTGATCGGCCCGTCCCGATCGTCGAAACCAACACTGCTCGCGTTCTGGCGCGCCTGTTTGATTTCCGCGACCCGATTGATCGAGCGGCTGGCCGGGACGCACTCTGGACACGCGCGAGTATCCTTGTTCCACGGTACTCCGCCCGCATTTACAATTCGGCGCTGGTCGATCTCGGCGCGCTGGTTTGTCTTCCGCATCAACCAAAATGCGGGATTTGTCCCGTCAAAAAATTTTGCCGCGCAAAAAATCCGAAAACTCTCCCGATCAAGAAGTCCAGACCGCGCACAAAGCTACTCGTCGAAAGACACGCAGTTGTCGTCAGTAACGGCAAGATTCTGCTCGAACGATCATCCACGCGCTGGCGTGGCATGTGGATTTTGCCGCCGCTCAAACTTGACGGCTTAAAGCCGTCGAGTTCACGGCGACGTCCCGTTTACAAGTTAGTGTTTCCATTCACGCATCATCGCGTGACGCTGCGCATTTTTCACCAGCGCCCGCCGAAGATCGACAATCGCTCGCAGCGCTGGTTTTCTATCCGCCGAATTGAATCGGTCCCCATCCCTTCCCCTCATCGCCGCGCAATTGTCGGTCTGCTTAGCGCAAGACCAGCAACACCATCACGCCGGCGACGGTCGTCAGGACCGTGATCGGGATACCAAAGCGCGCATAGTCCCAGAAGCCGACTTCCAGATGTTCGCGCGCAGATTCCACTGCGATCATGTTGGCGACGGAGCCAACAATGGTGAGATTGCCAGCAAATGTCGTGGCCAACGCGAGCACTTTCCACACCAACACGGGTTCGACAAAGCGCGCGATCCATTTTCCCGCTACAAGCACAAACGGCACGTTCGAGAAAATATTCGACCCAGCTAGAGAAAACCATGTGAGATTCCAAGTCTGTGCTGTCACGTGTGATCCAAAGACGGGTCGCAGGTGCCGATAAATGGCATCGGGCAAGCCGGTATCGCTCAATCCGTCAACGACAACAAACGGAGCTGCAAAGAACACGAGCAAGTGCCAATCCACCAATTTGAGCACCTCATGCGTATCGCGACGCGCAATTACCATCATGAGGGCCGCGCCCGCGAGCGCTGTCCACGCCAGATTCAGCCCAGCAACGAAGCAGGCGAAGATCGAAACAAACACAATGCAGACGATCGTAAACAACACACTGTCCAGCTTCGGGATAGGATGAGGTTCCCGTTCAACCGTCGCTGTCCGTAGAGCGTTTCGAAAACCAATACGCAAAATGATGAAATTGATCGCGAGGCCGACAACAGCTGTCGGTGCAAGCGCCAGGGAAAATTGTGCAAACGGATTCGGGAAAAATGCCCGATGATCATGTTTTGCGGATTGCCCACAAGTGTGGCAACACTGCCGATATTGGCGCTGGTCGCGAGCGCGATCAGGTACGGCAGCATTGGAAGTTTGCCGCGCCGGATCACCGCGATGACGAGCGGCGTTAGCACCAAGCAGATCGTGTCATTCACGAGCAACGCCAAGAGAGTCCCCGACGTGAGCATCAGGTACAGCAGCAGACGTCCGGGCGTGCGGGAAAATTCTAATACAATGTCAGCGGCCCATTCGAAAAAACGCGCGAGAGAAAGATATGCGGACACGAGCATCATCGCGAGCAGCAGCACAATCGTGTCGTAGTTGACCGCGCGATAAGCGCGCTCCGGTGTCATTACCCCGGTGGAGACCATTAACACTGCACCGAGCAGAGCCGCGGCGGGACGATTCAACGGCAGAATTTTGAGTTGTCGACCGCTGATGAGAACGTAAGTGATCCCGAAGATGACGGTCGCTACAAGCTCCTGTTACCAGTGGTTCACAGCGCGTGCATAACCGATTGGGTCTCTCGTTTCAACGAGCACAATTTCTTTGCGAAGCTCTCTCGCAATGCATAGCCTCTTCAACCATGATCGAATGCCAGGTAACACCTGCGGGCTCAACAGAGAAGCTCCCTGACGTATGAAAAGCATGACCGGCTACGGTCGCGGCGAGACCGATCACGGTGGGACAAAATTCAGCGTCGAACTCAATTCCGTGAACCGGAAGCAAAGCGACATTGTGATCAATCTGCCACGCGATCTGGCCGAGCTCGAGCCGCGCATTCGCCAGACGATTAATGAAAATATTTCGCGCGGCAGGACCAATGCCACCGTTACCTTTCACAGTGGCGCAAACGGCGCGCGCAAGCTGGCGCTCGATACGGAGCTGGCCCGCTCATACCACGAGGCGATGCGCGCCTTGCAAAAGGAGTTAAACGCGCCTGGCGAAATCACGATTACCACAATCCTTCAAGCGCCAGGGGTAATGCGGTTCCCAGAGCAGGTCGTAAATGTGGAGGAAGCGTGGCCCGCCATCGATCGGGCGCTACGGGCCGCGCTTGTCGATTTAATCAAAATGCGAGAGCGGGAGGGCAAACATCTCGCCAAGGACTTGATCCATCGGCTGAAAGCGATCCGGAAAAAACTGAAAGAGGTCCGCGCGCTTCATCCCGACGTGGTCAAAAGATATCGCGCGGCGCTCCTCGATCGGATTCAAAAGGCCGGGCTGCCGATTGCCAGCGACGACGAACGTGTGCTGAAAGAAATTTCCTTCTTTGCCGATCGCGCTGACGTCTCGGAAGAATTGACACGCCTGGAGAGTCACCTTGCGCAATTTGCACATCATCTGCGCAGGAACGAACCCGTCGGTCGGACGCTTGAATTCATCACGCAGGAAATTTTTCGAGAGCTCAACACGCTTGGCGCGAAAGCTAACGACGCCGCCATTTCACAGCGCGTCGTCGCCTGCAAAGCGGAATTGGAGAAGATTCGGGAGCAAGTCCAAAATCTTGAGTAAACAGTTCGGCCGCCACGGAATTCTCTTTGTCATTTCTGCGCCCTCGGGTGCGGGCAAGACGACGCTGGTGGAAGCGCTTCGGCAAACTCCCAACCTCTTTTATTCTGTCTCCTGCACCACACGAGCAACGCGCGGCGGCGAAATTGAAGGCCAAGATTATCAATTTCTTTCCGATGTAGATTTTCGAGCGCGCGTCGCAGCTGGCGATTTTTTAGAACACGCGCAGGTGCACGGCGATTATTACGGAAGTTTGCGCAAGCCCGTGCTTACAAACTTAAAAAATGGAGTCGATGTTTTAATCGATATTGATACTCAGGGCGCGGCCGCCATTCGCAACTGCGACGATCTACTCATCCGCGAGGCCTTGGCCGATATATTTATCATGCCGCCGGATCTCGAAGAATTGCGCCGGCGGCTGTTAAAACGGGGAACAGAAACGGCGCGCCAAATCGACTCCCGCCTCGCCACCGCCGCGCGCGAGATGGAATTATGGCGCGATTACCGCTACACTATCATCAGTCGATCAGTCGAAGAAGATTTGCAAAAGTTGCGGCAGATCATGAGCGCGGAAAGTTATTTGAGCCGGCGTTTGATTCAGAAGTAATTTGATTCGCGAATCACTTGTCGATCTGGAATGGAAAGAAACTCCAAAGGCAAACGCGATAAAACCAGCGCGCGAAAGGTCGTGCGTATCCCGCCGGATACAAAATCCGTGGTACTCGGGGTCACGGGATCAATCGCCGCTTACAAATCCGCGGAACTCGCCAGTCTGCTCGTCAAACAGGGTCACGAAGTTTTTGTCGTGATGACGCAGGACGCCACCGAATTTATTTCCCCGCTTACATTGCAAACACTTTCCAAAAACCCGGTGACAACCAGTTTCTTTGACGAAAAGGAAAATTGGCGGCCCGGCCACATCGAGCTCGCCGATCGCGCGAACCTGCTACTCATTGCGCCGGCCACGGCGCATATTATTGCTGAACTTGCGCATGGTTTGGCCGGGCATCCTCTCGCGGCCATCGCACTCGCGACGCGCGCGCCGATTCTACTCGCGCCCGCCATGAATGGAAAAATGTGGGAGCACCGCGCGACACAGGAGAATGTCGAAAAATTGAAGGTGTGCGGCGTGGAGTTTATCGGGCCAGAAGAAGGAATGCTGGCGTGCGGTTACGAAGGCCTCGGCCGGCTGTGGAAAGTGAATGACATCGCGTTTCGTGCCGAGTTCATGCTGGCGAGCCAGGATAACTTGATCGCGTGAGATTTCTCATCACGGCCGGCCCGACCCGCGAGCCGATCGATCTCGTTCGCTACATTTCGAATCGATCTTCGGGAAAAATGGGCTACGCCATTGCTGAAGCGGCGCTCGCAGCTGGGCACGAAGTCACTTTGATTTCCGGTCCGGTGAATCTCGATCGGCCGCGTGGTGCGCATTTCATTTCGATCGTGACCAGTGACGAAATGCATGACGCCGTTCATCGACATCTGCGCGATTGCGACATCCTTGTGATGTGCGGTGCGGTTGCCGATTACAAGCCGGCAAAAGTTTCCGCACAGAAAATTAAAAAGGGGCACGAACCTCTCTCGCTCGAACTAATTCCCGCGCGGGACATTCTCGCGTCGCTCCCTAAAGGAGATCGACGATTTCTCGTCGTAGGATTCGCCGCGGAGACGAATGACCTCGAAGAAAATGCGCAAAAAAAATTGCGCGTAAAAAATTGCGATATCATCGTGGCAAACGATGTGAGTCGCGCAGATTCGGGAATGGAGAGCGATGCAAATGAAGTCACGATCTTCTTTCGAAATGGCGAAACGGAAACCATTCCGCGCGTGTCAAAAAAAATTATCGCGCGCGCGCTCGTAAAAATATTTACAAATTCGCGAGAAAAACGTTTGACAAAGAAAATGTGACGATTACTGAACTCGATTAAGTGAAGTCATTCCCAACTCTTCACACCTCTCCGCACGTTGCGGATTGAAAGGGGGGAATAGTCGATGGCAAAGAAAAAAAAGAAAGCAGCAAAGAAAAAATCAGCGAAGAAAAAGAGGCACTAAGCCCAACGCTTGATAACGACTCCGAATTCCTTCGGGGTCACAACCCCTAACTTCAACCCGGGAGGAGAATCTATTTTCCTCCCGGTTTTTTTTGCGGTCATTAGCGCCTTGCTTTAGCCACGTGCAGGATGCTCATTGCGCTTAATCTCTCGCGTTTGAACGCACCGGGCTAAAGCCTGGTGTTAATGAGAGAGCGCCCAAATGAGGATGCCGATGTTGTGTGCTGCTTTCCTGTAGCCGTCGCCCTGTGGGCGACGGGATATGTGCATGCTAACTCGCCCCGCGCTTCGCACGGCGAGGCGGCTACAGCGGCAATGTTTCGATTTCCGCTGTGCACTTCGCGACCTTTGTGCGACGTAGTCCCTATTATGAAGCATTATCTCGATGCGGCGGAAAAGGCTGCGCTTGCGACAGGCGAACTGCTTCGTAAACATTTCCACCAACCACTCCGCGTCAGCTCCGCTCAAGCGCACGATATCAAGCTGGAAATTGATATTCAGGCGCAGGAATTAATTACGAAATTGCTTCTAAAAGAATTTCCTGAGCACGCGCTGTATGGCGAAGAAGGAATCGTCGGCGATCAATCCAGCGAGCATCAATGGGTTGTCGATCCACTTGATGGCACCGTTAATTATTTCTATGGCATTCCGCACTTTTGCGTCTCGATTGCGTTGCGCCTGCGCAGCGAAATCATGGTGGGCGTTATCTACGATCCGATCCGTGAGGAAATGTGGACAGGACAAAAGGGCGAGCGCCCAAAATTAAATGGCCGTCACTTTCATGTGAGCGACCGTGCGGATCTAGCCGAAGCCGTCATCTCGGTCGGACTTTCCAAAACCGGTGTAACCATCGAAGCTGGCCTTCCACTACTGCAGCGAATGATCCGTCGCGTCCGCAAATGCCGCCTGCTCGGCAGCGCGGCGCTCGACATGGCTTACGTCGCTTGCGGACGTCTTGACGCGTACATTGAACAGGGAATCAGTCTCTGGGACATCGCTGCAGGCTGGCTTCTGATTGAAACCGCCGGCGGAACTGTCGATCTTCGTCCGCGCGAGGACATGAAAGAGAAATACAGCATTATCGCCTCCAACGGCGTGATCGATCTAAAATTGTGACCATGAATGACGAAGCACGAATGACGAATGACGGAACAATGACGAAGCACGAAGCACGAAAACAAGGCCCGCCTCACATCCTTCTTCATTCGTCATTCGGATTTCCGTCGACATTCGTCATTCGACATTCGTAATTCCTCACATGATTCGATGCGGAATCGGCTACGACGTGCATCGTCTTGCGACAGGACGAAGACTGATTCTCGGCGGCGTGGAGATCGCGCACTCGCGCGGACTTGAAGGACACTCGGACGCAGACGTCTTGTCGCACGCAATCGCAGATGCGATGCTAGGCGCGATTGGCGCGGGGGACATCGGCCAACATTTTCCAAATACCGACGAATCAATTCGCGGGATCAGCAGCATCGACATTCTGCGCGAGGTAAAAGCGCTGCTGGCGAAGAACAAAGCGCACGCAATCAATGTTGATGCAACAATTCTTGCGGAAGCGCCAAAAATTGCCCCGTATATCCCCGCGATGCGCAAAGCAATCGCGCGAGCGATCGGTTCGGATGAATCGCGCATCGGCATTAAAGCGACAACCAATGAAGGCCTCGGCGCGATTGGCCGGAGTGAAGGCATCGCCGCGATGGCAATTGCGACGGTCGAGCAAGAATGATCTGTTGTTGCAGCTGTGCACATTTAACGGTCATGGTGAGCGGAGCGAACCATCTCTCAACCGCAGCCACGATTTTCCGACACAAGAAAGCGCGCCATTGTTCTGTGAGATCCCTCGCTCCGCTCGGGATGACATCCGATGACGAATATGTCTCTCCGTTTTTTTAATACTTACTCGCGTGAGCTCGAAGAATTTCAACCGCGCGATGCCGCTGAACGAAAGATTGGTATCTACACTTGTGGACCTACCGTCTACAGCCGCGCACATATCGGAAATTTTCGGGCGTATATCTTCGAAGATTTGCTCCAGCGACATCTCGAATTGCGCGGTAACAAGGTGCATCGCGTCATGAACATCACCGACGTGGACGACAAAACTATCCGCGGAGCCCGTGAAGCGAAAATTCCACTCGCAAAATTCACTGTTCAATTTAAAAAGGCATTTTTTGAAGATATCGGAACGCTGCGAATCAAGCGCGCGGACGAGTTTCCCGCTGCGACCGATAAGCGCTACGTCGAAAGGATGATCAAGATGATTGGCGTGCTTATCTCGCGCGGTCTCGCTTATCAAGCGGACGACA
>WNGP01003470.1_pt1 | contig 13239 bp, 13 predicted proteins | sample 5407671 | NCBI WGS metagenome assembly WNGP01 (sample SAMN13153381, study PRJNA577476) | soil metagenome | isolation source: 40 cm soil or saprolite under Garry oak tree replicate 2 | place: USA:California | collected 2016-06-15 | reverse complement strand
GCCAGCAGGAACAAGTCCACCATGGGCGTGACAGCCACGAGAATGATTTGGAAAAACCAAATGCTCGGCAGACTGAACCAGCCGAGCGCGCGGTAGTTCCAGTTGAACACCATGTCGCGATGTTTCCAGAGACATTGCAGCGTGCCGTAAGCCCAGCGGGAACGTTGTCGCGTCAGCGCGCGCACAGTTTCGGGCGCTTCGGTCCAGGCGACGGCGTCAGGCACATACACAATGCGCTGACGGCGCCGGTGCAAACAGAGAGTCAGATCGGTATCTTCGGCAAGCGTTTCCAAACTGAGCCCGCCCGCTTCGTTGATCGCATCCTTACGTATGGCGCTGATTGCGCCCGGCACTACCGTGATACATTGCCAGCGGTTGTAAGCGCGCCGATCCAGATTAAATCCGCAGGTGTATTCCAGCGCCTGACAACGCGCGACGAAGGTGCGCAGATTGCCGACCTTCGCATGACCTGACACGGCGCCTGTGCGGCCATCCGCAAATGGCTCAAGCAATCTCGGTAGGGTGTCGCGCTGGCATTGCGTATCGGCGTCAATGAAAACAATGATGCCGTGACCCGCAGCAGCGAGGCCGCGCTGGAGGGCACGCGCTTTCCCGTGATTTTGCTGCTGCAACAGACGAACGCGCGGCTCGCCGCGCGAGACGCGCTCAACTTCCGCAGCCGTTCGATCGCGCGAACCGTCGTCCACGACCACGACTTCAATTTCACCTTTGTAATCTGTAGCCAAAAGGGTTCGCAAAGTTTCCGCGATCACTTTCTCTTCATTGTAAGCAGCCACGACGACGCTGATCGGCGCTTCGAAAGTTGTTTTCCGTGCGCGGCGAAAGCGAGCCGCGAGCCAGATAACAATCAACGTCCGAACGACGACAAGTGCGGTCGCAACGATCATAAAGGCCCAGAGAAACTCTTCGATGCCGTGATAGATGCGAAAGCCGGTGCTGCTCACGAATCGATTAACTGATCCACTGCTTTGCACGAGCGGCATCACTGCGTCACGCGTGGTTCCGAGCAGCGTACTCAAGGGCACGACGGTATCGCCGCGCGTGTGCAGCCAATCCAAAATACGCGGAAGCGATTCGACTGTTTGGGAGCGATCGCCTCCGGCATCGTGCAACAGGATAACGCTGCCATCGTGTCTTTGCTGCTTGATCCGCCGCAGGATGATGTCGGCGCCCGGTTTCGCCCAATCCTGCGGGTCGATATTTTCCAGGACCACGAGGTAATTGAGGTCTTCTGCGATTTTTAGCGGAGTCAATTCACTGAGATCGGTCGGACCGGTATCCGCGGCGTAAGGCGGGCGGAACAACGTCGTCGCGCGTCCCGTTATCGTCTCGAGCAATAGCTGGGTCGCGTTCAATTCCAGTCGGATGTGCTCCGGCCAGCAGAGCGCCAGGTTCGGATGATAATAGGTGTGGTTCCCAACCTCATGGCCTTCATTGACAATGCGACGCACAAGCTCGGGATAACGCTCTGCGTTTACTCCCACGACGAAGAAGGTCGCCTTCACGTTTGCTGCTTTCAAAATGTCCAGGATCTTCGGAGTCCATCGCGGATCGGGGCCGTCATCAAAAGTGATTGCCACCTGATGCTCGCCGCCGGCGCCCTGGTGATACAGGGTCGGAAATTCTGCAAACTTTACATAGTTGGCGGTAAGATAGCCGTCATCATCAACCGCCAGCTTTCTGATGCCGTCAGTGCGATCTTCGTCCACCGTGACGATCTCGCCATCGCCGACATCGGTTATCGTGTCCGTCGATTTGATCAATTCGAGCGCCTGCCGCGTTTGATTATCGAATTTGAAATCACGGGGCACGCTGAGCGCATCCCAGATTGCCGGGTCTTCGCTGCCGAGGTGGTAAAGCGCGAACCCGCCGGCTTTCTGATCGCGCACCTCGCGCACTTGGTTGAGGAAAGTCACGGCATCAAGAAACCAAACCGCATGCTCGGTATCTTCATCCTCGAAATAAAAATAGGGGCTGTAACTCGGCCCCTGCACCTGGACGCTCTTGATCTCCGCGTCCTTTGCGCGGCTCATTGCTTCGGGAAAACTGATCAGCTCGGCTTTTTTACCGCCGATCGGCCAGTCGTATCCGTAGCTGCCGATCGCGATGATCCATTGCTTGGTGTCGGAACCTTCCAGCAGCACGCGCAACCAGCCTTCAAACCATGAGCGAGAAGCCAATGGCCCGGGCGGATCCGTCTCTGACGTTTCGTCAAACAACATCGCCACGAACCGATCGACGTTGTCGCTAAGCGCATCGATATCGACGTAATCGAGCTCCTGCCCGGGCTGCACGCACAACCACAGCTCTTTGTTATCGTCATGCAATGCGTCGGCGAACTTGTCGATGAACCCGGTGAGATCCTTTTTGTAAGCTGGGTCGATTTGTTGCCAATCAATTACGACGCCCGCAGCCTTCGCGTTACGCAGCACAGAAAGCACATTTTCGATAAAGCGATCCTGCCGTTTCGGCGGCCCGTGCGCGAGATTCTCAACGGCCTCGGGCTGCCAGGTGTCACCCACCAGATTCGTTAGCAACGGCATCAGTGCGATACCTTTGGTGGCCGCCAGTTTCGAAACCCGACTGTCGGAATCAATTTGCAAGTTCCCCATGCCGTCGATCACCGTCATCCATTCTGGGCAAACATGCGTAATCTGCGCCGCGTGTTGCTGGAGCGACGCGTAACTGTCCGGATCGTCATTCACGTAGAATGCAAGCCTCACTTCGTTAACAGGCGGTTTCTTCCGAGGGCGCGGCGAAGTAGTTGGCGCTGTTCCGGCCAGCTTTTTCGCTGCCTGACGTGTAGCGCTAAATTTTTGCCACAGCAGCGACGCTGGGGATAATTGGCCGGCCGGGTTCTCCCGTTGCAGCGCGCGCAATTGACCTTTCAACTGCCGCAACGAAAACGGCACGTTCATCTTCGGTGCGACAAAAAGCGTCTGAACGAACAATACCGCTCCAAGAAAGAAGAGTACGCCGCCAATGAGCAGAACCAGCCGCAGCCGCGGCCAGCGTTTCCCGCTGGGATCGGAAAAAACGAAAGGCGTAACTTGTTCAGGAGGAAACTCCGGCATGCGAGGCGTATAATCGCTTATGTCCACGAATAAGAAAATCCGATTCTATCATTTCAAGCCCGGATTTTCGATGTTAGACGTTCAAACTTAAATGCACGTTGAACCAGATTCATTGCCAACCGGACACGAAGGCATCGTCCCGCGGTTGCAAAAGGGTCCCACGATTCATTCGAGTGCCTGGGTCGTGCCGGGCGCGACTGTACTTGGCGACGTAGTTCTGGAAGAAGAATCAAGCGTGTGGTACGGCGCGGTATTGCGCGGCGACATCAATCGCATCATCATCGGGCCACGCTCGAACGTTCAGGATAACGCTGTGGTTCACGTAGATACTAATTACCCGACAACCGTCGGGGAACTAGTCACCGTTGGTCACACCGCGATCGTCCACGCGTGCCAAATCGATAATGAAGTGCTCGTTGGCATGGGCGCAATCATTCTCGACGATGTCGAGGTCGGGGCGCGTTCCATCATCGGCGCAAATGCGCTGGTCACCATGGGGACGAAAATCCCGCCCGGCTCACTCGTACTCGGCTCGCCGGCAAAGATTCGCAGGCAACTCACGCTGGATGAGCAAAAAGACATCGCGCGGTGGGCGTGGAGCTATGTCGAGACGGCAAAGCAATATCGAGAATTTTACTGAACGACCTGTTACCCAAACCAAGAACCAATCATGTATTTATGAAAGCTATTTCCACTTCCACATTAGCTGTGCTCCTAGCCATAGTCTCCTCTTCGGCGTGGTCATTTGCCCAGGAGAGCCAGTCCGTAGACATGCACCTTTACCCGCCGACGTCTATCGATTGGAAGGCCGGACCCGCTGCTTTGCCTCGTGGCGCAAAAATCGCTGTACTCGAAGGCGACCCAACGAAAGAAGGCGCATTCGTGGTGCGTTTTCAGTTTCCTGACGGCTATCATGTCCCGCCACACACCCATCCGAAGACTGAGCGTGTCACTGTGATTTCGGGTGCTCTTTATCTCGCAACCGGAGACGCACTTGATCGCGCTGGCGCAAAAAAACTTCCGGCCGGGTCCTTTGGTTACTGGCCAGCTGGCATGAAACACACCGCTTGGTCCGAAGGCGAGACAGTCATCCAACTTCACGGCACCGGTCCGTGGCAAATCAATTACGTCAATCCCGCTGATGATCCGCGAAACGCGAGGAAATAACGCGTTGCCTTCGCGAATCGTAGAATTGCGACAGTAAATACCTCAATCTGCTTACAACCCAACGCCAAATGTCTCTGCCAGTTCGCGCGCGTTCTCGCGCAGAAGTTCCGCTGCACGTTTCATGTTTTCTTCCTGATTCATGCCCGGCCGCGTGTTCTGGTAAATACCGTCAAAGATTTCGCGAAGTTCTCGATCGTCAGTCGCGCGGCCAACGATTGCGAACACCGGCTTTCCGAGCTTTCGTGCCAGTCGCGACACGCCGGCAGGCGTTTTACCTTCCAATGTCTGGCGGTCAAGACTCCCCTCGCCTGTAATCACAAGGTCCGCATCTTTCATCTTCGATTCTAGGGCGACTGCTTCTGCGACAACTTCGAATCCCGGCTGGATTTTCGCGCCACAAAAGCTCAGCAGACCAAAGCCAAGCCCGCCCGCGGCGCCGGCGCCTGGTACGTTACGCTGATCAAATCCAGATTGTTCGGCCACGACATCTGCCAGCCTGGCAAGCGCTCTTTCCAAAGCGTCGATCTCATCCGTTGTCGCGCCTTTCTGAGGACCGAAAACTTGCGTCGCGCCGTTTTTTCCGAGCAACGGATTCTTCACGTCCACAGCCGCAATGATGTTTAACTGTAGAGGCGGCCGCGACGGCTGCGTTCTCGATTTTGCAAGTGACACGCCTGCCGCTACAGGAGCCTCGATTTTCGTCAGGTTTTGCAGGTCGGTTACGGCTCCGGTTAATTCCTTTTCATTCGAAAGAAACCGGTATCCCAGGCAGCGCGCCATGCCAAAGCCGCCGTCGTTAGTAGCGCTGCCGCCAAGGCCAATGATGATTTCGTTCGCGCCGCGTCCGGTCGCATCTAAAATCATTTCGCCAACGCCGAAGGTGGTCGCGCGAATTGGATCGCGTTCAGTTTCGGAAAGCCGCCGCATGCCCGCGGCCTCGCTCATCTCCATCACCGCGAGTTTTTGTCGGTCGATCCACCCATAGCGCGCATCGATCTTCCGGCAGAGCGGATCGTGGACCTTGCATTCGACCCAGGAACAGTCGCGCGCGGCGCAAATTGCTTCCGCAGTCCCCTCCCCGCCGTCGGCCATCGGCACAATTTCGATCTGCGCATCTGGCAATACATCGAGCAATCCTCTTGCGATGTTTTGCGCAACGTCCCGCGCGTCGAGCGTGCCTTTAAATTTATCCGGAGCAATAAGGATTTTCATCGTAGCGCGAGCGTCTCGCTTGCGAGTCTTAAGCGCAAGCCGGAGGCATGCGCTACCTTAATTTCTTGTCCAGAATTTCGCCGACCACCTGGGGGTTCGCTTTCCCCTTTGACAACTTGATGACCTGTCCCTTGAGAAAGTTCAGCGATGCAACGTTGCCCGCTTTGAAATCCGCCACCGGCTTGGGATTCTCCTCCATCACTTGTTCACACAGCGCCTCAATCGAGCCAATATCGCTCAGTTGCTCGATTCCTTTTTCCTTTACGATGACGGCTGCGGGTTTTCCACTTGCAAACATCTCAGCAAAAACTTGCTTGCCCTGTTTCCCACTGATTTTTCCGCTGTCGATTAAGTTGACCAATTCATCGAGGGCCTCGGGTGAAATGGGACAATCCTTAATTCCTTTACCCTCAGCATTAAGCGCATTCTGCAAATCGTTTAAGATCCAATTAGCTATGTTCTTCGGTTTTTTCGCACCGTTGGCAGCCGTCTCGAAGTATCTTGCTAACTCAAGATCGTCGGCTAGCACGGCGGCATCGTAGGGAGTTACCTGGTATTGCGCAACGAACCGTGTGCGTTTCGCCTTTGGCAACTCCGGCACATGTTCCCGCACCCGGGCCACTACCACATCCGTTTTCACCGTCACGAGATCTGGATCGGGAAAATAACGGTAATCGTGCGCGAACTCCTTTGTCCGCAGGAGAAACGTTTCACCCGCGGCATCGTCCCAGCCACGCGTCTCCTGTTCGAGTTTTTCGCCGCGTTCCAAGATACCAACCTGACGGCGGATTTCGCAGGCGAGTGCGCGCCGCACACCGCTTATCGAATTTAGATTTTTGATTTCGATTTTTGTTCCGAACTCTGTTTGGTTTTCCCGCCGCACCGAAATGTTGCAATCACAGCGGAGTTGGCCTTTCTCCATATCAGCATCACTCACACCTCCGTAAATCAGGATCTGTTTCAGAGCAGTTAGGAAGGCGAATGCTTCTTCCGGCGAATTGATTTCCGGTTGCGTGACGATTTCCATTAACGGCGTGCCCGCGCGGTTAAAATCAATGCCCGTTGTTGTTTCGAAATGGAAACTCTTTGCTACGTCTTCTTCGAGATGGATGCGCACCAAACGCACTTCCTTATCGCGCGTCGCGATATTCTTTTGCGCATCCTTCGGGTAAGCCAAATCATGTAGCGGCACGTTGCCATTCGTGCACAGTGGCATGTCGTACTGTGAAATCTGATAATTCTTCGGCATGTCAGGATAGAAATAATTTTTGCGATCGAACTGGCTGATCGCAGCGATGTCGCATCCGAGCATCAATCCGGTCAGGACCGTCAACCGCAATGCCTCATGATTCATCACCGGCAACGCGCCCGGTAAGCCGAGGCAGATCGGACAAGTGTGCGTGTTCGGCTCAGCGCCAAATTCAACGGGAGAAGCGCAAAACATCTTCGAGCGCGTTTTAAGCTGCACGTGCACTTCCAGGCCGATGGTGGCGATATAGTTCATTTCAAAAGTCCTCGCACAACGGCCACAAAGGTCACAACGAAACCTCGACAGGATTTTCGGCCTCCAACAGGCCGTTGATTACTCGCTTGATCCCGTTCTTCAGGTGCGCTTCGCCGAAGCTGATGAGAAGACCGCTGAGACGTAACTGCGTCAGAAGCTGCTTCGCGTGCACCGAAAGCAACGCTTCCACAGATTTGAGTTCGACGATAACCTTTCCATTCACGACGAGGTCCGAACGGAATGCTTCATCAAATCGAATGTTGTCGTATACGATCGGCATCGGCTTCTGGCGCTCCGCAGTTAAGCCTCTCTTTGCAACTCGTAAGCGAGTACCACGTCATATACTGACTCGAGCAGACCCGGGCCCAGTTTTGTGTGAACAATGAATGCTGCATCCAAAATCTGCCTGGCAATTTCGTTCTCAGTCACTCTTTGTGTCCTTCGTGGACTTTGTGTGAGGCGATTTGAGGATCCCACGCTTGAATCGCGTTTTGTCGCAACGCGTGATCGCAAAGGACGAGCGCAGCCATTGCTTCCACTATCGGCACTGCTCGTGGAAGAACGCACGGATCGTGGCGTCCGCGAGCGGTAAGGTCGGTTCGCTGTTTTGAGCTGGTGACGGTTTCTTGCTGGAGCGCAATCGTTGCAGGTGGCTTAAATGCGACGCGAAAGTAAATATCTTCGCCATTGCTGATGCCACCTTGCACGCCTCCGGAGTAGTTCGTTTTCGTCCGGATTTTTCCGCCACGAACTTCAAACGCATCATTGTGTTCCGAGCCGCGCATCCGCGTCGCCGCAAAACCGGAGCCAATCTCAAAAGCTTTTGCCGCCGGAATGCTCAACATCGCTTTCGCAAGATCGGCTTCGAGCTTGTCGAACACTGGCTCTCCAAGTCCGGAGGCGATACCGCGCGCAACACATTCAACGACACCGCCGATGGAGTCGCCTTCATCGCGAATCTGCTCGATGAGTGAGATCATCCTTTTCGCAGCCGCAGTGTCCGGGCAGCGGACAACATTTTTTTCCACGTCTTTCATCGTCAGGATGGAACGATCGATCTTGGCCGTGATTCCGTGGATTTGTGTTACGTAACCAACGATGTCGAAATCGGCGTAGAAATTTGACAGGATCCTCTTTGCAATTGCGGCCGCCGCGACCCGACCGACTGTTTCGCGCGCAGAGGCGCGGCCACCGCCCTGCCAGTTTCGGATTCCATATTTCGCCTGATAAGTGTAATCGGCGTGCGATGGCCGGAATTTGCGCGCGATGTCGCTGTAATCTTCGGGTCGAGCATCTTTGTTCCTGACAACGATTGCGATCGGAGTTCCGAGCGTTTTCCCTTCAAACACGCCCGACAAAATTTCGCAGCGGTCTTCCTCTTTGCGCTGCGTAGTTAGCTTACTCTGGCCTGGTCGACGGCGGTCCAGCTCCTGTTGAATCTGCGCTTCGGTAATCTCGATGCGCGGCGGACAGCCATCGATCACTACACCGATGCCGCCGCCATGTGATTCGCCAAAAGTCGTGACGCGAAACAGCTGGCCGAATGTGTTGCCCATTGCGTGCCGATCTTAATCTAATCAGCACGCAAGCGCGAGGTGGATAGGCTTCTCCGACGACGATATCAATCGCGCGCACTTTTCGCGCGGCTGCGAGCAGGCGCGGCCGAAATCGGTGGCGACCGCGGAGGTACAGGCGAGGACTGCACGATGGATGTTGTGGTCTGCCCATGAACGAGAAACCGGTCCAGCACGCGATCCAAAGACGCGATTTCAGGCAGGTGGACCTTGAGAATGAAGCAGTCTTCTCCGGTGACTCGATGACATTCCACCACCTCCGGAATTTGCTGGGCAAGCGCAGAGATTTTCGGCAGGTGTCCGGGCAGCGGCCGGATTCTGACGAATGCAGTGATCTCGTGTCCCGCTGCTTTTGGATCCAGTTCGAGGCGATAGCCGGCGATGACGCCGCTTTTTTCCAAACGTCGAACACGCTCCTTCGCTGCGGGATTGGACATTCCGATTTTTCGGGCCAGCTCGGCGATCGACATCCGTGGATTCTGTTGCAAGAGCTTCAGAATTTCAATATTTTTGTTATCTGCCAATATTCCTTTAATATTCACAATATATTAAGCAAATATGCATTAATAATTAGCAGTAGTTGCCATATCTTAGCTTAATTTATGCTTGCAAGACAAGCCTTCTATTTTATTCGTACAATGGACGAAGTCATCTCGCCGATAAAGCCGATGACGGAAGAACGGGTGCACAAGCCTGTTCCGCCAGAAGCTTTTTTCATTTGCAGCGCCATTTTTCATTATCTTGGTCCAGCCTTTGCGGTTCTTCTCTGTGCCCGCGTCAATGTATTAGGCGTCGCGTGGCTGCGGATTGCAAGCGCAGCTGTGGTATTCGCGTGCTGGAAGCGGCCGTAGCGTTTATTCGCCGAACTGGGCGTAGGCGAGAAGCGGATCGTGGTCGCCTTAGGCTTCGTGCTGGCAATCATGAACGTCTGTTTTTATCTCGCAATCGACAGACTGCCGCTAGCGACGGTAGGAACGATTGAGTTTCTTGGGCCAATCGTGCTGGCGGCGTTCGGTGTGCGAACAGTGCGCAATCTGGCAGCTCTACTGCTCGCGTGCGGTGGCGTATTCCTGCTGACCAGCGTGCGAATCAGTGGTGAACCGATCGGATACACTTTCGCATTTGCGAATTGCGCGCTGTTCGTTCTCTACATTCTGCTGGGGCATCGGATCGCAGCGAACGGCGGCCGCAGCGGAGTTGAGCGTCTGGCAATGGCAATGGTCATCGCGAGTATCGTTGTGACGCCAATTGGCTTGAAGGGCGCAGCGGGAGCACTATTGGATCCCAAACTCCTTCTCGCTGGCGCCGGAGTCGGTATTTGTTCCTCTGTCATCCCGTACATCTGCGATCAATTTGCAATGGCGCGATTATCGAAGGCTACTTTTGCTCTTATGCTATCGCTTTTGCCTGCCACAGCGTGCCTGGTAGGGATAGTCGTTCTGCGACAGGTTCCGTCGTTTTCCGAATTAACCGGTGTCGGTGCGGTGATTGCCGGGATGGCCTTGAAACGAAGCGCCGATGATTAGAACCCATCTCATGAATAGGAAACGGGTGCGTTGCTGGAGATTTGGCGCTGCAGCAAGGCGCGAGGAGGGAGAATATCCTTCATGGATCTTTGACCGACGAGCAACGCGGCTGCAGCGGCAAAGATCCGCCCTGCGGGCTAAGTTCCCTATTTATGAGATGGGTTCTTAAACAGGAGTAAGAAGGCAAATGAACTATACAAACCTTGGCAAAACCGGGCTTAAAGTATCGCGAATCTGTCTGGGCTGCATGAGTTACGGACTCGAGGAGAGAGAGTGGGGTCTGGATGAGGAACAAGGCCGGCCTTTCATTAAACGAGCGCTTGAGCTTGGCATTAACTTTTTTGACACAGCCAACATGTATGGAAATGGCAGGAGCGAAGAAGTTTTGGGCGGTGCGCTGCGCGATTTTGCAAAACGGGATGAGGTGGTGATTGCGAGCAAAGTCTATTTCCCAATGCGTCCCGATGTAAACGGGCGCGGACTATCCCGCAAAGCGATCATGACAGAAATCGACCACAGTTTGAGCCGGCTGGGGGCGGATTATGTCGATCTTTATCAGATCCACCGTTGGGATTACGACACGCCGATTGAAGAAACACTCGAAGCCCTCCACGATGTCGTGAAATCAGGAAAGGCGCGTTACATCGGGGCATCATCGATGTTTGCGTGGCAATTTTGCAAGGCGCTTTACCTGGCCGACCTCCACAGTTGGACGCGTTTTGTTTCGATGCAACCACATTACAACCTGCTGAATCGCGAGGAGGAACGGGAGATGTTACCTCTTTGCCTGGCGGAGGGTATTGGCGTGTTGCCGTGGAGCCCGCTGGCACGCGGTCGCCTCACTCGCCCCTGGGAAATGCAGGCGAGCACTGTGCGCGGTCGAACCGATGAGTACGGCAAAAAACTTTATTCCGGAACAGAAGAAGTGGACAAACAAGTAGTGGACCGCGTGGGAGAAATTGCCAAGGCGAGAGGCATCCCCCACGCGCAGATCGCGCTCGCGTGGTTGCTTCACAAGCCTGCGGTAACGGCGCCAATTATTGGCGCAACCAAACCTGACCATCTCGAAGATGCAGTGGCGGCGCACGACGTGAAACTATCCGACGCGGAAATAGAAGCGCTCGAGGCGCCATACGTTCCCCATCCCATTGCCGGATTCGAATGATCAAAATTTCGAGAGGGAACCTAGTAGAAGGATGTCGACGCCTTGTAACCTTCTAGCCAACGCCAACCAAACTAACTCTATGCTTCCTAATCAGGATCGGCGGAATGACAATCGGCCGGGCGACGTATGAACCCGGCTGGAAATGGTCGCAGCATATCGCACCAGTTGCGGGGACTCCTCTTTGTCAGGTGGAGCACATTGGCATTGTGATCTCAGGGCAAGCTGCATGCGCCATGGAAGATGGAAGATCGTACGTCATGAAGCCTGGAGACATCTTTTACATCGGTCCAGGGCACGACAGTTGGGTCGTGGGCGATCAACCTTACGTTTCTCTTCATTTTCTCGGCGCAGAAAAGTACGCGCATGACTAACAGGGCTGCTCTCGTTTCGAAATCCACTGCACCGCACTACACGTGGGCGAGCGTATGCGATGGATGGCGCCTGGCCGATACTCCGGGACTAAGCGTCGTTGAAGAAAGAGTTCCGCCCGGCAGTGAAGAGGTGCGTCATTATCACAATGAAGCGCGCCAGTTCTTTTATGTCCTTTCAGGCAGCGCCGTTCTGGAAATGGAAGGACAAGAGCACGGGGTTCCCGCCGGTTCCGGGATTGAAGTAGCTCCGGGTGTGCAACACAAATTCCTAAATCGATCTGAGCAGGACGTGGTTTTCCTGGTCATTTCTGCGCCTTCCACAAAAAAGGACCGGATTGACGCGGAATAAAAACGTGGCTGAAAACCACGAACCTGCAACCGCGCTACTAAATCGCCTCTAGCGCGTTCTTAAGATCGTCAATAAGATCGCGAACGTCCTCGACACCAACCGAGAGACGCACCAGCGAATCAGTTATCCCGAGATTTTGCCGTTGTTCTTCCGGCACAGAAGCATGCGTCATAAGCGCAGGATGATTGATAAGGCTTTCCACGCCGCCCAGACTTTCTGCCAACGCGAACAGATGAGTGTTCTCAAGGAAACGCCGGGTCCCGGCGAGGTCTGTCTTCAAGACGATTGTGACCATCCCGCCAAACCCGCGCATTTGTTGTCGAGCCAGATCGTGTTGCGGATGCGCTTTGAGGCCCGGGTAATGGACTGACTTGACCTCGCGCTGTTCTTCGAGCCAGCGCGCAATTTCAAGCGCGTTTGAGCAATGCCGCTCCAGACGAAGCGCCAGGGTCTTCAAGCTGCGTAGAACGAGAAAACTATCGAACGCACCGGCGATTGCGCCGACCGAATTTTGCAGAAACGCAATTTGATCAGCGAGTTCCTTGTTTTTACCAACAACGACCACGCCGCCGACAAGGTCCGAATGACCGTTCAAATATTTCGTTGCGGAATGGACAACGATATCAAACCCCGATTCAATCGGTCGTTGGATCCATGGAGTAGCGAACGTATTATCGCTAACGGAAATCAATTTCCGTTTGCGTGCGATTTTCGTGATCGCTTCAAGATCGATCAACTTGAGCAGCGGATTGCTCGGCGTTTCGATCCAAACCATACGCGTGTTTGGCTTGATAGCGTGCTCGAGATCTTTCGCGTCGGTCAAATCGACATAGGTAAAATCAAGGTTGGCAGAGCGCCGGCGCACGCGATCGAATAAGCGAAATGTGCCGCCATACAGGTCATCGCTCGCGACGATATGCGAGCCGCTGTCGAGCACCTCCAGCACCGTCGCCATCGCTGACAGGCCGGACGCAAACGCGAACCCGCGCGACCCGCTTTCCAAATCGGCTATGCATTTTTCGTACGCGAGCCGGGTGGGATTGATCGAGCGCGCGTAGTCGTAGCCTTTGTGCTTACCGGGGCTTTCCTGCACGTATGTCGAAGTCGCGTAGATTGGCGTCATCACCGCGCCAGTGGTGGGGTCCGGCTGCTGCCCCGCGTGAATGGCGCGCGTTGAGAAGCCCTGTTCTTTTTTCATGAAATATGGTAACGCATGCCTCTGGCTTGCGCTCCAAAATTAGTCGCAAGCGGGACGCATGTGCTACGTTAAACGAAC
>WNGP01003854.1_pt1 | contig 13240 bp, 12 predicted proteins | sample 5407671 | NCBI WGS metagenome assembly WNGP01 (sample SAMN13153381, study PRJNA577476) | soil metagenome | isolation source: 40 cm soil or saprolite under Garry oak tree replicate 2 | place: USA:California | collected 2016-06-15 | reverse complement strand
GTACTTGTCCCCAAGCCGTAAATCAGGTAGACAAGGAACACTGAAGTGCCAAGCAAGTAGCCGCTGCCGGCGCCGAGGCGCGAGGCGAGGCTATTCTCCACGCCGCGCGCGGCAAAAAGCAGCATCACTAGAAAGAAAAATGCGAAAGCCGTGAGCGTGGCAGCGAACGCGCGGCCACCGTAGCCCAGCCATGCGGAGAATAGCGCTCCGGTCAGAGTCAGCACGGCCCAGAGACCGAGCATCGGGAGCGGGCCGAGTTGGCGGGTGGCGGGCAAGCGAGAATTGTAACGCAGAGAGATGGCAGACCAAATTCAACCACCGGCGCCGGCAGCTGGCGTTTCTGAGAAATTGCGGGTCGTTCGAATGAGGCGCTACTCCCCTACGAAAGAAGTCCGTAAGTCATTGATTCTACAAGGCTGAGACTCGGGCTGCTTCATCCTTCGTTGTGGCTCTCCGAGAGCCATGATTTACTCGTAGCGCAAGGTCTGTATGGGATCCACCTGGGTCGCCCGCCGTGCAGGTACGTAGCAGGCCGCCAGCGCCACTCCAAACAGAACAACGGTGACACCTGCAAACGTTGGGAGATCTGTCGCCGCCACGCCAAAGAGCAAACTCGCCATCAGTCGCGTCAGTGCGAACGCCGTCGCAAGCCCCGCAACAATTCCAATCACCACCATCCCAGCCCCCTGTTTCATCACCAGTCCGAGGACGTCCCCGCCTTGCGCGCCAAGCACCATGCGCAAACCAAACTCCTTCGTCCGCCGCGCCACCGAATACGACACCACTCCATAAATTCCTACGGTTGCTATGGCAAGCGCAACACCGGAGAAAAGAGACAACAGCAGCGTCAGGAACCGTGGCCGTGCCTGCGCGCGAGTAAGCACATCCTCCATCAGCCGCACGTCCGCCAATGGCAGCGAGGGATCGATCTCGTTCAACTGCTCGCGCACTACGCTCGCCAGCGAGCGCGGGTCAGGCAGCGGCGTCCGCATGACTACATACATGTCCGAATTGCCTGCGCCCGCCGGCTGCCGGTAGGGCAGATACAATTCGGTTCCCGCCGGCCGATCGAGCCCGGCATTCTTCACATCGTCCACTATCCCGATGATCGTGCACCAATCTTTACTCCCGCCTGGGCGAATGCGCCTGCCGATAGGATTCAGGTGGGGCCAGAATGTCATCGCCATCGTGTTGTTGATAATGACGGCACCGGGCGCGCCTTGTACGTCACGTCCGTCAAACAACCGTCCATCCATCAGCCGAATGCCCATGGTCGCGAAATAGTCTTTGCTCACGGATTGATAGAAATCCACGTTCTGAATAGGACCGTCCTGCGTCTGCACAAAGCCCTCGATATCCGTGTCGTTCATGTTCGGCGGGCGCATCGGCGCCAATCCGGAAACCAGCGCGGCGGATCGCACGCCCGGGAGATTCGTCAAGCGTTCATCGAGTCTTGTCCAGAAACCTGTAATCTTTGCGTTGTCCGTGTACGTTCCACTCGGCAGCGAGACGCGCATAGTGATGACGTTCTCAGCATGGAGGCCGGTATGGACCTCCTGTAGTTTCCAGAAAGCTCGCAGCATCAGCCCGCAGCCAATCAGCAGCACGAGAGCCATCGCCAGTTCGCCGGCCACCAGGATGCGCCGGAAAATCTGCGCTCCAGCGGCGGCCGTCGTGCTCCCCGCGGTGTCTTTTAGTGATTCGGAGATCCCGCTCACCAGCAGTGGCGCGAGCGGCGCGAGTCCAAAGAGCACTCCCGTGATCAAGCTTGTCCCCAGCGTGAAGAGGAGCACGCGCCAGTCCATCGAGACTTCATCGGCGCGGGGAATGCCGCCTGCGTTGGTGAGCTGAACCAGGCGCACGCCTCCGAAGGAAAGCGCCACACCCAGAACGGCACCGCAAAGCGCGAGCAGAATCCCTTCGGTCACAAATTGCCGCGCGAGCCGCACCAGGCCGGCGCCCAGAGCGCCGCGGATCGCAATTTCCCGCCGACGGGCCTCGGCGCGCGCCAGGAGAAGGTTTGCTACATTCACGCTGGCGATCAAGAGCACAAAGACCACGGCGCCGAGCAGCATCAAGAGCGCGGGCCGAACACTCGAAACGACTTCCGCCTGCAGAGGGAAGCTGACGATGGTGTGAGTCTTTGGGTGGAAGCTATGCGTCTTGGGCACTCGTTTCTCGCCATAGCTCTGGACGAGCGAGGCCAGCTCTCCCTGAGCTTGCCCCGCCGTAACGCCCGGCCTCATCCGGCCCAGCATGTAATAATTGTGGCCACCGCGGTTACCCGGATTCGCCGGATCCAGTCGTAGGGCGGTCCAGATCTGCGCCGGCTCTTGCTCGCCTGGCGGAAACTGGAAGCCCTTCGGCATGACGCCGATGACCGTGCATTTCAGGCCATCGAGGTACGTCTCTCGGCCAACGACGTTGGGATCACCTGCAAAAACACTTTGCCACGTGCCATAAGAAATATCGGCCACCACGTGCGCTCCGGGGACATCGTCTGATTGCGATATCAACCGCCCGGCAACCGGGGCCACGGCAAGCGTTTCCAGCAATCCGCCGCTCAGGTATGCCGCAGTAACGCGGACCGGTTGCGTTTTCCCGGCAAGATTCGCACCCCCGGTGATCCATGCGTCCAATGACGCCCAGGAATGCGTATCCCGGCGCAGATCCAGAAATTCCGGTCCAGAAGTCCAGAATCGGTGCAGACCGCCATTAGGGAACGTCGGAAACTCGGTGTAAACGCGGATAAGCTGCTCGGGATGCGAGTACGGCAATGGCTGAAGGAGTACCGCGTTCACTACCGTGAATATCCCGGTCGTGGCTCCGATCCCGAGCATCAGGCAAAGCACCGCCGCAGTGGTAAAACCCAGATTCTTGCGCATCATCCGGACCGCGAACTGGAAGTCTTGCCACAGCGTTTCCATTGGATACCTCCACCTGGCAAAGATACGTTCGAAACCTGCTTGATGTTCCCGGCTACTGAAGATAGCAGACGTTCCAAACGCGCTTTTGTATCCCCCTTGCTGACCTACTCTGCCTGCAAAAAACGTGGCTGCATGGTCGTTCGAACGCGACCATGAGCTCGAGCGTCAAAGAAGAAGGCGTGGTTTTTGAAACCGTCCATCAACATGCGTGAGATTCGAATCTCACCTTTCTACTTTGCGGATATCTTCCCACCGTCTATCATTCGCAATCACGAGACGTCACAGCAAAATGAAAAGACTTGCTTACATCGACTGGATGCGTGGACTTGCATGCGTGCTGATGTTTCAGACGCATTGCTACGACTCCTGGATGAGCCCGGAGGCGAAGAAGTCGTCGTCATTGACTGGGTGGTCGAAGCTGGGCGGGACGCTGCCCGCGCCGCTCTTCATTTTTTTGGCGGGTGTGTCGTTTGCTTTGGTGACGGAAAAGTTGCGCGAGAAGGGAATCGAGCGCCAGACAATCGCGAAGCAAACCATTTTGCGCGGCGCGGAAGTTTTTGGCTTGGGCTTGGTGTTTCGCGTGCAAGAATTTGCGCTGGGCTATCCGTGGTCGCCGTGGACGGATCTGCTGCGCGTCGACGTTCTAAATATCCTCGGGCTATCCATGATGCTAATGGGTGTGTTGTGCTGGGCCACGGGGGATGGCAGCGTGACGGCGGCGAGAATCCGCACTATGTTGGCTGGAATTGTTGCGGCGGTAATCGTGCCAATGGCTACGCCACCGCTTTGGACGACGCATCGGCCGAAATTCTTGCCGTGGTCCATCGAGTCTTACATCAATGGCGTGCACATCTTCGATCAGCCGCAGCCGTGGCTCTTTCCGTTGTTTCCCTGGTCGGCGTTCGCCTTCGCGGGTCTCGCGGTGGGATTCTTCCTGTTTACGGACTTTGCCAAGCGCAAGGAAGCTCTTGCCTTCGCGGCGCTGGGCGGGGCGGGAATCCTTGCCTGCGCGCTTTCCGTTTTTTTCGATTCCTCGTCCATCCATCTTTACGCCGTCTACGACTACTGGCATAGCAATCCGGGTTTTTTCCTGATGCGCTGCGGCATTCTTCTCATAATTCTATTTCTTGTCTACGCCTGGTGCCGCTGGGGCTTCGCGCAAAAAGGTTTTAGCCCCATCATCCAGCTCGGGAAGACTTCGCTGCTGGTGTACTGGGTGCACATCGAATTTGTTTATGGAAGATTTTCCATTCTGCCAAAGGGGCAGTGCAGCGCGCTGAAGGCCACGGCGGGGCTGATTACGATTTTCCTGGCGATGCTGATGCTGTCTTTGTTGCGGACAAATTGGAAAAAGTGGAGGGTCAGGGTTTCGCCGTAGAGCCTTGCGACAACTGCTGCGAACGAGGGATCTTGATGATAACCTCGCCGGGCCTGGCAAGGCCAAGCTCGTCACGCGCGATCTTTTCGATTTTGTGCGGGTCGGTTTTCAGTTCCCGCACTTCCTGCTCGAGCTGTAAATTCTCCTTGTTCAACTGATCCAGGTCGGCGTTTACCTTTTTGATTTCCTGCTGCGTGCGGCGCATGGCCAAATAACCGTGAGTGCCGAAAATGTCGTGCACCACGAGGATCAGCACCAGCAGGCCGAGGAGCGCGGGCCCGTAATGGCGCAAGAGCGTCTGGTTTTTTTCGTTAGTACGCATCTTGTTCAGTTTTGCAGTACCCATTGTGATGCTTCGCGCGTCAACTTCGCGGATGCGGCGGCGCTTTCGGCTTCGACATACAAGCGAAGCAGCGGTTCCGTGCCGGAAAGGCGCAGCAGCATCCACGAACCGTCATCCAAAACAAATTTTGCGCCATCGGTGCGGTCGATGGATATGACTTTTCGGCCCGCGAGTGTCGAAGAGTCCACGGCCACCCGCTCGACGGCGTTTGCCTTTTGTTCGTCGGAGAGATGAAGATTCTCGCGCACGGGCCAGTATTCGCGGCCGAGTTTCTTGTACATTGCGCGAACTTGCTCGCCGATGGAAGCGCCGCGCGCGGCGATCATTTCCGCCACCAGCAGGCACGCGAGAATGCCGTCTTTTTCCGGGATGTGGCCGCGAATGGTGAGCCCGGCGCTTTCTTCGCCGCCCAGCGCGATTTTGTCTTCGCGGATGAGCTGGCCGATGTACTTGAAGCCCACGGGCGTCTGATGGACCGTTTGGCCGTGCAGCTTGGCCACCGCGTCGATCATTTGCGTAGTGGCGACGCTGCGCGCCGCGGGCATTTTCCATTTGCGCGTTTCGACCAGATAGTCGTACACCAGCGCAAGAATCAGGTTGGGCTGGATCCATGTGCCGTCGCGATCGACGATGCCGAAGCGGTCGGCGTCGCCATCGGTGGCCAGCCCCGCGGCTGCTTTCGAATCAACCACGGTCTTGCGCAGGGGCGCGAGATTCTCTTCGGAGACGTCGGGACCGGTCCCGTCGAACAGGCAATCGCGTTCGGTGCGCATGCTCTGCACCGTGACGCCGTGATCGGTGAGTGTGCGGTCCAGGTAGCCGGCGCCGCAGCCGTGGAGCGCGTCGACGACCAAGGACGGTTTTGCCTTGCGCAGCGTTTCGAACTGCACCAGCTCTTCGAGGCGCTTCAAATAGTTTTCGCGGAGGTTGACTTTTTCGCCGGCTGATTTTTTGCCGTGACTTGTTGCGGCGGGCGACATCGGAAACGGTCCGTCTTTCGCGAACATCTTCGCGACGCGCGCTTCGATATCCTTGGTGACTTCCGGCAGCGCGGGGCCCGCGTCGGCAGAGGAGAATTTCAGGCCGTGATATTGCGCGGGATTGTGGCTGGCGGTGAAGTTGATGGCGGCGTCGAGTTTGCGGCGCATGATTTCGAAAGCGATGGCGGGTGTGGGCGTGAAGGTCTCGCACAGCAGCGTTCGAATCTGGTGTTGCTGCAGGACGTCCACGGCGAGCTGCGAGAATTCTTCGGAGTAAAATCGCGTGTCGTAGCCAACCAGGATGGTGGGAGCCTTGGCCTTGGCTTTCACGTGTTCCGCGATGGCCGTGACCGCCAAGCGCACATTGGCGAAGGTGAAATCGTCGGCGATGAGGCCGCGCCATCCCGAGGTGCCGAACTTGATCGGAGAGTTGCTCATGGGGCGCTATTCTAGACCGTGGAAAGTTGAAAGTCGAAAGTTGAAAGTTGAAAAAGGAAGGAGCTTGGCCTAGCTCGGCAAGAGGATGAAGTGCCTGAGGAGGACGGATATGAAGAGGGGCAATCAGGGCCGAATCGTGCTGGTAACATGCTCCACGCTGACGGAGGCAAGACGAATTGCGCGTACCGTTGTTAGCAAGCGGCTCGCCGCGTGCGTCAATATAGGCTTGAGCCCAGTCGAGTCGCTCTATACGTGGAAGGGAAGGGTTGAGCGAGCGCGGGAATACCTGCTGGTGATGAAGACAACGGCGAAGTGCCTCGCCAAACTGGAAAGGGAAGTGAAGCGGCTTCACAGCTACGACGTGCCGGAGTTCATCGCGCTCAAAGTTACCGAGGGTGCGGCCAGCTATCTTGCGTGGTTGAGCAGCAGCGTTGCGAAACCGCGCAAATAATCTATGCCTCGAGCAGTTCAGAATCGTATCTTGTGAATACTGCACGCAACGCGGCGGGTGTGCGCTCATTCATCCCGTGAATTTCCTGAATCAATCGATAGATGTTGGCGGTCATGACCAGCAAATCGGATTCCAATACGTGTGCGGCGTCCCACGTGGCACGAACACTGCCGAGCCCGTGTGGGCCTCGACTTCCTCCTTGCCAACCTGAACGCAGAGAGTGCCTGCTAGCGCGTACCACGCTTCGTCGTCGGTGCGATGAAGATGCGGCGGGGCGATTAGACGCGGCGGGCCTGGGGGACCGCCTGGGTCGCGCCACTCGGCGATCACAAACGCATCGTTGAGCGAACCGATCACGTGTCCAGAGAGCAGAGGAGCGATGTTCGGCGAACTCATGGGGGTGCCAGCTGAAAAAGAATCAACCGCGGCTACACGTAAAGAAGCGCCTGGTCGAGATCGGCGATGATGTCTTCGACGTCTTCGATGCCGACGGAAAGGCGCACGAGGCCCTCGGTGATGCCCACGCGCTCCTGAACTTCTTTGGGCATGGAAGCGTGAGTCATCATCGCCGGAAGCGAAATTAAAGTCTCGACGCCACCGAGGCTTTCGGCCAGCGAGCAGAGCTTGACGTGATTGAGGAATCGCCGCGCGGCTTCCAGCGAACCTACATCGAACGAGAGCATGGCGCCGGGGCCCTTCTGCTGGCGGCGCGCCACTTCGTGTTGTGGATGAGACGGCAGACCGGGGTAGAGGACCTTCTTAACTTTGGGATGCGCGTCGAGATGGCGCGCCACGGTGATGCCGTTGGCGTTGTGCTGGAGCATGCGAACCGCCAGCGTCTTGATGCCCCGTGAAATGAGGAAGCAATCCATGGGAGAGAGGCCTGTGCCCGCGGAGCGCTGTATGAAATAGATCTTTTCCGCGTCCTCGGGACGAGTGAGCACCACTGCTCCGCCAGTGGAATCGCTGTGGCCGTTCAAATATTTCGTCATCGAATGAACCACGATGTGCGCGCCGAGTTCGATCGGGCGCTGCAAATAGGGACTCAAAAATGTGTTATCGACCACCACCGAGAGGTTGCGCTCGCTGGCCAGCTTGGAAACCGCCGCGATATCGGTAACGCTGAGCGTAGGGTTGGCCGGCGTTTCGAGGTACAGCATTTTCGTATTTGGACGCAACGCCCTGCGCACGAAATCCGGCACGGAGGTGTCCACGAAACTGAATTCCAGGCCGAAGTGCACGAGGAGTTGCGTGGAAAGGCGAAATACGCCGCCGTAGACCGCTTCGGAAAGGACCACGTGATCGCCCGGGCGCAAAAGCCGGAAGACCGCGTCGATCCCCGCCATGCCCGAGGAGAAAACGTAGGCGCTGTGGCCGCCTTCCAGCTTGGCGACCGTACGTTCCAGCGCTTTGCGGTTCGGGTGATTCGTTCGCGCGTAATCGTAGCCTTTGTTTTTGCCCAGCTCTTCGTTTATGTACGTGGAGGTCTGATAGATGGGCGCGACGATGGCTCCGGTGGCGGGATCGGGTTCCTGGCCCACATGAATGGCGTCGGTGGCAAAACCCATTGTGCTCTCCTTGCGATTCCTGTTCTGATGGTGAAGCAGTCAGCTCGAGGTGCCGCGCTGACCGTTCGGGGTGAATTTCATTCTTGAAGCGTCCCCATCTTGCCTGCCGGGCAGATTCTTGAGAACTTACAGGAGCTATATTGATGAGTCAAATGGCCGTTGCTCGGGGTTTCCACTGCAGGGTAGTAGTGAGGCAGCACCTCGAGTGTAACGGGCATCCTATGTGAATGCGGTGAGACTTGACCCAGCCTGCCGTTCCGTGGACGATGGAGTTCAGCCATTTATGCAATTCTCGACAAAGTTTTTTGCAAGCGTTTGCCTCGCCGCCTGCGTGGTGATAGCGCAACAGGCGGCCGCCCAGAATTCGCCGGCATCGGCGTCCAAACCGCAGGCTCCACCTCCCCCGAGCGATGCACAGACGCGGATCACGATTGAAGTCACCGGCGGCGAGAAAGGTATACCCGTAGAGAACGCCAGTGTCTACGTGAAATTCATCGAAGAGCACGCGATAAAGAAGGACAAGAAACTGGAAATGAATGTAAAGACCAGCCGCGAGGGCATCGCGCACGTCCCGAACGCGCCAATGGGGAGAATATTGGTTCAAGTTGTCGCCGAAGGATGGAAGACGTATGGACGCTGGCTCGACCTCACCGATCCGAAGCAGACGATCAAAGTGCATCTCGAGAGGCCCCCGAAGTGGTACTGAAGGAAAATCCGCGGTCGATCGTTGAAAATCAACAGTTTAGAAAAACAAGAGAGAATAGTTGCCCTCGCTCCATCGCTGGAAATCATTCAACGGAATTTTTTCTGCCGTCGCAAAACTTTTAGCGGGGCAGTGGCGCCCACGAAAAAAGCTCTGTTGCACACAAATGGTGCAAAGAGGAGAAGAGTGTTGAAGGGTGACAGGTTAGCGGTGCGCGGATGGGGGATTTCCACATGCTTATCAACATTTGTGTTGAAAACTTAACGAAGCAGAAATATTTTTATTGGACTTCGGCACGCGTCTTGCCCTGCAGGCCAAAACGGTAATTTTGACCGGTGAGAAATTAGGATGTTAGAGTACAAATCCGGTTGTGCTCGATGACGGAAACCTACGACGGACCATTTTCCCTGCTCCAAATGTTCTGGGGCAGCATCACCGCGCGGCCGCTGCGCAGTTTTCTGAGCGTGACGGCAATTGCCATCCAGGTGATTCTCGTCCTGATGATCGTAGGTCTCACTTCCGGCGTCATTTCCGAATGGGGAAAGCGCGTTGAGGGTGTCGGCGCGGATATCATCGTTCAGCCGCCAAACTCCTCGATTTTCTTCGCATTTGTAAGCGTTGGGATGCAGGAGTCGCTCGGCGAACAAATGGCATCATTAAGCGGAGTGGACGAGGTAGCGCCAACGGTCATCCTTACGGAACCAAAGAACTTAGTGCTGGTGTATGGGATCGATTTCAAAAGCTTCAACGCGCTGAGCAAGGGTTTTCTGTTCCGCGATGGGCGGCCGTTCGCAGGGCCGGACGATGCGATCGCTGACGACATCATTGCGCAAACGCGCCACTTGAAGGTGGGCAGCCAGATCACGCTGTTAAATCATACGTTTACAGTTTGTGGGATCGTCGCGCATGGGAAAGGCGCACGATACTTCATTCCCATTCGAACGGCGCAGGAGATCGCCGGGGCGGAGAAGCGCGTTTCGATGTTTTATGTGAGAAGCAAAGGAGATACCGAAGCCGCGCGCGCGCAGATTCTCAAGTTGATGCCGGAGTACAGCGTCCGCTCTTTGTCGGAATACGTGACCCTGATGACTTCCTCGAACTTGCCGCAGTTGCGTCCCTTCACGCGCACGATGGTGGCCCTGGGAATTGTGGTGAGTTTCCTCGTGGTCCTCTTGAATATGCACACCATGGTGCTGGAGCGCACGCGCGAAATCGGAATACTCAAAGCGCTGGGTTTCTCCAGACTCGACATCGTGCGTATGTTGTTGGGTGAGACTCTCATCCTTACGTTGATGGGAACCGGTCTGGGAATTGCGCTTACTTTTCTGACCCAGGCGATTTTGAAACAGACGAATCCGGGCTTGACGCTGCTGATTTCCCCGACGTGGATTTTTTCAGCGACCGCACTCGCACTCGTGGGAGCCGCGACGGGGGCGGTGTACCCCGCGCTGCGCGCCGCCAGCTACGACCCGGTTGTCGCCCTCGCTTACGAATAGACCGCGCCGTCCAGAGCGCTTGCGGGCTTGTCTTTTTGGTTGCTTCTTCGAAAAACTCAGCTGACAAAGGATTGCTCTGTGCGCGGGAAATTGATAATTTCTAATTCACCCTGGCCGCGACCCGACGAGTGACTCCGTCGTCCCGGCGAGGGGTTCACCTCTCAGGAATTTGGGATCGGTTGTACGGGAAAATGAAATTCCGGGCGGAGCTGGAGCGGGCCCCGCCCTATCTTTTTTTGGTGAAATGAATTGAACCTCATGGGAGAAAGATAGATGGCCCCTTCCCCGGACAAGCACTATCAAGCCCGGATTCTTGAGCGGCGCGACCTTTCGCCCGATTTATGGATCGTTCGAATCGACCCCGGCGGACCGTTCGAATTCCGCGCCGGACAGTACGCGACTCTGGGAGTTGACCATGACGGAAAGCGGATCGAAAGAGCGTACTCCATCGTTTCATCTCCTTATGAAGAGTCGCTCGAGTTTTTCGTCGAGTTGGTCCCGCAGGGCGATCTGACTCCGGATCTCTTCAAGTTGAAAGAAAGCGACACGCTGCTGTGCAGAAAAATCGCCAAGGGACGATTCACGCTGGATTTGCGAAGCGGGAGGACGCACCACCTGCTGGTATCCACGGTGACGGGGATCGCCCCGTTTGTCAGTTACATTCGAACGCTCTATCGAGACTGGAAAAATGGCGCTAGCCCAATGCCCGGGGACCACAAGCTGTACTGCCTGCAGGGAGCGAGCCGGTCGTGGGAGTTCGGGTACCGGGAAGAGCTGGAGCAGTACGCGCGGGAGGTCTCGTGGTTCAAGTATGTGGCCACGGTGAGCCGGGCGTGGGAAGACCTGGGTTGGAAGGGGGAGACGGGGCGGGTGGATGATCTCTTACGGAAATATGCGGATGAGTGGGGATTGCGGCCGGAGGAGACCACGGGATACTTATGCGGTCATCCGGTGATGGTGGAAAATGGGCACGGCATCCTGCACAGAGCGGGATGGAAGAAGGATGCGGTGTTTGAAGAGATTTATTTTCAGCAGGCAAAGGGCGCCCAGCCGGAACTGACTGATTCGCAGAATCGGGCTAAACCGCGGCAAGAATAAAAGAACTCCTGCGTCTCAAGGTTTCTTCAGCAACCGCTCTGAGAGAGCTCGACGAGAGGGATTCTAGGCGCCAGTGGCGTGCTCCTCGAGCTGGCTGGTGACGTCTTCGATGGCCGACAACGGGCAGAGAACGTGAACTTTCTGGTCCGGCGCGTCGACGTCAATCTGCAATTTCCCTCCGTGGGTGCGCACCCGAACGTGCTGGGCGTTATCGTCAATTTCAACGAACTCGGCATCCGGATACCTTTTCAGTTCTTTGACGATGGCATGAAGCACGGGCAGAGCTTCGCGCGCTTGCTCGGAGGCGTGGCGCATGTGCTTGCTGGGGACGAAATGCATGGCCATGGAAACTGCCGCGGCCGGAACCCAGAGGTGAACGTGGGAGCCGCCAGCGCGGTATTCCTCAACGTCGACGCGGATCACGCCTTCCCGCATGGTATAGGCACCGGCGAGGACGACTGTTCCGCCGAGTCCGAGAGCTGCTTTCGCGAGTAACATCATGTTTGCCTCCTGCCAGTCCTAGTCGGTGACGTTTTTGGAATCGAGCCAGACGCGGACGGTGTTCTCATGATCCTTCACTGAGACGAGTTCGGTATCGCCCTGCGCTGAGAGAGCGTGTAGAGCGGCGACGAGATCCAATTCATCCTTGCCGGCGGAAAACAGGGCGTCAATGACCTTCATGGGGACTTTGACCTCGACCTCGGACTTCTTCGAATTCTCCTTGTCGAGGACATGAACGATCAGGTGGTTGTTCTGTTTGGCGACGCGAACGTCGCAATCATTGCTCTGGACGGTGACGAACTCGCCGTCCTTGGTCGTGCGGATGGCATCGACGAGGGCGCGGAGCTCGACGTCATTGACGTGGGCGTCGTCGATCTTGATCTTGCCATCGTGGAGACGATGCTTGTTAATAGCGGGGAGAACTTTTTCGGCCAGTTCGAGGGGGACGTTGACGCGCACGGTCTCACCTTTGGCGTCCGAGCTGATGACGCGGACGTGCAGCCAGCGGTCCTTGGATACGGAGGTCGTTGATTGGTTGGAGCTCGCCGGGGCGGCGGCGGATTGCGCCAAGACGCCCAACGGCGAAAGTGATTGGTTGGAGCTCGCCGGGGCGGCGGCGGATTGCGCCAAGACGCCCAACGGCGAAAGGGCGAGAGCGGCGGTGGCGATGAGAGCGGTCCTGGCGAAGAAACTCCTGTTACGGTCGGACATGACTGGAGGCCTCCTGTGGCCGGCGCAGGGCCGGTTCTTGGAGATAGGTACGAGAGGGGAGCAAGGAAAGTTTCCTCTGAAAGGTGGAAAGTGGAAAGTTCAAGGTTGAAAGCTGAAGGTCCAAGAAGCGGAATGGACGGGAGGCGGCGGTGAGCACAGAGCCCATGGAGAGGAGCGGAAGGTACCCCCTCTCCTCTTATGTTTTCGTAACGATATGATTCGATGCGGGTTAGAGGGCGGTGGCCGGCATAAGGATTATGATTCCATGGGAGCTAGGCAATAAGCGGCAGAGAGCAGTGGTTAGGCCAGAGAAAAGAATCGAGAGGCCGACGCGGATGTTGCCCGAACACACGCTAGCGGGTAGAATTAATATATAGTAACAGTTAATTAATTTATTGTATTGTTACCCGAATGAATCTAAAAAACGCTGAAACGTCTACAAGTTAGGAGGTTTGAAAGTTTAGTGGGCGAAGTTCGAGGGATGGAGATCCGGGGCGGGGGTGCGGGAAATCTTAAGAAAAAAGGTGTTGGCACAAAAATGAAGGAAAAGTCAAAACCCGCGCCCTCAAGAGAATTCGATGGTGCGGTACCCGGAAGGGCACCCACACCAATTTCGTAACAGGATTTGTCGCGCGAGAAGTCGGCG
>WNGP01007106.1_pt1 | contig 13247 bp, 10 predicted proteins | sample 5407671 | NCBI WGS metagenome assembly WNGP01 (sample SAMN13153381, study PRJNA577476) | soil metagenome | isolation source: 40 cm soil or saprolite under Garry oak tree replicate 2 | place: USA:California | collected 2016-06-15 | reverse complement strand
GGAACCTTGTGGCCACGGCCTCCATCGGTTTCCCTGTCTCCTGGACGTTGGTTTGGCCCAGCTTCTCCTGGGAGGTGAGTTGTCGCGCGATCTGGCTCAAGCTGTCAGTTGCGGCCTTGAAGTTTTCCTTTCCAAAATAGAAGGCCATCACTGTGCCGACCCAAGCAGCGACCACCGGCAACACAGAAGCAAAAACATACTTTGCCGCATCGAGAAACTCACGCCGAGCCTCAACGTCGGTACTCCAGATTGATGCATTGTACCCGGCAATCGCAATGATAACTATCCCAAGCAAGGCGATAGCGATCAGAGCCCAAGTGGTGACTGTTTGAGCTAGTCGGCCCCTGAGCTCATCTGATGAGGCCTGAACTCGTGCTCCTCGCTTTGATAAATAAAGAAACCCCCAACACGATGACGACAGCCCACAGAAGTGTTGGGTATAGAGTCATCGACCCATCATGCCGCGTCGTGCCCGACGGATGAAAGCCCCAATGCGGCGGAGCTAATACAGACCAATTTCGGAGGATTGGAATGCCTTAAACGCTTTGGCTGACGCCAGCCATTGCTTTTTAAAAGATCAGTCATCAACTACAATTTCCGCAATGAAACAAAATTTCCTTTGGCTCGGGGCCTTCCTGACGATTGTCTTTACTGTGTTCGCACAGGAGCCGTCTCCGTCGCCAAGCAGCGACGATTTTGATGTGATCGTCCGCGGCGGGACACTATATGACGGCACCGGCGCCAAGCCGCTACAGGCCGATGTCGCGATTCGAGGTGATCGAATAGCTGGCATCGGCGATTTCAAATCGGCGAAAGCGAAAACGGTCATCGATGCCAAAGGCCTCGCTGTGGCGCCGGGGTTCATCAACATGCTTTCGTGGTCAACAGAGTCGCTGATTCAGGATGGCCGCTCGCAAAGCGAAATCCTACAGGGCGTCACGACCGAGATCATGGGCGAAGGCGAATCGATGGGACCGGTGAACGATCGTGTGCGCGAGCACCAAATTCGCGAGCAAACCGACATCAAATACGACATCACTTGGAATACGCTCGCGGAATATCTTCAATATCTCGAAACGCACGGCATATCGTGCAATGTGGCGTCCTTCATCGGTGCGACAACCATCCGCGAATACGTGATCGGCTTTGAAGACAAACAGCCGACGCCGGAGCAGCTCGACGAAATGCGCGAACTAGTGCGGAAAGAAATGGAAGCTGGCGCACTCGGAATTGGCACTTCACTGATTTATCCGCCGGCGTTTTATGCGAAAACCGAAGAGCTGATCGAGCTGTGCAAAGTCGCGGCTAAATACCAGGGCAAATACATCTCGCACATACGCAGTGAAGGAAATCAATTGTTCGAGGCGGTTGACGAGCTGCTGCGGATCGCGCGCGAAGCGAACATTCCGGCCGAGCTTTACCACATCAAAACCGCTGGCAAGAAAAATTGGTCGAAAGAAGACCAATTGCTAACGCGTATCGAACGCGCGCAAAAGAAAGGATTGAACGTCCGTGCGAACATGTACACGTATACCGCCGCTGGAACAGGGCTTGACGCCTGTCTGCCGCCCTGGACTGAGGACGGCGGCTATCCCGAGTTGTTCAGACGGCTGCGCGACCCGGTGATGCGCGCCATAATTAAAGCCGAAGCACAGGTCGACAGCGATGAATGGGAAAACCTTTATCTCGCCGCCGGTTCGCCGGAGAAAATTTTGTTGGTGGGATTTAAGTCAGAAAAATTGAAGCCGCTGACGGGCAAGACGCTCGCTGAAGTCGCGAAGATGCGCGGAAAGGATCCGATCGATACGATCATGGATCTAATTTCCGAGGACGAATCGCGCATTGGCACGGTTTACTATTTGATGTCGGAGGAGAACGTGAAAAAGGAATTGCGGAAGCCGTGGATTTCCTTCGGTTCGGATGAAGCATCACAAGCGCCCGAAGCGCCGTTCACGAAATCAAATCCGCATCCGCGCGCCTATGGAAATTTTGCGCGTGTTCTCGGCAAATACGTTCGCGACGAAAAAGTTCTTTCGATGAGCGATGCGATTCATCGGTTAAGCGGACTGCCGGCGACGAATCTGGGCCTTGATCGCCGCGGATTTCTCAAGGAGGGAATGTTTGCGGACGTGGTCGTGTTCGATCCAGCGACAATCACAGATCATGCCACCTTTGAAAAACCGCATCAGTACGCGACTGGTGTGAAACATGTTTTAGTGAACGGCGTGCAGGTCATCAAAGACGGAGAGCACACTGGCGCGAAACCGGGGCGCGCCTTGTGGGGGCCTGGGAAAGTGAAATAGCACCAGAGCTGTGAGCCGTATGTGACGCGTGCGACTCATTTGCGCGTTTAAGAAACGAGACGACCTTCGCAAGTCCCTCGAAAGAAGCTCGGAGTCTTCTCTGCAGGTTGGTGTTTGGAATTTGGAGCTTTTTGGTTCGCGTGTTTGAACATGGAAACACGCCGGACGATGTTTAGTTTCTTCATGGATCCGATCAAAACCATCAAATTACGCTGGCTTCAGGGCGCGTTGCACGACATCACACAGGAGCTGTCCCGCTCGCAATTTTGCAGGTTCGCGCCGCAGGCTTGGGCACCGGCTATCAACGCCTATCGCTGCCAGGAGTGTATTCGGATCTGTCTAGATCTCGCGGGAGTCGAGCGTTCCTTGATCGATCTGACCGTCGAACCGCGGCGAGTGGTGATTCGCGGGACGCGCGAACTGCCAGAACCAAGCCACGCGGAAGAGCACACGGTGCAATTGCTCGCCATGGAAATCGATTACGGACCTTTTGAACGCGAGATCGATCTGCCGGTTGACGTGGAAATCGACAAAGCCCACGCCGAGCAGCGCAACGGATTACTCTGGATTGCACTGCCATTAAGAAAACAATCATGAGTGCAGACAAGATTACCGCATTACAACCAACGATAGAGTCCAAACCCGCAGGCCAGGGCACCGTGGCGTTCGGCGTGGACGAAAGCCGGATGCCGCGTATTCCCGAAGAGCTGTCGATTCTGCCCGTGCGCGAGTTTGTTGTTTTTCCGGGGACGGTCATTCCATTGAATGTCCAGCGTGCGGCGTCGCTTAAACTGCTCGATGACACTTTGCCGCGCACGAAGGTGATCGGGCTTCTGACGCAGCGTGATGAGACAAAGGACGATCCGTCGCCCCAAGATCTGTACTCGATTGGGACGGCCGCGCTTGTGCTCAAACTTATTCGGCAATCTGAGGACGACGTGCTCGTGATTGTGCAGGGACTACGCCGTTTTTCGTTCCGCAAAATCATCGCGACCGATCCGTTTTTGCGCGCTGAAATCGATTTGCCGCAATCGATTGTGCCGCCGCCGAGCAAGGAATGGGAGGCCACTTTCCGCAATTTGCGTGATTCAGCTGCGCGTTTGTTCGAGCTGACGCCGGACGCGCCGGAACAGGCGCGCTTGATGATCATGAACATCGAAAATCCCGAGCAGCTCGCTGATTTTCTAGCGCCGAACCTCAATATAGAGCTCGCGCAAAAGCAGGCGTTGCTCGAAGAACTCGACGTCGAAAAACGGGTGCGTGCGGTACAGGAACACGTTTCGGCGCAGCTTGAGATCGCGCAGATCCAACAGCGACTGCAAAAAGATGTTGCGTCGCAATTCTCCGATGCGCAGCGGCGCGCTTATCTGCGTTCGCAGCTTAAAGCGATCCAGCACGAGCTGGGTGAGACCGAAGGCGGCAGCGAAGAACAAGCACAACAATTGCGCGTTCGCCTGCAGGAAGCCAATCCGCCGGAAGCAGTGATGAAACAGGCGGAGCGCGAATTGAAGCGGCTGGATTTCATTCCGTCGGCAAGTCCCGAGTTTTCGGTGATCGTGAGTTACATAGAGATTATTGCCGATCTGCCATGGAACAAATTGAGCAAGGACAATCTCGACCTCGATCAGGCGCAGCAAGTCCTGGATCGCGATCACTTCGATCTTGAAAAAGTTAAGAAGCGGCTGATCGAATATCTGGCCGTACGAAAACTCAATCCGCAGGGACACGGCGCGATCCTTTGTTTTCTCGGGCCGCCGGGCGTTGGCAAGACCAGCCTCGGTCAATCCATCGCCGACGCGCTCGGCCGCAAGTTTGTGCGGATTAGTCTCGGCGGGATGCGTGATGAAGCGGAAATCCGCGGACATCGCCGCACTTACATCGGCTCGATGCCGGGCCGGATCATTCAGGAGCTGCGCCGCTGCGGCACGCGCAATCCTGTTTTTATGCTCGACGAGATCGACAAAATCGGCGCGGATTTTCGTGGTGACCCGGCGAGCGCGTTGCTCGAAGTGCTCGATCCGGCACAAAATCATGCCTTCGTCGATCGCTACCTCGACGTGCCGTTCGATCTTTCGCAAATCATTTTTATCGGCACGGCCAATTACATCGAGGGGATACCCGAACCGTTGCGCGACCGCATCGAAATGATCTCAATCCCCGGCTACACCGAGCGCGAAAAACTCGAAATCGCGAAACGCTATCTTGTGCCGCGGCAACTACAAGAGAACGGACTCAAAGCCGAGCAATGCGAATTTCAGGAAGACGCGCTTCGCCGGATCATCAACGATCACACGCACGAAGCCGGCGTGCGCGAACTGGAACGACAGATCGGAGCGATTTGTCGTGGCGTCGCAGCGCAGGTCGCCCGCGGAAAAACGGAGCACGTAACGGTCACGCTCGATGTCGTTCGTGAAATGCTTGGCCCAGCCAAATACGTTCGGGAAACAAAACTCACGACGAGTAAACCCGGCGTGGTCACTGGCCTCGCTTACACTCCGCAGGGCGGCGAAGTGCTCCACATCGAGGCGACGCGTTATCCAGGGAAAGGCAATATCACGCTGACGGGACAAATCGGAAACGTGATGAAGGAATCTGTGCAAGCCGCGTTGAGTCTTCTTCGCAGCCGAGACGGTCAACTCGGTGTGAAGGCCGAAGATTTTCGAAAAAACGATGTCCACGTGCACGTCCCCGCCGGCGCAGTGCCCAAAGATGGTCCCTCAGCGGGCGTTGCAATGTTTACGGCGCTAGCGTCACTTTTCAGTAACAGACCGGTTCGCCCCGATGTTGCGATGACCGGCGAAATCACGTTGCGCGGACTCGTTCTGCCCATCGGCGGATTGAAAGAAAAAAGCCTGGCTGCGATGCGGGCAGGTATTTCCACAGTGATCATTCCCATGCTCAACGAAAAAGATCTCGTCGACGTTCCCGAGGAGGCGAAACAAAAATTGAAATTTGTCGCCGTGGAAAACGTCGATGAAGTCCTGGCTATAGCGCTGGAGAAAAATGGCGCGCACCAGGCAGCTGGACCGGCTTCTCTAAAGACGATGACAAAGGACAAAGAAAAATCACTGAAAGAGGGAAGCGCTACTTAACCCACGACTATTAGCTGAGCTCTTCGAGAATCTTCGCCAAGGCTTCCGCTGGTCGTAAATGTGCAGTGATGGGTCTGCCGATACCGATGTAGTCTGCGCCTGCTTCGATCGCCTCACGCGGAGTCATGAATCGCTTTTGATCGCCCGGTTCTGCCCAACTTGGCCGAATTCCCTGGACGGCAATTTTGATTTTGCCTCCGAATTCGCGACGAAGCGTTTTAATTTCACGCGGACTGGCGACGACTCCATGGATTCCTGCTTCGATGCCCAATCTGGCGAGGCGCAACACTTGATTCTCTACTGTGTCGGTGATTCCAACTTCGCGCAGCGTTGGTTCGCTCGAGCTGGTTAGTACAGTCACTCCCAGGAGGAGCATCTCGGCGCTGCAAGCCCCAGTGGCAGCGCGGATCATTTCACTGCCGCCGCTCAAATGAATCGTGAGCATTTGGACACCGAGGGTGCTGGCGGATTCGACTGCTCGCGCGACAGTATTGGGGATGTCGTGTAGTTTGAGATCAAGCCAGACCCTGGCGCCGGTGGACAAAACCGCGCGCACGACTTCCGGGCCTTCCGCCGTATAAAGTTGGAGGCCGATTTTGAAAAAGGAGATTTCGCCGCGGAGCTCCTCAACAAGTCCAAGCGCCTTTTCCGTGGTCGCAACGTCGAGTGCGACGATGATTTTGTCGTTTGTCATGTCGAGCGAATTCGAGACATCTCAGCATTCCGACCAACAGCAAGAGATTCCTCGACTTCGCGCGGAATGACAGAGCAAATTGCACGCTATGCAAGTCCTCGCTCCAGCGAAAATCAATATTTGGCTAAGGGTTTTGCGCCGGCGCAGCGACGGCTTTCATGAGATCGAGACGCTCATCGCGCCGATTTCGCTGTGCGACGAGATTCAAATTGAATCGTGCAGCGGAAAAAAAGCAATCGAGTTTCAGTGTGATGATCCGTCGGTGCCGAAAGGGGATGAAAACCTCGCCGTCCGCGCGGCGAACCTGTTTTTCGAGAGAACAAACGTTGACGGCGGTATTTCGATCGAGCTGAAAAAGAAGATTCCGCACGGCGCGGGTTTGGGCGGGGGGAGCAGCGACGCTGCATCAACCCTGCTAGCGCTAAACGACCTGTTCGATACCAAATTGCCGCTTCAAACCCTTTCGAAGATGGCGGAGGCAATAGGTTCCGACGTGCCATTTTTCATTTTTCAATCCGCAGCAGTATGCAAGGGACGTGGCGAACTGGTGAGCCCGACGAAGTCGCGCGAACAATTATCGGTCTTGTTGCTGAAGCCCGAGTTCAGCGTGCCTACGCAATGGGCGTACTCGCACTGGCGAGACTCGCGCGAAATTCCAGGCGTCTCTTACGCCGCTCAAAAATTCGCCGGGCAAACGTTCGCGAATGATTTGGAGCGCCCGGTGTTCGAAAAATTCATTTTTCTCGCGGAACTGAAAGCGTGGTTACTAAAACGATCCGAAGTCGGCGCCGCGCTCATGTCCGGCTCAGGTTCGACAATTTTTGCCGTGATGCAAGAAGGTGCAGATCGCGATCTTCTGGTGAAGCGCGCGAAAGCCGAACTCGATCCGGAGTTATGGACGTGTGTGTGCAAGACGCTGTGACGCTCTGGGGGAGCACAGGCTGCCGGCGCTGCCAGCCTGTGCTGCCCACCACGGGCCCAGTCACCGACGCAGCCGAGTAGGCGAAGCCTGTAGCGCGTCAAGATTAGCGGGAGCAAGAGCTGGCGCGTGCGTCGTGATGTGCGGCACTGCGCCAAAACCGCTTACTCGCCCAGATCTCAATAAGACGCACAAAACAGTACGCGAATACGACAGGCCAGAGTACCAACAGAGTAATGTCTCGCCCGAGGTTGAAGGTAAGGCCAGTGCCAAGCATGAACAGCACAAGGCGGGGAAGCGAACTTCGTTGTTGCCACCAACGTATGAGTAGAGCGGTCCAAAACGCCATGATGATACCCGCTGCCACCGGCCCCCAAAATTGACCAAAATTCAAAACGCCACCCCCGATCATTCCGGTAGAAACCGTGGCGACAACGCCTAGCTCAGAGTTCGGGTCCTCCAAGCCGCGCCACTTGGCATAGTCAATTCCAATGAACGGCTTTGAAGGCCAAACCACACGCGGAATCGCGTTAAGCAGCTCGTTCAAGTATCGTCCACCATACGCCGGAGGGGCCGCTCCCGAAGCAAGATAAGCATTTGCGAAGCAAAGCTCCTGGATCATGTTGAGCCCGCTTTGGCGCAAATCCTCATCGATCATCTCGTACGGATGCTCAGCAGCCAGCAAGTCCCTGAAGCCAGTGCCGCGAAAGGCCGTTACTAATTTGAAGCCCTGATCCAAACAGACGAACGCCAGTCCCAGAACCGCAATTTTTACAACGAGAGGATGACGGCCATAAAGCAGATACGTGATAATAAACGGCAGAATCGCCGCAAGGAAATGACTGCGTGCTCCTTCCAGAAGGAAGTATGGAAGTGAGACGGCGAACATCCCTCCCGCAACGCATCGCCAGAAAGTAGTGCGCTGGAAAAATATCAAGCCACCGAGGAACGCTGTGATCGCATTGAACACGTAACCTGCGGACGCGATGAGAAATCCGGCCGCGGAACTTTCGATGGCGCCCCGGCCCCACATGGTCGCCCCTGCGCGGGAGTCAATGGGAAACAATGCACCAAGCACATCGCCACCCATCCGGGCAATGCCAACAAGCAAGAGCAGAAACCACAATGCCCCCGCAGCACTTAGCATCTGCTCCGGTGCGAAGTGCTGCTTTGCGGATACGCCGGTACCCCGCCGCTGCACAATCCAACGCATTGCAACCGGAGTTAAAATGCGAAAGGCGATCAGAAAGATCAATACTTGCCCGTAGCTTTGACTGATCAAGGACGGAGGAATGTAATCGTACTGCTCCGGGTTGAGAAAAGGATCGATGAAATACCATGCGAAAACCGTGACATAAACGGCAAGCGTGATGGAAAAGCTATCCCTGTTCAGCAGCTTTATGCAGCTTTCCACCGTCAACAAGACCAACACGGCGGCAGCGAGATAGAACGTTACTTCATTCGTGACCATAACCGAAGGAACGCGCGCCATTATAAAACACAAAGCGCAAACTGAAAGGCTCGTTAATGCATGTCGGCAGCCTACTGCATCGCGCCGAGCTCTTGCAGCCGCTGAGCAAGCGCATCGATTGTAAATTCATTTCCGACGCGTGATGCGGCAGCGAGAATTTGCAGCCGACTCGGATCAGTGATGCAGTCGCGAATTGCAGCTGCAATGCACGCAGCACTGGGTTCCTCGAGAAGGATCCCGTTGCGGCCGCTCTCAACGACCTTGCCGCAAGACCTCGACGCCATAATCGGCAAGCCGTGTGCCTGCGCTTCGAGCTGCGTGATCGCGAATCCATCCGAGAGCGTCGGGAGAAGGAAAACGTCGGCAGCTCGGAACTTCTCAGCAGCCCGGCTCCGTGTCTCAGGCCCACACCATTTCACCCGCGCGTCTCTCGCTGTTGTTGTTGCATTTGTGATCGGCGCCGGCCCCACGATCCAGAATTCAACAGGCTCATCTTGCAAAATTCGAGCTGCATCCAATAACCTGGCGATGCCTTTGCGCAAGTTCACTTGACCGAGGAAAAGCACGCGCAGCGGCCGTTCGTTTGTAAAACGATCTGGATACAACCGCGCAACTCCACAAAACCCAGTACTGCTCCGGTGCGGGCTGCCAGTCGCCGGCCAACTCAGGCACTCGCGCCGCCTCTTCTGCCACAATCCTCTCTTCTTCGGGGCCGGGATCGATCTGCATAAGCACTGTTTTCCACCCGCGCGATTTTGCATGCCGAAATGGTTCAAGCGCTGTGTAACTGTAGCTTAATAAAATGGGTTGGTAGTTGAGAGTTGACAGTTGGGAGCGAAGAAATGAGACGACCTTGCGTTGAAACCAGCAGTTGCGCGCCATTACTTTTGGCCATTCGGCAAGACGACGTGAGTGCGCAAGCGCCTCAAACAGCACCAGCGACGAATTGAAGGCGATCACGGGGGCGTCGCGCAGCTCGTTGTGAAAGCGGTCTGCGAGCCTGGAGCCGGAAAGTTTCGCCAGGAAAGATGAGGGCGGAACCCAGGCATCGGTCACCAGCCGGCCAAGCAGGCCAAGGCGAAATAACGCGCGAGGAATCGCATAATGTTCCCGCGCACCGAGCTGACAACACAGCCACTTCACTGGGTTAGAACTCATCTTGTGGCACTGTCATGTTGAGCGAAGTGCTTGAATGAAATGCGAAGCATGAGGCAAGGCTTTCAAACATCTCGCTTCGTTTCCCCGATACTGCGTTCGCCCTTTGGATCCGAGATTGAAAGCCTGGCCTCGCCCCGAAAGCGTTCGGGGCTACGTTGCAGCTTCGCTTCGCACAGAATGACAATTTGAGTGCTTTCAAGGCAAGCTAAGCCACCGCTGATAAGCTGCCCACGAAACTGGCTTGCGTTTTCGCAGGAAATAAGGAAATCCCGCCACGGCCTGAGCCCACCACCCTGGCTCGCGAACGACCCACGACCAGCCCCGCTTGCATGCATAACGAAATTGCGAGAAAACGCGCCAGGCAAGCATGGCAAGGACAGGCGGGAAAGGGCACCTCATCAAAGTGCTCCAGAACTCGTTGCGCGCGTGACGATGATGAATGCCGATCTCATCACGGGCGCGACCAGCGTAATGATGACGGATGGTGACGATCGGAGAGAAAAGCACGTCATATCCAGCAGCTGCACATTGCAACGCGTAATCCGGTTCTTCGTACATGTGGTAGAACCGGGGTTCAAAGCCAGGCAACTGCAGATAAGTCGATCGGCGCAGTACCGCTCCAGAGTTAGCAAACGAACGAGTCAAACGCTTTTCTGAGCCGACCTTTGTCTCGGCGAGCGTCTCAGGATACTCGTCCGTGCGCTGGTGAAAATGGAGTACCGCCAGTTCGGGTCGCTGTTGAAAAAAGGGGACAATCCGCGCGATACAATGTGATTGCTCCGGATAACTGTCGTCATCCAACGTCAACACTAGCTCTCCTTTGGCTTCGCGCATCATCCGATCGCGCGAAGCTACGGAACCAATCGCTGACTGATTCACAATCAATTTCGCATTCGGCAACGCTGAGCTCACGAACTCGGTTGTGCCATCTGTGCACCCATCAGCGGTTATTAGAATTTCGTCTGGCGATGGATCGAGTTTTCCCAACATCTGAATGGTTCGCCGGAGCTCGCCCACGCGATTCCTGGTCGTGATCATGATACTGACGCGCATAGTGTCGCACTTTGTGAGCGCCTACGTCACCTGAACCTGCTTATTACGAGGCAAGCACGGCTCAGTCGAGCATAAATTCTTTGCACAGCTTCGGTGTGACAAACCGTGTCCGCCGAAGCCGGCCTAACAACATGCGGGCAGTTTCTGTTCCGAAAGGTTGACCGGCATTGTTTCAGTGACCGACGCGGCAAACGGCAGCGTTGAACGGAACAGTCGCCAACCGCTGTCCGAGATAATCAAATTGGGCTGTGTACCGTTGATGGCTATCGTTCAAAAGGAGCGTCCCTGTTGCAGAACCCGGCACAAGTGAGTGCTGATCGTTGACGGCAAAGCGATGTCCTTCCGGACTCAGGCTAGTGCCTTCCACATGGGTTAGAAACGGGCCTGCCTGGTCTGCCAGATCACTTCGGATAATCACGCAGGAGCCGCAGACACGATCAAAGTACTCGGTGCGTTGGATAAGGTAAGGAACTTGTGAACGCCAAATCCAGCCCTGCTTGATTAGATAACCAGCTTCATTTGTTGTTGAAATGAGCCATTCCACAAGCCGCGAACTAATGAGGTCATCCCAATCGAGTTTCATCACGTACTCTGGATTCCATGCCGATTTCGCATAGTCCCAAGCTGCCGCCAGCTTGATCATCTTGTCCTTAACTGCGGCAGGGTAATCCCCGTCTTTTCGAGACGGCAAAGCATGGTCAAGCGACAGAAACTTGAATCGCGGATGTTGTGGCAGTTGGAAATTCGGAAACTCGTGGCCGGCAGCAACAATGCAATAGTCGTCGGCCCTTGAGTTTAGTATGGATGATAATGTTTGCTTGAAATAGAGGCAACCAACGTGCCAGTCTTTCACCCTTTGCGCTGAAGAGACTGGAATCAAGAAAGCAATTCGTGGTTTACCTGTCACTGGATTGGCTCTGGCAAATCGTGGCGAAGTTACAGCTCGAATAACTAGGCTACGCTGTGATTAATTTTGGTAACGGCTTCGCCTTCATTGTGCGAAAAGGCCCTGTCAGATAGTTATTTCAACGCGAATTCTCTTTTAAGGGTTGTCGTCATGAGCTTCGTTCTGCGAATTGTTCCAAGGATCATTCGCAGGCTTGGCCGTCCTGTTTCAAGGGCAGCCGAATTACTGTCAGGGTTGCCTTTGCGATAGATGACCGCCCTAAAAGGCAGGGTCGAGAGTTTGTGCCCAAGGTAAGCAAACTGCGCTGCGTAACGCTGGTGACTGTCGTTCAATAAAAGAGTGCTGGTGCCAGATCCGGGAACAAGCGAATAGTGATCGCTGACGGCGAAATTTAAACTTGCCTCATTAAGCTGGATGCCTTCTACCTCAGTAAGAAATGGTTCTTCCTGATCCGCAACATCACTTCTAATGATCAGACATGAAGCGCATACTCGGTCCAAATACTCGGTAAATTGGAGGAGATAACGCGTTCCTGATTGCCAAAGCCAGCCGTGTTTTATAAGGTAGCCCGGTTCACGACCGAAATTCTCCAACCACTGAACAAGCCTCGAGCTAATCAGGTCGTCTGCGTCAAGTTTCATCAGATAGTGTGGATTCCACGTTGATTTCGCGTAATTCCAGGCGGCGGCAATCTTCGCTAATTTATCTAATCTTCCACTAACTACTGCGTTTTGGTGACGCGGAATGTCATGATCAACTGACAGGAAGCAAGCCTTTGCCTTAGTTTCGATGTTGAAATCGGGCGGCTCGTGACCGGCCACAACTACACAGTAGCTTTCACTAGTTGAGTTGTGTACAGATTTGAGTGTCTGCCGAAGGTCCGCACACGCTATGTCCCATCTGGATTTGGTCCTCCGGGACGCGAATGGGATCAAGAAGGCCACCCTGGGCCGGCTGTAGCTATTCATTCACTGAGCAGATTGCCAACCCGCCTTTTAATTTTCCTGGCAAGCCTTTGACAATCGTCTTGTAACACAGCGAACCATGCGCCCGGCGTCCCGTATCTTTTTCGATGATGTTCCAGGCGGGCGATGGTGAATGGTCGGGAATACGCTTTGCGATCGAACAAGAACGGTTTGCGCCCGCAAAAGTGCGCTATTCGCGGGCGGTCAATCATTTTCGGGAAACGCCAGCCGGCACCACGGCAATCTTGGATCAGCTCCTGTTTTCCGTGATGTTCCCAGATGTGCTGCAAGTTTGATCTACCAGTCTTGATTTCTCCGCGCTGGGTCATGGAGTGAACATGATAATTCAGCATCCCCATGTCTCCCCATGCGAACAGACCGGGAACCTTTTTTCCCCAAGACTCGACTTCGGTCCACCGCCGGAACGATATTGCGTTTCGCCGGCATGCGAACGCGCCGGCAGAAAAGTAGGCATGCCCACGCCACTCAAAATCGGCGTCAAACTGTCGTAGCTTTTGCGGGTCAAAATAAAAATGCGATAGCCAGGGCGGAATTTCTGTCGCATCCGCCAGGATGGAAATTTCGCTCCAGAAAATCTGGAAATCGAGGTCGGTGCGGACCTGTGAGGTGAAATCACCCCAGGCAATCGCGTCGGAATCGAACCAAACGTAAAACTCGAAAGGAC